>Ga0123342_1000029_pt1 | contig 130060 bp, 77 predicted proteins | sample Turbeawhitnodule_FD_89960 | JGI IMG/M metagenome (GOLD analysis project Ga0123342, IMG submission 89960) | Root nodule microbial communities of legume samples collected from Mexico - Turtle bean Mexico white nodule | ecosystem: Host-associated > Plants > Roots > Nodule | place: Mexico: Nepantla... | reverse complement strand
AGGGGGGAGGGGGGGGGGGGGGGGGGGGGGGGGGGGGGGGGGGCTGTAAACCAAGAAAAACATCATTACCATTAACATTACCAAGACATGACTTTGAACATAGTAATCATAGAAGTAGCGTGGTTCATCCTACAGGCAGCATTTAGTGCTGATTTTTCGATTTCAATACCCATACATAATAACATAATTGGGGCAAGGTAAACGCATTTACATTCAGAATGAAACAGCAGCGTCAGCATCCATATCAGTCACCTCTCTTACGAGGTTTTTGGTAGAAGGCAAACCAGCAGTTACCTCCTCTTCAATCCCGCATTCGTTTGTCCCCCTTCGGATCTTGAAGTAACCATCCTGCAGTTAAGATTAAATTAGTCCATCTAAGACACAACTTAAGTAACAGACATTCCAGTTGAAGAAATAAATCAAGAAACATACATCTCCCCATTCTCTGTTCCACTGATTTGCGAGAAGCTGAAACAATGAAAAGTATCCAATCAGTATATAAATCTGAATTTCAGATAGTATCCCCCAGGGGACTGAAATGTAAATAAGGAACATATCAACATACCCAATAGTCTTGTCCATCATCAGTTGTTCCCCACCCAATTAGCTTCACTGCATGACCGCCTAGTGCATGACCTGTGACGTGTTTGTAAACTCCTGACTTGTAATGAGCAAAATCCTGTGAAGAGGTCAAATTAGTAAAAGGCAAACTTGTCTTAAAGCAACCAAGCAAACTGCTCAATATGCTTGAAACTATTCAAGCAAGAAAACAAAGGTTAACGTAATGTTTAGAGTTTAGGGTTTATGATTTAGTATTTAGGGTTTATGATTTAGTGTTTAGGGTTTATGTTGGAGGTCTAGACACTACATGCAAAATGATGCAGGTAACAGTCACAGATGCTTTAGTTAGTTGAAAGGTCATGGGCAAGGAGGGGCCCTTCGAAATGCTTTAACGGGAAAGATGCTACAATATATTCTAATCCTGCTCGAATGATGGGGACAAGAAAGTGACATAAGTTGTAGTTGCAAGATTTTAACTGCATGTAAGAGACCAAACAATAAATAAATGACTCCTATAGGTCAACGCTTTTTAATAAAGAGAATCCAATGACTCAAAAATATGCTAAAGGGGCTTAATAGCTAGGGGGTGACCAATGCAACATATAATAGGGCCAGGTTGTTGTAAGGCCTTTTCTATTTTTGGCAAGCTAAAATTGTGTCTCCACCAGTTATGATTGATAATACTAGTTTCTGATTTAAAATTGTTACTTTCTATCCTAATGTCAATCCACAACCCAAAGTATAAAAGATGACAACTGCCCCCATTTTTGTTCTGATAGAGAAAGCAACCAAATAAAGGGGAAAAAAGAAAAAGAAAAAAAAAATCAGAGAACGGAGAAGAAACCAAAGAATAAATCTTTTATGTTAAACCATTTTTTTTGTTAATGTATAAATTACCATGACTGCTCACTCCGTATTTTAGCAGACTGAATGCAAGGAAATAAATCCTAATACGAAAACCCTTCCACACAATCCTTGTCCTAATACGATCCCTTAATGAGCATCATATATACCCTTGAAAAGCCTACTACTTCTGGGTATGTATTAATCAAGTGTAGGAATGGAATATGATCTTAGTTTACTTAGTATTTTCGGTCCAAGACCTTTTCCATGTGATTCATACAAACAAGCGCATTTTATTCCCCGTTTTTCTCATTTGAGATTTAATATTTTATCTTTATTTGTAAACATTAACCTTAAACCCTCCATGAAAGCCAATAGCTCCAGACATATGCATGAGTCAAAACCAGCCCCAAAGGAACCATTAAGGAGAATAATATACCACAGAAGATGAGAGCAATGATTAGCTAATGCTGGTGAAAGCAAAGGGATTAATAAAAAGCAACAGACCTCATCAGCACCAACATTAGCCTTATCAAATAAAACTAAGGCTACTTAGATGCATTTGCAAGTTTAAAGAGCATACTTAAAAGATAGGTAAATCTGAAAAACATATATGCAAAGACTTTAGAGGCACCCAGCTTAATTGAAAGAAGAAGAAAGATGAGAATTGACACAGATCAGGAATACGTGAAAATCTATGGAATGATAAAATGGCACAAAATGAACAACATTTAGACAATGAGAAGCTCATGATTAAGCATGAAAAACCCAAAACACATGGGGAAAAAAAGATTCCCTGCTGGTGACGTTTGCGGAAGTTAATTGTAATGTATTGAATCTCAGTCTAGCTAAAAGTAAGCACTAATGCCAATATGACAATTAAGGAGAAAACATAATAAGGAAAAGTTCATAATAAAAATTGAAAAACACCACGTTATAAAAGATTTTTTCTAACATCACTATAAACCCAACAACTTTAATATCTACTAATTATCACTCCGGTCCATTTATCTGATCCCCAATCATTCTCCCTTCACATATATTGTTTAAAGTTTTAAACCCAAAACAATCCTCAATCGTATCATATTCAATTTGCACACCCACTAGATGTCGGTTCCAGAGTCGTGGGCCCAATTAAATATAAATAATTTGTATACATCATTAAAAAATATTTAGCATAAATATATTCTAATTTGTACAACATCTTTTGAAATTTAGGAGAATTGTAACCTTCATATTATAAGATGAGGTTTGCACTCACTTATATATTATGAAATGTCCTAATCTCTAGTCGATGTGGGATCTCCAACACACACCCTCATGTCAAGACTCTCAACTCATGTGTGGAACTATATATTATGGGTGGTTCGATAGCGGCCTGATAACGGGTGGCCTGATAAACCCAACAAATTCTCGCTATGATAGATTCTAAATGGCTCTGATACCATATTAAGAAGTGGACTTTAAACCTAACTCAACCTTATAAAATTGGCTTATACGGTGAGATTTGCACCCACTTATATACTATGAAATGTCCTAATCTCTAGTCAATATAGGATTTTCAACACTCACGACTCATTAAGACCATTTTGAAAGGGAAAGGAAAGGATAGTCATTTAATAGATGATGCCCTTGCGGAAGATGATCCTACATTCAAGTCTTAGGATGAAGAAGACTCCATGATCATGGCATGGCTATGGAATTCAATGGTTCCAGAAATCAATGACACATGTATGTTCCTCAATTCAACAAAAGCAATATCGTTCACAATAGAGGAAACATATTCTAAGGAAAAGGATGTTGCACAAATTTATGATGTGAAGGTGAAAACCATGGCTGCCAAACAAGGCACCAAAACTATTACTGAGTATGCTAACCGGCTTAAAGTTTTATGGATGGAATTGGATCACTAAGGATTCAACAATTCTAAAAAAGGACATTGAATAGGATCAAGTGTATAATATTTTTGGTAGGTCCAAACAAAGAATATGATCAAGTCAAAATTCAAATATTGGGAGTCATGGCAATTATTCGGAGTGAAGAAAGTAGGAGGAGTCTAATGCTATAGACTCCTGTTGTAGAAAGTTTAGCAATGGTTGCTAAAGGAACAACATCCATGGTCATAGACCAAATAAAAGGAGTCTCATTTACAAAGATGGAAAAGAAAAATGAAGGAGTATGGTGTACTTATTGGTCTTTGTGGATGATATCATTGTTACGGTAAATAACGAAAAGGAGCAACAAAGGTTAAGCCAATGTCTTGGCAAAGAATTTGAAATCAAGACTTTAGGAAAGTTGAAATAGTTTCTAAGAATTGAAGTAGCTCATTCCAAGAAAGGGATCTTCACATCTCAGCTAACATTACTAATTTGTTACAAGAATCAGCCAAAACAGTCTGCAAACCAACAAGCACACTTATTGATCCAAATTCAAAGTTGGGAAGTGCAGAGGATGATGTTGTTATGGATAAAGAAGTGTACCAGAGACTTGTAGGAAGACTTAGTTATCTATCTCACACTATACCAGATATTGCTTTTGTTGTGAGTCTGTAGTCAGTCAATTTATGCATCAACCAAAGGAAGCACATTTACAAGTTGCTCTTAGAATTGTCCAATATTTGAAAGGAATACCAGAAAGAGGAATTTTATTCAGAACAAACAAGAGTGCTAGTTTAGAGGCATATAATGATGTTGGTTATGCAGGTTCAGTTGTGTATAGGAGGTCAACTACTAGATATTATACCTTCCTTGGTGGAAACCTAGTAACTTGTTAGAGTAAAAAACAAAGTAGTGCTGAAGCAGAATTTTGGGCAATGGCTCAAGGAATATGTGAAATGTTATGGCTTAAGATTATATTGGAGGACTTGATGATAAAGTGGGATGAACCTATGAGGTATATATTATGACAATAAATCTGCAATCACTATAGCTCACAGCCCAGTGCAACATAATACTAATAGAACTAAACATATTGAAGTGGAGAGACATTTTATCAAAGAAAAGCTTGATAGTGGCATGATTTGCACTCCATATGTATCTACTCAAGGACAGCTTGCAGACATACTTATCAGGGGGCTGAAAAACAGTAACTTTGAAAGAATTATATTCAAGCTGAGAAAGGACACCAACTAGAGAGGGAGTATCGAGATATTTTAGGAAGTTTCAAATTTGATTCCTTTTTATTTTTTAATTTTGTATATTGGTTGTATCTTGTTTTTATTACTACCATATCAATCCCACAACCTCAAGGATTTGTTTCCCAAAATAGGCAGTGCTTGTTTCCAAATTTATCCAATTAATGTATGTATATAAGATGTAAGTAATGAGACTGAATAAGAGAAATTATTTTCTTCTAAACTTGAGAATGGTATCAGGAAGGATGGTAATGACATTAATGTTGCCATTGATGGTGGTAGTAACAATGATGGTGATCATAACGAGAAGGGTCTTTACCAAAAATAGCAAGTGTAGGTTTTGCCAAAACTAAACCAAATTTGCAAATAATTTTCTTGGTTTAGAAAATGAATGTAAAAAAGTTTCAAAATTAAGTAATAAATAATTTCAACTCCATTTTGGCGAACACTTTCTGTTTTGAAAAATGCATTTGAAGACCACCAACTCAACCATTTCAAACAGGACCTAATGCATGCACTCTTTTGTTGTTGTGACAATAACAACTCACATTGTTACCCTAAAATGAATTTTCAACTTTCTTAATTCATTATATTACAGCCGAGGTTACTGCACATCCCAATTCTCTTGCAAACACTATCCCAACATTGCAATCAACATACAATAAAGCAAGTGATATCAATAATACAAAGTTAATGAATACCTTTAATTTAAGGAGAAGTTCCATGAAATCTACTTAAATGATACACACTCCCTTGAAATCTTCTTAAATGACATTCATACTCCCTCTAGATTTTAATTAGACACTCACCTCTATGGTGTTTTTAATAAAGTAACACTTACCCTTTATTTGATTAATAAAGGGACAAATACACCCCCTTCTTTGATGCTACGAGAAGGAGAGTATTTTTTTAAAACTAGAGGGGGTAAGAAAGATATGTGCAATTTTCCCTCAATGCAACAATAATTCTTTAAGAAATGGCCAAGGGTTAACCCCCATTCAGCTATAGCAAACCACTATTTTCCAACTCTTACCTATACTTCATATATAACTTTGAAAGAGTAATATACCTTCAATATTCCATCAAAAAAGTCAATCCACAATTAGTTAGAGGATCCAAAATAACCACAAAAGAGTTCAACAGAGATATCTATTCTAAAGAGGTTTAGAGTCACGCATAATGGAAAGCATCAAATGGTCTGTGATTGAGCCTCCAATAATATAATATTCACTTCAACCTCCCCACTAGTTCTTCTAAACTATGAAACCTTCTAGAGATTTCCCATTCCTCTCCACCTATCCATAAGTTTTTATTTTGTAACATGTTTTGCATGTTAGATCACACGAACCAATCTCAAACACTCTGAATCAATTGTTTCAAAATTATTGTCGTACAATTATAAATTATAGGTAGGATATTTTGAGTTTTTAGAAATTGACCATGGAAGTTGCAGAAAATTCAATTGCAGTGTGGATAAGAGTTCTTATTTACCTCATAAACAGTAAATGCGACCTCAACTGGCCCATTTGTGTACACTTCTGCCATGATATCATGGGGATTAGAGTTGACCGTGTAGGCATTGACACTAAAGTGCTTTGACTTCTTCCACAGCTGGTTCCCATTTACACATTTTTTAACACACTTGGGAGTCCGATAAGCTGGCTCACAACCAGGATGAGAACAGCCAATTTGATCAAAATATGGGTCACACTGCCATATAAAAGAATTTGCTAAGCGTAATAAACTTTGGAGGAAAAAACAGATATAGGATAAGTTATGAAACGAGCCTTCAGAAGAAAAAAAAATTGCATCAACTGGAGGGAAGATCTAGGTGATAAGGAGCTTAGGATTCTCGTCCCTAAGCAATAACCACTTTATGATTCCCAAGTGGAAACTGTATTACCTCTTCAGTGACAACACCGTGGTGAGCTAAGTATCGCCATGCGTATAAGGGATATCCCCCATCACACCCAGATCCACACAGAAAGCCGCAGCAAGCAAGAAGGTCATTAACAGAGAGAGAAATATTCTGCAATTAGACATATAGATTATAAATTCCTCTTTCAAGCAACTAAATAGGTGTTATCCAGGGACAAAGGGAGAAGAAAATACTAAATGATTGTCGCGAATATTCACAATCACGCACAACAAGTAAAACAAAGTTCGACATTGATAAGAAACTTCACTCACAACATCAAAATGAATGCAAAAGCGATCTGACAATGATTCTACAGCACCAAATGCCCAACAAGAACCACAGTGACCCTGAATCGTCACATCAGCACAAGTATCAGTTAAAAATTCTTTGAACCTTGAATGTATTAGAAGTTGCTAGTGTGAGAAAATAGGAGGATTACCTGATCTTTAATGCGAAAATTGGTTTAGCAATTCATGTCATAGTCAACAATAAAAACAAGAGTCAGCACCTCCTTTCAAATGCACTATTTAATTAAAAGATATAAAATAAAGGGAAAGGAACGAGTAGGTGGCAACCTAGAATTCTTCCAATAGTGTTACACTGCGACCAAGCTGTCCTTGCATCAAAATTCACCGGCAATTTCAATGATTTTGAATGAGAAATAACGGGTGTACTTCTGAGTTCGATCTTAGGCGTCTGTTTGACTCCAAGAAGGCGCTTAAATTGTTCAACCTGTGAGTCAAAGCATATTATGTAACTAATCACCTGCAAGTAAAACAGTGGAATACGCACTTTAAAGGGGTGCAACTTGCAAGACAAGTTCAAGACTAACTGTATAATTGGAGAAACGAGGATTTATAGCAGCCTCCCATCCTGCCTCAGGATTTTCGTTAATCTGTTTAGCAATAGATTTCTGCATCACAAGGTTAAAAGCATTCGTTAATCACATGACATAGATCGTATGTTCAAATACTCATCCCACATCATCTGAATAAACTGGGTGGAGCGAAACTATTTCAGCTCAATCAATGTTAACCATTTGTATATGCTTCAAACACTACAGTAAAAAAAACATATAATCTTATCCACCCCAACCAAAAATAAATATATAAGCATAGACACTAACACCATAAAAAGATTAAGATCACTCATGACTTTGCCCCAATTTCAGGGGAGTAGATAAATTGACCCTACAAATTGGCATAAACACGTGTGAAACGAGGAGTTAACGAAACCACCTGAAGAATTGGAGATTTAAGATGGAGAGTAGTCAACGGTTCAGCTTCCGCCCCGGCAATCTGTGAACAACAAAGCGATTTGAGAACTAAACAAGGTACTAATCACGATTACACAGATAGGGTTGGAAAAAGTAGTACCTGGAGATAAGAAGCGGAGAGAACTAAAAAGAATGTTGCTAGGGGTAACCGAATTGAAGCCATATTCTGTTGTTGGATGAAATTGAACGGGAAAGTGGGAGGAGATTTTTATAGATTGGTGGTACTTTTCTTGCACAGGCACTTAATTGGGTTGGGTGGGGCACAGTGAAAGAGAATCTCCTACTTAGCCGCTTTCTTAGTTTTCATATATATTAATGACAGTGATGCGTGCGTCATGTGGCATCGGAGGTTGAGCCTAACGGAGGCTTGTGATTGGTGACTGTGTTGAGGGGTTTGATCAAACGCACCTAACATTTCCAAGGCTTCAGATTTTTTCCCTTTTTTCTATTAAAATATCTATGGGTCATGCTCAATCAAGTCTCCCTCCAGCATGGCCTGCGTGTTGCTCTGGGATTCATGTAACGTGTTTGACGAAAGAGCATTACCAAAACAAATAGAATAATTTAATAATTAATTTTAACTTTTTTAATTTCTTAAATTTATGAAAATAGCTTGCTTTTAAAAATTACTATATTAAGTTGATATTCCAAATATCAAACTTTATCGGTGTGGCCGATCGACGTCATGACGTGTCTCGGTCTCTCTGTCCGAAATGAACGACACATATTGACGTGTCTCAGTCTACCTGGTCGACCGATACACCATGCATGGTCAACCCGATCGACAAGTATAGTTATTAACACTCAAACTAAGGTTAGTGAAGTTAAACCATCATTAAGGATTAGGTAATGCAACTCTAAGTGTGATTCATTCTACTAATCAGGCTCAAGCCATTAAAATAATATAAATAGCACACATTCCCAAGAACAAGGTACATCATTTATTACTGTGCACCTAGCCGATCACCCGCTTTACTCACTTTAAGTGCCTTCTGTAGGTACTCCATTCGGTATTCACCTGAGACCGAAAGTCGAAGAAAAGACACGAAAGCGAGAAGGATCTCAGTCAAACACCTACCAACCTGCCCAACCGAAAGAGGAAGACTTCAATAATTCTAGGTCTCATCTCCGTATCAGAACAAAACTTATTTTAAAAATTACTTATTTTCTTCATAAAAAACAAATGATTCTTCTAAGAGAATCAGAGGTGTTTCTTTCTAAAATTTTAAAATATCAAAATTACATTTAATTATTTTGAGTGATTTAAAAATAGAAGTTATGTAAGTAAAAGTTATTTCTGAAATAAAAAATTTGGAAGACAAAAAATGATATTTTTTCTGGAATATATTTTTTTATTTTCAGAAAATAAATTAAAACAGGTTTTGGAAAGTATATTTTAAAAATATTTCAAATTAATAATTTGGATATATTTTAAAAGAAATAAAATAATATTTTCTGAAAATGATTGTGTGTATTGAGAAATTTGTTGGGATGCACTGAGAAACACGCATCATCAAATTCATCTACAGATTTCTGTTTGGATAAGAGTTTGGACGTTACTTATGGAAAATAAAGACATATAAAAGACTAATATAAATAAAGAAAAATTAGGGTGTTAGATATTTGTTTTTAGTTCTTTTTTTTTCTTTTATTCAACCAAATTTCTTTTTGTATTTCTTACAATTTCTTTTTTATGATGCTACCTCTCATTACTGTTCTAAAAAGACCAAGAATATGAACTAAAAGGTAGTCAATTTTTATTAATGACAAATTTCTAATTAAATGGTATACTTATAGATAGTATATGAAGTCAAAAAACAAAATAATTAAATAATATAAATTAAAATAACTCAAACTTAATAATTTAAAGCATCTTCCCGCAAATATTTTTGCAATACATCTTCTTATAAATATTTCTGTAACATAATTCTAATATTTCTTCTTAACAATCTTGTGTCTTTAAAATTCAAGAATATTTATAAATTAATATTAAAAAATTGAATATTATACGTAATTAATAAATTAAGATATATTTCCAGGATCGTGTTATTAAGTAAGCTTTTATTCAATTCTAAGAAGAAGAAAAATCAATATATCCTAAGGATTTAAAATTATAATATGGTTTAATAGTTTTTTTTCCCTTTATTATACTCATTTTTTTCGTTTTTTATTTTTTTAATTTAATCACATTTAGAAAAATAGTCAATATAATCTCTTTTAAATTATGATAAGAAAGTTATTACATTAACTTTTTATATTAGGTTTCACAACTAGTTAACTTTAGCTTACAATATAATATTGTTACAGATATTTAGTAGAGGAAATTATAATCAAATTAAATAGTGGGATGAAACTGAACAAAAAAATCATCATAATACTATATCAAAAAACTATTAAACATAATAAATTATGAAATTTCTTTCATAACTCCAACATTAAGAATGAAATAGTAGATAAATAAAATTATTTACAACAAATTAATACATGAAAATGATTTTAACCCATCATTTTTTACATACCTCTTCTCAAGTTTCTCTCGTGTCTTTCTTATAAAATTTAACATATGAGAATTATAGATCTAACTCTTTTATATCTTTCTTCAAAAATTTAAAATTTAGAATTAAATGTCTAACCCTCTTATATCCTTCTTCTAAAATTTAATATTAAGAATTAGAAATTTGAGTCTCTTATATCCTTCTAAAATATTCAATATTGAGAATTAGAAATTTAGCTATTTTATATTCTTATTCTAAAATTTAACATTTAAGAATTAGAAATTTGACACATAAGTAACAAAACTCGTAATATATGTTACTTTTTTGAAATTTGTAATATATATTAAATGAAAAGCAATGACATATAGTCAAGTGATATGTTACTTTTTTGAAATTTGTAATATATATATATATATATTCTTAATCTTCACCTCTCATTTACCATTTTCTCAACTATCATTCATTATTTGAGTATTCTATAGTTTATTGAGCAAGGTTGTTATTTATTTCTTAAGAACAAGAATGTCTCTTATGTGAGGATAGCGTACGCAAACAACCTTCTTATTTAGCTTGGAAGAACTATTGAACAAACAATTGTTGCTCAAGCAAGGTATTTTTTCTTCTTCCAATATTTATGCAAGGAGTTGAAATGATGAAGGAGCTCTAAGGTGACAAAGTTCCTTCAAGCTTGAGTCAATTCCAATTGCTGGAAGTGATGGAGCGATGCATAAGATATAAAGGAGGTGAGACCAAGAGAGGTTAATAACTCTGAATGAAAAAAACTAAGAAAGGATTCGAATATGAAATGTTATCATAGAGAGAAGTCGAGAAGAAGTTGGGACGCAAATTCATTATCATATCAATATTCATTCCGAGTTCAAAATACAAAAAGAGGAGATAACTATTTATACAATTAGGGGACGTTAAAGCGAAAGGAAAAATTATGGAAAATCATATTTGAATTCCCCAAGTGCTTTTAAAAAGGTGGTACAAAGAGTGGATAAAGTGACACTTGTTCACTCATACTTTTCACATTTGAACACGTGCTCAAAAAAAGGAAACATCTCTTATGGATGATGGACATCCTAGGGATTCAATCGAGCTTAAGTGAATTCGATTCAAATCAAAGTAACATTACTCTAACCCTAATCTACCTTCCTACACTACAAGGTCTAATACAAACCTAAATACCTAGTTTACTTGGCCTAAATACGAGACCCAAATATTTTAGACTAATTGGCTCAATCTACAAGCCTATTCATTCTTACTTTGTACATTTTATTATACATTATAGATGACCTCTTCAAATATGATATTGGGCCCAAAAAGACCAATGGAGCCTCAATCTTCATGCATGCTCTTGATCAAAACTATAAGTCTTTTGTCTCTTTATTTTATGAATGTTGTGACTCAATGGTTTTTCATCAGTTAGGCTTAGGGGTCTTTGGGTCGAAGAGATACTCGTCATACTCTGGGAGTACCATTACACCCTTTACTCATCCACAAAGGAAACTTTATTCAGACTAACATACAAATTGAATATCATTCATCCTGGTATAGTTAGGAGAAGTCTCTTAATGTAGACAACCTTTTGATGAGAGCAAAAATAATGACAATTTACATGTAGAGTTAGACCTCTTACACAAAATAAGAGAAGAATCACGAGTAAGGAAGGAAGTTGCAAATAATATGGTAGTCTTACACATGTCAAGGAACAAACTTTTCACAAATATTACTTGGTATCCGCAAACTCAAAGAAGCTAAAAAAGACAAACATGAAGGAAAGTTGGTGCCTAATTGGAATGGTTTATACTAAGTAGTTGACTCTCTTAAGGACGAAGCTTACAAACTCAAATAATTAAATGATAAACTCATATCAAGGACCCTAGAATTCAACTCGTTTAAAAGTGTATTATAGTTAAATTACTGATAAAATGTACATTGTAAAAGAATAATGTATTTTTTTCTCTTAATTTAATTTGTGTCCCTAATGTCGATTTTGTTTACCAAAGTTTTAACGAGACATATTTTTTAATAAAATAAAATGTTATTTATGGAGAATCACTCTTATTTCATTGAATCAAAGTTATTCGGTGTAGCGAAACAAATGGGATCAAAGTCCCTTGATTACATTGAACACATTAGATCAAGACTATTTGGTGCATATCGAATCAAAGTTATTCGATTGTATATAAATTAAATACACTGATCAAAGTTATTCAATCTAGTTATATCAAAGTTATTTGATGTTATTAAATCAATTATTCGGTGTACCGAGTTCAATAATATTTTACATGGTCTTTGATTACAAAAATTAGTAGAAATAATGTAAAAAAAACAAAACACTTAGATGAACTCTATTAGACAAGTTTAGTACAAGTAAAGTTGAATACACTTGTAATTAAATATATTTTTAGTCATGGACTAGCTTCTATCATTCTTCCATTCAAATAGACTTACTTTTTTTCTCATATAAAAAACTTTACTTTTCATTTTATTTTCCTTCTTTTCCTTTAATTTATACTCTACATTCATCCAAATAAAGTCTTAAGTATTTACTTTAAAAATGAGAAAGACTAAAAGTATTTATTTTAAAAAAGAAAAAGACAACTAAAAATTTGAAGGCTTAAACATTCCAGAGCAACGAACAAGCACGAGAGAGCATAGATCTTCGTTTTTTCTTCACTGTACAAGCGCAATTGCTCGGAGACAATTCTTTGAATTCAACTTCGAGTCTCCGTGCTAATTAACAACTGAAAATATTACTTCAAATAGGACGAGGTTTTGCTCTTCCATGTTCGGCTGCTCGGAAAATAAGAACGGAAAGAGGGGCATGGTTGTTGACGACTGAGGAACTTTCTAACTCCGTTCAATTAATGTGCGCTCAGCGAACGCACATTTCCGAAATTCACACGGAGTTCAAATTCTGAACAGATTCGAACTAATCCAGTAGGCGATTCCGATTTCGGCCACTTTCGAGAGCCATTTTTTCTTCCGTCATTGCTCATTTTTTCCACTATATTTAGCTTTCGAATCAGAAGAAGATGCTGCGTCTGAAAGCGTTTCGGCCTACGAACGAAAAAATCGTTAAGATCCAATTGCATCCGACGCATCCATGGATGGTTACCGCCGATGATTCAGATCGAGTTTCGGTTTGGAACTGGGAGCACCGCCAGGTACAAGACTCTTGTTTAATTTATCGGTTCAGCGTTTACGCTTTCTCTTGTTTGCGGTGTTTTAATTTAAACCTCATTCAGGTGGTGTATGAGTTGAAAGCTGGTGGAGTGGACGAGCGGCGTTTGGTCGGCGCCAAGTTGGAGAAGCTGGCCGAGGGAGAAACAGGTTCAATTCTCTTTAAAATTTTATCAATGAATATACAGAATTGTTCAGTTGTTCTATTACATAGACTGGTGCATTAGCTTCTGATGGAGGTTTTGTAATTAAGTATCGTGATCCGTAAATGTTTGTGTGTTATAACTGGTCTTTAGTAACGATTGATGACATGAATTTGTTGATTTTGGCATTGATATTGTACTTGTCATTTGTTGTTTTTTGTTTTAAGGAATTAACTAAGTATACATGGTTGCCAAACTGCTACGTTCTTAGTAGTGAAAAACTTCAATTAGGTAAATTTTCTGAGTCTGATTGCTACGATGCTAATAGTCTCTAGCCATGATACTGCTCTTGGTTAGTTTTACTGTAGTTTCCTGGTCTCTTAGTGAGAATTGCTTAAATTTCTGTTCATGTTAGCACTTAGCATCTGGTTAGTTTTGGTGATGTAACCGTGTTGTTGAATTTGTAGTTTAGCTAGTTAACATTATTAGACTCTAGGAAATTTTAACAACTAAAAGTGAATTTAATTTTATGCAAAATGAAAAAGAACATGACAAACTGTTTCTGAGCCATTACTAGCTGTCCACATTTCTGTGAAGATCCGCTAACAGAATTTTCATGTTGCGTTTTTTGTTTGGTAGAGTCAAAAGGGAAGCCTACGGAAGCCATTCGGGGAGGAAGGTAACATGCATTTGCTTTGTGTTTGTATATCTTTTTCTGGCTTTTATTTTATGTATAATTTACTTACCATGATTGTTACTGCCTTAAAGTGTTAAGCAGGTGAATTTTTATGATGATGATGTACGCTTTTGGCAACTTTGGCATAATCGTTCTGCAGCTGCTGAGGCTCCAACAGCTGTCCACACTTCAGCTTTTAGCTCTCCTGCTCCATCAACAAAAGGGAGACATTTTCTTGTCATATGTTGTTTAAACAAAGCTATATTTTTGGACTTGGTGACAATGCGTGGCCGTGATGTACCAAAGCAAGAGCTTGATAACAAGTCCCTTCTATGGTAAGATTTTATTACATTATTCAATGTTCTTCAACTTCCTCTGTCACTGATACTAAAATTGCTAACACTCTATATATTAAGGAAATAGTTTTAGCCTATTATCTGATAGATGGTGGTACATTGTGTTATGTGTATCTGGGTCATTCTTTTTCTTGTTCCTTCTATGACTGTGAAGTTGTCATTGATATAATTTGATGCTCTTCAACTTGAGCAAAGATTTTATGTTGTATCAAACTGTGCAAATACTTATTTGTTAGCAGCATTCTTTCCTGGCTCATGCCAGATCATGTCAACCTTATAGGCGCTCAATCAATCAAGGAAGGAAAATATTTGCATTCTGTAGGGTCCCTTAAATTAAATCATTTATAAAGCCATGGTAATTTATTAGGTAAAATATTTTACTTCTAAATTAAAATTTATTGCTCTTTAATTGGTCTCTACTGTGAGATTGTTGCCTTACCCACTACCAAATATATTCATTTCACAGAAGTAATCATTGAGACATGCATATAAGTATAGGGATGCTTAGGTGCATATGCATGGATAAATGACCAAATTCCAAATTGTGATTTCTCTCCCTAGACAATAATTTGTTGCCACTTTTTCTTCTGGTATTCTAATTCTATTTTTTGTACAAATTAAAGTCCTTAGTATGAAAAATCTTCTCCTTTTCATTTAAATGTATCAAACAACTGCTTTACCAATTGTCTCAATTCTTGATGGAAATTTGTCACTACATGTTCTATGACATAATTCTGCATCATAGTTGTAAATTGATTAATTGTGATGAATACATATTTTGTTTGCATATTATACTTTACAGTATTTTTGCACACTGTATGAGTTCCAATTTTCCGATTTCACATGTTGTTGCAGCATGGAGTTCCTTTATAGAACTGGTGTTGGTGATGGTCCTCTTGTTGCTTTTGGTGCATCAGATGGTGTCATTAGAGTTCTCTCAATGATGACATGGAAGGTGGGCATATGAAATATTAATATTAATCTGTACGTGTTCTCTCAATATTAGTATTAATATTAGCATATCTTGTGATATGTTTGTTCCTTTCAGCTTGTGCGAAGGTACACTGGAGGTCATAAAGGATCTATCTCTTGCTTGATGTCCTTCATGGCTGCTTCTGGCGAGGTGATTCTTGATTCCTAACTGAAGAATAACTTATTCTACTTTATTGTATTTTACTTGCATTAATTTTTTGGAACTTAGTTAGGATTTTCTTTCATCCCTCACATATGCTCTAACATAGTGTTGTTGCTCTTAGACCCTTATCCTTTTCCTATATTCTGCATTGGTAGTCCTTGGATCCGACTTGTGTTAATAGGTTCAAGGTGACATCCGTGACCTTTCTAGTGGCTACCTTGCCAAGCATGGTTATATAGAGTAACATTTCTTTTCAGAAAAATCAGGTTGTGAATTTGAATGGACTTATTGTCGCTTTATATTTTGCCAAAATTTTCCAACTTAGTAATTTTATGCTTTCTTGAGTATCACTTCAAAAGAGCTTATTTCATTTGAAGGGAACATTTTCTAAATTCGTTCTTTTCTTTTATTTAATTTTTGATAAAAGGACATTTCATTGGGATAGAAAGATAGAGCCATAGATGAGGATTAGGGTACCTCTTAAAACTGGGAAGACCATTGCAAAGAAAGGAAAACAAAGAAAAGTTCCCACAAACAGGAGTTATTCCGTTACCATAGAATATCTAACATAAATCCCTTAAAAACAAGGTAGTCAAAATGAAGATCTTTCTCAAGATTGGAAAGGGAAATATGGATCGTAAATCGGGAGATCGTAACACTGATCTTAAGATCATACAAATTTTATGAATTTCATATATGGACAAACAAAAATCCTTATATTTCACTCAAAATTCATAATTGGACTTCAAATTAACATGAAAAAAACTAAAATAATAAATATATAAAATAGTAAATCATTAGTTGTAAACACCACATCCTAGTTATGTAGAAATAACTCCAACCTAGTTACAAGCAGTAAACCGATTCTCCATTCTATTTCCAATTTTGTCCTAGTAACAAAATAATAATCTATCTAAAGCAAATAATCTTGTAAGTTAAATAATTCATCTTCTCCATAGAGACCTTCAACTCCATCATTTCGATCTCCTTCACCATTCAAACTAGTCATGTCTAAATCATGCTGATGTAAAGTTCATCCTCCTCAACTTGGACTAGAACCAAGTTTTCATCCAAATCCAAGTTGTCTACATCCAAACCTAATATTTCAGTTTGCTCATGCTCATCTTCCATAATCCACTCATCATTGGATGAACAATCATGAATATTAATTTGAATTGGGTTTCTTGTTTGCCTTTTCTTAGCTAATTTTGAATTAACCATAACAAAAAAACATCATCCATTGTGGTTTGCTTTAGCCTATTTCATTTCTTCTCTTTGTGTGGCCCGAATCAAATGCAAAGACAAATATGGTAAACAAGTAGTCGAGTAGTAATTCTATTCTAGAGATATATTTTAATATTAACTTACCATCTCAAAGGAACTTCAATTACACTCACATCCGGAGGAGCTACATGTCAAGCTCAATACACAAATAACAAATTTTTTGAGTTTTGGATGCTCATCAATATAAGACTCCCACCATTCTATTGGAGTCTTTAAACTAATTGACCTAGTAGTCAATCGACAACAAAAATATTTAGCTCGTTTTTTGAAATTATCAATTTGAACATCAATAAGTATTTGTTCATCCTTATCCTTCACCGTTCTTGTTAGACATTTCATTAGACCTGTTTCACTTCCAAACAGGATGATAATGCATTTCAAGGTTAAGGAAATAGCCTACATCTTGCAAAGGCCTATGAAGTTGCTTGTCTCACCTTTCACCAATGATGTTCCACAAAGGCAAATAACTAACCAAACTATATTACATTGAGTTAGTTTTTTGTTTTGAGTTTCAAAATCACAAACTTAATGAACAAATATATAGATAGTTAGATTGGATACCTTTTTATGACATCATTGGGAGAGTATAAGTTTCGATGTTTTGTGACATATTTTAACCAAAGGAGAGCAGGTTGGGACATTTTTTCATCTATGGGAGAAAGGTAGCACGATGATATTTGAGCATGGTTTCTAGATGTTTTTAGGCAATGATAGTTTTTCATCTAAGGAAGAGAGGCAATCATGATGTTTGCGAAGTTTCTTGACTTATGTAATGTGGCTTTGAAAGAATAATATTGGGCTTAAGTTTTTGAGTTGTAAAATCGACTGATGGATCCCAACACAATAAATAACCTAGAAACTTACTCAAGGTGTTGCAAGAGGTGTTGCTGTGGGAGGCATTAACAAGAGTATCAAGACTACGAGAGGCACCGCTGCTACCTCAAGCCCAAAAAGGCATCGTTCTGAGTTATGTCAAGGCTATAAGAGGGGTGGCCGCGAAAAACGTAGCTGCAAGAAATGTCGTCGCGAGGTCGTCAAGGCCATGAAAGGCATAACCATGAGGAACATCGCTTCGAGGTACATGTTGGCCAAGGAAGGCATTGTCGTGAGGAACATCAAGGTTGTGAAGGCATTGTCGAGAGGAATGTCGAGCCTGTGAGGGGTGCTATTTTGAGGAACATCATACTTGCATTGCAGGAAATTCCACTCCCACACAAGTTGCTATTTACAACGACGATCCAACACAATCCACCAATATCGCTACTTTCCGACGATGCGAGATTAGAGAAGGAAACATTAGCAGAAAATCACAAATGCTAGAACCAAAGTTGTTTTTCAATGAAGATAAGGAATAAGAGAACTCTGGCTCTAGATTCTTCCATTAGCTAAACCAAGTACTACAAATTTTGTTGGGAGATATATATGGCCAAATTATAAGATATAAATGGATGCAAATTTCATCTAAAATGTTAGTTTTGTAAGGTTGATATAGGTTTAAAACTCATTTTTTAAGATTTTATTAGAGTTTATCCTTGTAAGGTTAGGTAAGCTTATTGTGTCACCGACTATTGGACCGCTATCGGATCACCTACAAATATTTAGTCTCACATTTGAGATGTCCAGTCCTTGTCGACAGTATATTGGAGATCCACATCGACTATAGATATGACCCAATTATAGTATATAAGTGAGTGTAAATCTCATTTTGCAAGCCCATTTTGTAAGATTAAGTTATACCTAAATCCTCTTTGTAAGACACTCTCACCAAAAAGGAAGCAACATTGAAATACATTCTGTATTCTACCCTTTAAATTTCTAAAATTGATAGAATAAAGCCTTCAGCTCATGCACAAATATATCATATTGATATTGATTATCATTGTTCTAACAAGAGTCTTAATCTTAGAGAAAGCATCTCCAAGAGAGAACAAAGTTTAGGTTCAAGTTACTTATGGCGGTATGTTAGGCTCTTGGGAGGGTAAACGATGGGGAGGTTTAGCACCAATGGGCCACGAGCATTCCATATAAGAGACCAAGATATCACCTTCAACCTAAAACTTTAAGGCAATAAGTTTGTGGTTTTTATTCTTCTTATATACTACTCATCTTGTTCATTCCTACTTAATGTGGGACACAAAACCACACTAAAAATCCTAATAATTTCCCCTTCAGGTGTGGTACTTCCCCTTGAGCAGCAATGGTGATCCATGTGTAATGTCGTTTACCACACAACGAGACACTTACCTGAAACCCTTGCTAGGAAGACTTTTGATTGAAGGAATTCTCAAATCCAGGATTATTCAACCACTCACGTGTTCTTTCTGCGTTTGTCACACCAATTTGTTAGGTTCTTGCAAGGGGAAACACTAGGGAGATTCGACACCAATGTGCCACAATCATTCCATATAAGAGACCAAGACACCACCTCCAACGCAAACCTTGAGACAATGAGTTTGTTGGTCTTCTTTCTTAGATATTGTTCATCTATCTCATTTTTACTCAATGTGGACACTAACTCACACTTGGAATCCTAACATGGCTCTCAATGGCATATAAGATTTAAGATCTATAACAAAATTTCAATCCAATAATGCAACCTAAGAACTTAAAATAGATTCCACATTGATCCCGTCTTTATATTTTTTTATTTACATTTATCTCGATTTAAAATATTAATTTCTTTGTATATTATCTTGCACATTTCTATTTTATCAATTCATTTATTTCATTTTGCTTGATAATATTTATTTATTTTTGTTTGTACAATAGAGAAAGCCTTCTTACCCCGCCAAACTTTCTCATGCACCAATCTCACTCCTCCTCCCCACTCCTCCATCCGCTTCCTTCCTCTAAACATCCCTTCCCCCACCCCTTCATCTGCTTTTACCCACCAACCCAACCAGCATCCAGCCTTCCCGTTTCATTTCCTATCTGTTTCCAATAAGAGACCTTTGGCTCAAGATTCTTCTATTAGTTTATTTGTACATATTTCTATTTGATTGCACACTCAAGGATTTGAGGTGGGTGTTTCTTTGGGGATCAATCTGGATTATTTGATGCTAATGCTGTCTAGCTTTGAAAGACTTTTTTTCCATTTTTTTCTAATGTCTTTGGGTTATACTTATATTGGTGTTGTAGGTTTGTACTTGCCTTACTATTTCCAACACTATTGCAGAAGTTTCATTTTATTGCAGCACCATGTCCATTAAGATATTTTATTTGGAAATTACAATTGCTGTTTAATATGTTAAATGCATTTGCAGGTTTTGCATGACTGGGTTATGTCTATATTTTGCATTTATTGTTGGAAGTTGCTTTTGTATTTTGGTATGAAATTTCAATTGGGGGTGGATGTCTGTTGGCTTTCAGGCTCTTCTGGTTTCGGGCGCTAGTGATGGATTGCTCATAATTTGGAGTGCTGACCACGGACAGGATTCACGTGAACTTGTACCCAAGCTGAGTTTAAAAGTACGTTCTTCTCCTCATTTTAACTCCTCTCTGCCCATTCAATTCAATAATTGGTGAAAAAACAAGTCATTGTTAGTTGTGGACTAGTTACAGTTCCAATTTCCTCTTTGCTGTTCAAGCAGTTACATTCTACATTGGAAGGTGAGAATGAAATTGAAAGGAAGTATGAGATAAATATCAAATCATAATAGAAAGGAACGTCTAAAATCTGTGCACAAGGCAAAATGCAAACTTACATTGAGGCAAATAAAATGTTTTTTTTTTAATTTATGTGCAGCTTTTTTTCTCCTTCTTTTTTTCTACTTTATTATTCTATTCTGTATGATTCATGCTGATTCTGTGCATGGACATTTCATTGGTCAATGATACCTCTTATTGCATCCAGGCACATGATGGAGGGGTTGTAGCAGTTGAGTTGTCAAGGGTAATGGGAGGTGCTCCTCAGCTAATCACAATTGGTGCAGATAAGACATTAGCCATATGGGACACTGTGTCCTTTAAGGTGTGGTAGTGCTGCTAATGCCTGGATAATTTTAAATTTTCTGAAAATTCTCCTGGTAACTAGAAAGACTTAGCTTAAAAATGCCTTTGATCCTCAGGAGCTGCGGCGTATAAAGCCAGTTCCCAAATTGGCTTGCCATAGTGTAGCTTCTTGGTGCCATCCTCGAGCTCCAAACCTTGACATTCTAACCTGCGTCAAAGATTCTCACATATGGTATGTAGTTTTCTTTTTCCTTTGGTGACTTTAAGTTTCTTAATTATTTTTATTTGATAATGTGATGATGCACTATATTCATTATGCATATTAAGAATTTTAATTTAAACTTTTGTTAGGGCAATCGAACATCCCACTTATTCTGCTCTCACGAGGCCATTGTGTGAATTGACCTCAGTTCTTCCTCCAAACGCCCTTGCTCCTAATAAGAAATTGAGGGTATGTGGTTTGATTAGTTGGTTATCATTCATCACCTTTTTTTATTCTGATTTCTGAATTGACATAGTATTTTTTGTTAAGGTATCCAACTTAGAATGATATGAACATATATCAAAGCATTCAAAGATTTTAAGAACAACAATTATGAATGGTGGCCAGGATAGATAAAAACCAAGTGTAACAAAATCTTGTCATCAGTTCTGTATGTTGTAGAATATGCTTATCACACCCGGGAGAAAAAAAAATCCTCTCTTTATAAACTGAATTTCAAGCCCTCATCACTCTCTCCCCAAATTCCAATTCTTTATGTTTAGTCTAGTCAAACTCAATCTTGTCTCTGATTTTTGTGGCAGGTGTATTGTATGGTTACACATACTTTGCAGCCACATCTTGTTGCTACTGGAACCAACATTGGTGTTATTATCTGTGAGTTTGATGCTAGATCTCTTCCACCTGTAGCTCCTCTACTAACTCCAGCAGACAGTAGAGAGCATTCAGCTGTATTTGTAATTGAAAGGGAATTGAAGCTATTAAATTTTCAGTTAAACAACTCTGCAAATCCATCTCTTGGAAATAACAGTTCCTTGTCAGAAACAGGAAGACCCAAGGGAGACTTTTTTGAACCATTACCTGTCAAGCAGGGGAAAAAGCACATTAGTACTCCTGTTCCTCATGATTCGTACTCAGTTCTTTCTGTCAGCAGTTCAGGAAAGTAAGTTGCCTCTAACAGTGACTTTTTCACTGCTCTATTTCTTTTTCTTCTAAATTTTTGTAATTAAAAATTAATTAATATTTTGTTCTGTAATTTAATTTAGTGGCTTTGATTTTTTCTATAGAATATAGGACACATAAAGGTATTCCGTATGTATCATGATAACTCAATAAATGCTGTCTTTACTGTGTGGTTGTTTGACCAGGTCTTTCTATGATGTTTCCTCTTCTAGTTTAGTTTGTGAAGTTGGAGTGTGCTTTCTGTTGCTTTCTTACAGCATCATATGTTTACAGGTATCTAGCAATTGTTTGGCCAGATATTCCTTATTTTTCTGTCTACAAGGTTAGTGATTGGTCAATTGTTGACTCTGGAAGTGCAAGGCTTCTGGCATGGGATACTTGTCGTGACAGATTTGCTATATTGGAATCAACATTACCTCCTAGACTTCCTATAATTCCAAAGGGTAGTTCATCAAAAAGAGCCAAAGAAGCTGCTGCAGCACAAGCAGCAGCAGCAGCAGCTGCTGCTGCTGCTTCCACAGCTTCTGTTCAAGTCCGCATCTTGTTAGATGATGGTACATCAAACATACTAATGAGGTCCGTTGGCGCACGCAGTGAACCAGTATGATTCTTTCCCAGTCTTAAATTTTCCTTTTAAAAAAAGTGAAGGTTGTCATAGGAACCTAGCATTGGATAATTTCCATTCTTACAAATAAAAGTTCTGCAAATTTTTATAATAAATGAATGACAATAATTAAGATATTATTTATCTCAGATCACGTTTATTTCAATTGATAGCCACTACAGAAAACACTATTGTTTTCTTAGATGTGTATATGAAAAAGGGGAAGGTGGGCGTGAGCTTTTAGATAGCGTGAGCTCTTGATAGATGAATGCCCACTGATAAGTTATGTATAGAAACGTCTAAAATGATTCTCTTGTATTTTTGTGTTTACTGTTCATGTAAAAATGTTGTGTTGAATGTTCACCTACTCTGAATGATATAGGCTGCAGTATGTAAATAAATAAATTTAAGATTTTTTAGTCTTCTAGATAAATCCATTTCTCTTCTGATGAGAAGTTTACTTGATTTTCCATATGAAGATATTATGACCTTTATGGATTTTATTCCTCAGAGAAATTGTCAGTGGAAGCAGGAACCACAATTTTGAATGTTATGGTGCCTCTTTTTAATTCATATACCCCTTTTAGGTCATTGGTTTGCGTGGAGGAGCACTGCTCGGTGTTGCGTATCGAACATCTAGGAGAGTCAGTCCTATTGCTGCCACAGCTATTTCAACAATCCAGTCTATGCCCTTATCAGGCTATGGAAGCAGTGTTTCTTCTTTTACTACTTATGATGATGGATTTTCTTCAAATAGACCTCCAACCACAGCAGCACCTCAAAACTTCCAGTTATACAGGTAAAATTTATAAACGTACAACACAGACATAATTTTTATTTGAGATAATATATGAATGTTGGACTCTAAAGGGTCAACAAGAGAAAAAGTTGATAGTATAAATCATGAGAATGCTAAGCACCTATTGAGGAAAACATGACAGAAATTTGGTTATAGTGATTAGGACACATAAAGAAAGCCACTGGAAAAGTAGATTGTATGGTTTTAATTCTGTGAAAAGGGATTGAGACCCAGAAGAACATTGGAGGAAGTTGTTAAGAGGGATTTCATGGTGGTAGGGACTTTATGGGTTGCCCAAGTCACACAGTAGTAAGCGATGCTTGGGGTGGAGTATTTAAGTGTTTGGTTTACCCTACTTAATAGCTAGTTTTGTAGGTGGTTTCCTAAGGGCTCGAGTGCTTATTAGTTCATATTAGAATTACTATCAGGATCTCGGAAAGGGCTACCTACAGGATTTTGTTCAATGAGGGTGTTAAGTGAAGTATCATTGAGTGAAATATTGTAGAATGAAAGTCTCTGAGACATCAACTCTTAGGGATGGTGCTATGATAGAGACTATGGTATTATGTGGTACCTAAGTCCCAAATTGAGTCGTTTGGGATGCCCAGCGGAATATTTAAGTGTTTGGTTGTCCTCCCTTAATAGTTAGCTTTTTAGGGTGAGTTTCCCAAGGGCTCAAATGCTTGTAACATGGTAAATAATATCTTTGAAGATTTGGTGTTCAACTTAGTCAAATGACTCTCTGTGATCCATGTAACCGACCTCATATAATGGGATAAAACTTTTGTAATTATAAAGGAATTTAAAAAGGTGTTACTACTTCCAATGACATCTTTCTTGGCAGTGTAAAAGATGGGATGCTCAAAGCAGCAAATGAATGTTAAGTTCTAAGTAACATAGTCCAATTCATCAACCTTTTCCCCTTTAAAGTAAAATCAGCTTCAAATATGTATCATCTCTCAGTTGTGAGAATTTTCCTCTTCTCCAGCTCATTGAAATGTATTGATAATAGTTGCTAAAGTCTACAGTTATTCATTTGCAAATGTTAAATTTTTCTTTTCCAAAATCAAAGTTTGAGGCAGAATTGGGACCGTCTGAACTAACAAAATCCCTTCAATAGTTTTATTTTTCTATACAAAATTTAAACTATCACTTGCTGTTGCCAGCTCTCTCTGGCAGTTTTGCACTAATCCATATGAATAATTTTTTACCACTTTATAAGGTCTATACACTCTTGTAATGCTACTTTTTGAGAAATTGTTGGAAGAGGCGGATGACCTTTGTGTTATTTATTGGTTAATTAAACTTGAAGCTTTTTGTGTTTGTATTTTGTTTGATAGAGAAACATAGACATAGTCTCTTTTACATGAGTTCCTATACCCATACCTCCTTTTTCCAGTTCTTTAGTTGAAACCCAACTCTTAAAAAAAAAATTCTTCATGAAAGTCTCTCTTTAGAAGGTTAAGGCTAAGTCCCTCTAAGATGGAGACTTGTTGTACAATGGCACAATTGTAATATGTAGAATTAGTAAGATGAGATGCATATTTTATGGACTCATAAACCTCACAAGACTATTTCAACTAATGATATTGTTACATGTTATTGGAATTAAGAGACTGCAGTCATCTGTTTTTCCACTGAGGTTGCTTGGCAGTAAGGGTAGAAACAAGTCAGACTTTGGCAGTCCTGTATCACTAATTTCAAGCCCAAACCTAGCCTATTTATTTATTACCAGTCTTTTTTAAGTTTTAGCCAGACCTATTTAAAAGTCTTACTAAACCTGATAGTCTATCTAGGTAACATGTTTTGTAGAAACACTTATAAACAAACCAATATGCTTTAGCTAGGCCAACAAGCCTAAAAAGACCACCGAACCTAATTTATTACATAAATTGTTCCTTTTTCTAAAGACTAATATTAATGGAAGTAGAATAATTTTAGCAAGCAATGAGCTATTGTGTTAAAAATGGATAGATAAACAAGATACATAGGTCCTTGTGTTGTCAAGATCATGAAATGAGAAAAAGTTCTATTGAGAAAAAATAATTAAGCAATCTGGAAAAGTAACACAAAAAGGAAAAACAAGAAGAAAAGCTTCAATCAAAATCATTAAACAATTATACCCTATTGTTGAACCATTGTGCTATTAGCCACCATATATGATCCCTGCTCTCGAAAAAATAAAAAATTTAGTATTGAAAAATATCTTAATTATAACAATCAGATTAATTTAAATAAAACTGAATTTCAATTTATCAGATATAATATCAAATGAGCTCTATAAATTAAAAAATATAATTTAAAAACTTGATTAACAATAGTAAACTATGTACCGGTAATAACAAATATTTCTTATTTAATTGTAAATTATTATATGTAATAAATTTATTAATTTTTATAATTAAATAATATTGTAAAGCTCTGCATATCTGTTCAATTTCTATTTGTCTTCTTACTTCACCTCATTTTAATTTTTGTAATCTTATTCTTTCTTCTCTTGTGCTTTACAACTGATATTTATAATGAATAAACTAATAAAATTTGTATTACTTATAAGTTGGGAGTAGAATATGGGCCAAAAGTAGTCAGTCACTTGTAGATCTACATGTCCAACACTTTTGAAATTTTAAATTACATTTTTATTATAAAATTTATTATTAATATTAATAATTATATATTATATTTATATAACATCATAATATGTTTTTATGAACAGAACCCTTTTTTATGAACAGGCCAAACCTTACGTCCATAACAGGTCTCCTGGCCTATTTCTATCCCTACTTGACAGCTACCATAGGTCTTTGAGACACCTTGTTTGACACACTACGATGCTTACGGATTATGATTTTACTTAAATTACATTTCCGAAGCTGAAAATTATGTTTATTTGTTGCAATTTTTGTTTGGCTGTTAAACTTGTGATTGTATTTCATTTGTACGAAGTTGAATGCTATTATTACTTTTAAGCTCTATTAATTTTTTTGAGGTTACAACTACAAGTTCACAAGTTTTCTTCACATTGACATTGTTATTATAATTTTGTTTGTGATTCAGTTGGGAGACATTCCAGCCAGTGGGGGACCTTCTTCCTCAACCAGAATGGACTGCTTGGGACCAAACCGTTGAGTACTGTGCATTTGCATACCAGCAATACATAGTAATATCTTCTTTGCGCCCTCAATATAGATATTTGGGAGATGTTGCAATCCCATATGCAACCAGTGCTGTTTGGCACAGGAGGCAACTATTTGTGGCTACCCCAACTACTATCGAGTAAGCCTTTATATTTTGGTCCTTTTTATAATTTTTTTGTTTAGTGTGCTCCATTATTTTTTGTAGGTTTACTTTAGTTGTTTAGAAAGTGGAAATGACAGAATGTGTTCTACATTATCAATTTGTCTAGTCCCCAATAGGCCTAAGTATCATCTACTCATAACCACCAAAGACAGAAAAGGGAGAGTCATGATTTAGAAAATATTCATGAACATATATACTGTTTTTGAAAAATGCCTTAGAGTGTGTTTGCCTTTCCAATTCCCACTTTCCTATGCACCTTCAATGACTCCTGCAGTGATTTAACTTTGAAGGTGACCTAACAGGGTTTCAAACATACCTTTAATGGTTAACAAATATACCCTTTAATAGTTAACAAAATATTAACTAGATTAGTCTTGTTAGAATAAATAGTCTTAAATAGAATTTATTGTAAATATGCTTTGTGCTATACCTAGTTCCTAGATATATCTTTTATATTCTCTTTTCTTCCCTCTCATACATTGCATCTAATGTATCCAAAGTTATTATAAATGAGATCCTAAGAGAGGGAAATTCACTCTCTCAAATTCATTCTAATTCTTTTGTATTTCTCTAAGAAGTCTAAATATGAACATTGTGCCGGACTTTGTTTGTTTGGATTTCCTAATTTGGTCTCATCCCAACAAAACAACTATCTAGCATTTCCATTTAGTGGAGTGTAATTTGTTTAGTTGTGTTTCTATAGAAGGTTCCTTTGTTTAATAAGCCTTCATAATCAGACATACCATGATGAACTTCTCATCTTCCTCCGTCCTCTTTTAGATATTATATGATTGTGTGACATTAGTATCTGGACTTTTGTGCTTTAGTAGAATAGACCCCTTAATCAATGAAGCTCTCAGATTTTGGTACTTCTTCATGGTCAGTTCTTTCTTCCTGATTATCTTCACTACTCTTTGTTGATTAACCATAAATTCCATATATGCTATATTTGTTCTAAATATAATCAATTGGCACCCTTTGGTCTTTCAAAGCATTTCTCCTAAATGACTATTTACCAAAACTATATCTTCAATAAAAAAAAGCATGCACGGATGCACTTCATCTTTAACTTTGTTTTATCTTATCAGTTCTTCATTATGAATGCAAAAAGGTGATGGTCTGACATACTTGATGCCCAAACACTTCTCTTCATCCTTATCCTTCACTCTTTTCTCCAAAAAACAATGATAGTAGTAATTAAAGATAAAGATAGTAGTGTCCATAATTTGTATTCATTTTACCTTTACTAATATGTTTTGTTTTTCAGAATTGTTTTTGTGGACGCAGGGATCGCCCAAATTGACATTGAAACTAGGAAGATGAAAGAAGAGCAGAAAATGAAAGAAGCGCAGGCAAAAGCTGTTGCAGAGCACGGAGAGTTAGCACTAATTAGTGTAGAAGGTCCTCAGTCTGCTAAGGAAGAAAGAATAGCATTGAGACCACCGATGTTGCAGGTCACAAAAGCTTCAACTTTTTATCATCTATGAAAATAATTGCAAACATTCATGGTCTTTTTTGTCTTTCCCCAAATTTAATATTTAGTTCCTGGATATGATTGATAAGGGTTGCTGGAAGAAATTCACATGAAAATTTTAGATGGGAGTGGGTAATGAGAATGTCTGTTAATCCTTTAAACCTTCTTCTGTTAACATTTTGGTGTAATGTAAATCTTGGATTAGCTATTAATTTCTCTTCATTTTCTGAGGCTGTAGTGAATATGTCTGTTTTTCTTAAGTTTACTTTTTACATGGATGGACAAATTAAATTCAAAAGTATGATCCTGGTTTTGTGCTGAACTATGTTCCAAATTATTCAAATAATGTCTCGAGAGAAATTTGAGAGCAGAGGCAAATCGTTTTTAGTTCTCAATTGCTTATATATCCAGTTTAGAGATCCCTGGTGTCTACATGTTGCACTTTTTTTTTATTTTTTATGTATACTGCTTACTATCTCATACTAAAAGTAAAGATATTTGTAGTTTCTCTTTGGAATTTGTTTTCTCTCACAAAAACGTAAAGGAATTTCTTGTTATGGCTGTAGGTGGTTCGGTTGGCTTCATTTCAGCATGCTCCTTCAGTGCCACCTTTCTTAACATTACCGAAACAATCTAGAGTTGATGGTGATGACTCTTGGACGGCAGCAGAAGAGAGAAAGGCAGGTGAGGTGGCAGTTGGAGGTGGGGGTGTGTCTGTGGCAGTTACCCGTTTTCCAATGGAGCAGAAACGTCCAGTTGGACCTCTTGTAGTTGTAGGTGTCAAGGATGGAGTTCTTTGGCTAATTGACAGGTAGTTAGGACTTTTGCAGATACACATGTATGTTTAAACTTGGAAATGAGCTAGGAAAATAATGAATTGATCAAGAGATCTGCACTCATCAGGCTGTATTTATATGCATAAAAAAATAGTTCACCCATAGTATTAAACTATTTCCTTTGATCCTAAATTTCCAATCTTTCATTTGCTCCTGCAGTTTATTATTTCCACTGGTTACTATTATAACTACAGAAATAAAGAGCAGATCCTATATAATTAAGAATATCTAGATTATATATGTATTATCAGGAACATTTTCTTTATTCTCGTATAATATCTTTACTGTGAGAGGATATTAAATATCTTCTATTGTATTGATTCTATTTTCTCAATATAAATATAGCGTTTGAGCTGTCTCAAAAATACACTATTTTAGCTCAGTGGTGTCTCTCTCTTTGTTATAGTTTAATAATCAGTATTTAATGATTTCAATGCTTTTAGTACAATCCTAAATGCTACAACTGCTTACATCCAATCAGAACGGTTGAAATGTAACGAGCTTAGCCCATAATTTATGTTATTCTGTTATTATTTCCATCTATAAATAAACAACTTTATTTATGTGTATTTTACACAAGGGATATTAGTCCTATATTTGTTTTCTTTATTCTTAATAAGAACCAAAACTTCCCCTTTATAATCAATGTGAGACCATTTGATGGAAGCACCCCAAGTGGCCCTCCTTCACCTTTGTAACATTTAATTTGTCCATAAGTGTTGTTCGTATTGCAGTTAGTGTGATCTGTTTTTTATGGAGTTTTCAGTTCTGCTTTCCCCATCAATGTATAATTCAGTTTAATGCAGTGCTTTCACATTAGGATAAAGTAGGCCTATCTTTCTCCCTCAAAGATTTAATGAAATTACTTTGTATTCCTATGAAATCCACCCTTTTAAATTTTCACTAGCAACAAGCCCTTTGCATACTGACGCCCCTTCCAATTAGATGAAAATGCACCGAAAAGTAAATGTCCAAAACTCAGGAGTTTTAATGTTGTTTAGTTAAACCTTGAGAAGTCAACACCTAGTTATAATGTTATGTACTTGTTAGAGAAAGCCACGGTGAATGAGAAGCCACGCAAGAAATTATGTGATCAGGGATAAAATGTATTAAGGAGAAAGTTGGTGTTGGAGTTGCACTTATTAAAGACATGTATTTATGCACTTATTAAATGTGTTTAAAGGAATACTAGATTTTATGCCTTTCTATTCAGAGTAGCCAACCAATTCCACATAAGGTTGGCTTTTTCTTTGTCGTAGCTCTGGCCTCTGGCTAGCTTTAAGTGACATAGTTAACGCGTGCATGTCTATAAATGTCTAATTTAAGATTATTTCCTTTGCATTGGATACTGGTTTCGAGAATGATGTTATTGATATCTGGTTGTTTTAGGTACATGTGTGCTCATGCCTTATCCTTGAGTCATCCTGGTATTCGCTGCCGATGCCTTGCTGCTTACGGAGATGCTGTTAGTGCAGTAAAATGGTATTTGATTTCTTTATCTCCCTCTTTCTCCATAATCATTGCTTATTAATAATTCAGATATATGTGTATATCTCACATTATACTTTTTGAAACAGGGCAAGTAGACTTGGAAGAGAACACCATGATGATTTAGCACAATTTATGCTAGGAATGGGCTATGCTACTGAAGCACTTCATTTGCCTGGAATATCAAAGAGGTATTGCTATATGCTTAGAGACAAAGACCCTGCAATTTTAATTTTATTTCTTATTATTTGTGAACTCCTTATGGCAGGGTATGGTTAGACCAAAAACATATTGATGTTTGTGTTCTGCAGGTTGGAGTTTGATTTGGCAATGAAGAGCAATGATTTGAAAAGAGCTCTTCATTGTCTTCTTACCATGAGTAACAGCCGGGATATAGGACAAGATGATACACCTGGGCTTGGTTTGAATGACATTCTTAACTTATCAGATAAAAAACAAGAGAAAATATCAGATAAAAAACAAGATATGGTTGAAGGTGTTCAGGGTATAGTGAAATTTGCGAAAGAATTCTTGGATCTTATTGACGCCGCAGATGCTACTGCACAGAGTGAAATAGCCCGTGAGGCTCTCAAGAGGTTAGCTACAGCAGGTTCGGTGAAAGGTGCTTTAGAAGGTCATGAATTGAGAGGATTAGCATTACGTCTTGCAAATCATGGAGAGTTGACTCGTCTAAGTGTAGGCAGTCTTTCTTAATATTGCACTTCCGTTCCTCTTCTTATTGGTTGTTTGATGCATGGTTTCTTGTTAATTCATTTGGTGTCCGCCTTTCTGGAAGTAAATTTCCTTACAAGTATTGGTTGCTTGCTTTTATGCATAAATGCGGCTGGATTATTTTGTGTTTAGGGTTTAGGCTGGTTTCTTGTTAATGATGCTAAGATAAATATTATATGTTGTAGCGATAATATTAATGCCTGTTCTTCTATATATATACTACTGATGGTCAGAAGTGATTTGAGTATAACAAGGCATTAGTAGCACCGCACCAACTTGTATTCTTTTGTGCCAAATATGGTAAAGTCAGTTAATTATTTATTCTTATAGAAGTGTGTGCATGTTAGCATGTGTAATGTGAGAGAGATAGAGAGGTTTATGATTACTAATAAAAGAAATTTGAATGAAGAACTGGTTTTTATAGGAGAAACAAACATAGATGGAATAAATTATGAAATCAGTGAATAGAGGGTGGGGGTTAGGATGTTAAAAATATGTGGTAGGGTGGTTTTTTTACATATTGTTTGGCTATCTGATTAATAAGATCTGCCCCTACAAAATACATAGTTAATTATCCATTTTAACCACTGTTTTGGGTATCTGCGATTTTTTTTTTGTACAGATTAGACGTTGAAATGTTTATATTGGTTCTATACCCTGAAAGATTGCTTTTGCTGGGTTTGTTCTTGTGGCGAATAGATAATATGATCCATGATTCGCCTATTGTTAGACAGTCTTAGGCATCTTTTATTTATTAAAAAAATAATATGATCCATGATTCACCAAAAACAAAATATGATTCATGCTCAAAATGGAATGTGTTAGGATTTGCATGTCAATTTAGCTACTAAATGTTCTCTACTTTTTGGCCATGATCATCGCTACTTTTGGTTTCTAGTCAGCTCATAGTTTGATGAAAAAGAAAGGACTGACATTTGTTCCATTGATGTTTTAAATTTCCCTTTCTTTTTTTGAACTTAACACATATCTATGCTAATATGACTATTTGAGATGGCATGCATTCATCTTTCTTTGAAATAACTTGTCTTCTTGGGCTCTTTAGTTTTATTGCTGTTTTTTTGTTTTTAATCATAAACTTAGGAATATGTTCTTGCACTGCAGGGTTTGGTAAACAACTTAGTCACCCTTGGCTTGGGACGGGAAGCAGCATTCGCTGGTGCTGTTTTGGGTGACAATGCTCTGATGGAGAAAGCATGGCAGGATACTGGAATGCTGGCAGAGGCCGTGCTTCATTCTCATGTATGATTTATTACTTACAACCACTTGATCCCTCAATTTAGTACTATAGTCTGACCTTGTTATTTCCAGGCACATGGACGTCCAACTTTGAAGAACTTAGTTCAGGCTTGGAACCAAGCGCTACAGAGAGAGATTGAACCTACCCCATCTCAGAAGACAGATGCTGCAGCTGCGTTTTTAGCTTCTCTTGAGGAGCCTAAGCTCACGAGTTTGGCAGATGCTGGGAAGAAAGCGCCTATTGAAATCCTGCCTCCGGGGATGATGTCTCTTAATGCTCCTATTTCCATCCAGAAAAAACCAGCTTCTGCTGCACAGAATTCCCAACAACCCCCAGAAAAGCAGTTGGCACTGGAAGCACCTCCTACAACCACATCTGCACCAGAGAGTGCTACTCAGCAGCCTGAATCTACACCAGCATCCGTTACTGATCCACCTCCGGCAGAGTCTACCTCCTCAGACTCCACGCCAGCTCCTGTAGCTTCTCCACCTCAACAAGAATCAGGTGAAACCACAGTAGATGATGGGGTTCCTACCACTGGATCAGCTATTGACGGAGATCCAAATGTTAATGGTGAAACTAGTCAAGCAGAAGCGTCTACCAGCAATCCAGCAACCCCAGAGGTTCCACCACCTCCAGTAGCAGCAGAGGTTTTGGAGACTTCTACTCCAACTACAGCTGCAGTGCCTACAATAACTACAGTTCCCTCAAATGATCCCTTTATATGATCGGAATACCAACCGCTTGGAAAATGAATTCATTTATAATTCATGTTTTGTAAAGAAATCGTTTACAGATGAAGGAAATCTAGTATATTAGTTTGTAACAAGCCAAAACTCCAAAGGTAAATTGTACCGAGCAGCTGTGTTTCCCCTCTTTCCTCAATTTTTGTAAAAAATGGTACTGAGCTACGATGTTGTCTCATATTCTGTGATTGTGACATTTCGAGATTTTTTTTTCGTTCTGTTTTGAATTTTTTGTTGACTGAAATTAAATTTTGCTGTTCTAAAATTTACAATTTGAATGTCAGTCTCTCTAGCTCAATGGGCTGTAACAGTTTAAGGATTTCCATATACAATTGTACCCATCCATTGCATTCTATGTGCATTTATCATCCATTGCATTCCATGTGCATTTATTTATATATTTTTACTCACTTGCCATTTGTTGTGGTCATTTCTGACTAGGTATCTGAGAGACATTTTCTTTATTTATGAATCAAAATGGTATTCTGGTTGTCCCCCCATTCCCAACGAGCTGGTCTTTCTAGAATTTTAACCTCAACGGTTGCCTCCTACCATTTATTCCATGAAACTTAAATAAGATCTTCTAAAGTTATTCAATACACTTATTTAAAACAAAATTAGGACAAGTTACTATCATCTATTTAGAGCCAGTACTTGAAATTTTGAACGCTAATGCGTCCGTCAAATCTGATATCAATGAAAAACCAAAGTTGGGTTAGATAATAATGAAAGAATAAAGAGTTGCCTCGACAAAATTACAAAAGTGATGATATGAATAAAATAACACATTATTGTTAAGAGTAATATTTTTTTACTTATTATTGAATAAATTTCACCTCTAGCACCTTCACATAAGCAAGTAAATTTTGACTAGTATAACCACCAAGACCAACTTGTGAATGTTCGACTTATATTTGTCAATTCTTGAAAAAGTTGTTTAAAAATAACAACTATTTCTTTGTAAAAAAGTAATTACAAACAAACACTATACCACCACCATTATGTTTTTTTGTATGATGATTACATTGATCTTAGCTTCTATAACCTCATTCATACTACTCAACCTTCGTATCACTAATAAACCAAACCAATCAAAGACCGCCACTATATCATCAGAAACTTTATATTATTTTTATTTTATTTATTTTATTATTATTATTATTATTATTATCAAACATACTTTAACATCATTTAATACAGATTTCAGAGCGTAACAATACTCTACCTTTAGGCACGGATGCCCTATAGTCGCTTAAACCAGCAAAAATCCAAGAGAGTTTTCGTAACAGCAAACATAGTATTCAGCAATGACATAATTCCGTAATACCATAGTGAACAGGTTTATAAACTTCGAACAATTCCTTAATATCACCTTAACAGGTTTATAAACTTTGAATTCATTACAACAGGAAGCATCATCTCTACTCACTAACTACAAAGCATAACATACTGGTAAATCAAATTTCTATTCTTGACCCAAGGCAAGATCGTGCCAAGCATCCGCGTTAACTTGTTGAGTCTCCTGATCTGTGAAAGATAGCAAAGTACACTGTTATAACAGTAAAGAAAATTGGATACAACCCTTCAATAAAGAGTCATCTTGCCAACACTGAAATTTTAACAAACGCTTTAACAACCATATCTTCCGCAAACCAATTTCATAGTTTTGTATCCTCTTCTAATTAGGGATGCTATTAAATGTTCATGCACAAATGTCTGATTATCTTTTAAAAAAAATCTTTTCAGCACACCAGTTTTATATAGTTTTGTATCTTCTAAGGATATTAATTAAATGTTAATGCACAAATGTGGGTATCTTTAAAAAAAAAAACTATTCAGTGTGTGACTGGGTCGATATTTTAATTCAAAATCAATTCTTCATTGCAAAACCAAACCAAACATATGAAAATTTGTCTAAGTTCACGACAACCAGTATTTCAACGTAGTTTTAGATAATGCAACATAAATCCAAACAGGTGGTCTGTGTAATAAGTGTTCAATTGAAACTGTTTTTCCAAACCAAGCTGAAAAGATAAATTGTCCATAAAATATTACTGAATTATTGAATGAAGACACATACTTGAGTCCTCAGTATCATCTGTCCTTACAACCAGTGTTGGGGGCAGTGGAAGATCTGTAATAACAGCAAGAAAGGTATAGGCACATCACATACCCATGTGGATGTAAAGATGAACAAAAAGACCCTTGCGAGAGGGTGGGAAGGAAAATAAAAGTACAAAGTAGAAATACATACCATCATCAGGGAGAGTGTCTCTCATCCATTCTTCATCAACAATGTCAATTAGAATTCCCAAACTCAGTTCTGCCATTTTGTCTTTTCAAGTTTAACCAACGCACACCGTGTTCCTGTTCAGTGTCGACATAGTCGTTGTATAAAACTAAATAAATTACTCATTCACACAAAAGGGTGGATGTTTTGTATGCAAAATTTTAATTACCCACAGCTAAGATGCAGAAACGATCCAAAATAATGAAGAAATTGAAGAAGATGGTAGGAAGAAAATGAAATAAAAGACTCGAAAAAGAAGATGAAAACGGAGAAAAGGGAAAAAGGTACCAACCTGATGCGGAGTGGATCAAGTGGAGAGAGTACTGTCCCTGCACCCTGCCGTCAAGGTCAAATTATTATTATTATTAAATACATTTTATAACGGCTTTAGCGAATTGCTTATAATCAACCATTTTCAAAATGTTGTTGTTTATATATGTTATGGGAGAATTTTAAATGTATACCTTTCAATTTTCATACACCCTTCTAACATATAAAAAAAAAAAAACTTTTTAGTTAGTTCATCCCAAATTATTTTATATTTTAAAATAAAAGTGTCATATCATTAGTGCTGGGGTGTTTAGTAAAAAAAAGGAGTTGTTTGTGTATCATCACTTAGGTTTCTTTTACTTATTGTGAAAATTATATCTCTGTTTTCTAATGCTTACTGTAGTAATTGGAATATTTGTGATTATACTCTAGAAAAAGAATATTGAATGTACTAATTTTCATGTTATAATACTTTTTTAATGAACCTTTTAATCGTTTTTCATTTTATAAAAATGAGGATCTAATACATATTTAATGGTTTTATAATCACTTATCTTAATTCAACAGACGTATATGGTGAACAAAATAAATGTTTTATTTATTCTCAATTAGAACACTTATTTTTTATTTGTAAGAAAAAATATTAAGATCTGTAATGTAGATATTTCTACCATTTTTCATGAAGGATTAAGTCATATAATACTTAAATATGACGCAGGAAAAGGTAAACGCATGTTCTGCATAAACTTTAGAATTTCATCTTTCATTTCCTAAACCGCCAAGGTTCAAAATGATGTTACATAACAAGGTTGAGTATAATACAGGACCATACAACCAACCCCTGAAACCTAACCCAAAAAAGATGATACATCACTATTCTTAGCCCAAAATAAATACTAAATACTAAATTTCACCGAGACACAAAAAGGAGGACGAAAAACAGAGGTCCCTATGACGATCACGCCAACACGTGCGATGCAAATTAATATTGGTTCTGTAAATCTTTCGGAGCATGCTTCAATTTTCCAGAACCCATTAGAACAATAACAGTGGCAGAAGTTCATTTCTGTCTTGGACAAATCGGCGCCCCAAAAAAAAAGTGGGAACTTAAAAAAAGCTTCGCCGGTTTGAAGAGGTTGGACACTCTGATGCACGATGCCCAGATTCACCACAATTGAAACAGGCCCCTCCAAATCTGCAATGCACATTCATGCCATATCAGTTACACATAGACTTAATAAATATCATATGAGAGGGTTTTCTACGCACAGGATGAAAATACTATACAAAATTTAAAGCATTATTTGATCAATGAACGCTATTATAACCTGTCCGATGACGAAGGCCTGCTCGATCGTCTACCTCCAATTAGCCAATCATCTCCACTGCTTTTACTACCTCCTGCTCGAGACCAGCTACTGCCGCCACTTTTAAAATTTCTACCACCTCTCCTACTGGATCGATCACTGAAGTCATCATCAGAGTCTTCCGCATCCCATCCCCGTGAGGTTTTAAAACCTCTCCGATCCCTAGAAGCAAAACCTCCCCTTGAACTAAAACCTCCCCTTGAAGTGGATCCTCTTCGGTTACTTCGTTCTCTGTCAGAAAACTTTCCATAGAAATCACTTGGAGGCCCATCATCTTGCAACGGAGGTAGCTGCCAATACAAAGTAACCGTGCAATGCGTTTATATAATCAGTTGTACAATAATTTGGTGCGAGTATATGAAGAAGAGAACAGGCAGAGACAACAAAGAATTAGAATACAAATATTGTAATATACCTTGGTGATCTTGGAAACGGTGTTACCAGGTGGTATATCCTTAGTAAGCAACTCTTTAGCAATCTCCTCGGGAAGATCAAAAACGGCTCCCTGAACCTGATGTTAAGTATTGGCACAATGTCAAATCGTTTGAACTGTGTGGATGCATTCCCAATAGGATTGAAGTTCCAATTAAGACAAGTACAGAAAATAAAAAGAGAAAATAACTCGGATACATACCCTTTCATCTGCAATTATATGGATTTTTCCAACTTCATCAGCAGCTGATGAAAAAACATCAGAAAGAAACCCAGTGACTGATCTTGCTGAAAAATATCTCCTGTCATCTGAATCCCGAGTTAGTTGCAACGTAATCCATCCCTGAAATACAAAACAGTTTAAAAAAAACATACAGTTAAAGATCGACTGAAAAATCATGCATCCTATGTGTTTGTTCTAGGAGGTATGTCCTTATTTAGATAATAATTGAACACATAATAAGACAAACGAAATATCTGCAGGGCATGCTTTGTAACCTCCATGAACTAGGGAATGACCCTGCTGACACCATTTTTAAATGCTTAAAAAGATAAACATCACACTGGTTTGGATCATTGATTAGTATTATTATCATTTGAAAAGTCATTCTGAGCAATTTGTTAAAATAAAAACCCTGGTTCAATAGCAAGTATTACGTTATTTTATAAAAAAGCAACATTAAGATAGCCGTTACTTATTATAGACTGGATCACAAGGGAAATATAAGATTCACAACACCTGTTCGTGAGTGATAAGAGACCGGGATGATGGAGGTCGGGAAAATCCACTAAGTTGTGCAAGGGCAGCTGCAAGGGCAGCTGTTCCTTGCTCTTCAATCAGTTTTTGAGCAGTTGGGGTGAAAAACTGAATAGACTCAGGATGAACTCCAGTAAGTGTGGCAACAACCTGCGCCGCAGATGACTCCAAGACCTCTTCCATAGCTGGTGCACTAACAAATTCAAACTTGCTGCCTACATCACGTTCAAGGGATCTAACTGTTCTCCTCTGGCTACTGGTGTACAACAGAATGGCATTACCTTGTTTTCCAGCACGACCAGTACGACCAGAGCGATGTACGAAAGTCTCAGGATCATTGGGAAGCTCATAATGGATAATCTGAACAAAACAGGTAGCAACGGTAAGCTTATCAATATGGTGAGAACAGATAGCATTTCAGTACAAACCAACATTAAAAGGAAACCTCCAATTCAAATAGAGATTTTAAACTTCTCTGAACAGATTCATGATTGTGAAGGAATGATTAAAAAAAGAAATTGAAACAAAAAAATTTGTGTCCATAGTTTACACAGTATATCAAATATAAAATTCTAAATCCTTAGTCGGATGAGACAGTGAACAGTGAAAAAGACTGAAGAAAAAGCCAAATGGGAGACCTTAATTTTACTGTGGCAAGTGCCCAATAAGACTAGACAAATCATACTTCAGAGTAGGCAATAAGTATTCCAGTCTAATCTAGGGATAAGACATCCCAAACAACTTTACCCTAAATTCCAAAAAAAAATTATAACTAGATCCTTAATCCACTATTAAAACACCCAAGTGCCAGCATAAAATTACTCAAGTGTTTTGCTTATTAATCCACAGCCTTGTCGGCATTAACCCTACAATAATAAATAAGCGGGGGAGATCGGATTATTAGTTGTAGACTGGGAAGCATCCTTGGACTCACCAAATCAACGTTGGGAATATCAAGTCCACGAGCTGCAACATCAGTAGCAACAAGCACTGTGAATTTTCCTTGCCGAAAACCATTCAATGTTCTCTCTCTCTGATGCTGAGATATATCGCCATGCAGTGCTTCAGATGCTATACTATTTGTTAATGCCAATGATACTTCATCAGCATCCTTTTTTGTCTGTGTAAATACTATAGTCTTCCCACCCTTTGCATAAACCTGAAAGACAAAGGAACAGTGAGTGAAATTATTACCCTGCCCCCAAAAAATTCCTCGTGAGAAATGGTAGATTGTAAAACATCAGAAATAGAAAAATTAGTTGATTTAACAAATTTGTTGAGTTCATAAAATCCAGAAATTAGATAACTAGGAAGTAATGCATTTAATAATCTTCAAAACAAACAGATAATGAAAATGACCAATTCGTTGATTATAGAGTTAAGAAAATTATTACATTATCTGTTCAAATACATATTGCATTAAATATTCAACATAACATTTGATCTGATTGGATTATATATGTTTGTTACTTGAACTAGTAATATATCTAAATAAGTAACTAAACAGAACCCTCAGAATGCAAACTGAATAGATTAAGAACATCAAGGTAACATAGAAAACTTTAACAGATAACTCACAGTTACGAGGTCAGAGAGAATTGTCCGCTTTGAAGTGGCAGTGGCCGCTATAGCATAAAGTTTAATCCCTTCAGCGAGCTTTTCTTCTTCATCACCAACCTGTTTGAAAGAAAAGAAAAAGCATTATAATCATAATATATGTTTTGCATATTAAAATGCATCATAACCATAATCAAGGTTCAATTCTCATTATACAACAACTTGAACATTAGTACGCACAATTATGCCTGAATTATTTAATGACAGGGTCACGAAAACTAAAAGCAGTCAAGGCTAATGCTAATGCTAAACAGAATGAATTTGACCAGAGAGCATATGCATCTAGAGTATGTAGTCCACACACACATGAATATTTCCTTTCTTTTCTCTCCAAACCTACTGTGCCAAACAAGCATAGGATAGTATGCGCCAAGACAAATGACAAATTTCACCACATTACCACTCAATATTACGAACAATGGCGTATGCTTGCAAGCAATGTAAGTTCATCAAGATGAATATGGTATCCATCTATTTTGTCACATTTAGTTATGTGAGCATATAAACCACACTCTATAAAATTTTAAAAGTCAACTCCAGACAGCATTAGATAATGTCTTTAATAATTAATTTCAAACCAGATTGCATGGAACAGGATATGCAGATATGCAGGCCAAAATACGTAAGGTTCTTCACAACAAAATCTTTGTAGATATAATATATTTCTGGCACAATCATATGTGGTATTATCTGTTTTACACTGCACTCTATAAACAAAAATCATCAATTGACTAGTGCATATGTGTGTGTGTCTGTGTGAGAGAGAGAAAAGACAATAACAAAAATTCACCAAATCAATTGTGAGTGGGTTGTTCAAATATTTTCTCGCCAACTTCTTCACCCAAGCAGGCATGGTGGCAGAGAAAAGCATGCTCTGCCTCTGAGAAGGGAGATTCTCCAAAATCAGTTCTACATCCTCCTCAAAACCAACAGCAAGCATCTGATCTGCTTCATCAAGCACCAAATACTGAACCTCGCTCAGCTTAAGGCTCTTCCCATTAATCAAGTCAATTATTCTCCCTGGGGTCCCGACCACCACATCTACACCTCGTGAAAGAGCACTCTGCTGACTAACATAAGAAACACCGCCATAAACACAAACAGTGCTGAGATAAGGCGCAGATTCCTTTATCTCCTTCTCCACTTGCTTCGCTAACTCCCTGGTAGGTGCCAGCACCAAAACTCTGGGAAGCCTACCAGACCTTCTGCAACAGAGAAACAACCATGTGAATATCACCACACCAACAACCATCACGTATAATTTATAGATTTATTTAATCACTTGGTCCTTATGCCTACGTTAACTTTTCATTTTAGCCCCTATATCTAAAAAAGCAACAATTTAGTCCCTATACCAAATTTTTTTATATACATTTTAGTCCATGTGCCTCGATTTTGTGGCGCCACAAAACTAACAACAGGGGCTAAAACATATAAAATCTGCTTGTACAGGGGACTAAAATAAAAAAATTGACAGACACGGTCTACAGAGTACATGAGCAGCAGACAACTAATTAAACCAATACTTATAGTTATACGAAGCAAAGTGCAACACGTGTTCAATGATTACCTGAGAGAAGTCTCGTCTCCATCTTCAGTGAGGCCTTTAATAACTGGAATTCCGAACGCTAGTGTCTTTCCAGTACCGGTCTTCGCTCGAGCAATGATATCTCTACCTTGTAGGGCAGGCACTAACACCGCTCTCTAATCACGCACAAAAAGAAGATAAATGTTGATGATAAATCGCCGGTGTAACCCTAACAAGCAAAAAGATAGGAAGAGAAACGAACCTGAATGGGGAAAAGCTGAGTAATCCCACGGTTCTGGAGGGAATCAACGAGGCGCGAGGGCAAGTCGAGCTTGGAAATGTCGAGTTCGTCAGAGTTGAGGGGTTCGGCGGAGTGAGAATCGGAGGCGTCTTGGAATTCGTGGTCGGTTTGGTCGAAGTGGCGGCCGAGTCCTTTGAAGGCTTCTTCGCTAAGGAGGGAGGAATTGGGCGTGGCGACGGCGGAGGGGAGGAAAGTAGGAGTGGGCTTGAGGCCCGTTTTGAAGGTAGGCCCAGGGGAGTGGCGGTGGGCTCGGAGGAGGTTGTTGAAGTGGGATTTGGAGTCCAAACATTGCAACCTAACGGCGGAAGTGGAAGTAGCGTTAGGCCTGTGGTAGAGTTCGAGAGTAGGCGTTTGGTAAATGGAAGAAACGCCTATGAGAGAAGCCATTTTTGGAGAGAAAGAGAAAGAGAAAGAGATAGAGTGAGTGAGTGAGGGAGAAGAAGATGATAAGGGTGCAGTGGTGAGAGGCCACGTCGTTTGGGAATGAACGTATGGCCTTTCCAAACTCCACCTTGCTTTGCTTCCTCCAGATATATACACAACATTATTACATATTAGATATTTTTACATTTTCAAAATTCCCCTTATCCCATTAAAAATTCTTTTTTTCTAATTAGACTCCTCACACTTTATTTTTTTTAACTAAAAATGTTTATTTAACAAGTTTAAATTTTAATTTTGAAAACTCTAATTCTTATTTTGAATAATAATTCTTCGATAGCCAAATTTTAATATGTTTTTTCCATTTTTATTTTTTGAAAAAGGAAAATGATATTATTTAAATAAAAAGTAAAAAATTAAAAAAAAAAGTTTAATATATTAGAAGGATTATAAGGGACAAAAACTTGTTTATTAGTGTTGTTTTCTTTGTTTTGCACTACAACATTTTTAGGAGGATTTTTCTGTCTTTTGCAATTGGAAAATTCATGACCTCAAGAAAAACAAAAAGGGAGAATTTCTCATATTCCAAGTTAATAATAAAAAGCGAATCCAAACTTTTCAACCAAAATTTCATTTGCGATGTCAAAAAGTAAATCAATATCAACTTTTGATATATTTATAGTACAATCATAAAAAGCAATAGGGGTTTTTGTCGTGGAGAAAAATGGCTTTGGGTTGCCAATATTTCAAATGAAGACTATGAGTTATAACTTAATAGTGAGCTTTATTAAATCTCATAGTTTCTGACACAAAGTCTTTAGTCCATTTAAAGACTCTCAAGATACTCGAATTAAGGTTCAAAGATCTCACGACAAGAACCCTTTCCACGTCTTATAAAGAAGCAAATACAATCTCGTAAAAACCTTCATCAAAAGGGATAACCTTCCAAGACCCCAAAAAATTTCTTGTAATATCCAACTTTTTGCAAACATCTATATGTGTGAGAGGTTAATCTCCTTTAGATATAATTATCCTTCCATAAAGATGGTTTTTGTATTCTTTAAAACTGCATTAAGATCATATTACAAGGGAAGACAACAATGAGAGGGGAATGTCACAAACCCTCTTAAGGGCTTAAGCAAAAGTTTTTCTTCGCACTTAAGCGATTTAACTTGTGGGTTGTAATCTTGATTCTTGAGACAACTCCAAATAATCTAAAAATTATCAGAGCCTGAACCCATCTCCATGGAAAAGTCAAAGAAAGCGCTAAAGCACAAAATCCATTAACTAGACGAATTGATCGGAAAAAAAAAACAACCTAAAAAAAAAAGGGAGAAGGAGGGGGAGGAAGAAGAATCACCACCAACACTTCATACAAACAATCCGAAACCAAAAAGAAAAACAAAGAGGATTGAGAAAATATTGAAGAGATTCTTGGAGAACTTTATCCACTTGCTTACACTTATGATTCTTAATTAATTTTAAAATTATTAAAAATGATAAATTATATAATAATTATTTACTATCAATTTAAAGAAATTTATATACCACCATTAACTTGATCCGTGTAACAAAATATTTTAAACCAATAACATGTTTACATTTTTTATTGGAAACTTATATTAGAAATTAAGAGATTATATAATTAAAAATTAAAATTGATTTACACATTGAAGAATTCGAAAATCAAAATTCCATTAAAAAAAATGTCTACATAAGATTTGACAACCTGAGACAAACTCCAATCGAGAAACCTAAACTTCTCAAAACAAAATTTGAATTAATTAATCACTTTCAAGCTTAATAATTTATTTTAGTTAAAACAGTGTGTCAAAATTTATCTTTAAATACTTCCACTTTCTCCGTGAGCTCTTTTAATCCCAACCCTAGAAAAAATCAACGATACCTACTATATTGACATATGGTAGAAGTATAATTAGAAAAAGGATAATTGAGACATTTTAATTTTTATGCAGTGTTGATGCAAATTATGAAGTGCAAAAAGAAAAACAAATTGTAATGTTTGTTTTGGACATTACTTTTTGCCACCTAAGTACAACACACATTTAGGTTTTAATTTTCCACAATGATAATTGTTTTATTTTATTTATTTTGATAAAATATAAAATAATTATAAAGTGAAACAAGTGTTTCCAGAAGATAATGAATTTTCTCATAGCGTGTTGAAGGGGAAGGGTCTAACGGAGAATCTCGTGACAACGGCGTGTGATGCACGCTCCACGTATTAGTAATACGTGAATAATATTTTGTCAATAAATTTTAATTAAAAAACTAAAATTATAATATTTCTAAGTAAATCAATTGACATAACTAAAATATGGACCCAAATAATATAGTTTCATGACAAAAGTAAAACCTAAGACAGTTAAATGATAGAAAAACACAATTATGATTCTTAAATGAAACTTAAAACGCGATTAACGGTCCAAGTAAAAAACAAAAAGCATAGTATTTGCATAGCTGTTATTAAGAGTTTTCAATTTTGATTTTCCTTGGGAAGCCAGCAGTCGCCATTATTGGTGACAGTGAAGCATTCATCTTCTCTAATTATTCGCTTCAACCTTGGCGGATCCTCCCTCTTTGCCTTTCTCCCATTCCATCAATCTTCGATTTTCGTTAGGGTTTTCGATTTCTGAAGCACTTGAAGGGAACCCGGAATGGGGGTTCTGGTGCCGTTATTCTTCTACGTCGTCGCTTTCTTTTGCACCGCTGCAGCTATCGCTTTGGCTGTTCTTCACATTTACCGGCACCTTCTCAATTACACTGAGCCCACTTATCAGCGCTTCATCGTTCGGATTATTTTCATGGTCCCGGTGAGTTACTCACTTTTTCTTTTCGCCAACCACCTTATCAATTCATTCATGTGATGGTTTCTACTAGGGTTTCTTCTCACTGTCACCATTCAGTCGCTTTTGTTAATCGGACTAACCGTTTCAATTCAGACAGAAACCTTTGAACTTCTTCACTGGAAATCCTGGGGCGGGAATGTTAATTGGGGTTATCAGATTGTGTGTTGTTCCTTTTCATCATCTTAGTACAGAGAGTTTATGTTTCCGGAACTGGTTTTCTTCACTAAGCTTGGTGACTGGTTGACTTCATTGTTTAACTGTTTGATACTGTGCCAATTTAGGCGAGGAGTGGGTTTGCAAACATGATGCTAAATGGCCTTGCTTTTGTATAATTGTTTTCGGTAAAATTTGAGTTTTAAACTTGTGTTTGGAAACAATTTCTCTCTAAAGAAAGTCTGTAGTGAAATTTGCTCCTCATCTCAAAAACTACATTTTCACTTGCTTCTGGGCACACTTGACTTCAGGAGCAAACTTGATTCTAGGAAATAACGACCAAACGTGATATTTTTTTTTTGCACAATCCCATTTGTCACTTCTGAAAGCTAGGTGAGGGAGCATGGAAACTCTTCCAGACAGTATTACTTACTTTGTTTTATATTCGTGAAAATCGAATTTTTCTGTTTCTTGTTAATTGCTTTTGTTTGTGTGTTTCTTGACATTTGTTTGGTTCTTTATTCTTTCATCTTCATTTTAGTTTCATGGCTTTCTTGAAATTCCACTGGGAATACCATCATTCTGAGTTATATAACATTTCTTTTTATGATTTATTTTAAGCAGTTATAAATTTAATTTTCTTTTACAGGTTTATGCACTAATGTCATTCTTGTCCCTTGTACTACCAGAGAGTTCAATTTATTTTAATTCTATTCGGGAAGTGTAAGTTCATCTTCCTTTCTTTCTCTATTTACTTGATTCTGGCTGATGTTTAGTCTGAATTCCTTTTCTTTTCTTTTTTGTATATTTTGGTTATGATTAATGGTTACCAGTGGTACATGAATTGCGTATTGTTATTCTACACTGATTGTGACGTAGGAAGCCTTTGTGACTTAAGAAGCCTTAGAAGTAGTTATTGTTTTTCCATTCAGAATTATCTGGTCTGGTACGCTACTCTAGATAGGCTCAAATTCATAGGATTAGAACATTTGGGCAATTCTTCAACGAGATTGGTTTTTTCTAGGAGCATATATGAAAACATTTCAATGGTTTGCTTAAATTTTCACCTTTTTAGAGATTAACTTCCAGCAGGATGGCTAAAATGGGTGTGTTATTTGTAATTGCAAAGTACCTACCAAGCTCAAAGGCAAGCTTTATCATATTGCCGTACAGCTATACTCTGGTAACGGCAATGAATATTGGATTTCAAAGGGAGAATAAGAAAAAAAGTGAGAGTAATAGAAGTGAGAATGTTAAAATGAACGTGACCACACAAGAAAATACATGATGTAAAGTGATTACTTGCAAGTAGATATTGGTGTTGCGAAGGTAGTTTGTAAACATACAAAGAAGATGATTGGAAAGAATTGATTGGTCTTGTGGAAGGGGAGAGAGAGAGAGAGAGAGACTCATAAGGATATTGGGAGAAGCTGTTAAGAGCTATGTTATGGTAAATAATATATTTGAAATTTAGTCTTTAACCAAATAAAATAACCTTGTGTGATTCATATAGTGGACCTCACCCAGTGGGATAATACAGCTTTTGTTGTTACAGTAGTGAGTAGCTTCCAATGCTTAAGAAAAGTTACATTCTTCTATTGTTGATGTGATGTGAGTGAGGTGGTATAGCTGCTGCAGAGCGCTTGCATATGCAACCACAAGAGTGGGAAGGCAATTCGTTACACCCGCTACCCTGCTACCCCCTCTGCTTTTTCCTATTTAGTGATTTTTATTCTCTTGTACATTATTTAGTGTACTTGTGTACTACATTTTACTTTGGAAATTTAAGTGCACTTTGCACATATTTGTTGTCCTAAAATTATAATGAATTTTGCCAACCTATGTTTATTAGATTGGTGCAATTTTATGATCGATTTCTCTTGTCTACTGTTTCAGCTATGAAGCTTGGGTCATTTATAATTTTCTTTCATTGTGCCTGGCATGGGTTGGTGGTCCTGGAGCAGTTGTAATAAGTTTGAGTGGTCGAGTTCTGAAGCCATCATTCTGTTTGATGACTTGTTGCTTTCCTCCTATACCGCTGGATGGGTAGGTTTGTTTCTGATTCATATTTTTGGATTAAAAGCCTTTGTACCAGAATATAGTTATATATTCCTTGAAAACTATCCCTTGAATTTTCTATGGAGTTTTTTTACCTATTTTATAACTTGTATTGTGAGTTATAGGATGATGCATTTGCCACACAATGTGGAGAATTATTTTTAGGATTATTTATTGGAAAATAACTTAGACATCCCAGAGTGGCATTGGATTGGATTTTAGTAGAAGTTTCTGATTGGCATGATATACATTTGTTTCTCACTTCTAAAACTTCTATTTCAGGCGTTTCATTCGTAAATGCAAGCAAGGATGTCTGCAGTTTGTGATTTTGAAGCCCATTTTAGTTGTTGTTACACTCGTACTTTATGCAAATGGGAAGTATAAAGATGGAAATTTCAGCCCAAAGCAGTCATACTTGTATCTTACGATCATTTATATGATCTCATATACAATGGCTCTCTATGTGCTTGCTTTGTTTTATGTGGCATGCAAGGATCTGCTTCAACCATTCAATCCAGTTCCAAAGTTTATTATAATAAAATCTGTTGTATTCCTGACTTATTGGCAGGTGATTTTGCATCTCATTCATATTTATCGTCCTTTATTTCCTCCTAATTTTGACTATATCTTGTTGCTGGTTGTATGGTAATATATGAAGAACAGAAAAATGAGTGTCATTTTTTTGGTTCACATGAAGAGTCGAAATTGTATTTCTGCTTTTTTGTGACCTTCAGAAAGGATGTCGGTGTAATGTAATATGAGGATGCCCTATTTGATCTTGAGATGAGCTGTAATTTGTTTGGAGCAAAAGCCTCCATCACTTTAAAAGAAGGAAAATAAGTATTTTGCACCTTAAATCTTGGGATATAAAGTCATATATCTTTATTGAACAGACATTGGATATATCCTGGATTTATAACATCTTTGCTTATATATATATATATATATATATATATATATATTCTAAATTCTAAATATTGGTTTGGTGTGTTAGTTTTCGTCTCACACCAGCATAGTTTAAATTTTAGGAATTGATTTGTTTGTGAAAGTCTTCAGTCACCTATAATTTTCATCTCCCTCCTGTTGTCTTCGTTTCTCTAGTTTTTCTATTTTCCTTACTTCACTTAGGTATTAACTTATTTGAGGCCACCGGTAATTGACATAGCAATTAAAAAAAATAATAAAAGAGAAATGACACTTATGTATGCATGTGTTATGCCATTTATTTAATATGATGCCAAGAAGTCTAATAGCTTCATTATTTTTTGTTGAATTCACATGATTTGATGTCCTGTGGAGATTATTTAGAATTTAAAGATGACTAAGTGTTAGTTTGGTCTTGCTCTGTTCCAATGATATTTTCGTTTTACTTTTGAGGGTTGAAGCAGAGTGACAATTTTTTTTCATTCTTAGGGTGTGTTATTCTTCCTTGCTGCAAAGTCCGGATTCATTGAGGACGCTGATGAAGCTGCCCTACTTCAAAATTTTATCATTTGTGTTGAGATGCTTGTTGCTGCTGTTGGTCACTTTTATGCATTTCCATACAAAGAATATGCCGGTGCTAATATAGGTGGATCACGTGGTTTGACGGCTAGCCTTGGGCATGCTTTGAAGTTAAATGATTTTTACCATGATACAGTGCACCAGGTGAGTCTTGCTTTATATGTTCTGTCTGTAACACTGGTAACATGGCATTTGCTTCAGGCTTAATGCCTGGCTTTGCAACCGTTATGCTATGCCGCAATTCATTTCTAGTTCCCCATATTAATGTTGAAATTTCTGAGTCTCCTTTTCTTTCATATTTTCTCTGCGGATTATCTGATACTAATAAAACTTGTGGCAGTTTGCACCTACGTATCACGAATATGTTCTCTATAATCACAGCGAAGGTGAGGAGGGAACTAAGAAGTACAGGTCGCGGACTTTTGTTCCAATGGGCCCTGAGATGGATTCAGTGAGAAGACATAAGAATACATTTGGAAACAAGTTAGATGACATACAGCTCTCAAGTTTGTCTTCTTCTACCAGTAGCAGTCCCTCAAGTTCCGTGCCCGATGCTTCAAATTCTGATGCAAGGAAATCTTCCTTGCTTGTGGATTTGTCCAATTCTACTCCGGAACCATACGACTTGACCGTTATTGACTTGGATGTATCCAGTTACCCTGAAGAAGTTCCTGCGGTTGATCAAGCTGGTGGTAGGTGAGCATGGGGAATATTCAGAGGTAGGTTTGATGGGGAAAATGTTATCGCTGGAGGAGATTAGAGGGGCATCCAGCATATTTTCTGTGCTTGGAAAGTACTATGGTTGTGGTTTCTTAAATTCTGGGAAAGGATTAAGCAGATCATGTGCGAACATACATTTGTGTAAACTAGTCGGCCTCACTCTTAAGCAAAGCAGTCCTTGATGTCAGTCTTGGTCTTTATACTGTAATTGTCTCCAATGGTTATTCCTGTGTGTAAATTGTAGATACGGAACTTGTTGACGTGCCTCAGAGTTTAAACATGAAAAATACTAAAATATTGATTTAGAATTAATTGATTATTTTCTCCCATACACCATAAGATATTTGTTCTTGTTGATTTTGGTGCTTATAGCAATGCTGTTGTCATTATTTACGTTTATGGAATCTCGTAATATTTATTTTGTGTTTGACACTAGATATTATTGATGATTAGGGTTTTCTCAGAATCTGTTACAATTTGTACCACTTCTGGGTTGAAATTTCAGTGCATTTTATTCGTGTGTGAAGCTACGTCTTAACCGTCCATGCCACTCTTGTAGCCATATTTTTTACTTCATGTTTTAGTAACCTCTAATTTGTCAATTCTGAATTTTATTTTGTTTATTGTTAAGCTAAGAATATGGTTGATGAGTTTATGGTAATGTCAGGATTAAGGATATGAAAATGCTTTCTTCAAATTTACAATTGAACGTTGTGGGCAGAAATCATGTTCGTTACCTTAAACAATTGGGAATCACATGGTTTTTGCCAACCCAATTTTTTGACGAGTGAGAAAATATTCAAACAAACAATGTTATCCATGAGTTATTAATTAAAACATTTAAATTAAGAAAAGAAGTTTGATAAAAAATAACTCCGTCATTGTAGAATTATCTAACGCATTCGCCCTTCATTTTCTAAATGATTAAAATTATTTACTTATAAAAATAACTAGATTTAAAAAAGAAAAAATAGAGAGAAAATTTATTTTATTTCTCATATATATGAAATTTCTAATTTATATCTACTTATTTCTGAGAACAATTCAATTATTTTTATATTTTAAGAAATCTGTAATTATAATTTAGTAAGTTATTTTATTTAGAAAATAAATAGAGACAAATTAACAAATATTTCTATATATAAAAAGAGATGATATTACTCTAACATCACTATGACATTGTTAATGTTCATGTGACCCAAGTAAATCACATGTTAACAAGTAAAACCAAGGGTGATAATCACAGAGCCTGAGTTAATCAAAGATGTATTTAACAAGATCTATGATTTCCCAAAGCCTGATATGAATCCGCAAGTCAAATTGCTAGCAACTGGTCTTCTAAACTATGAGGGAGAAAAATGGAACAGACACAGAAGAATAGTTAATCCTGCATTCAATTTAGAAAAAAAAGAAGGTTAGATGAATTTAATTTTTCATGCATTAACAGGTTTTACACTCTGTCAACTACTCAAAATTGGGTAATTATACGAGTTTCAATATCGTTATTGGTCAACAAAGCTTATTATTTATAACAATCAGTGATTGAAAGTTAATGTATTAACCTTACCGTATATTTACGCAGGAATCGTTGACCACCAGATATTTATGATTTGAAATAAAAGTATCAGCAAGCAACCTTTCTCAATAAGAATCTATGCATTGTATTCAATATCTATTCATTTATCAATTGCTGTGCTAGGAAGATTACATGCAACGTCTCAATTGCAATATGCAGTAGAATTTTTTTCTCTGATGACAACCAAACTATGCTTTATGTTGACCAATCAAATAATAGAAGGCTAACTGATATTGGAAAGAGAGAGGCTCATTCTGCTTATTTGCAGATTTGTACCTACTGCTACGCATAGGAGGATGAAGGAAGTTGATATAGAGAAATAAAAGGTTCACTTGCAGATGTGATTAACAACAGAGAAAGCACTAAAGGAGGATGAAACTACTGAGAATGACTTGTTATGTGTACTTTTGGAGTCTAATCACAAGGAAATTGAAGAACATGGAAACAGTAAGAATCACTCATGAGATGTCTTAATATGAGATCTCCAAGACCTAATCAAATCATTAATTTAAATGTAAAAGGGCTCATATATTGTTGGCTTATTAGTTCCTGATGTTGTGACATGCTTTTATTCTACCATGGAAGAACATATATCCAAAATAAAAAGTCAGCTGTTAGAGTCATTCTCCAGCTTGCCATTGTTTATCATGACAACAGATGTTGCTAATGCTTTTGTATTCTTCTAATATTTTCTTTGCTCCTTCAATAACTATTCCAAAGTGCAATCTAGTTCAAGAAATCCCCATAAAAATAGGCACCAAATCAATAACTAGCATCGTTTATAATATTTGAATTGCATATTATAATCTAACCACCACAAATTGGGATAGAAAGCACAAAATATAATGTGACCATGGAGAATAAGGTTTTGGAACAGCCAAAGCTCTTTTAATTAGACCTGGAGAACATCAATGGAATGTACATTGGTTACACATTTTTTCTTCCCTTAAAACTTTCAGGCTATTCCTAGTATTTTCACAATTTATCACAGCATGTTAAATGGCACTTAAGTCCTGGAGTACATACTTCTAAACATATACAAAGCATCTAAATTATTTAAAATATAAAGTATAACACAAATTTAATTTTAAAGTATAAAATAAAATTACATCATAAAATATAATAAAAATTTCTAAAAGGCAAATAAGGAATAAAACAATTTTTAAAAATCAACTTTAATTTCATAAATCTTAATAAAAACATATAATTATAAAATTAAATTTTAAGTATTTTTTTGTCATTAATATTTTCTCACCAATAATTTTATTTAGAACTTTATTTAAAAAATTTAAAAAAAATCAGTAATATGTATAGTAGATTGTGTGAAATTTAGACACCCAGTAATATCATAAGTTCTTATATATGTAATACTCTATGATACTATTATAAGATCCCGAAAAATATCACCACTTATTTTCAGCATTGAGGAATTTTAGATATTTCCATTCATTTGGGTTTGACCGTGGTGGGGATTATGGTTGTTGTTGATAGTAACAAAACGTTTGAATCTGTGGTCACAATTAAGCGTGTGGTTGATATCCATAACTCATTGGGAAGACTTTAAAGGCTTCTGTGATTGTGATTCTATATAGTATATATCTAACAAGTATGATAGAGGATATCTTGAAGAAAGACTTAATCTGTTCTTATTTGAATTTAGTCAAAAGTGAAAATCATATGTTCAAAGCACTGAATCAACAGAGAAAATGATGTTTTCTAGTATTTGGAATAAGGTGCAGAATGCTTAAAGTTGCAGATAATGTAGAAAGATGCCGAATTAAAATGGTAGTTGCACCTTATGTTGATTGGTAAGAAACCAAGAGAACTGAACTAAAACTTTCTTATCTAACTCTTTCAACAACCACAAACACTACTATCGTGCACATTCAATTCTTAATTTATCTAATTCTTTGAACAACTGTAACAATTGCTTATGCTGCATGAATTCCTCATATTTTCAATTCATAAACCCAACCAAAACCAAATTTTATCATTTATTCATTCCAATTCCGGTAGATACTGTGCACCGTTGTTGTCACTTGTGTGCAAAGATTTGTGTTCTTCCTTGCATTTACTGTTACACGTCAAGAGACACCCCCTCACCATTAAGCATAACTATGTGTAACGCGAAAATGGCAGTGTTTATGCAATGAAAAAAAAGTAATAAAAAAGTCGTGAAAGCGCAGAAGACACGTGACCTGTTCATTAAAAAAAACAAGAACCTATCTAAGGATCCACGTGTTAAAGTGGTTACGCTTTTCGGAGAAGAAAGAGTTGTACGAAAGAAACCAATAATCGCAGAGTATAGAAAAAAGGAGCTGTCTTTAGCTTTAGCTATTGCGGCGGCGCACAGCTTGGCTCGCGTTGCAAGCAACAACAAGGTGCGTGGAATCTCTACAGTTCATACCCCTTTTCCATTCTTCTCTATCTTTTGTCACTGCGAAACCAAACCAATTATTCTCACTGCTATTTAATGGCGCTAAATTTTAGAATTGTTTTGTTCTAGCTGTCTTTTCTGTTTTAGCTTTTGGCTGCAACCATGATACTCATTCGTAAGAATCAGAGGAAAGGTAGTGAGAATGTTGAGAATGTGATGATGGGTAGGGTTAGTCTGAACCCGTTATTTCGGAGTGAGTCTTTCGGGCATTACTACCCTGACGCTGAGCACAGCTACACTATGATGGAGAAGAGGCAACTGTTCTTGAGAAGCTATCAGTTCTGTCGAAAGAAGAGTCTGAAAGAGAGAGTGAAAGGGTCGTTGGTTCGTGTCAAGAAGGTTCTGTGGCTAAGGCTGCGATCTGCTAAGAAACTTAAAAGGTTGGTGTTTTCAAGGATCAGAATCAAATGCGGCTTCTATTACCGCAGGAGAAGGTTTTCACGCCTTCTCAATGCCCACAACCGCAAAATCGACTCTTCCTCTTGTTTCTGGTAGTACCATTACTCATCCACCATCACAACTCAGCAGAAAAACAGAAAAAAAATGTTTTTTATTTCATGATTCATCAGTTACTATGTAGTCTTTTATTGGAACAAGGAAAATAGACATATATTGCACATATTGTTTGTTCTCCGTTACTTGTTGGTCTCAAAATGGTATTTCTGTCTGTTTTCTTCCTTTTGTTGTTCATATCTTTTTGTTTGTTATATACATATGAAGTAACTTGAAGTGGGAATCATAGGTTCTGTTGCATAATTTGTTAACTTTGTGGCTTCATATTTTCCATTAAACCGTGAGAACTCAGCAGCAATATGTGGATACTTTTCCTTTTTCATGGGTTATCATTAGGGGCTTCTTCTTCTGTTTGATCAAGAATTCAACACTCACGAACAACTCTGTGTTTGGCGGTTGCTACAGTTACTGTTGTGTTTATGAGTTATTGAATATAACAAAACATAAAATGCTAAGGTAAAATCGAGGCACTGCAAGCACTCACCAAAAACTATGTTCCAATTATTTATGGTCCTATTTACTCACACCGTCCATAATTAAAAGGTACATCAGCAAATGAAGCTTTTTTCGTCGTAAGCAAATAAATACACAACAACCTGATTTTATTACACAACAATTATTTACTTACTGTCCGTATATAAAGTTTAAAACTACATCAGCAACTAAAGTTTTTGGTCACAGGCAAATAAATTTTCAACAGCCTGATAAATAACATCACCAACTTCTAGGAGGAAGAAAAATCATTAGATAGACCTATTTTTAAATCTGGTGAAGCGAATTGCATAAGCAAAGAATTGTGTGCTAACTTGTAATTTGGGCAACATATTGTTCATTTTCTCTTTTTTGGATTGATCCAAAATTATTACTAGTATTTTGTTATAAGTTTGGTTTTATTGTTTAAATTAATGTTGAGAAATGTCAACGCATTTGCATTGGTAACATAGATGTGAAGCAAGGAACACATGCAATTTATTTGTGGGACTGTAGTTGAATCTGTTCTTATCTGATCCACAACGCCTCGTTAATGGGTAAAATTGCACTGTCAGACTACCATGAAATAGCGTGCAAACAATTGCAAATAAATACTACTGAAAACACACGTTAAGAGTATTCTTTTTATACGATAAAAAATTAATTATTAAAATAAAAGAATTTGTAATAAAGTTACAAAAATTGTGTCAAAAATTATAATTTTTTTATAATATTATAATTATATATTAAGAGTATTTGTACTTTTTAATATATATACTAGCGTAAAATGTTACATATTTTATAACCGATAAAGAAAAATAATAATAAATTTAACTTTTATAAATAATTAAAACTTGTTTATTGTAGACTTATTCAGCGTACATATCCAGTGTTATATTGGATAACACTCGTAATATAAAATTATTTAAATTAGAGTTCTCAATTTTTATTGTGATTTCGATATGATTTTTTTTTTCATTCTCATTTTTTTTACAACTGCATGTATGCTGTGAGTGGATGTTTTAGAGAGTTTTTAGGGTTTAAATCGATGTTTATGGATATTTTGTATTGGTGTACGATTTTCTTCTATTGTATTGAAGTTTTTTTTTATCAAAGCACATCATTTATTATTTACCATTTTGATTTTTTTATTCACATTGTATTTTCTGCATTCACTTTTTTAATCCTAAATTTGTTGTATCTTTTTTGTGTATTTTTTTTTTCTTACTATTTATCCTATTTTGTAAAAATCATTAAAAATAACTACATATTGATTTTTGAAATAATTTTTTTTCTAACTTCTTTTAGTGTATATTTAACATCAGAGTCCTTAGTCATAGATTTTGAGACACAATAAGTTTGGTAAAAAAAACATAAAAAACTTATAACTTTTGATAGAAAATTAAAAAAAAATGAAAACTCATTTGACTTTAGACTTTTTAATCAGATTAGGTCTTTCTCATCAAAAATTTTTTACTAAACTTTAAGATCAGTTTTATTTATAATTCTCATACAAAATTTTATTTCAATTGCTCTTTAACTTAATCCTAATATTTCAATGAAACCAAAATTTTCAAATAAGTGTCATAACAACACAGCTAAAATAAGACGGTTTCAAAATTTTCAAACTAAATTTACTAAGTAGATAATTAGAGTTTGAAGTAAACTTCTCTTACTTCTATGAAATTTTAACTAGTATATATTCGGAGTAGGAATGCTTAAACATATTTATTTTTCTTAATGAGATTGAATAAAATTGAATTTAATAAAAAAACTTAAGAAACAATAATTAGAATAGAGATATGAAAAATTAAAGTAGACTAGAATTGCCTCAATTAGAAGTTAATAGCCTATCTTACCAAAAATCCTACATGAGACAAAGTGAGAGGGCTTATTGTATTTATAGAAAAAAAAAAAAGTTGCACATAAGACAAAATTGAAATCTAAGTAAAGGTAACAACAAAATTACACATCTAATGTCACTTAGATGGTCATAAGTCTCCAATGAAAAAGGAAAATGAGAACAAATTAGTTCCTGATAATATTGCATCAAAGTTAGGGAAAAAAAATCTCCATTAGTTTGCTTTTTTGTTAGGCCGAAATTTGCAAACAAGTTGGGCTTTGACCCATGTGTTTCTTCTAATTGTCACACCCATGTAATTTGTTTAAAAATTTGGTAAACTTAATTTGTAATTTCTTGTAATAATTAATCCAAAATAAGTTACTTCCAACTAATTGCGATATTAATATTTTTATTTTTCTAACATAAATGTAATTGATTAAAACATCACCTATACTCAAACATTGAAGATAATACTCTAAATATTTAAATTTAAAATTTTATAAAACTATTAAGTTGTCTTGCTCAGAAGAAAATAAATCAACATGGTGAAAAACTATGAAATCAAATATATCAGACTAATAATTAAAATTATTTATTTATATATTTTTTCAGCCAAAATACATGTTGAAATATTATAGAAACTGAAAGCAGATTGATAAATATAAGAATACAAAAAGTAAAAGAGATGAAAAAAATGAAATGCATATTTGTAAGAATGTTAGTAGTTTTAAGTTATAATTAGAACAGGACACTTATTTATTTGTAAGAATGAAATGCATATATAATTTACAATAATACACCTATATCCTGTTCAATCAACTTAATCAAATTTTATTAGCTAAATTTCGTTTGGACAGCTATACTGTGGATGATCTTTCCCAGAATCTCTGGGGAGTGTTTTTGAATTCAAATTGTGGTGAAAAATCTTTTTGTTTTATTTAATTTCTTTTACAACAAATTTTCACTCATTTTTATCTGTTTCTTTCTTTTTCTTATACCCACGTTTATTATCTCCTTTTCTTTTATCATTACTAATATCAGGCAAAATTGATTGAACTTTGGGAATATACTTGTGAAGTGTTGAATGGTGGCACATAACAAAAGGAAATTATTAGCCACAGCTACGAGACTCAATCTGCAGAAAATGATTATTTTCTGTCATAAATTCACTAGCAGATATAGATCCATCACACACATATATATACACATATATATATAGCACAGAAATCTATGATACAGTTTCAAGTATACAGAGAGTAGCATGTGTTCCTAGCTACCGTTACCTCACACATGGGTTTGGTGGAAATGAAATGAACCATTTTCAAAGTTCAATTGGCGTGTTCACAACGAGTTAGGTGGTAATCAATTTAGGTTTATAGACTATGGCTATGATTTATGAATAGCTCTCTCATGTTCCTACTAACTCTTTCAACCAACGATGCAAGACTTGTATTCAGTTTATATTATTACAATAGTAGAATTCAAAGGTAAAAGAATAGAAAAAAAAATGTATTGTTTGAATGCATCCAAGTGGAAAATGTTCTATTCACTTATATGAGTAGAAAGGCTAGTAATTAATATCACATAAAAGAATTTCTATACTAACTAAAAATGTTGCTTTTAATTGGTACAATGACTAGGTATTAAAAATATGTTTAATAGCTAGGTTCGCAGAATGGTGGGAGGCTACAGCTTAACCCTGCTAAAATTTTGGAAAAGAAAGAATTAAGAAGAAAAAGGGTGGTTAAGTTAGTCAAAGAACAAGATTTGAAACTTGGACTAAACTGGTAGTGCATGCTAGATATATTTTTAAAAGGACAAATTAGAGTTTATTTTGGAAAAAGTTCATGAAACAAAGCAAGAAATGATTAAATATACTTAGCAGCTAAATATCACAGCCACATACATTCCACAGTTAAGCAAATGATTAGCTTTAGCTTTATATTTTTAACGGGCACATCAATCATTGCACATGCATCAAATATTCCTCCAACCACCAACTAATTTGGATTACTAGCTACATATATATTTAAAGGAGAACGCGGAAGAACAACTTTGAGATTCTGAAGTGGCAAAGTTTTGTAGCCATGTGTTAAAAAGTTTTAAAATGAGGTAACATTGTCTCTATCTGCCTCAACCTCATAGAAGAATAAGTGTGTTGAAGCATGAAGCCACATTCATGTATTATATAAGGTGTAGCTAGTACTGGCCACACCATCAGTTGAAGGAGCTTTAGGTTTAGGCACACACACATTCATATACACTGATATCGTTATAACATCTTTTCTGTTCACAATGCTGAAGTTGGGTTGGCAATATTTGGGTGGCAAACGCAGGAGATGTGGCTATGAAAAGATGTCAAGTTCGGGTGAAAAGATGATGAGGGGTGGAAGACGTTGTTGGGTGAAATTTGTGAATGGAAGATTACGAGGTCTTAGGTTGTCACGGTGTAGGAAGCTTTCCTTAGCAGTGGTCAGAATTGTAAGACTATACAGTGAGGTTGTGGAGAGAATGAAGATGGAAAACATGTATCCTGCAATAGTTCTCTCCACTCAATGGGGTCTTCCCGTTCTGTCTCATTCCTCACACGTGTGCAGATCAAGGAGGGCCATTCACACAAAACTCACTTTCTGTTAGCAAACTATTCTATGATGTTATTATGGCTCATGCAGTCACAGTAAAATGTATTAGAATGTGGAGAAATTTTATTTTGCGGGAAGGAAACAGAAGACGTTGATTACACCATAACTTGAAATTAGGCAACTGTAAAATCAATTTATCTTTTCTGAGTGCTGAGAAATAAGTGGTATATGATTAATTGGGTTTTGGAAGGTACCAAACATGGAGTACCTACAATAACAGCTACCTGCTGTATTCACTGACACACAGTCCTTTACAGCGATGGTCCAATTATACTTTTTTGCCAACCAACATTACATAGTTGCTATTAACAACCGATCTAATAGGATTTTTTTTTATCAAAGCGCGCTCCGCTTTCACTGTTATTCGTTCGCGCTCCTGCTCACGTGTTTTGGGTTCTTCCATTACTGCATTTTTGGTTCTCCGCTGCTTGTAGTCCCTGTTTTCAGTCTACTTCGTTCGCCGTTGAGCTTTGGAGTGTTGTCGCTGCTGCTGTAGGATTTGCTTTGGAAGGTCGCGTCACAACTGCTAGTTTTCTTTGTTGAAGATAATATAATTAATATTATGATTCTCGATATATTCACACCCTCTGTACATGACACACATTTGACGTTACAACGTGACAATGATGTGATAGAGTGAAATTATGCGCGAGCGCGAACTTCAAAATAGGATAAAAAAGAATATATTACATCGGTTCTTAGAAACAACCGATGTAATATATTTTTTTTTACTCAAAATTACCAATATTACATCGGTTAAGTCATCTAACTGATGTAATATATGACCCATATTAAAAAAATTGAATTTTTTTTTCATAAAGAGTGGGTGGGTCATAAACGCCACCTAGGTAACCACTTACAGACACATGGGTAACCAATTTTGTGTGTACCAGTGTATGTGGAGAAACCTACATCGGTTAAGTCATCTAACCGATGTAATATATGATTTTTACATCGGTTAAGTCATCTAACCGATGTAATATATGGTTTTTACTAAAAAAAAATGATTTTTTTTCATGAAAAGTGGGTGACCATAAACGTCACATAGGTGAACTTACAGACATACGGGTAATCAGTTTTGTGTGTGCCAGCATATGTGGTGAAACCTACATCAATCAAGTCATCTAACCGATGTAATATATGGTTTTTATTAAAAAAATTGATTTTCTTCCATGAAGAGTGGATGACCATAAACATCACATAGGTAACCACTTACAGACACACGGGTAACCAGTTTTGCAAAATCAGTTTTGCATTTGCGTTAATTAATGTCAGGTGTCAATGACAGATAGTGTTAATAAAACATGTCTTAGTCACAGATAGTGTTAATAAAACATTTTTGTAATATTATATAAGTGAGTAAAAATATTATTTTATAACTCATTTTATAATAGTTTAAAATTCAGTTTTCTCTAATTGTTTTGATTAATCTAGTTTGGTGACCTGATGATTTGTAGGTATAATATCATTTTATAAATTGATTTGTTAATTCACTCCAATCAATCTCACCTGTTCACTCCAATAATTTTTATATTTTAATTTATTTTATAAAAGATTCTCTATAATTAGATCTAACAGGAATTGATTTTTAAAGTAGTTTTTTAAAAATAAATGGCATATAACTATATTATTATTATTAAATATGCTTAATATATATTTTAAAGTTTCTTAAAATTTTGTTAACAGACCATTTTTTTTAAATAATTAAAAATATTAAATAAAGGAAAATAGAATTGATTTAAGAAAATAAACACCAAAAAATAATAAAATTTAAAACACACTAAAATATATTAAAAGGATAAACTGAAAAAATAGGTAAAAAATATTTTTAATTATAGAAATACGATTTTGTTTAATTTGAAATAAAAAAAAAATAAATATTGTAATTTATTTGATCTTACATATATTTAAAAGTAGAAATATATAACAAAATAATATCTGTAATTTAAAATATTTTTTTATTGATAATAAATATAGTAATCAGCTCTAACTAACCACTCCACTTGTACTCACCTTTTATTCCCAACAAAATCCACCACAATTCATAGTTTGTTTTTGGTTTTCAAAGTTAGAGTGGCAAGGGGAGGGTTTGCTAAACCTGGAGTACAAGTATAAAAGGAATAGGAATAGGAATAGGAGGGAGAGAGAAGAACTTGGAAAGAATAAAGCTGAATTAGTGTAGAAGTGCTTTTGGAGGCAAAGGTAAACTACATTCTTCACCTTCATATAATATGACACTGAATTTAATGTGTTAAACCAATGTCCAAACTTCTACCAACTTCATATTATATACCAAAATAATGTTTTTAAATTTAGATACATAGTGGTGTAACCTTGCAAAAACTTAATTTAGTTACTTTTTATGAACTTATTTCATATTCATTCTTCTTAAATCATCTACTTTATTTACATATTATTTCCTTATACCTAATAATTCCTTTATAATATTCTCCAAACTTTGATTATTTTCCTTCAAAACTTTCAACTTTTCCTTGCGAGAAATTAATCTCTTTAAGAGATGGTCTCTTTTCTGTCACACCGTCTTCTTATTATGCACATTTACATTTATTTTCAATTAAGTTCAAACTTCGCGAGCCAGCTTAATTTTTGTTATGACGAACCAAAACTTTTTACTCATCCTAACTACAACAAATCAACCCTAATTAATATCCTTTTTTACTTAAAAGATGGAATTAACCCACATTTAAATTTCTTATCATAATATTAAAAAGTAATTGGTGGTTAAATGACGAAAAGTCGTATTTAAATTTATTAGGTTTACACTAAGAAGATAATTAGTTGTTAAATAGATGAAGAACGCATTTAATTTTTTTATCATTACATTAAATAAAATATAATGTCATTTTTATGGTTGATGCCTCACATTATTAGTGGTTAACTAATTTTTAACCACACTATAATTTGGGTGTTTCTCCATGTACCCCAACAAATGGCTTTTTGCACCCCATTATTTTTGAAAAAAACAATTTTACCCCTTTTAAAAATACTTCCAGATTATTTATGAAACACACTTTTCAAAATACATTTTATGAATTATAGATTTATTATTCTGAAAATTAAAAAAATGTGTTCCAGAAAGAATATTCTGGAATGGTTTTTGCCTTCCGGATTTCCTATTTCATAAAGACACTTTGCTTATGGAACCTCTATTATGGAAACACGTTTTTCTTATGGAACCCCTATTTCAGAATCACCCAAAATTATTTCTACATGTAGGGGTGCATGTAGAAATACCCAGTGTTATATGGGCTTCCTGTTGGGGAGAAAAGCTAATTGGGCTTTTGTGGTATCTTCCATACGGGCTTGTATCACATTACAACGACCCTTAAAGAAGTTAATAATTTTAAAGTTAGTGGTTATTGAGAAAGAGTGGCTATGCTAAGCCTATGGCGGTGGTAATGGCCGTTGTTGTTCCTCAACATCACCTCACCGGGCAATCGTGGGTTTTGTAAATCACACCAATCGCTTTTCTCAAAGGTTTTGTTTCTCTCTGTTCATCTTATCAATAAGCCAATTCTTCGTCACTCTTATCTTCACTCTTTAATCCATTAACCTTACGATTGCTGTTGTAGTTCTGCACTCGCACTCTCACCCTAGCTATGCACTCTATGCTTTAATTCTGTTCCTTCCCTTTTTACCTGTGCTTCCATCATATTCTATTATATCACCACTACTTTTCTCCCTATATATTTTTCCATCCTATTTTATCAATTTAAGTTGAAATTAGATCACACAAGCTGTAGCAAAAAAAAAAATGACAAAAGTAGAAAAAGAAAAAAGTTGAACAATGCCATGATAGCTAATGGGTGGATTGGGTACTTGGATTTCCCTTTTGTAAAATTGTTTGATTGGTGAATCCATCCATTATTAAAGGGGACAAGGGTTGATTTTTTTTTTCCCTTTTTTTGAAATATTTTTCTGAATGGGTCAATAATGTTATTTTGGTTCATCCAATAAACATTCTGGTCATCCACTTGCTTGGTACCCTTGGTTTTGGATTTGTTGTCTAGCTGTTGAGCTTTCACCCCAAGCTTCAGCTTCTTCTGGAACGAGGAGTTTACCCTTCACAAGTTACAACAGATGAACATAAATATGACAATGATTTCCCATTTATTCTTATACTCATGTCTGACAACTGTGGTGTTGCGAAGAGGGTATTAGAACATGTTAAATTACAAAATTGACTCCCAACAGGGTATTTTTTTATCGGTAAAATTGACTAAATTCAATTTGACCGCTGCCTGTGTCAACTGTAATAGTCAATTTAAAAAGTGTAGTGGTGATCTTGGTTTCCTTGAATGCCTTTGTCAAATTGATTTGCTAAATCTTGTACAGAAACTGAAATTTTTAGTTACTCGAAAAACCTCTATAATGTATGGTGGTTTTTGACCCCCTTTATGCATTTATTTTAATATTATTTGTCTTTCCTGATCATTATCCTAACTCTTTTGTACAATCTGAAATGTTCAAATTTTTGTGGCTATACTGGACATGAATAGTTCACCATTTATGAGCTTTTGATTACTTCTAAAACTTCCCCTGTCCATTTTTGTGTGAATAATTTGCATTAGGCATAATTTTGCAGTTATATGCATATGAATGGCGTGGCGCGAGCTTGGAAAGAAGGTGAGTTGACTTTTATATGCATATGCAAAATTTATTTTTATAAAAAATTTTCATTAAATGTGACAATTGTCCAGTTTGCTAGTGATTGAACTTTTCCTGTATAAGTTACTATGTTATAGCTCACTCAGTTTCTGATAATGTTCGTTTTTGTTACGTGAATGCAGAGAATATATATGAATTTTACTAGAGCTTTGACTGCAACGCCATTTAGGCATGTGACAGGATCAAATTTTGCATCCACCTTTGCTGCACAATCTGTTTATGCATCGGCAAAATGCTTGACAGGTAATTGACACGCTGTGTGCTTTTAATATTGTTTTTCTTGTCCTTATACTGTACACACTCTGCTAATCACTAATTCCTTTAACTACACGATGCAGATTTCATCAACCAATCATCTCAGGGAGTGGCTAGTTTGGGCACTGAGACTAAAGAATGTGGAATACGGTAAAATGGCATTTCAATTTTCATGTTTCAAAACGAACCATTTATAGAGTTAACATTTAGGTGAGATAACGATGATAACAAAATGGGCCTATGCATAGTGATTGGAATAGGAGACTGAGTTCAGCTTCCAAATATGTGAATATATGAGTGTGCATAAAGCCAACTATGTGAGGGTATATTTATGAAGCCTAAATTTATCAGAACTATTCTGAGTACATAAGTAGTGCTGCATCGGTGATAATATGGGTTTATTCCAATGTGGTACCACCATTCCATACAGGTGTGTCATCAATGAGAAATCATTTCATTAATTGTGATGTTTTTGAAATTGAATATAGATGGTAAATTTACTTTACTGATTTTTGATTGTGAGATTTGACATAATTACTAGTAGAGGAAAAAATACTTCATTGATCTTTGATTAGTCAATGCTGGAGCAAAATTTTCGTAGTATTATGTTCTTAATCTCATTTTAAAAAAATGACATAACTAGCATTAATAGGTGTCAAGAGAGTTCTAGATGGGCTTTGATTGTTTTGTTAGTAATATGCTAGCAATCCTATTATAAAATAATCCTGATTTTTATTAATCATCTTCACATGTAGATGAAAATGCCTTAGGTAGAACTTATTTTATTTTACTAAAACTAAGAAATGAACTTAGTTGAAATCCTGAACTGTATGGAGATTTAGTATTTGACTCTTATGCAAAAGTTGCTTAAATGAAATAGAAAAGGCCCAGAAGTGAGGTGTTTTGATTATATTTATAGGTGCTTCCATGCTAGTTCACAAGTCTGGGCAAGAAGTGATGGACCATTAGGTCTGAAGACCCCAAAGAGGGTGAAATATGTGAGAAGGGATGATAGGAACCAGACACCTGTTAAAGCTCCTTATGGCCATTCTAATGTCACCGCTAAAAAACCAAATCCTGATAAAACAGTAGAAATATTTGAAGGCATGACCCTTGTTGAACTGGCAAAGCGCACTGGAAAATCAGTATCTTCTTTGCAGGACATCCTCACTAATGTTGGTGAAAAGGTTGCATCAGAGTTTGAGCTTCTCAGCATGGATGTTGCTGAATTGGCCGCAATGGTATTTTCTCCTTCTTAGTGACAAATGACTTTTAACCAGTGAATATTAGGAACTAGTACGGACTACCTTCTTTTGATCCCAATACTTGTTGTCTATCCTTGTCATATCTCATTTAATGACAACTTGTTATGAATAAATTGAAAGTAGCTCTTGTTTGACTTAATTTATTGCTCGACATATGAGATTTGGAGTTAGCTTTTGTAGTGTTTTAGTGATTTGAATTTTGAATAAAATCTAAAATCTAATTGTGAAGTTTTGGTGGAGTTTAGGGAGCTTTATGAAGTGTTTTTCTTGAAATTAGTTGGAATTGGGCTGTTTTGTGCACCTCCCCTTCTGCTAAAGGATACAGCATGCATAGAAAAAATAAAGGGAAGTAACCGAAAAAAGACTTGGCCTAAAGTATGGGTAGATTTGGAAAAATATTTTACTTAAAACCATGATTGAGGCATTATACTAAGTTATTCATACAAGATTTTTTTTTACATCCATTATGGGTATTGCATGTCTTCACCCTCCTTTCCCCCCCTCAAAATTTGTCACGTGATGAACGATTTTGTTTCACTTTTTTGTTATTTATTCACTTAATTAGTTCCTTGCTGCTGCAGGAGGCTGGCATCAATGTTAAGAGACTACATTCAGCTGAAGGTTCTGAAATCTTACCTCGTTCTGCAGTTGTAACAGTGATGGGTCATGTTGATCATGGTAAAACATCTCTTCTTGACGCCTTACGTCAAACATCAGTGGCAGCCAGGGAGGCTGGTGGCATAACACAACATCTAGGTGCTTTTGTTGTGGTCATGCCATCGGGAGCATCAATCACATTTCTTGATACTCCTGGTCATGCTGCATTTAGTGCAATGCGGGCAAGAGGTGCAGCAGTTACAGATATAGTGGTGCTGGTTGTTGCTGCAGATGATGGTGTCATGCCTCAAACACTTGAAGCTATGTCCCATGCGAAAGCAGCTAATGTTCCAATTGTAGTTGCAATTAATAAATGTGATAAACCAGGTGCAAATCCTGAAAAAGTTAAACTGCAGCTTGCTTCAGAGGGCTTGCTGCTGGAGGAGATGGGTGGGGATATTCAGGTTGTTGAAGTTTCAGCAACTAAAAAAATTGGACTGGATAACCTAGAGGAAGCCTTACTACTTCAGGCGGATATGATGGATCTTAAAGCACGAATTGATGGGCCTGCTCAAGCATATGTGGTGGAAGCAAGACTTGACAAGGGACGGGGTCCATTGGTAACTACTATAGTAAAGGCAGGGACTCTAGTTTGTGGTCAGCATGTCGTTGTAGGCTCACAATGGGGAAGAATAAGGGCTGTTAAAGATATGGCAGGGAAGTTAACTCAACGAGCAACACCTGCTATGCCTGTTGAGATCGAAGGGCTCCGAGGGTTGCCAATGGCTGGTGATGATGTTATTGTTGTTCATTCTGAGGAGCGAGCAAGAATGCTTAGTTCTGGTAGGCAAAGGAAATATGAGGAGAACAGGCTAAAGAATAAGATGATAGAGGACAAACCAACTACTTCAGATGATTCCATGGAGGTTCCACTGAGGGTTGAACTGCCAGTGATAGTAAAAGCAGATGTTCAGGGAACTGTTCAAGCTGTCACTGATGCATTGAAAACTTTAAACAGTGCTCAGGTTTGTGAATATTATAGTTTTATAGTAAACTATTTTTTGCTTGCACATGCTAGTGTTTATAGATGCAAGCGTTTCACCTTTTATACACAGGCAGAGTGGTGGCAAAGAAAACAGTTTATGTTTTTATATATGGGTGAAACGCTTGGTTACGACAAGATATGATTTATGACTTGATATATTAGTTATGCATGCCCTCATTTAACCCACTTAATAACGTTTGTTTGGTGGAAATGAAAATGACATATGAAAAGGTAAGTCAGTAGAGTAATCAGTTTTAAAAATATATTTAATAACTATTAACCAGTTCCAGTTTATCATTCACAATATATTTTGGACAATTTGGAATTATTTGCTTTTAATTATTACCAGGTCTGGCATACATGTTTTTTTTCTTTCTAATTCAGATGTGGCATTCATGCTTGAATCAAGCTTTGTGACAACCAACAGCATACTGCAGTTATCATGAACTTTTAAGTTGGTTGTTGAAATTCTTTAATTTAATTGCTAGGTTTTGGTGAATGTTGTCCATGTTGGCGTTGGGCCACTTTCTCAATCTGATGTGGACTTAGCACAAGCTTGCGGTGCTTGCATAGTTGGATTCAATGTCAAAAGTCCTCCTACTGCTCTAAGTCAGGCAGCAACTCGTGCCAGTATCAAGGTATTTTAACTATTAAACTTATGCTCATATTAAGTATACTGCATGCTAGAGATTCTGTCAAGAACCTTTGGCTTCAAGTTGACATCTATATGGTTTTGTTGTAGATAATTCTGCACCGTGTAATTTACCACCTCTTGGAGGAAATAGGCAAATTGATAATAGAGAAGGCCCCTGGGACTTCTGAAACCCAGGTTGCTGGACAGGCAGAAGTGCTCAACATCTTTGAAATCAAAGGGAGCAAGTCCAAGGGTCCTGATGTGAAGATAGCTGGTTGTCGTGTTATTGATGGTTCTGTGACAAGATCAGCAGCCATGAGGCTTCTGAGGAGTGGGGAAGTCGTGTTTGAAGGACAATGTACGTCTCTTAAGCGGGAAAAGCAGGATGTGGATACTGTGAAAAAGGGGAGTGAGTGTGGAGTAGTAATTAACAATTGGTATGATTTCCAGATTGGAGATGTTATTCAGTGCTTGGAACAAGTTGTAAGGAAGCCAAAGTTCATTAAGTCAGAGAGTGGTGCTGTTCGAATCGAGTGCTGATCAAGTAAGTTAGTTGAGAAATCATCAAAACGCATTTTTGTGATACATTACACTGAGCCAGCAAAATAACTCCATATGGGAAGTTAGAGTAATTATTCTTTGTTGTACCAAAAGAAAGTGTAATTAAATTTGAGGCACAATTTGAAAGGATTAATGTACTAGGTTTTTTGACATGTGTTTAGCACGTATAATAATAATAATACGTGTTTTTGGACTATAAGCTGTACTCACTTACATCTCATTATTCCTTGAATTGAATGACTTCAGCTGTACCATTTAAGTTAAAGGAAATATTTTTATTTTCATCGTCTGATTTATTAGAACCAATAACTATCTTGTTATGTGCAAGTAATAGTAATAATAATACAAATTGAATAAAGTATATTGTTATTTTAATTAAGTAATTTTTCAATTTTTTGGTTTTTATGCTTTTGGGTGTTACCTGTAAAGTGGAAGCGGACCTAAATAGTTTTTTGGGCACAAAAAGAAATGAAACAAAACAACAGCGTTCTTAGGTAATAATAATTTCAAAAGTTAATTACAAAAAAGGAAGAAAACATCTTCATATGTCTAATAAATATTCAAATAATATAAAAAAATTGTTCAACTCAATGAAATCTCTCATTTTCCCTGTGTTAAGTGGCCACAAATTTTATGTTTGATTGCATTTTGATTAGAAACATTCAATATCTTTTTGTGCTACCTACATGTTTGCTGTCATTGTTTTGTCAAATTTTTCCTTTTATATACAAGGTTTGGGCTTTTATGGTAATACTAAGGTGACTGTTTCTTCCTGCACCTCCATAAATTCTTTTGCCACCCTATAAAAAATATAAAAATATTCTTTTATCTTTTTTGTATCACTTCCATAGAGTAGTTTCTAGATTATGTAATACGGTCACACATTTGAAAAAAAAACTTCTGAATTACATAATCTAGAAATTAAAAAAAACTTTCAAATTACACAATCTGGAAATTAATCATGTATTTGAAAAAAAAATTCCACAAGTCAATTATAAATTTGAAAAAAGACTTTTGGATTACATAATCTGAAATATTACAGAAGAATATTTTTATAAATACAAAAATTTATGGAGATGAAAGAATAATATATGGAGGCGCATGAAGAAACAGTCTACTAAGCGGATTGTTGTTTTACTTGATAGACCTATAGTATGGGCCCTTGACAAAAATGGATATTTCCGACAAGTAACTGAAAGTATGCATTTGCGAATGAATTATTTCCAAAAAAGTTATATTTTTATGTGTGTACAATTTTATGCTTTCTTGTGTTCATTAATCATAAAATTTAAAAATTTAAATTCCGATTTCAAGAAATTTAAATGGGTCCAATTTACATTAATTTACTTTTTTAATTTATTTTCGTTTCAAATGTTTTGAAATCGTAAGGTTATTTAAGACATTTTATCATTTTTAATATATAAGGTATTTTAGCTTGTGAATTATAAAAGGTAAATGTTTATTCTATAAAATTAAAATTTACAATAAATAAATAAATTTAAATATATAAATTATATTATAATTAAAGTATAAGTTAAATACTTAAAGTGATCGGTTGATATTAAAAGTATAAGAACTTGTGTCATATTCTTCTTACAATTGTATATCAGTTTTAAAAATAAAATATACGTTTAAATTTGATTTATGATATTTAATTATAATTTGTTAAACTATCCAATTGACATGCAAAGTATAAAAAGTATATATCATAGGCATATTAAAATATACTTTAACTTTTAGGATAAAATATATCTTTAAAATAAACTGATAATATGTAAAATATAAGAAGATATACAATAAATGTATGTTGAGAGAGTAAAGTTTATCATTTATTAAAGATTAATATTCAAATAAAATTGACGACATTTAAAGAATACAAGCATTACAAATTATAAAGCATGCAGTTTTCCCCTTTTATAATGATTGGTACTTTGTCTTTTAAAAAAAAAAAGTTTTTGCCAGAAATATTTATATTTATTGTGCAAAATGCAAACATGCATCAATAACATTAACAATTTTGTAATATAGAATTAATAACCATAGAGGAAAGTACATTCGTTAATTAAGTTAGCTACTTTATCAGTTTTTTGTTTTGTTTTTTGCTATCATTTTTTTTCTCTGGTTTAATGCATGTAGCAAATACTTTAGACTGTCCCTACAAAAGAAAGGAGCAAATATTTCAGAAATTTATAGTTATATATAAAATAAACTAATAAAAACAACATTATATTTAAAATAATTTAATATCACACTACAAGAAATTCATTAAATAATAATCAAATCTAGAGACAAAAAATAATTAATCACTATATTAACTAAATTAGATATTATTTTAGACACTACAAAATTATTTGTATTTAAGGTGGTTTTTATTATTAATAAAAAATTACAAAATGATTTCTGAATTAGTATTTACCAAGATTTTAGCTACTATATTTTAGATTCTAAATTGGTCTCAATTAGTCTTTTAAAGACTAATTTAGAATCTAGAATATTAGTAACTAAAATCTTAATAGTTAATGGTTAGATATCTATTTAAAAGTTACTTTATAATTTTTTATTAATAATATAAATGATTTTAGATACCAAAAAATTTTTAGTCTCTAAAATGGTATCTGATTTAGTCTAATAGTAACTAATTATTTTGATATCTAAAATTAATTATAATTTAATTTCATGATTGTCTTGTAGTGTCGTGAAATATTTTCTATATTAAATTTTTTCTCTCATTTTAGAAAAATAGATATTTTCCTCAACCAGAATAATTTACTGAAGATAGGTAAAAAATCCAGAAATAATGTTCCTTAAAATATTATTTTAATAAATATAAAATATAAAAAAAATATTTTAAATTTTAAATTTTGAAAAATTATATTTTTATACCAAATATATTATTATTTCTAAGTTCCTGTTTGATTGAATGTAGAATTGTAGGCTAATTAATATTAATTGACGTGATTGCGTGTTTAATTTGATATTGAAGAATTGATTATTGATCTATAATCAATTTTGATTTAAAGTACTTTAAAATAGCTTTTATATTACATAAAGAATTATACTATATTTTGTTATTAACTTAATTATACAATAAAATTAACGTGATTTTTAAGTTAATTTCAGCAAAAAATTAGTTTTACAAAAATACTTTTTTAAATGAATATTTTCTACATTGACTCAAATCGCTTCGAATATTTAAAGTGAAAGAAAAATATTGTATTAATCACGAAACAAGTTTAATTTTCAGTGAACATTATCTTGCTCTTTTCCTCCTAAACGGAAGGTCCCAAAGAAATATTAATATTTAATATCATATTAAAAAGAAATAGATTATATTAAGAAATTAATTATTTTACACGCATGTAATAGTGATCAAATATTATTAATAACATTTATAATTACTGTTATCATTAAAAGTAAATATTGCATAACTAATAAAAAAAAATATCAATTCACTTTTAATATGGATTATGTTCAATTCTCCAATATAAGTGGAAAACGTTCCCAATATAAATGAAAATGGTTGTAATAAATATTTACATATAATTTTTTTAATTTAATTCTAACTTACACAAATATACAAGTCTACTTTTGAGTAGAGTTGTTCCCTGATCTATGATTTGGTGAAATAGGTTGTTTCACTTAGTTTTTTTAAAAAATATAGTTTTTTTTTTTTTTTTTTCTTCTTTTTCAATCTACTCTTTTCTAATATAAAAATTAGAACCAAGTTATAATTTACTAGGATAACAATAAAAAAAACATCAATTGATATGCATTTAATGATCCTGGCATTATTTAATATACATTAATAATAGTTGTAAATGATAATTCTAAATATCACATAAATAAATATAAAATGCAAACACTAAATTATAATTCTAAATATTTAAATAAAATATAAACAATGTCAAAAGTCAATAAACATATCCACCTTAAAGCTTGATCTTGACTGGAGAAATCCAAAAGATATTTCTCTACCTCATTTGTTGAGTTGTATCATAATTTTTTTTAAAAGAAATTTACCATGGAATGGTAAGTCAACTTTTGTAGTCCTTGAAGGTGAACTTGATTGGCTCACTATCTTTAACAACTTTACTTACCAAGTTATGCACTAAACTCTCCTTCAGTTTTCTATAAAGAGTAAATAATAATAATTTATCATTTATAATAAATGAGTATTTTACTACCGGATGGTCGAGAAACCGACTAGCCGACAAAGTTAACAACCAAACACGTAATTAGACAAAAACAAACCAGGTTAAGCGCAAAACATGATTAAGATGCAATTGGGCCTCCAACTGGATTCAAGTGCAAACCCACAATAGTCAAGGCCCATCCATAGTAGTATAAATAGAGGGAGAGACACAACACTCGAGATAATTATTCACTCCCTACTCATCTGATACTTAACTCTCGAACTGACTTGATCGTCGGAGTATCTTCGCAAGCACACCCTCCATCGTGTTCGGATCAGAGTCCAACCGAGAGACAAGAAACACGAGAAGACCGCAACAAAAAGAAGTATTTTGCAAGGTCCTAGCTTTGTAAGAACAAGTATGAAAACTCTTTTACTTTTTTACTTTTAGTATCTAACTTCATATAAGAAAGATATACAAATAAAATAATCTTTTTCACAAGTTGTCTAGGACACAATCGTTTTTCTAACACTAAGTTTTTTAAGTTTTTTAAAGAGGGAAAGAATAAGAGTTTATGTACATATGTGTTTGTTGTGAATAAGTTTTCATGTGCATGATGAACTTATATTATGAGTGTCATAAAAAAAATAAAGTCAACGTTAATATTTTATATTAGAATAGAGTTCAAATATAAATTTTGTTCGTAATGTTTGAAAAGATTTGAACACAACCCGGGGTAGGGCGATCCCTTTGCTAGGAGTGGGCACAAAAAATTGAATTTCACAACTTCATATTTATTAAAATATCGAGTATCCTTCTAAAATACACGTTTTTTCATTTTTGTTGTATTAGGACGGTGGTTGTGTTGAGTGGATCTTAAACTCTTAAGAAAAAAAAAGGTTTATTTGGTCCCAAAAAACCATTATGTGTGACACAGACAGCACAAACCAGAAAGAGGGTACAGTAGGATTACCTAATCCTAACATCTAACACGTGGACTCTGTTCTACATTACTAGGAGTCGTAAAAATTAAGGAAGGAGTTTGCACATTCAATTCAAATCAAGTGAAATGAAATGAAATGAAGCAGTTTGTGAAACACATCACACATAGTATATATGAAGAAAAGGTTGAAATTTAAATCCAAATCAAATGAACCAGTTTACATATGTGTTTTGCCCAATTTCACACCATATTTCTCTCTCCTCTTAACTGTTCATTATTCCATATTATTATTACCCAAATTCAACTTTGATGATAGTTCAGAATCCTAATTTGCGTGACCTAATTCGCTGCTGCCACCGAGAAACAAGCGCGGTTGGAATTGATGTCTGGTTGTTCCGAGCAGGAGGGGATTTCGTTCTCGGACGCCGATCGTCACGGTTACGAAGGAGGCAGCGACGACGATTCTGAAATTGGGAAGAGTCAACTTCGCAGGAGACGAAAGGGTAGTGGTTTTGGGAAGGGGGTTGTGCATCAATTCGCGAAAGCGAAGAAGCAAATACGCAGAGGCGGCAACAGAAAGAGTCTTTCTGCGAAATCGCGTCCGGGGAGCGAAGAGGGTAAGGTGATTGTTGTTGATGGTGACGGTAATGGAAGAAGAAGGAGAGGGAGTGGGTGCAGGTTTTGTTTTTCGCGGCCCAAAGTGTTGGAATCACCTAATGAGTCTCCCACGAGTGATCCCAATGACCCTAATTTCACTCATGCCATGTTGAGAACTGTGATGGATAAGAATGATTTCTATTCCAAAGAATGCAACACTCACTTGGATTAGTTACTGTTGCAGATTGCTTGCGTTCGATTGGGTTTTAGGATAATCTGCTCAATTTGAAGCGGTGTAAGTAAAATAATGAAATTGTGACATTATGATGGCTCGTAAGGGAGGTGATTGGATGTTCAATAATAGTGGTAGAGATTTGACGTGAGAGGCTGGAGCAGTGTAATGTGAGGCCCTCATTTGCATTTTTGTTCATTTAGAGCAATGTGGTGTAAGTTATAGATAGGAAACTTGCTGCAATTCAATGATTACGGTTCAAGAGAATGGAAGGTTGCTTGATCAAGCGCTGCTGTTGGAGAGGTTGGTGAAAATTGGATTCTTTGATGTTCTGGAGTTTGTACTTGTCCCTATTTGGAGAAGTGGTGTACATATCAATACAGAAATTTTTTATTTTCATAATCTTTTTCTAGCTGTCGGCAGGCACTGTTTGATTGGTTTCCTCGTGCATACAAATTTTTTATTTAGCTTGTTTTAGAGGTCTTCAGTGGTTGCAATTTATGGAATTTTTTTTGCATCGCAACCTGAACATAAATTGTTGTTCTGAATATCAGTTGCTCTGATTTTTTTGGTAATTCACGTCCTCGTATGTATTCGATTATATTTGGAAATGACAAGGGTTCCCATTCTTGAGTCTGCATATAATTGGAAAAGTTCGGAGAACACAATTTAGAAGTCATTTTGTATTTTAAGTCTGGAAAATTTTGTAAGATAATAATATATTGGTCTGCATATGTTTGTCGATGAAGTATTTTAATACACTTCATATGTTTGTCACTCATTTTTCCTAGGCTGCTGCCATTTCCATGATAAGCAATATGCATAATCAGTATGCATTTCAATCTTTCCTTTCTAGTTGTTGAGTTATCTTTGGTTCCCTCCAAGATCTTTTCTACATTCAACAATTTTATGCCCTCATCTTTTTCAGTTGGATGCTTAAAATCCAATTTCAAGGGATTTCAACAGTGAACATTTATAATTAATGGGTTCAATTAACATTTTTATTGTTGTTTCAAATTACTTCCAATGTTACGAAGGTTTTTTCAGGCATTTTCTATTACTAATATATAACTTTGTTACTTCATTGCAAGAAATTTTAGTTTTTGGCAGAAAAATTCTTTGCTTCAATTTACTCCCAGCCAAAAGCAAAATCATAGCACTTTATAGCAGTCTTTAAGGGATTTTTCATCATGCAGGACGGAAACCCTTTTCTTTTGTGGTTTTGTTTGTGTAGCGCCATGCCATTTCCATGTTGACTAAAGAAATTGAAAGTGAGGTTTGGTAAGGCGTTGTGGTGGTGATCCAGTGGCTTCTGTACGAAACCTGAGTTCAAGGAACACATTTTACTATGGTCCAGCTGTTGAGTTATTCTGTTAGACGTGTGATCTAGGTCTACTTATCTAGGTTAATTTGGTTTTGGCACAATCTATTTTTGAATGGGGAATATGAGTTTGCTTACATGATCTCGTATTCTCATAAAGTAAGCTTAAATGTATCATAAATTGAGTTCATCTGCCAAAGAAAACCAGTCACATAGCTTTGATTCTCAGGCAAAGCTTGCAGGTTTTGACTATAGATAAGAAATATGGTATCCCTATCCCACCCATAGAGAATTTCTACTTATGAGATTCTTTTATCCCTAAAGCTTTTGCTTTTGGTTACAAACAGAGGAATCCCAAAAGCAAAAGCATGTTATTCCAATAAATGGTCGCAAGGCTGGAACACAATTCTGTAAACAGATTAACTAAACTCAGCACATCACCAAGTTAAAGGAAAAAGTTTTTTTTGGAAAAGAAAGAATATCTGGAATTGTGAGAGGCAAAATGTTCTGAACCAAATGCTGTTGTTATCAAAGAGAAGATAATGTACTGGTGAATGGCCACACTACCATCAACAGAAGAGCAATGAACTTGATTGGCTGTTTGGTTTGTTTCTGTGAAATGTTTTTGTGCTATTTAGCTTTCCTTAAATAATTTAGTGATGGAAACCAAATTGGTACCAAAACAAGGTGGTCTGAATATGAATAGTATTCTTTGTTTTACGATTCAAATTACAAGCAAGCACATAACATACGACACCAAAACTAGTTGTAGTTGATAGACGTGATTAACTGACTATAATAAGTAGTTCAAAGAATTGTTTACTATATTCTATTTTGAAAGCAAATATTATTTGTAATGAAGTTAATTCTGGTTAACATTGATGTTTTTCCCGACCTAACAATGTTGATGCAACCAACAATATGTCTCATATATTAATGTCAATGGCACCAACATTTATGTCAACGTTGTTATGTAATTAACATAGGAAGTTTAGAACAAAAAAGCTTTAAAGCTTCAACCTCTAATATGGCCCTTTTCGTAACAGCTCCACCATCACTAATCCATCTCCTCAGCACTGTAGTTAACTTTATATGCAGTTGTGGGGTTGTGAGAAAGATAAGCTTCAGGAGGAGCGTGGGGAAAGCTTGAGAATAAGTGGATGATCTGAAAGATGAACTAATAAATCAATAAAACAGATGTTGAGTTTGCATATGGTTGGGGACCATGGTGAAGTAGGGAACAGCAAGCAAGAGAACGAGGAAACTGTAATTAAGAAGAAACTCTAATTTGCACATTAACAAGGCTTATTTCTTAACCAAGTTCTCCATCGTTAATCTCATTAACATTTTTTCTTACAAACACGAATCAAAACCTTTAGAGTACTAATTAGGAAATTACAAATAACTTGTTATTTAAAAAATATTATAATACAATTTATCACAATTTCTAAAACCCTTTCACAGTGATTTTAATAAAAAAAACATAATTTATTTACTCTAAAGAGTCTGTGGAGATACTTTTATTCTTAAATCCATAAATAAATAACCATCGAAGATTCCACAATTAGTAAATCATTTGTTTCAACTTTATACGACAGAAAAGAAGCCAAACACTAGTTTGATACTAAATTTGACATAATTTTAAAAATAATATATCAAAAAGATATTATTGAGTTAAAAGTGTTTGAAAAGAATAAAAAATAAAAGATGAATATGGAGATAATAAAAACTGTGGTTTATCCATTGGTCGTGTTGTCGAGAAGAAAGGCTTTGGCAAGTACAACCTCATGACAGCAAGCCTACGTGCACATTACGCTATCATTGAATAAACCATCTTCCAATAAAGATACACTTTACTGATAAGGCCAACCCTCCACTACAGAGATGCTTCTGTGAATTTTATCATGTGAATTATAGAAATACAATTTTGAACTATATATGACAACATAAAACATAACTTAATTAAATTTAGTAGGAGTTATTTTTGAAGATCCACCTAAAAGATATTTAGGTTGTCGTGTTTCAACCATGATTATTTCTAGAGAATGTATACAAATTTTGTCTTAAAAAGTAATAAAAACCCATATAAGGTACACACATGTACGCTCTCATATCTCAGCCGTCATAATAAAAACAATTAAATAATAAAAAAAGATAAAACCTTGACGGGTATAAAAGTGTTTAAAAATTGTAGCACTGTAAATAACGTACACATGGTTGTGGGTGTACTTTCCATCATTAGCAGTGGAAATGTGGCTGCTTGTGGTATTCTTACCTTTTTTGTAGTTAAAAGTCTTCTCAAAGGCATAAGCTTTGGGGGCTGCACGTGACACCCATAACACTTTCTCTTGTTGCTTTTCGCTATGCATGCTTCCTCTTCTATGGATGGGGCTGCTATGCTATCCAATGAAGAAAAATGAGTGACCCAGAAAATAGTTTCCTTCTAATAGGCTAGTAAACCTTTATTAGAAGGGAACACAGTTTGAAGCTTGTTTAATTAGATGAACAAAATAAGGTTATTGGGTATTTTCTTCTCTTAAATTTGTATCCAACAATCAAACAAAAAGGAAAGTCAGAGTTGTAGGTGATTAAGCAGATCATAAGAGGCAGTTAAAGTGCTTATTTATATTTACTGATGCAATCATCATCTTTCAGGTCTTATAAACCAATCCATTCTTTGACAGTAGTAATATTATAATAAACTATCATGATTGCATAATAATATTAAATATAAGTAAGCACCAGAAAGAGGGGGAGAGAGAGTGAGAGAGAGTGAGAGAGAGAGAGGAGTAGTATTAAATTGTTACTTTTACTATGGCATGGCAGTATCCACTGTGTCTCAGCTCTAACTGCTGAGTTCTGTGAGCTTGGAGGGGTTCCCACTTTCCACTTAGCTGTGTCCCAAAGGTCGGTGCTTAAGATTTTCTTATTCTTCATATACAGATGCAGCTAAACAGTAAGTAGCTATCGGGGATTTATATTCCCCAGTTGCTTTCTGCTTCTATTCAAACCTTCTCTCTGCTCATTGGTTGGAATCAGATTTTTCCTTGCAAGGTGGGTTTCTCCTTCTGCATTTTCTTTCTATTCAGTTCACCTGATTGTTGCTTCTTCTGGATATGTTGGTTATTATTCCTTATCCTCTTAAATTTGCTCTTTTTTTAACGCTTCTGTTGTACGTACTCCTTTCTGGAAAGGAAAATTCTTGTTTACCGTACTCTGGATATTTCTTCTGTCGTTTCCGGGTCAATTAAGATACCGTATTATTCACTGTTCCTGCAGATTAAAGTGGAAAAAATGAACAGAAAATTGCAAAAATAAAATAAAGTTATGTTTTGCTGAGTGGAGTGTTTAGTTGAGCGCATACCCGTGAGATCCTCTGGAGAATTTATAGCCTCTTACCGTGTGCATCAGATAATGATAAAAAAAAAGCTAATACTACTATTATTTGAACTTTGGATATATAGTAGTTGTGCAGTATGATATGATTGGATCATTATTTATCATTGCTCACTGAAGCCTTTCAAAGTTTGTCAATGTTCATGTGTTGAAAAATTCAGTTTCTCTTCTTGAATTGTGATAGTGAGAAAGGATGATGTCATTTGACAAGGTCCATAGTAGCTTTGTATCTCTATTAGAGCAAACAGATTCCATTATTCCTTGTGAGAGATTAACTTAGTGATTCTGTGCTTGTGGTTTATTTCAAGTGCAGTTGAAGTGACAATGTCCTCCTCAAGGCCTAGCCAAACATCCAGCAATAATTCTGGCAGATCAAGGTCATCGAGACGCAGTGCTAGGGTTCTTGCTCAGACAACTTTAGATGCAAAACTGCATGCAACTTTTGAGGAATCAGGTAGTTCTTTTAACTACTCCAATTCAGTGAGATTGTCTTCCGGCACAGGCACTGTCAGTGGTGATCATCAAACAAGGTCTGATGGAGTAACAACTGCTTACCTCCATCAGTTACAGAAAAGCAAGCTTATCCAACCATTTGGGTGCTTGCTGGCCTTAGATGAGAAAACATGTAAGGTCATTGCTTACAGTGAGAATGCACCTGAAATGCTCACCATGGTTAGCCATGCTGTTCCCAGTGTTGGTGAACACCCTGGTCTTGGCATTGGCACCGACATACGAACTATTTTCACTGCCCCGAGTTCTACTTCTATTCAGAAGGCACTAGGATTTGGGGAGGTTTCACTTCTTAACCCCATTCTAGTTCATTGCAAGTCCTCTGGGAAGCCCTTTTATGCAATTATCCATCGTGTTACCGGTAGTGTGATCATTGATTTTGAGCCGGTCAAGCCTCATGAAGTTCCCATGACTGCAGCAGGTGCCCTGCAATCCTATAAGTTTGCAGCTAAAGCAATAACTAAATTGCAATCCTTGCCTAGTGGGAGCATGGACACTCTGTGTGACACAATGGTTCGAGAGGTTTTTGAACTCACAGGTTATGATAGAGTGATGGCTTATAAATTTCATGAGGATGATCATGGGGAAGTGATTGCTGAAGTGAAAAGGCCAGGCCTAGAGCCATATCTGGGGTTGCACTACCCAGCAACTGATTTTCCTCAGGCCACACGTTTTTTGTTTCTGAAGAACAAGGTGCGTATGATAGTTGATTGTCGTGCAAAGCATGTGAAGGTGCTTCAGGACAAAAATATTCCATTTGAATTAACTTTGTGTGGATCAACCTTGAGGGCTGCTCATAGTTGCCACTTGCAGTACATGCAAAACATGAATTCTAGTGCTTCCTTGGTTATGGCGGTTGTAGTCAATGACAATGATGAAGATGGGGATAGTTCTGATGCTGTTCAGCCACAGAAGAGAAAGAGACTATGGGGTTTAGTAGTTTGCCATCACTCTACTCCCAGGTTTGTTCCTTTCCCTCTCAGGTATGCTTGCGAATTCCTGGCTCAGGTATTTGCCATCCATGTGAACAAAGAACTTGAGTTAGAGTATCAGATTGTTGAGAAGAATATCCTGAGGACTCAAACACTTTTGTGTGATATGCTGATGCGAGATGCACCCCTGGGTATTGTATCACAGAGTCCTAATATAATGGATCTTGTGAACTGCGATGGTGCAGCACTGTTGTATAAAAACAAGATATGGAGATTAGGGGTAACACCAAGTGAATCCCAGATAAGAGAGATAGCTTTGTGGCTGTCTGAATGTCACAGGGATTCCACAGGTTTGAGTACAGATAGCTTGTCTGATGCAGGCTTCCCAGGGGCTGCTACTCTTGGTGATATAACTTGTGGAATGGCAGCTGTCAGAATAGCTTCCAAAGATATAGTTTTCTGGTTTCGATCTCACACGGCCGCAGAAATTCGATGGGGTGGTGCAAAGCATGAGCCTAGTGAAAGGGATGACGGTAGGAGGATGCATCCAAGATCTTCATTCAAGGCTTTCCTTGAAGTTATGAAGACAAGGAGTTTGCCCTGGAAGGACTATGAAATGGATGTCATTCATTCATTGCAACTAATACTGAGAAATGCATTCAAAGACACTGAGAGAATGGAGATAAGCACATATGCTATCAATACAAGATTAGGTGATTTGAAAATTGAAGGGATGCAGGATCTGGAAGCAGTGACTAGTGAGATGGTAAGGTTAATTGAGACAGCAACAGTGCCAATTTTGGCTGTTGATGTTAATGGGATGGTCAATGGATGGAATAAAAAAATTGCTGAGTTGACATGTCTTCCAGTTGAGCAAGCTATTGGGAAGCATTTACTCACTCTTGTTGAAGATTTTTCAGTAGATAGAGTCAAGAAGATGTTGGACATGGCACTGCAGGGTATGCCTTTTTCTTTTCCCCTCTTATTCTTATACAAGCTCTCCTATTATTTTTTTCAAGTCTTAGCATTCATGAGAAGAGACTTGGAAATGAGTGTGAGTATTTAGATGTTAGGATGTTATGTTCCCTAAAGTCATTCATGAATATTGCATTATTGAAGAATTATAAGAAGTTTAATTTGTCTTGTTTCCAAGTTTTTTTCCATTTTATACCAACTTCCTATAATTTAACATATTACAATGTGATTAGGTGAGGAAGAGAAAAATGTGCAATTTGAGATCAAAACACACGATTTGAAGATTGATTCTGGTCCTATCAGCTTGGTGGTTAATGCTTGTGCAAGCAGGGATCTTCAAGATAATGTTGTGGGGGTTTGTTTTGTGGCCCAAGATATAACTGCTCAGAAGACAGTGATGGACAAATTCACCAGAATTGAAGGAGACTACAAAGCAATTGTGCAGAACCGAAACCCATTGATCCCTCCAATATTTGGCACGGATGAATTTGGGTGGTGTTGTTAATGGAATTCAGCTATGACAAAATTAACTGGATGGAAGCGAGAGGAGGTGATGGATAAAATGCTTTTAGGGGAGGTTTTTGGGACACAAATAGCTTATTGTCGTCTAAGGAATCAAGAAGCTGTTGTTAACTTCAGCATTGTAGTTAACAAAGCCATGGCTGGTTTGGAAACGGAGAAGGTTCCTTTTAGTTTCTTTACTCGTGATGGGAAACACGTAGAATGTCTGCTTTCTGTGAGTAAGAAGTTGGATGCAGAGAGTGTAGTTACTGGAGTCTTCTGCTTCTTGCAACTAGCTAGTCCAGAGCTGCAACAAGCATTACACATTCAGCGCCTATCTGAACAAACTGCTTCCAAAAGACTGAAAGCTTTAACTTATTTGAAAAGGCAAATCCAAAGTCCTTTATATGGGATTGTTTTCTCCCGGAAATTGTTAGAAGGTGCTGAGTTGGGAGCTGAACAAAAACAATTTCTGCAAACGGGTGGTCGGTGTGAACGCCAGCTTAGCAAAGTCCTTGACTCAGATCTTGACAGCATCGTTGATGGGTATGATACTGCTAAATATTGTGCTTTTATACTCTTTAGTCCTCGTAATTTATGTGGTGTTAGGCATCAACAAGAGATGCTATTTCTCAACCACAACTAACACCGAGTGTCATAATGAAACAGTCAAGTATTTTAGCTGATGATAGTTTTATCAAGAAATTCGAATATGCACCAGCAGCAGTTAAAATTTGACTTTTGTATGCGTTCTCTTTGTTAAACAAGAACGAGCTCACTGTGTCGTACTCTAACGAGTGAATATTTGGTTTATCTACTGAATTTCAGGAATTAGATTATTTATAACTAATATTTTTTACAGTAGAAGCATAGACTTCAGTCTTACTAGTCATCCCTTTTGTCCTGCATAATTTTGATTCAGTTTATTTTATGTGACATTTCTTTCCTGTATATTCAACAGCTACCTGGATTTGGAGATGGTTGAATTTACTCTGCATGAAGTGTTAGTTGCCTCCTTAAGTCAAGCCATGACAAAAGGTAATGCAAAAGGTATCCGATTAGTGAGTGATGTTGAAGAGCTGATCACAAGAGAAACCTTGTATGGTGATGGTCTCAGGCTCCAGCAGGTCTTAGCCGACTTTTTATTGATTTCCATCAATTTCACACCAAATGGAGGTCAGATTGTTGTAGCAGCCTCATTATCAAAACAGCAGTTAGGGAAACTAGTCCATCTTGCTAATTTGGAGCTCAGGTAATTAACTATTCCAACCTCAGATGGACATATCAAACTTTCTTTGTAGGTCCTCTGTTGATTAAATGCTGATAAAATAAACATGAAGTGAAAAGATTATCTTTTCACATTATACAAGCATGGAGGCATGGAGGGGTTGAATCCAACTAGTTTAAATCTTTTAGATGGTACACCTTCTATGCCTATACAGATCCAACTCAGCTCACGCTCACTCTGAATTGGACCTATGCAACACAACTTTTCAAGGAAATAAACTTGTTATGCTATATTGAGATTATGTAGATGCATAATTTGTTAATCAGTGTTTGCTTTTGTCATTTGCAGCATAACACATGAGGGTTTTGGGATTCCAGAAACATTGCTGAACCAAATGTTTGGACGTGATGGTGATGAATCTGAGGAGGGTATCAGCATGCTGATTAGCAGAAAGCTGCTAAATCTGATGAATGGAGAAGTGCGTTATATAAGGGAAGCAGGCAAATCATCTTTCATCCTATCAGTTGAACTTGCCGCAGCTCATAAATCCAACAGTTAAAATTTTGGAAATAATTAAACCAAACCATATTTTTTGTACATCAGAAAGTGAAGGGTGCAAGAAATTTGCATTCCTTGTTCAATATTTAACTCTTGTTTTTATGACCTACCTTCGTGTAAGGTGATAATGTAGATATGTAATGCATAACTAACGATTCACACTCTCCTTAAGTGGTCTCATTACAGCAATTATGCGTCATTTGCAACAGAACGAAACATAAATAAAATATTAGAATACTCTTTCTCTGAAAGCTTATTTTATGCATTTTAAAGCTGGTTCAAATGGCAAAATTATTCCAATAATGGTTAAGGGTACACCTATGCCATCGCTCATGTTTTCTATGCAAATGATGTTATGGTCTTTTTGCAAAGGTAACAAAGCCTCTCTCAAGAGCATGTATGACTTACTTAACCTCTATGAGACTGCTTTGGACCAATGGCATAATAGACTCTTATGTTTCGTCTAAGGCTTCTTCTTGTTTGGTTCAACATTTTTCTTCTACTCTAAATTTCATAAGAGGTTTTTTACCTTTCAATTATCTCGGTGCTCAACTTTTCAAAGGTGTTCCAGAAGAAAAGTATATTAAGCCTACTATGGAGAAAGTTAAGATAGGAAAATGCTGAGCATGATGGGCACCCCCATTCAGTTAGTTAATTCAGTTATTTGTGGAATTGTGACTTACACTTTTAGAGTTTATAAATGGTCAGTAGCTATTATAAAGGTTATGGAAGCATGAATTAGGAATTTCGTTTGGACGGGATATATTGCTTTAAAAGGTTTGATTACAGTTCATTAGACTATGCTATTCTAAGAAAGGAGGTGATTGATCATTGTTGTTTTCAATCAAATCAAATAAAAAGTATGAATAGAACTAGTCAACCAAATTTCTTTCTCAATAAATTTAATTATATTCTTAGTTAAATAAGATTCATATATTATGTGTAGAAAATGTTAATTAGAATGAGAACTAAATAAAAATGGAGTTGTTGTCATTGAGCAATTAAAAGAATAAGAATATAATAACTTAGAAAGTAGATTAATTCTCGAGTTCATTTATCACTGAATTATTCATCAATTGTCATGTGATTATCATCCATCTAATTTTCAAATAAAATAGAATTTAACCAAACAAGGGTCAATTAAATCCAACAGAATCTAATTAACAGAATTAACGTCCACTAATTCATTCAATACCTCACTCATTTTCAAGCGTCTACTCATGAAATTAATTACATAAGAGATTGTTTAGAATAAAACAAATTAAACAAGAAAATTAAAGAACAAAATTGAATTATCAACTAGCATTCAAAAAAAAATTCAATAACAAAAATTATAATTAAAAAGGACGACTTCGTCTACAGAAATTGTAGAACAAAAACTGAATTACACAAAACCTCATAATTTAATGTAAAATTACAAGAGAATTAACCCAAAAAGATTTAGATTCCATGCAGAGACAAAACAAAAGTAATTACAAAGAAGAAAATAGAAGACTAAGGAAAACAATGTAGTTAGGTTGAACGTCTCTCGTGTGTAATCTGAAATGATGATCTTCCTTATGGCTTGTATTCATTTTTGAGTTTCTTTTCCTTGTAGATTTCAAATTTAGATTATCTTTCAAATAGTTTCCAATATTTTTTTCTAAAAAAATTTAGATTTTGTTTGAGATACTGTAGATTTTATTTTTCATTTGTTTTTCTTATATTTTGTTTTTAATTTTTCATATTAAGTGGATTTGTTTCCAAATCTGTTTCAAATAAGAAAATTGGACTTTGACTAATCAGACTCGCACACATCAGTGTTGCATACTCTTTCATAAGACGTTGCAACAAGAATTAGGCCATTTGATGTATTAAAAATATGAAATTAATCAATAATTTCAATTAAACCCCAAATAAACTCAATTAGGTAAATTATAATTAAATTAGTGAATTTATTCACATTTATAATTCAAGAAGGTTAAAATTACATGTGAGTAAAAATGTGCTTATCAGTGGTCTTTGGATTGTTAACTTGAGGGAAGAAAATCAAGGCTTCATACTTCTTCGTCTAGCTTGGAATTTTTTATTTAGTTTGAAGGATGGGCTAGCATGATGAGAAATAGGTTCATTTCTAAATTAGATAATACTTTATTAGACACTCTTCTTCCTCTCTGTGCTATGGTTTTGAGTATTGGCTGCAGGGGATGCTCAATGGCTTTTATGGGATGACTTATCTGTAAATTTTTGGAGTGATAAATGGTGTTTTTATAACTCTATTAATAGTCATTTCTCGTTATGTTCTTATGCATCTTAATCTAGATTGGTTGATGTTCGAAATGAGAATTGGAAAATTCCTAATTTGATTCTTCTAAAATTGTCGCATTTATATTTATATACTATTTTAAAGGACTATACCCTTAATATTTATGAATATTAGGTGGTTTAGAGTGCTAAAACTGAGGATCTTCTTACTCAGCAAACGACTCAAAATTTTATTCATATATAGGTTGATTTTATTTCTTATCTCGGTAAATTGTGGAAATGAAAACTTTTTATTAAAAAAATTAGAGACATTTTAAAAATTAAAAAAATTATTAATTTTTAAATTAATTTTTATTATTGATAAATGATAACAAGATATTTATTTTTTTGAAAGATACAAATTTATATTTTTTTTCCACCAAATTGATATTATATTTGGAGAGAAGCTTTGGGGTTAAATTGCTTGCACGAGGGAATATGCGAAATGATATGGGTTGGTAGCGTGACATTAGTTAATTGATTTTGTAATTTGCACCTTCCAGATTGTTAAATTATATAATTAAACTTCTCCCATACTTGTTACCACCTTTTGTTGTCTTTTCAAACATATTATCTAATTTAATGAATCTTTAACAATACAATATCACCTTACAGCTATATCACATTTTATTTTTCAGATCTACATTGGATATGCTATTTAAAAACACACTCATCAATTTAAATATCTCATTTGGATTGCTCACACAATACTAGCTAAAATGACATCGCCTATGCTTGCACATTTTTTTATATAATACAGACAAAAAGGTCTGAAAATAATGAATATATGATACAAGAAAAAGTAATTATAATAAAAAAGTGTTGTGGTATACAATTATTTCAGTAATAATAGAAAAAGTTGGTAAGAAGTCTTTGTATTTCAAATGGAAGATATATATATATATATATATATTGTCTTTCTTCTTTTTTTTACTTTGGTTCGTTCACAAAAAATGAAGTGGCACATTTATGTTTATGAGAATCAATTAAGAAGGAAAGTGTGAATCGATTCAAATTCCACACTTTCACGGGAGAACAGTTATTCATCATAACTATTAGGAAATGAACAGCAGGCACAGAAGCAGTAATAGAACATTTGATTAACAAAATCACAAGCATGCAATAATTTTTCAAATTGCAACTATGAAAGAAATGAAGATACCCCATTTACTCACATTCCAAGAATCCTTTATTAGTTTTGCAACAAACATGAATGGCAAAGCAACAAGGAGAAGACAGAAGGGTGAAAGAGCATTAATATCAGAGACATTAATTAGGTGCAAGCCTAGACTTGATCTTCTGAACCTCCTTGGTACCAACCTGGAAGGCCTTGGTCAAGACGTTGTCTGGAACAGGTGGTGTGGCTGCAAACAAGGTGAGAGCAATGGACTGTGTGCCAGGTAATTGGCTGTTGAAGGCTGCAAGGACTGAAGCAGGTTCCTTTGCATTGTTCTTTTGGAAGTGAACTAAGCCTTTTGGGAACACAAAAATCTCACCCTTGTAGATGGTCTTTGATATCAGCACATTGGCTGTGGTTATGAACCCCACATCGAGGGTTCCTTCCAGCACAAACACAATCTCGGTGGCACGTGGGTGAGTGTGGGGAGGGTTGATGCCACCTGGAGCATAGTCAACTCGTGACAGAGATACACCAAGGGTGTTCAGTCCTGGGATTTTCTGAACATTGGCTCCAGTCACCAAGGACCCATAGGTGTTGTTTGTCGCACCTGGTTTGGCCAGTATGTCTGAGAAGAAATCACTGGCATTTACCTTGGCAGCATCTTTGCAGGTGAATCCATTCACTTTAACAGCTGTTACCATCACAACAACAATCAGAATTGCACAAAAAAATGTTATGCAGATCACAAATTCTCATGTACAACAGAACAGCCTTGTTATTTTTTATAATAACTTGATCAGAATGACGCTAAAAATGTTTTCTGATTATTTAAGATGGTAAAAACCTGTATTCAATTTTTGTATGTCTACCTATCATACACCGAATAAAACTCACACTGTCAAATTATCCATGAATTAAAAATTCAGTGTACCAATCATGCTACAAAAATGTGAAATGATTAATGGGAGTTGGTGAGAAGTTCATTATTTTAATTGGGTGGACACCGTTTTGAGGAGGTGTTGAATTGTAGCGAGGGGTGAGGGGAAAGGAAAAGTTGATGAAATGAGGAACTTTTCATTAAAGAGCAAAATTAAAAGTTGTTGGTAGGTGCTGGAGAATGAATTGATTAAGAAAAAGTAATGGAATAAAAAGGTTGAAATGTAATGATTAAGGGGAAAAGTGAAGGTATGCATGAAAGTGAGGATGATGATGTTTGGATTTGTGTACAGTAGAAGATGAAAGGAAGAGAGTTTGATAGAAAAGTAGAACCTGAGGCAAGGTCAGCGACACAGAGGTCTTGAAGAGGATCAGGATCTGATGCAGTGATGGTGGTTAGCAGCAAAGCAAAAGTCAAGAGTAGAAGGGAGGGTGTGAACTTCATGTTGGTATGCAAGAGAAATGAAGTTGGGAATGAAAGGAAGAGAGAACAAGAGAAGAAAAGTATGTTAGAATTGTTTGTATGAGGTATTTATCAGAAGGGGTTGAGAAGTAGATGACTTAGAAAAAAGAAGAAGAATGGTGTGCTAATAAGTTGAATAAATGGCGCGCGTGTGAATCAAACGCATGCGACATGCCTAATTCTTGGACACAAAACACAGGAATGAACGAATGAATAAAAAAGACCTAAGACTTGGGTTTTGGTTTGGGCCTTTGATGAAGGTTTGTGTGTGTGACCCAGTCAATCGTGAGTTGCGGGTCTCACACATGTCACCTGTGCTCTGCTCCACGCCCTTCTGTTGAGTGTTTCATTAATTTATTCATTTGTAGCCATGTTTTACGGTCAGAATCATAGACCTTATTTTTGTGTTCCAACTACAACAATTTCTTCTGCATAAACCTCTTCTCAAAATTTCAAAAATCCTAGTTTGCAATACATGGCGTTTACTTTAAATAAAATGTTTTTATTTTAGGTCGTGTCTTCTACGGTATGAGCAACCTCACATGGGTCCGTTTCATCTTGTATCAGGAAAAATGTGCTTTTGATTTCAAACAACTAAATAAATAAATATATTTACCCACTCAGTCACTGTTAGAAAATTAATTGTTAAAAATTAATTGTGATTATATATATAATATAACAAAATTTAAAATTAATTACATCATCAATGCATCTATCTTTAAGCTTCATTCCTTTCTTTAGAAAAGTTAAATTTGAAAAAAAAAGGTACTTTTTATAAGCAATTTTTTAAAATTAAATACAAGGGGTATGCAAACCTTTCCGGCCTTAAAAGCTAAACCAATATCAAAACTTCTCCTTCATCTGGATCGAGAATTTATTCATTTTGAAAGTTGAATTAAATTTGAAATTTTAATATAATCAAAATTATTTTAAATTTATCCTAATAAAAATTTATTGAACTTATTAAATCAGCCATTATCCATTATTTCTGGTCAAATTCAATAATTTATTCATTTGAAAAATTCTTTCTAAAGTCAATGTAATTAAAGATAAAATTTAAAAAACCAGTCACACATTAAAATAAAAATGCTTTACTCGTTGGCAATGGAGTTGTGTTGTAAAGAAAAATATTATTTGATCAAGAACTCATACAACATTTAATACAAGTTTTATTTGTTTATTTGTCTTTCTAACGCATAGAATATTTCATGTTATAACGATAAAAAGATAATACAAAAATGATATTATATAAATTGTAACGTCATTTTTATATTAATTATAAATAGTGTTGTTTAGCCAAGCATATAAGCACAAGTTACATATCCATGAATAAAAAGATTACCAAACAAAAGTAGATAAAGGGTAAACGAAAAACAAATTATCACAATCTTCAATTTACTTTAAACAAATTACATGCATCATGGTCTCTGTAATTGATTGGAATTTATTATAAATATAAAACGGTGTAAGTCTTAAAAATTTTATTAAATGATCTCACTCATAGTTTTTATTAATTTATTATTATTAATTTATTATTAAATGTGCTGCCAACGCCCCTCTTAAATTAATAAATGAAAAAAAGAACAATTTATAATTTATAAATATTTTTAATACCACATCTTTAAATTACTAGGAATACAGTTTTTTTCTAATAAACTCTTACTGGTTAAAATATATTCAAATTACAAAATCATAAGTTAAAAATTAAATAATAAATTGGGTCCGTATACTTTCTATAATTCTTAACAAATTCTAACCAACAATGTGTTAAATATTACTAACTTCTTTTAATAAATTATTTAAAATTCTTCTACTTTTTGGATATATATGATAGTTGGTGGGTATTAAATATATTTTATATACTGTCAACAAATTTGTAAGCAAAATGTTATGTTATTTATTTTGAAAAAATTATAAAGAAAGACGTCCACTTATAATTATTATGTGCCATGATATAATTTTAAAATTAGTATATCTTATTAAATAAAATTTTTAAATTTTAGCCAAAAATTATTTATTTTTTAATAATAATCTGATGTGTGATGTAAGCTCTGAGTATATCATTATCTCAAAATTTTAAATAATATTTTTTTCTTATTCTGAAATCGAAATCTTAACACAGTGAATGAAGGAATATTAAAAATTTTACATCGGTTAAGACATTCATATATGAATAAATTAATTAGTGTAGATCTCCTTATAAATCAATTTTATGAAATTAAATTAAGTTTTAAATTTATTTTTTAATATAAAACATAGTTTTATTCCTCAAATATAATATAGAGGCATGAGCTCTACGATCTTCCATTGCTAAGGGAAAAAAAAGTGGTAAACGTTAGGTGTTGTGGGGATGTGGAATAGTGGAGTCTATGCTAAGGAAAGACAAAGACACAAACAACCCATCCTCCAAATTCTAACCTAATCCATTTGCATCATTATCATTTCTTTCATCTTTTTTTCTCACTCCTTGACTTTTCTCTTGTACCATTTCTGCAAGGCATCAAACATTCATATACTTAGAGACAAATTAAAATTCAATCAGATACAAATACTGCAGCTCTGGACAACACCACGTATAACACAACACCAATCACGATAATATATATATACATATGTAAGAATCATTTGTATTTGTGATTTATAAAAATTAAACTTTATTAAGATGGTATTAAAAATTATTTTTAAATTATTGCATTATTCACAAATTAAATTAATCGGGGAAAAAAATATAATCTATGAAGCTTACATCATTGCTTTTCTCACGAATTAGAAGCAAGCAACACCAATTGCCAACCACAAAATTTTTTTATCACCTCAATTAAAAAAAATTATAAAATATAATCAATTTTAGAGAAAAAAAATAATTAGTTATGACTAAATCTCTAAAAAAAATAATTAATTAAATATCAATTTAAAAACTATTTAACAATAAAATAAATTTAGAAACTTTCATCTCTAATTAATCATTATAGTAACTCTAATTATTATTATTTTTTTAAAATTAGTTTCTATTTCCTTATTTTTCATGTACTGCGTTTTGTTTTACTTTTTTTTTTATCCTAATCTTATCTGTTCAATTTTAGATTGATACACTTTGTTAGACACGTCATAACTCACAAGGATTTAGCGTAATTTAAATGTTTTTGAAAATATTGAAAATTAAGAAAATGCTTCAAAAGTTATTATTTTGCTTAAAATTAATTTATAATATAATATAACTATTTAAAATCTCTTATTGAGAAAATCTTAGAGGCGGTTTAACTAACATGTTGAAAAGCAATTGAAAATTAAAAAGTTAAAACAGAAAAATAAAATACAAATAATTTTGTGACATAAAATTAGAAGATGACCAACAACTCCTTAATTTAGGCCCATATAACTTTTTTTTCCAACGTAAGTGTAAAGTCCAAAACAAATTCTGCTATATTTCATGGATGTTTGTTGCTGCACCTACCTGCATACTTCCTCGTGTCATCCATAGATCAGGTGAAAAGATTATTTTATTTTAAAAAAATATATCAGATTTTACAATCTGAAAAAATATATTTTTTTCTATCAGTATGGTTGTAAAATCCAGAAAGTATTTTCGTATCCAAAAATACTCTCTAAATTTTATAATTTAAAATATTTTTCTCTTTAAAAAATATATTATGGATTACAAAATCCAAAAAATAACCCTAATTCAAAAATATATTCTGAATTCTATAATTCGAAAATATTTTTCAGATTATACTCTAGAATGTATTTTTTTTAAAGCAACCCACTGTAGATTATATAATCTGAAAGATATTTTCAATTAAAAAAACATCAATAAAATAAAAATATTTTGAATATTTTAAGAATTCTGAAGTGCCAAAAAAGCTATGGAGGTGCATGAAGAAACAACAATTCCATCTCCACACAAAATCAATAACTGGTCCAAATTGATTTCGGCCTAGCCCATTACAATCCTTTCGGACTTGGCTTGGTCATAAATAAACTGTTTCTTCCTGTACTTTCATATATTTTTCTTTCACTTCCATAAATTTTCATATTTTTAAAAACACCCCTCTGTAATATTTTGGATTACGTAATCTGAAAGTTTTTTTCAAATTCATAATTAGCTTCTAAATTACATAATCTAGAAGCCTTTTCTTCATATGCATAATTAGTTTCCGGAATATGTAATCCAAAAGTCTTTTTTAGCTTTCAGATTACATAATACGAAAGTCTTTTTTCAAATGTGTGCTAGATTACATAATCTGAAAGGTACTCTATGGGAATGATACAAGAATGATAAAAAGATATTTTCATGTTGTGTATGGAGGTGGCAGAAAAACCTATGGAGTGCAAGAAGAAACAGTCTCATAAAGATGAGATACTATGAAAAAGAGTCACAATATAAAAAGAACCAAAACATATGTTAAAAGAAAAAAAATGCTAGCAACATATAATTATTTAGGATTTTTAACAGTTTTCAGCATTTTTAGTACAAGATTTCTTGCAAGTTAAAATTTATTTAAAAGAACATAAATTTCAATGAGTTCCAACTCTTATTTGATAATTATCTTTCATTTTTATAACTAATAACAATTTTTAATTAATAAAATGTGTTATGATAAAATGGTAGGAATGAATATGCAGGTAGTGCAGATTTTGTGGTAATTAAGTAACACAAGAGAGCATACAAGTTCCCTTGGTCTTACAACATACAAACAAAATGAAGATTATAAACCTAAGTATTTCTTTAATAAAATATATTAAATTTTATTATTATTTTAGTACTTGAGAAAAAAATTTAAGAGAAAATATTTTTTCTTTAAATTATTTTATAATTATTTTTCTTATTTTTAAGAGAGAATGTTATTTTTTTTCTTAGATATAGAAAGAAGAATTTTGTATCTTTTTTAGTAAATTATATTATTATTTATTTTCTACATCATATTTTCTATTAGTTCTTCTTAAATAAAATTTGAAATGAAGAAGGAAAATGTCAGTCTTCTTTATACATCATAAAGAGGTACAAAACAGGGAAAAAAGGTTTAATAAAAGTACTTGAGAATGAAAGTGGAAAAAAAGTTTATTATATTAATACCGAGAAAACGATTTGAAAAAATAATAAATATTTAAAAAATATATCAAATTGTAGGCTACAATTAAAAACACAAATATAATGAAAATTTATTAATGTTGATAGAACAAACCATACATTTTAACACCATCCTACCATGATTTTTCTGGCAAGCCTAATCACTTTTTATTTTTTATTTTTTAAGTTTAATATTTAACCAATGTGAAAAAAGGCAAATAAATAAGATATAGTTCAATTCTACTTTTATCTTTTTGTTAAAAATTAAAGGAATTTATTTAGAAAATTTTAAAGAATATATAGAAAAGACTACTCTTAAAACAATATTATATATCTTAGGATTAAGACAGCGTAGGAAAGACATTATTTTAAAGAAAAAATTTACTTTTGGAAAAAAAAAAAAATACTTTACAGACAAATTCGGTCTTTAGTTTAAAACATAAAAAAATATAAGAGAAACACAATAGCATCATAAATTTTGTTTTTTGTTCAATATACAACTTAAAATAGTTATTTTCTGATCACCCTTTAATGGAAAGAAAATAAAATAATTTTTTAATAATAAATATTAATAAAAAAAAAGTAATTAATGTAGATAGATAAGTAAATGATATTTTTTTTAGTCTACTTTAAGGTCTCTAAAGTAAAATTTGGGATCTAAAAACATTAATGGAACAAATATGTTGTTCATTGCAAACAATATACAGAAAATGTGTTTAAAATGAATGTAGGGCAAGTTCTCATAGGACCAATGTGTCTTTAAACTGTGTATTCACATGCTTAGTTTTAAGATCTTCATAATAAAATTGCATATAATTAATGTAACTTTTCAATCCTTTTACATTTAAGCAAACCAATTATCATTCAAAATTCATATTAATCTCACTATTAATTTGTTATTCATCAATCATTTTGACGTGCATCAATTAAACACAATGGAACAAAATTCACGTGGCTTTTGTCAAAACCAAATCTGAAGTTCATATTCATTATTTAAACAGAATCAAATCATTGAGAGAATTTAATATTTCAATAACCAAATTATTAAATACATTATAAGAAATTATCATCTTTAATACATTAGTAATTTTGCTTGACTACTATGAGAACAAAAATTCAGTTTTAACTACAAATAATATTAAAATACAGTGTATAAGTAAAGAAAAGTAGGTTTTATAAATTAGAATCATTCAAATGGTAAAATGACAAGAAAGTTTATTTTAAACTCAATAGTGTTAGGTTAGTTTGACATCAAATCATAAAAATTAATGGAATTTTCGTTGAAAGAATTATTTTACTAAATTTATAAAAGAGTTGTATTTTTACAATTATGATTTCAAAGTTAGAGTCCAGCCTTTTATATATAACATACATTGTCTTGTTAATTTGTCATCTTCAAAAACTACACTTAATGATTAAACCAGTGGCAGACAAGCACAAGGAAATAAAAACAATCTGCCATAAATACCAGAAAACATAGTATATGTACTATGTATTAGGCACAAGCACAACTAATAACTAATAATAGAAGCAGAAACAAGTGGTACACAGTGTTGTGTATGTTTTGAAATAGCAATAGAATTTGTTTTGTGGGGATAACCGATTTGAAAGGAAGGTGCAGGGACAGCAAGAAACCCAGAAGATGGTGAGAGAAGTGATGAAGCAAGCACTTTGGAAAAGCATGCACTTTGGAAAAGCATGAACAAGTTTGTGTGTGGGGGGAAAGTGATAAGAATGGGGTGTTATTGAAAAAGCAAATGTGAAGGAATGGAAGGTGGGGTTGTTAATAAATCAAGCTTTTGTGAAAAAAGAAGGTTTATGAATTAAGAAGGGCTGGAACATCATATGTCTACACTACAGTCTGTGTGTGTAAAAGTCTAATCATGAAAAGAAATTCACATATCCACCACAAAGGGATGCATGATTTTGATTGAAATTGATAGATCCAAAATTTTAAAGTTGCATCAGCAACTTCTACTAGTAGTGGTTGTTGATTAGTACCCACCATGTCAATAAAATGGTTTGGTTTGATTTGTTTCTTCTGTTTATAGCTCGTGACCAATCACTAATTCACTTGCTTCCCACTGCATACCTGGCTAATCATTTTTCTTCAGTCCAAACTTTACTCAAGTGACTAACCATTTACATTCCCAATATCTGTTTTCTGTAAACGAAACTGAAAAACTAAAAATTGTTCAAGAGGGACACTTTTTGAAAATTATTGACTGATATATCTTTTTAGCTTTTGAAAAACTTGAATTTTCTCTCCAATCATCAAAAATAGCTTTTTCTAATAAAGATATAGTTTTGTACAATTTTTTTCCTTTTTTTAGTTTTTCTTTGTCGTCAAATGAGAGAATTGTTTTTGGTAAGTCTGGCACTGATTTTTTCTTCTCTGTTTCTGTCGTTAATAAAATCAAACCATGTGAAAAATAGTTTTTGAAAATAGGAGCTTATCCTTTAGAAAGTGGGGTGTGGTCCATTTTGAAAACTGGGTTCCATTTCCCCATATTCATTTTGGTGAGCTACAGCGTTGAGAATTTGAAAGTTTGATAATTTGTTGGCACTAATGCTTGTAGTCTCATTGAGGTTGCCGATTATAAATAAAAATAGGACACTTGCACCATTCTGAGCTCTGAATTTTAAAGTTGGAAAGATCCAGGGTTATTTTAATTGTATAAATATCTGTTTTATATATTCTCCATCTTTAGAGCAGGACATTGATAGCATCAGGTGTTTTGATATGTCCCTGGAATGCAATGAAGATGATTTGGACTATTATCATGTGCATTTTCTTTTGACAAGCAGCAACCTCAATACAGATGATGTTGATGGGCTCATTTACTATAATGTCTTTGTTTCTGTGGGACTAGCTGGCTCTGGCTGGACTAGTGAAACAAAACTACCATGCATCATGCATCATGCATGGTAACTAACATGTACACACAAGTTATAACCAGGCAGGTTTTTTACTTTTTAACTTTTACTTTCAAAGTGATTGGCTTGTAAGGTGAAACTGTGATAGCAAAACCAGTTCTGATTCTAACCCATCTTTGCTTCACCCACCAATCAAACAGGATGAGGGAACACTGAAAAAAGTGTTTTCAGTTGACAGTGATTTTCGAACAAAAAGATTTAGCATGATTGAGATACTAGAAGTTAGACTGCTATTGTGAAAGAGACAGTTCAAATGTAAGATGGATTTTATGAGTGGAATGAGATTACAAAGCAAAGCTAAAGGCAAAGCTCTTGAATTTCAGTGATGTGCATGATAAGAGAGGGAAAGTGACAGTCATGGACTTTTATCAAACAATGGAGCTCTAAAAGGACATTGAGGACACCATATGAGCTGTACCATGTGACCCATAGTTTGAAACTTTGAATATTTGACTTAGGATTTCGGTTTTTCGTGTCATTTCTCTATTTTTTTACTGCCCTCTGGGGTATGGAACTGGAAGGTCAGCTTTCGCCAAATTTGAAGCTTTATGTGTTTCTTCCTAGTTCGTACAAATGCAAATTTTTGGGCAGTATGTGATTTTTTTTCCATTGTAAGAAAATTATATCCTTTTTCTGTCTGACAAAGCTGCTTAACCAAAAGGACAAGTTTCAATTTCAACCTTAGTCCTCTCATACGTATCAGAATAACAACAATTAAGTATTCAGCTTTGACACAAAGTTGCTGCTGCCGGTGCAGCTTTAATTTAACTGCCAAAATGTTAAGAGTCCACAAACCACGCATTCACTCAACTTCGAATCCAAACCATTACAAGTTCTCATTAATGATGTAGTATAATACGTTCACACATATATCAAGGCTATTCTTATGACATAATTAAGAGCAAAATCATGAGGAAATCACGTGATGAGTGTATGAAGCTGCTTTATAGTTAATAAACAGTTGATGAATTTGAACTGTGATATGACCACTAAATCAAATAATGCTATGTAATCAAACCGAGAAAAGTCTACGCAATTTCGTAAAGCAGTCTTTTCCTTTCAAATTGACCCATTAAAGCTTCTGGCTCAGGAAATAGATAAATGCTACCAATGGATTGTTCAACGAAGACAAGCACATAGATGGAGTGGAGTGGGGCAAGCATGTTGGGCTGATTAAGATAATTGATTGATTAAGCATCCGCAATTAACATCCTTAAGCCACTTGTGCTTCCAAATCAGTAGTGAGTGTTGAGGGATACCCTGTCAAGAATACTACCCAAATCTTTCTTTTCTGTTTTGGATTTGAAAATGCCAAACTGGTGAGCTAAGAGGCCTTGAAAAAGGAGGGACAGAGAGCATGATGAGTAGCATGGAGGACAATTAGTGAAGGATACAGGGAATCAATTTAAGGTCGTGGAAATTATAAACTAGGCCCTCTTGTGCATTTTATGCTCAAAGTTGCTCTCTCTTTACCATCCTTGTCTGAGCTCTATCTTTTTCTCGAAAGCTTCCTTTTTGGGCTATATGTTCATAAACACCATTTCCCCTGAACACTCCATTCCTGTCTAAAACACACTTCTCCAAAATCTCTAGAATGGTAACCCACTAGCACTACTGACTCATTCATTCTGCTCATGTTCAATCCTCCTTCTCTAGCCCTTTATCTTCTCTCTATGTGTGTGTTGTTGATTAATGAGTTTCAAATCTTGTCATACAGGCTGACCATGATGCCACGGAAGAACAAAGGCCCCTCAACCAATGGAAGAGAAGTAAAGGGGGATTCATGGCTTCCATGTTCATTTTTGGTATGCAAAAGCAAAAGGAGAAGACTTTCTGTTGTGTGATTTGATAGCAAGATATATATTCAGCTTTTTTTACCCCCTTTCCCTTCCTTGTTCATTGTAGTCTTGTCAGCATTGGACAACATGGGTTTTGTGGCAAACATGGTGAGCATAGTCCTATACTTTTATGGAGTGATGCACTTTGATCTCGCCAGCTCAGCCAACACCCTCACAAACTTTATGGGTTCAACCTACTTGCTTTCCCTTGTTGGGGGCTTCATCTCAGATACTTACTTGAACAGATTCACCACATGCTTGCTTTTCGGATCACTAGAGGTTCTGGTAAGTGATGAACAATAAATAACATCTTTGAAAATTCCTAAATCCTAATGACCTGCCCAACATAGAAACGAATGTTATTTGAACAAAATAATTACTTCCTTTCAACCTTTTGATAAAGTTTCTGAAAAAAGAAAACTATTATTTCTTAAAAAGTCTCACACCAAGCATGGCTATATCGTATCTGGTTGCACACATGTAGGCTTTGGCAATGCTCACAGTTCAGGCTGCTTCAAATCATTTACACCCTGAAGCTTGTGGCAAGTCAAGCTGTGTCAAAGGTGGCATAGCAGGGATGTTTTACACATCACTGTGCTTGATGGCATTGGGAATGGGAGGGGTGAGAGGATCCATGACTGCATTTGGTGCCGACCAGTTTGATGAGAAGGATCCAACTGAGGCAAAAGCCCTTGCCAGTTTTTTCAATTGGCTTTTGATGAGTTCAACTGTGGGAGCAATAACAGGAGTCACTGGTGTTGTGTGGGTGAGCACCCAAAAAGCATGGCATTGGGGTTTTTTCATAATAACCATTGCTTCCTCTGTTGGATTTGTGACCCTTGCTCTTGGTAAGCCATTCTACCGCATCAAAACTCCAGGAGATAGCCCCACTTTGAGAATTGCTCAGGTGTGCATCTCTGTTTGGCTTTTTCTTCTTGATAAGTACTAAACTACTAAACCAACTTACATGCACATTTTATAATGTTAAAAAACCATTTTATTTGTTAACTACAGGTTATTGTTGTGGCTTTTAAGAACCGAAAGTTGTCACTGCCGGAGTCACATGGGGAACTATATGAAATCAGTGATAAAGATGCTACAGCAGAGAAGATTGCCCACACCAGCCAAATGAGGTGACTCTCCCTCCTCAATTTCATACTTAACAACAGGCATACACAGAAAAAAGGCTAATAATTTCTTGCAAATGACAAGACTATTAAACTAAACAGGGTCCAGCAAATTGGCATGTTAGGATTCTTTTTCATGTACCTCGTAGTAGGTAACGCCAAGCACCATGGTCCCACTATAACCTCTACACGTCAAGGAACGGCAGAGATATGGGGAATGAATGATTATAGAAGGGAAAAAATCTATGCCGTGTGTAAATTGCACAACACAAAATAAAAGTATTCTGACATAACTAAGGAAGAGGCATATAAAGAACAGTACTGAATGCAATCAATCAGTTAGTTTTTTCTTTTTCTTTTTCATTTTCTGAAATATCATACAACTCAGAGGATAACTGTGATTTTTATTTTTGTCCACGAGTAGGAAATTTGGTTCTCTCATAATTTGATTTGGATTGTAATTCAACAGAATATGAAATAATAGTTTTCATTGGGATCAGATTCCACTTTAGAAGTCTGAATTAAATCTAACCTTTTTTTACCATCAATATCCTGCTAACCCGATTTCTGGTATATCTTGTTACCTCTAAAATTGGAAAACTTTAGACTCATCAGTTGAGCCAACTTCAATGATTTATTCTTTGTTGATATTTAATTATTATTTGGTTGCTTAAATCATAGTCTTCCTATGTACAATAATTGATGACAAGATTTGGATTTAGGCATACACATGTCTCCTCTCCCCTTTTTTCACATTCATGCATGTTAAAAAGTTGAGGTTTGTTCAATTACGCAGGATTCTAGACAAAGCGGCCATTATCCAAGAAAACTCAAAACCCCAAGCATGGAAAGTGTGCACAGTGACACAGGTCGAAGAAGTCAAGATCCTAACAAGAATGTTACCCATAGTAGCAAGTACCATTATACTGAACACCTGTATGGCACAACTTCAAACATTCTCAGTTCAACAAGGGAATATAATGAACCTAAAACTTGGGTCTCTAACAGTGCCTGCACCATCCATTCCTGTTATCCCCCTTGTGTTCATAAGTGTCCTAGTTCCCTTGTATGAACTATTTTTTGTGCCATTTGCAAGAAAGATCACTCAACACCCTTCAGGCATAACACAACTCCAAAGGGTAGGGGTGGGGTTGGTACTCTCAGCAATATCAATGGCAGTGGCTGGGATTGTGGAAGTGAAGAGAAGGGATCAAGGAAGGAAAGACCCTTCTAAGCCTATAAGCCTATTTTGGCTTTCATTCCAGTATGGTATATTTGGCATTGCAGACATGTTCACCCTTGTGGGATTATTGGAATTCTTTTACAGGGAATCACCTGCTAGCATGAAATCACTTTCAACCTCTTTAACGTGGTTGTCAACATCCCTTGGTTACTTCTTGAGCACAGTCTTTGTGAATGTCATAAATGCTGTCACCCAAAGGATCACTCCAAGCAAACAAGGGTGGTTGCATGGATTCGACTTGAACCAAAACAACCTTAACTTGTTCTACTGGTTCCTAGCCACCCTTAGTTGCCTTAACTTTTTTAACTACCTCTATTGGGCCTCAAGGTACAAGTACAAACGTGAAGACTCTGGCCCAGGTTTTAAGGGTTTAGGTGAAATGCCTCTGAATGGTTGAGGGCAATGTTAGAGAAGTGAAGGACCCTATGGCAATGTTAGAGAATGAAAGAAAGGAAGCACAATGGTTTATTAATGGATACTGAATACAATAAGCATAAGAGGCTGCTATTATGTACTGAGCTTGGGATGTGGAAATAGTTAAGTAATGCTTGAAATCTCTATTTGCTACATGTTTGCTTGTATGCTTTATTTCTTTTTGTTGCCTTTCAAAGCTTTTCTTTTTTAACTTATTTCTTTTTCAATGTAACTTCATTCACCTGCTTTTGTAATAGCCCAATGGCCATTCACCGATGTTAGTTTCATAGTTAGTCTTATAAAAGAAACAAATATGTAACTATGTTTGTATCTAACATCGTTTATAATTTGTAACAGCTTTTTTGAGTGTAGTCAGTGGTACAAATTATGTTTTAGTAAACCTCTTCCACCAGCATGCTAGCTCAGTTCCATTTTAAAATAGATTAGTATAAGAAAATGGTATGTAAAAAATGGTAAGAAAAAGAGATTTTTTTTTATAGTTACATATAATTTGATAATTATTATTTTTTAATAATAAATACTTATTTGATATAAAAAAAAATGGTTTTGCTTGGTGACCTGGGAAGTTTTGTTTTTTTGTTTTTCCATAAATTTGCAGTGCAGGGTTTGATGAAAAAAGAGAAAATGAAAATAGATATTTGATGGTGGATGGTGTGATGGCGAAGTGACTATGAGAAGAAGAAAGGCTGAAAAAGAAAAGTGAAGGAAATTCCATTGACACTTTGTTTAGGATTAGGTATCCAAGATTTGGATTATGACCCCAAGGACCAAGGTCATGGTCCCTCAATTCAAACTAGATTCTACTCTATCACTCATTATTGCAACCCAAAAGAAACAGTACTTAAACAACATATGCAAATTATTTTAGGCATTGTGCTTCTTACTTCATCTAGTAAATTTAGTCTTCAGATAAGCACTGTCCTAATTTCCCTTTGCAAGTTTTCATACATAATTTGTAGCATTCTATACTATATAATTGTTTCAAGTATAAGTATAAGTATATATATATATATATATATATATATATATATATCATAATTCTTTTTTGTGTTAGTTTTCATTTTTTTTTATTAAAAACAGATAAAGTATAAAATAATTCACGTATACTGTTGAAGCTACTAGATTAGATCATCTTAACTATGAAAAACAAATATAACATTATTTTCTTTACGAATTTTCATATCATTAAAAAAACTATTAAATAAAAAATAATTTTATAGATAAAAAATAATTATTTACTATTTTCACAAAATTAAATATTATTTTATAAATTAAAAAATTATTAATATCTAAATAATTTTTATTATTAACAAGATTTATAAACTATTTTTTAAATTTGTATTTAATTAACTATCAATATTAAAATTTAAATAATTGATAGTTAAAATATTTATAATTAATTAAATTTAAAAACTAATTTATTAATTTTTTATTAATAATAAAAACTATTTTAAATATTAATATTTTTTTAGTTTATAAAATAATATCTAATTTAGTTAATATAGTATTTTATTTTTATTTTTTTTAAATTAGTTTTTATTTAATGATTTTTTAGTAAAATATGTTGAATAATTTTTAATTATAATATTTAATGAAAACAATATTAAAAAATTATAACCTCAATTTTGTTTTTTGTTCAATAAATGAAGTGCCTGTTTGTGCTTAAAAGGTAATTTTTAATTTTTTTTAAATAGGAATAACTCTTGTAACTTTAAGATTTATAAGATAATTTATATTAAATTATTTTTCATAAGTGATTAATTTTTTAGTTAAATGCATTATTTTTTTATTTCAAATTAAAACAATAGAATTTAATACTAAAAAATGAAATTTGCTCAATAATTTATAGAATTAACAAATACAATAATAAGATATATAAAATATTTTTATTTATGAGCTACGTTAAATAATTTAATGATAGTGGGTTACGAAAATAGATAAGGGATTTAATCTCACTCATTTTTTTATTTTTTATTTTAAACACTTATTAGTATTATTATTAACGTGTTTTTTATTTTAAACTTTCCATGTTAATTTTATTTGTTATTATTATTATTATTATTATTATAATAATAATAAAATGTAAAAAGTTAGTAATTTTGAAAATAAACTCAAAACATATATAATAATTACACAATCATTACTGTAACTACATAATAGAACTTTTAGTGCATTTATTTCCTTTTATGCTTTAAAAGTCTTCTTGTAGGTTCCACCTCCTTTATATCTTTTCACTCATTTCTCTAATATCAAATAAGTGACAATAAACTAACAAATGAATAAAAAATCTAAATTATTTAAAAAAAAATCTCTAATATTTTGTTTCATACGTAAATGATTGTTGTTACTTGTTCCATACTTATATCTAATATGAATTTTTTTAAAAATAAAATAAAAATAAATGATATCTAATATGAATTTTTAAAAAAGTAAAATAAAAATAAATGTTTGAGAGAAAACTGAAACAAATTTTAAAATTATAAAATAAAAATAAGAAAATAAAATAGGTAATTAATTATATTTTTATTTTTATTTCAATTTTAAGTTATTTATTTTTTTCTCTCTTAATACAATTTTATTTTTCTATTATTACATATCAAACTACTTACTAACAGTGGTGGTTTATCTTAGGGTGTAAAAATAATTTGATTTTAATGAGTTAGTTACTTAGTTCAATTTATTAAAAAGATAAACATAACAATTATATAATTTTTTTTTTATAAAGCTTTGATATGTTATGAGTATTATTATGCAATTTAACATCTCAGCTATGTTGACATATCAAGTAACAACAATCATCTTTCATCACAGAAATTTAATATTACGGGACTAGACAAAAACTCATATGTTAACAAAAACAGTACATATGTAGACTATACATATTTATAAAGAATTATAAAAATAAACTTGAAGGAAACCTATTATACCAATAAAATGATTATCTATAAATAAATTATAAATTAGCCAACTTATCAGCACACACATTTCCTTCACAGAAAATATGAGTAAACTCAAACTTGATTTTGCCACAATAATTAAAACAAGTATTTCATCGATTATGAAGTACATTAGTCCTATCAGTAAATGCAATACAAACAAAGACAAAATCACATTCAAGTCATACACTAGTAAACCCCATTCTTTAAGCTTCCTTCATAGCATATATAACTTCATAAAACTCTGCAACCAAAACAGTATGAACGTCAAGAAACACAGGGAATCCACCAATAAACTTCCTCATACTCCCACGAAAAATACTTCCACAAGTAGCAAAACCAGTATATATTCCAAGCAGCCCCATTAGTGTTAATTTTAACTCAACCTAGTGAAGAGAAAGAGGACGAAGAACTTTACTAGTACGAATATTAATACCAAAAAACTTAATAACATTGAAATTTAACATATCATTCTTCATTTAAGCTTTAGATGAATTTCACACAAAACAAATTAAATCTTTAATTATCAAAATAGTCTTATCTTATCCTAAAATCTAACATAATGTTTCATACGTCATATCATCCAAATAGAAATTATATAAAAAAAAGTTTAAATTTAAACTATTTACTATATTTTTCCTATGAATTTGGCTCTTAATCGACTCTGTTGTAAAAAAATTAAACAAAAAGTAAATTTTTTTTAAGAAATAGGTAACCATTATAAAACCGTAAGAAGTATTTAAAAAGAAGGGGATGTGTTGTGTTTTCATCATAAAAAGCTTGATAAAGTTGAATGTTAAGTTAATATACATATTGAAGAGAACTTCACAGTGTAACACAGAATTAAAATATAATCACACACCTATACTATTACCTTTTGCAGAAGAATTCCAGATCCAGACTCAAACTAAGGTCTTCTATATTATTCTTGATTTGAGCTTTGGTGCTGTAAGCCACTCATGATAATAAATAATAATAATAATAAAAGAATAGATAAATAAACAAGTAAAAATAATTATAATAATAATTATTATTATTATAAGTTAAAATATGATATACATGTGTACATGAGGATATAAGAAATTAAAAGTTGGATTTATGAGCTTTAACATTATGTGTTGGCAGAAGTAGGGCAGAGAGACCAAGTGCCTTTTGCTTTAGTTTGTGTTGTTCACATCACTGTCTTAATTACTGTCTCCTCAATTATTTCTGCATAATACCAAATCTTTGGGAGTAACATTGTTCTTTCCCATTTTTTCTTTCACACCTGACATAACTTATCATGTATTACACTTTTTTTTTTTCTATTTTTTTAATGATTGTAAAAAAGTAAAAGTATGAGACATTGTTATAGAATAATCTATGTATTTGCTAAATTTGCATCACATGTGATTGCTGGGCATGTAGCTCTCACATGCGCCCTTTATTTAAGTTCTGAAGAAATCATGATTGAAGTGGATGAATTGTGGTTCACCCCATTAATCTTTGTGTCTATGGCATGTAACAATGTTATTTTTCTGTTCAAATTTCAAATAAAATACTTGAAAGGGTAACATCAAATCATTCTAGGGATTTGTGATTTCTCTCATTCATAACTTTTAATGGTTGGTGCTTATATAAATCAATCTTTTGTTGCTATCAATGTCCCAATCTCTTAGCTATAATTTACTTGAAGTTGAAGTTATATATTTTTTAATTATATGGTCATCCAACTTTGTTAATTATGGTTGCTTTTTTATTAAATCTTAGGATGTTATTTCTATTATCTGAAAGTCGAATACTTTTATATATATATATATATATATATAAAAAAAAAAAAAGGATTTGACTAGTAGATTTCTGATTATTTCGTACATGTTTCATAAATTAATTAGGAACATCATTAAATAACGCTATATGGAAATCAAGATCAACGGATAATTAAGTTTTATTAAATCATGTTTACTATTATGTACATATTATCTAAAATTATAGCTATAAATAGATAATCATCTTTTAAAATAAAAGTAATGAAATTTATATCTTGAACATTCAACACTTTAATAATTGTATTGACACGATCGGACGACCCAATGAGTTAGTCAACATTCGAACTATCTAACCACTTAACCATTATGAGAAAGTTATGTGACGACATGTGACCGACCGACCCATGACGACAAGTCATGGGTTGACTAAGTCAGCAGGGTTAATCTATAATTAAGGATTGTTTAACACAACCCTAAACACGAACCAATCTCTTAATCCGGCCCACCAACGAAAGCCTATTAAGGTAATATAAATAGCGTAGATTCTAAGAATCAGGTATGTCATTATCTACAATACTCTAACAACCGAATGCCGACATCCTGACTGACTTGAGCGTTGGAGTGCCGACAACCGAATGACAGTGACCGACCGAAGGTAAAAACAGGAGCAATCGTTCTCTAGACCCCAATACCTTGAAAAACAATACTTAAAATTAACTTGAATGTTAAAGTGTCATTACAAGTACTTTTATCGAAGAGATGATACTTCTATTTAAAAGATGATGATAAGTTAAAACATCGAACACCAAAAATTAAAATAAAAGAGAATGTGAAATTTAGGTGTAGAGTAATCAACCTCTTCATTAGTTACTTAACCTTGTAACACTTACCTTGAATGTGAAATTTAGGTGTAGAGTACTCAACCTCTTCATTAGCTGCTTACCCTTGTAACACTTACCTTTGTGTGGGAAATGCACATTCAAAAGAAACGCATATTTTATCCCACTCACCAAAAGTTTGGAATCTATGCTATCACCCAAAAATAAACCATTTCCCACTTTCTTTCTATATTCCTCACTTCTTTTATTAGGCTTTGCGTTAAGTTCGAAGCCACGTTAATTTTTTAGGTTGGGATTGCCTTTTCTTATGAATAGATATTTGGCGAGAAAAAGAAGAAAATATAATATATAATTTGCTCATATCTTATAAAAATATTGTATCTAGAAGCATGGTCCAAGTTCCAAAATATATCCTAAGAAAACAAGATATCATGTTGTTTTAAATTTGCAGTACAATAAAAATGTTTTTTTTCTTGGCTTTATCCGCTTCAACCCAAATTTATCAAAACTATTTTTCTCTATTATTTTTAATATTTACTCATGCTATTACAAGCATTATTTATACTTTCATGCTGATGAAAATTCGCCTATTTATGTTTATTGTTCTAATTTTGTATATTGAATCTTATCTAACACCAATTTGTCGGACTAATAGTTTATAGAACAACTTATGTAAAATGTTATAAACATTATTGACGATACTTTTTTAATCATGTATGTAGATTTGGTCCCTTTGTAAGTTGTATAATAAATTAAGTTTTTTGCGGATAAAAAAAATAACAAAATTTGTAGCATGTGCTCGTAAAAAAGGTGTTGAGCATGTGCTATCATCGAACCTTCTATACTTTTATATTTTTATTCATCATTTTAGAATGAAGTTTAAATAATAGGTGTTGTTAAAAAAATGGAGATACAAATGGACTGGAAGATAACTTTATTACACTGTGAATTTAATTTAAATATATTGATAATGTAAAAGTTATACTTCCATTTCATTATGTGTTGCTATATATGGTAATATTTATAAGTTACACAATAATTTTTTTAAAAGTTATGCTTATTATCGATTCTAATTAATCAAAAATATATTTTAACAATACACTAACTAAGCTCTTAATACTGAAAAACCAAATTTGATTCTGGAAATACAATTCTTTCTAAATACAAAGTATATTTCAGTTGTAAACATTTCTGGACTCTTCTTTCTAAATTTTAAAGGAATGAGTATGCATTCAATATATATCTTATTAATAAAGGTGTTTCAATAAAATGGCCAAATCCATTGAATAATTGATTTATTTGATGGATAAAGATACCAATTCAAAATATTTTCCTTTTTTGACTTTTTTATTAAATATTAAATAAAATTAATTATAAATCACATCATTAAATACCTTTTACGTATTTTTAAATATATATATTAATAATACTCTTATTTGATACCTGGGGACCGTTTTGTAACATACCATAACCATGTTAAAAAAAATTGCATTGTTTGGAGATATTTATCGTTAAGCATTACTGGGTATTATTATTTTAAAAATTAGAAAAAAAATAGAGAAGTTTAGACTACTAAATTACTAATCAACGATAACAAACGAACTAATATATATATATATATATATATATATATATATATATTTTATGGGTGTTGTGACAACAAACACTCATAAACTTGAAATGACTTTGATACCATATTATAAAGTGAACTTTAGTCTAATTTAATTCCATAAAATTAGTTCATGAGATGAGATTTACCCCACTTATATACAATGAGATGAGATTTACCCTATTTATATACAATAAAATATTCTGATTGTGAATTTCCAAGAGACGACTTCTCTATTTTCTGTTGACAACATCAAGACCAAAATATAAAATAAAAAGAAAATCGTAGTTAAAAAAAAGTATACAACAATAAAAGTGGTCACAAGACAACAAAGAAGAACCACCGTTTACTGCGGTGTCTCGTGTTCTCATTAAATCACACTGCGCTTTTTTTTCTTTTGTGAATGCATAACAACGTTAAAACCAAACCCACAATAATTACGTTTGACATTTCTTCTTTTGTACAAACATGTTGATGTGATTATAATAATTGAGCAACCCTTTTTATTAACACAATTCTTAGTTTGATTAACACAAGTTTAACTAAATTGAGTAAAGATTAAACGATAGTTCTAATTTTGATTTTGTAGCGGTATAAAAATCTGCTGAAAGTTAACTCTTCACACATTATCATACACTTTGAATAATACCAGTGCATCAAAATTAATGTAGAAAAAAAGTAGAAAGAGCATCCGTGACACAAACGGTGTACACAAGATTTAGCAAGCGTGAACTTTATACGATTCCAAACGTAGTGTTGTGTGTATAAATCTCATTCCTTTTCTTTCTTTCTTCCTTCCTTCATTTTCTTTATCTCTCTCGTTATTACCACTTTTGTAACTCTTCCTTGATTAGCTCCGAAATTTAAGAGTAGAAAAAACATTTTCAATAAAAATGGCTTCTCATCTATTGCTAATGTCAGATTTGGGTGTGCATTATTGTTTGCTTCATTAGCCAAACAAAGTACCGTGTTTTGCCAACTTACCAAGTGTTGTTTGGCCATGGCGAGAGTTTTCTGGACTGTCATTGCTATAGCACTTGTTTTCAGCAACTGGGTTGATGGGTTCGGAGGTTATTATGAACATCAGTTGAATGAAACAGAGTTGTCTTTATTGGAGGCTCATGAAGCTTCCTTATCCTACGCCGGGAGTAATCTTCTGCTGGTAGGACTCACCCTTGTCCAAAATGCTGCTGCTAAAGGAGCAGGTAATCATCTAATTTCAACCTTTGTTATTGTATTTATTTTTCATTTCATAAGCAAATTAGTTAGCTTATGACACAGTCTGAAGTATAACTGCTGTTGCCACTTCTCATTTTAATATTCTGCTGCTGTTACTTGGAATGCACTTTGTCTGATTGAAATTGTTCTGTTTTCTTGTTCATTTTTGAAAATTTTATTTCTTACAAGTTTTGATTCTGAATTTTTTAAGTACTAAATCCTAGCGTGTCTCAGTTAATTATTAACCATGTAAAATACGAATGTTCCTACATGAAGGAACTGCAACATATTTACGGGATATTTGGCATTGAACAGCAGTTTTTAACCATAATTAAGAATGTTTTGGCTAAATATAATTCCTTTCTTTGGCTTTGGCAGTTTGCTTGGATGGAACATTACCTGGTTATCATTTGCATCGAGGATATGGATCAGGATCAAATAGGTGGCTTATTAATTTAGAGGTATTACTATCACTTGGTCTTTTTCATTGTTTTGATTTGATTCATGTTATTTTTCTGTAATGGATTTTTTACCGTGTAAAACATGGCTTGCAAGAGTTTCATATGTATTTCTTTTTCCCACTTGAAAAGCATTTGTAGCGAATGAGTTGTTGGAATACCGTTTCTGTCACATGACATGACAAATGTATAGTAATAAAAAAGTTTTAGGATCTCCAAATGTCATTGTGATGTTGAAGTTAAAATTCTGTGGCAGGGTGGTGGATGGTGTAATAATATTAGAACATGTGTTTATCGCAAGAAAACCCGGCGTGGATCATCAGATTTCATGGAAAAAGAGATCCCTTTTACTGGAATATTGAGTAACAAGGCCGAAGAAAATCCAGGTTTCTTTTCAGTTGAAAAAATTGAAATGATCAAATTCTTCTCTTTTCTTTTCCTTGTCATATGTATCAGCCGTTTTGTTCATGTTATTGTTCGCATATTTGTAGATTTTTTCAATTGGAATAGAGTAAAGCTTCGTTATTGTGACGGTGCTTCATTTGCTGGGGATAGTGAAGATGAGGTACAGTTTGATATCCCGGTGTTCCTTAAATTGATATTTTGGTTGCAAGAAAATGACATAACAAAGTTGTTGCCTTCTGAACTGTTCACTTTAATGGGTGCGATTTGAGAGAGTCACTGTCAAATTTGCATTTTAAATTTGCAGTGGAAGATTTTAACAATTTTTAAACTCTTGGTACCATATGGTTTAATGGTAGTGCAAGACTCTTTTCACAGTTAGTCAAACAAAAATAAATCTAACATGAAGTAAAGAGGAAAAGGTTTAAATGCACATAGAGGACTAGTTTTGCAACTACATTGTATGGGCTTGTTTGGTTGAGTAGGTGTAAAGTGGGAAAATTGAAGATAGAAAACAGGTTGAAATGAAGACAAAATACATTCACCTTCTTATGATTTATTGTACCAAGAGACAACATAGTGATTTTCTTTCTTTTCTATTCTAGTTCTTTTGAAATCTTTAAGTTTAGTTGTGTTCTTTTATATTTCCGTGAATTTGTTTGGAAGAACTTTATTTAAACAAGGTTTTGAAACCAAGAATTTAATAGCAGAAGACTAGGAGTGAGGCATTAGAATATGATGAATTAAGTGAAGGTTATTCCACTCTATTTACTTTCATAAATTTTGTCAAAAATAGACTGCTGAACTGCAATTCAGAGGACAGCGTATTTGGGCAGCTGCTATGGAAGATTTGATGTCAAAGGGAATGCGTTTTGCCGATCAGGTTATAGAAACTCATATGCATGGATATATATAATACTATCTCTGTAATGTTTCTCATGTTATGTGCATCTAATTTTGGTTCAGGCTCTTCTTTCGGGATGCTCCGCGGGTGGCCTGGCTACTATTATTCATTGTGATGAATTTCGTGGTCTCTTTCCAATGACCACAAGAGTGAAATGTCTAAGTGATGCTGGGTTGTTTCTTGATGCGTATGTGGCAAGCTGTACTACTTCATGCTTTCAGTGCAATTTCCACCATCATCATAGTTCTTAATTTAGTGTCTAACTGTTGTTCCCTTGGAATTATAGGATTGACGTATCTGGTGGACGTACCCTCAGGAATTTATATGGCGGTGTTGTAGGATTGCAGGTAAGACAGTGTGATCTAATATGACAGTGTGACAAAAAGTTTGTATGGTTTGAAAACTTGGTCATTTACATGAGTATAAGTTTCAAGGCATGCTGATAAATATTTGTTTGATCATTGCAGGGAGCGCAGAAGAATCTGCCACAAATTTGTACTAATCACCTTGATCCCATCTCGGTAATCATTGTCTTGTGCCAAAAATTTAGGAATATCAGTTTCATTTAAAATAATATGCAGAAAAGGGATGCATCATCGTTTCTTGCTCTTGAACTTTCAGTGACTTGTTTTCTACCCCTTTTTCAGTGCTTCTTTCCTCAAAACTTGATTGCCAGTGTTAAGACCCCGCTATTCATTCTTAATGCTGCTTATGATTCATGGCAGGTAAATTGTCTCACTTTATCAACTGGTAATAAATCATAAATTGTGGATCATTAAATTAGACTGAATACATACATATCCCTGCTTGTCCTCAGATCCAGTCCAGTTTAGCTCCTCCATCTGCAGATCCGCATGGCTATTGGCATGATTGTAGATTAAATCATGCTAAATGTACTGCACCACAAATCCAATATCTGCAAGGTAATAAACATACTGTAGAAAAATAGCATTCATTATAAGTGGAGAGAAGCCTTTAATAAATTATTCAACTGATTGAGATATTTCATTATCTCTTTGATGCAGGATTCAGGAATCACATGCTGAATGTTATTAAAGACTTCGCAAGAGCAAACCAAAATGGCTTGTTTATTAATTCATGTTTTTCTCACTGCCAAACTGAGAGGCAGGATACATGGTTTGCTGACAATTCTCCTGTTATTAAGAACAAGGTGAGCCTGTAGCCATTGAAATACTCGAAGAAAATAGGAGGGTCAATATAAAGGAAACTATATTCGCTAAAGAACATTGATTCACCTCTAGAAACAACTTCTTTAATTTAAACATGTTCATGTATCTAACATTTAGATATTGATGAATATGCAGGGTATCGCTGTGGCTGTTGGAGATTGGTATTTCGATCGAGCAGGTGTTAAGGTCATTGATTGTCCTTACCCTTGTGACAATACGTGCCATCATCTCATTTTCAGATGACCCAAACTTCGTCCATCATCTCATTCATTTCTGCATAACTGGAGGATTATGCCATTCAATTAACTTATGGAAAACAATAAAAGAAAAAAGGAAGCTGAAAATGTCATAGCTTAGTTCCCTTTTAGCTTAGAATAAAAAGAACTTCTACCAACAAAGTTGCTACACTTAGGCAGTTCATAGTTGTGTCTTTAACAATCTTAAGGACTTTTCATGATTGTGTATGTGAAATAAACTTCATTATTACAAAAGCTAAAATTCATTTTAAGTACTTTACGCCTTGTAAGTTGTTTGCAATACTAATTAAAAAATGGGATGAATTTATCTGAATTTAAATTGTTATTAGCCCCTGCCCAGTGCCCTTGCTAAAAAAAAGTAAAAAAACCAAACAATCATACGTGAGAATGAGGCACCCCGAAACATTATCCTAAATTGAAGAATTTACAAAAAAACGATCCAATTTTAAATTTCCAAAATTGTTTTTTATTCTGGAAAATAATTCCAAAATACAAAAAAGACATTTTGATAAAGTTAATTCCAAAATAGATTTTTGTTTTCTGAAAATGAAATTTCAAAACAGAATTGGAAAATCAAAATTTTATTCTGAAAAAGTAATTTAGAAATACAAAAAATATATTTTAGAAAACAAAATCCAAAAACATATTTCAAAAGAAGAAATTCCAGAAATCTAAATCCAGGAATGTATTTTGGAAAAGAAATTCTAAAATATATATTTGCACTCCTCTTATTTAAAGACTTTTTTTATCATTTAACGTAAGCAGTGCAGATTCAAAATTTCATTATGGGGTGCAGGAAGTAATTATCTTCCTAAGGTTGGTCTAAGACACACTGCACGTAATTGGGCTAGGCATGGCCCAAAACTCTTTATCTTGGACTGTTTCTTCCTGCACCTTCATATGTTCTTCCGCTACCCTCATACAAAACATAAAAATACTTTTTTATCCTTTTTGTGTCACTCCATGTTTTGGATTACATAATCTGAAAGTTAATCTCAAATTTTATGGATTATGTAATTTGAAATATATTTTTAAAAAATGGTATTCTGAATTATATAATCCAAAAATCTGGATTTAAGAGTAGCTTCCAGATTATGTAATTCGAACACACATGGAAGTGCAGAAAGAAACAATCTTGTCCAACCCCAATCACTTACTAATTTCCAACCACACATAATTCCAAAGTATTTGAAAAAAAAAACATTCAATGCTTTAAGTAAACACTTCAAAGCCATGTACTGCGTAGAAGTCATGGAGATGATATACATGTATGGAGGGGTGAATGAGTCTCACATTACTCGATCTGATTAACTTTAACTAAATTTGATTTGGTTCAAATTATTAATTTAGTTATTGTTTTAAAATTCAATTATCTCTGATTGGGGTATCAAACACATAAAACCTGATTCGACCACAACTAATAATATTTTACACATTTTTTTCATATTGTATAACTTAATAGTTCTATAATTTTAATGTTGTATGTTTTTATAGTTTCGACTTTTGAAATTATTCATCATTTTTTTTCATTTTATTATGATTTGCTATTTTGTATTATTTTATTAATAGACTCGATGGTACTTAACATTAATCAATTTGTAACAAACCATTTAAAAAAAATTGATTTTTATTGAGAGGGATTCAACCCACCGTATCAAACTTACCTGGATGACCTTGCTTAAGATTTTATTAAGGAATAAACATGTTTTGCATAGACCTAATTTAAAGAATATTTGTTTAAAACGTGGGATTAAAGTCGTTAATTTTTAATTAGAATCTGACATTAACATAGTCCTCCTCAACACTGCTCCCTATTTAGTACACATGCCTTCAAAATCATTGTGCAGTGCATTAACCTTGGACCTTAGATTGTTACCATTATTTGCCTTCACTTTCTTGTTCTTCCTTAAAAACTCATATAAATTAACCTTCTCACGGATCAAATCTTCGACAAGGTTATTTAATAATGAACACCGTCATTATTATTAGTTCAATCATTATCAAAATCATTTTATTCATCTTTGTCATGGTCAACAAATTGTCTATTGGTTACTTGTCCTTTTATATATAGATTGTCTTAAAGACAATAATTAAAAACGATAACTTTTGTTTATGTAACATGATACAAATATATTTTCACCCTTGCTTCTAATTAAAAATGATTTTAATAATTTTTTTTTATGAGAACCGTGTGTGTTGAAGGAACTTTGTGAGGTTTGTTTAGCAAGAATATAAATTAGTATATTATGGAAGATCAAAGATGGGATTATCTCATTATCCTAACTGATGATATTTGTTCTGTTCCTGGAGAGTGATGATTGTAGGGTCGTAGAAAATAAAGGCAATAATTTGTTTCACATGGTTGGAGATTCTAAACATGGAATCAGAATTGTCTATAAGTTAAACAATGAAGAAGGCAGGGAATATTTAAAGACTAAGGAGAGTTATTGAATGTGTGTGTGCACATGGACGATATAACCAGCAAGTTTAAAAAATAATTAAATTTAAGTATGTGAAGGGGATGGCTTTAATATTTTTAACTATCTCTCCAAAATTTGTCCTTATTTATGAATGAACAAACTTCAAAGTTTCATAAATATTCCTTTTTCTGCCTCACCCTTGTTGGACCTCTCTCATCAGATGATGTAAGAACCTTACTTTTCTCCCTTCTCTTAAGATGGTTTGTAAAAGGAAATATTTCATGGTTACTCAAAATTATAATCTACACCCATCTAAGTTTAGATGAAAATAATAATATAGATTTATAGGATATATGGTGTAATAAAAAGAGAAAAATTAAAAAAAAAGTGTATAATAAATGTTTTTAAAAAATATCTTAAGAAGGGCTTCTACAGCCACAATGTTCCATGGTTGAGAAAAGAAAACACACATACATATTTATAATAAGGAGATACCATATAATGTTTTTCTTGTAGTTTAATGATCAGGGTATAGTTTCATCAGTTCACTAAAGAAAATAGCATGAAAAAAATCAAAGAAAAATATTGAAGATAGGATTGTCCAACTATATTAACTAAACTAAATTCATACTTAACTCAATTGAATTTCATTAAAATTTGATATTAAGAAGCTCAACTTTATAAAACTATGATATTTAAGTTTAGTTTACCTCCACTTTTACAATATACCTCTCTCACACATCGAGGTTATCAACTCATGTCTGAGATTATATATTTATGATTATTCGATAGCGGATGATCTCATAAAGTCAACAAATTATTACTAAGGTAGATTTTAAGTGACTCTGATATCATACTAAGAAGTAGACTTTAAGTTTAACTCAACCTTATAAAAGATTTGCACCCTATATAAATATTTTTATCTTTTAATCGATGTGAAATATTTAACAATTAAATTATTTAAAATAAAAGCTGTGCTGAATTATTTTATTAATTTGTTCTTTAATAACTGAATTAATCTTATAACTGATTGAATTAAATTGAACTATAACTTTTTTATATTGAAAAATATACTTCAAGATAGGATGGCGATAATATCTAAATAATTCATATAGTTAAAAAGATTTGTAATAGTTGAATTCATTTAAAATATTATACAATTCAATTCTTCCAGGTAAGTCTTAAAGTTTGGTTAAATTTTACAAATTAATGGATTTTGTCCATACTCGAAATAAAGGAGACTAACAAAATACTTCAAAATATGAGCATGGAAGAGAGAAAATATTTTAGTTGGTATTTGCATTCAAAGGCATCTATATTTATTTATATCAAATAGGAATTACACAGAACGATAATATTTTACCCATATCACTCTCTCAATACACTGTACTAAACTTAACCTCACTAATAATTTAATATTGTCGCAAGCCAAAAACAAACACATGCAATTTTATAAATCTATAACTATATTCTATATAAGTAAAGGTCAGAAAAATAAACAAGTTTTTACGCGTATCAAGTAAATTGAACCAAATTAAATTACTAAATTATTTGAACTATTTCAATTGTTTAAGTTATGACTAACAGACATCTTGTTTTAAAATATATTTTTCAATAATAAGTTATATTCTTGTTCATTTTAAGTAGTCTTGTTTAATAGTTTAATTTTTAAAAGTTATATTAATATAATAAATTATTATTTTATATAATTTAATTCAATTTAATGTTAATTTGATTTAGTTCAAATATTTTTCAGTCACAGGGAGTCCTAATGAAAGCTCAGCCAAAAAGCTACAGGTTGTATGCAATAGCATTATCATGAAACCTATTTTATAACAAAGACCTGTGGTCATTCGAGATAAATCTCTATTTTACGATTCTAGATAAATATTTAAAAATTTCAAATTATTTTTCATATTTAATTAGTTTGAAATTAGGTACTTCAACATCTTTCGTAAACAATGTGTAAAAAATTATTAAATAAAAATTAATTACATAAATAAAAAATAATTAATTTTTACACCGATTAAATTAAATACAAATTTAAAGATTAAAAAAATTATTGATATCTGAATTAGTTTCTAATAAATATTTTTTAAATTATTATTTAATTAGTTACCAAGATTTTAATTATAAATATATTTGTAAAGTTGATAACTAAAACATAGCATATCAATTTAAAAATTATTTATCAATAATAAAAATTAATTTAGATATTAATATTTTTTTTAGTCTCTAAAATAGTATATAATTTAATCAATATAATAATTAATTATTTTTTGTTTTTAAAATTTTAATTTTTATTTAATAATTTTCTTATAATATATATTTTTTATTTATACGATTATCTTTTTTCTTATTAAAAATAAATAAATTAAAATATTTAAAAGATGTATCAACCTATATACAAAATACAGGTAAGTTTATCTACCTCACCGAACAACTTCACAAAATTCCTACTCTAATATATATATATATATATATATATATATATATATATATATATATATATATATCATAGATAATTAGTGAAGGAATGTTTAATTAGTTATTAGTTTAATGTCTAGTGTTTATTTTTGTGTGTGTTTACTTTATTGGTGATTTTGTAAAATACATTAAGTTTATTGTAATTAGAGAATTATAACATATTGGCTTTGTTTCACTCTACGATTATTTGTCACGAAAGTTGGAAAGTTTAGGTCATTTAGTTATGTTTGGTGTTTTTTTTTCTAAGAAAAAAAATACAATATTAATGGTGTGAGTGCATATGAACGTGAAGATTTTGTGTAAGCTTTGTCTCTTGGATTTTAAATTAGTTATATTAAAAAAAAAATTATGAGTTTTACTTTTATGTAGGGAAATGTAAAATATGCTTTAGTGATGAAGAATTTTCTTTATAATAATGTTTGTAAGGGTTTACATAGTTCATTTTATCTTTTGGTATTGGTATCAAATGGTGACATAAAAAAGGAAGAGTAATTTCCACTCAAAAAAATTTATAAGAATGGTGCAATTAAAAGTTTAAACTCTAGTTGGTCATATTATATGTTGCAAGTGTATAATACTTTATTTGTTGGTTATTAATTAATAAACTCGTGTCTTCATTTAGTAAATGACATTAAATAAGGTCTTAAATCAGTTGTCATAATTATACATATAGCTAAAAATAATTATAAGATTAATAGATTCTTTATTAGTCAACCATTAATGATTCAAGTATTTAGTCATAATCAATATCTATTAAAGTGGCATCGTGTGACATTAGGTATTTAGAATCAAAATATACTAAATGACTTGTTCATTAATTAAGATAATATCCGATCAAAGAAAATACTTATACTATTTTATGAAAAGTATGTTAGTGATAATGATCAATATATATATATATATATATATATATATATATATATATATATATATATATATGTTAGTTTTCAGTTTGTTTAATAACCACATACGTTCTTGCATGGTTTATACGTATAATTTAAGAAATAAAATTTATTTATTTTTCTTATTAGGGTTCCTCCTTATTATCAATATATCATTTCTAAGTATGATAATATAACTTAATTTTTTAAGTGAAATTCAAACATAAATCCACAATATTTGAGTTTAAATGAGATTTTGACACTTATTTATTCTTTTAAGATATTATTATTAATATTAATTTTTGTGTGTCACTCATACTGTGTCATGCGAGTGTGGGACCCGTTCATGCAGAATCCTATCGTCACAACTTCAAATTTCTACATCCAATAAATTTATTTTCATAATCACTGATTTTAAGTTTCAAAACTTTAATATATAATTCTTTAAATATATTTTACGAAAATACTAGTCACAATAAACAATTATTATCTCCAATAAAAATTACGCAAAATTTATAAAAAAATTACAGTCTCTTCATAGATCAACCTTCAAGTACCTGACTTAGGAAACAACACTTACTTTACATATGTTTAAAATTTTATTTTATTAAAAAACTAGTTTTGTGTATGATAAATTTAAGTATAAAAATGTAATTAATTTCACTTATTTATTAATGGTATTTCTTGAAGACTCTTCAAATTATGAATATATTTTTCAGTAACTCATTTTTATTTACTCCTACGATAAAAAGTTTAAACGAGAAGTATTTTAGAAAAAGCATTTTTTAATTAAGATAAATAAATTTAAATAATATTATTGATATTTTTAATAATCATAATTTTTTTTAATTGAGTTCAAAAGAAAATATTCTTTTAATAGTCTTTCGTTTAGGAAAATAAAACTTAAAACATTATACAAAATCGTGTTTCTTCCAAAATAATCAAAGTTTAACAAAAAGAGTTTACTTATGATTTTGATTTCAGTGTAATTAAAATCGAAACAAAGTTTAACAATTAAAAGTTAAAATTTGGAAACAATATTTTAAGAGTAAAAATTAAAAGATATTTATTTATTTATGACATAAAAAATGTTATACAATACAAGCAAGCATTATCCAACTAGAGTTGTGTTTTTTTTTAATTCATAAATTAAAAAAACTAAAATTTAACTTGGACAGAAAGGGTTGTAATTTTCTTCTTAATTTCAAGCTATTAAATTTCTTACAAAAATTGGAAGTAAAATTTTGAAAGAAAGAATGGAATTTAATTTTAAAATTAAGAGTTATATAATATTTATAACAAAGTGTATCACGATATTAAATTTATATTAATATATTATTGTATTGTTTCATTTTAAAAACCATTAAATTAAAACAATATTTGTTAAAATAAAATTTTCCCTTATTTTCTTTTGTCAAAGATGGCAAAGCACTTGGACCATGCTGTAACTGGTTGACCTACCAACCAAAGTGTGTTGAGAGGTATTATGTTGCTTAATTAATTTGATTCACAAGGGATATTCATGAAACATTTTAAGAATGTTTTATTATTGTTCATATCTTATGCATAATTTCAACACAATCCCTAATTTCAACTCCATGTTACTCAAAACCTCCACTATATTAGACAAGACCTAGTTAGGTTATAATACATTAATATAAATATCATACATATAGTTAAAATATAAAATTTAGAAAGGGCATGTATATAATTAAAACAGATTTTACAATATATTTTAAGATAAATAACATCAATATAAATATAATAAATAAGCATGAAACTACATTATTAATATATGTATTTTACGGATCCAATTTTCTACATATTGAACACTTAAATAATTCTATTTAATAAAATACATTTTTAAAAATCAATAATATTTTCTAGAAAATTCATTTTAAAACAAAATTTACAAATAAATATTTTTTGCGTCAAATAACCTTATTGTCACGGAAAAACTAAGAAACAGATACTTTTTATACTTGGTATTATTAAAGAGTATTTCTTTATTAATTGTATAGATTTATTATTTATTTTAATAAATGAAAGTAATTATCATAATTTTAAAGAAAAAATAATAAAAAATATGTGCAAAAAGTTTTTTTGTTTATTAATTATTGTAGATTAAAAAGAATAATAAAGAGTGAAGAAAGAAATTAAAAAGTGAGAAATGTAACATTATTATCCCATGAATTTAATCTTTTGTGTTGCGCCGCGTCCTTAGTATAACATTAACAGTGGAGAAAAGACGATAAAGAAGTTGTGATGGGTCTTTATTAAAGTGAATTAGTCGGTGTGGTGCCATAAATTTGCTTGGTGTGTGGTTTGGTTTTGGCATATTTTTTTGTACTCTGCATACTCTGCATACTCTGCAGAGGGTAGAATGTTGAGTTGGGAATTAAAACCGTCAACAGTTTTGGATTGCGTAGATTGGAAAGACGTAGATGAAGGGAAGACTAGAGTATAGAGTAGTAGTAGTACTACTAGTCTACAATTTTCTTATCTTCACTCATTAAGGTGAAAGGGAATGGAGCTAAGGTTTGTCCAAAAAGTGTAAACACCCTTTTATCTGTATGAGACAGTGATAGACACCCAATAAAGAAAAAACGGTACCACGACACAAAAGAAAATAACTTCACTGGATTCTCAATTGGAAAAGGATCAAGTGAAAAGCTGACTGTGTAGTAGCAAATCACGGACATACAAAAGATCATCATACTAGATTTCAAACAATATTGTGTCACACGCACGCTCCATCACCTTAATGGTAACTATTACACAATATACCAACAAAACAATAACTTAATTCAAAAAAATAATGCTCACTGTTATGATAAATTGTATGTAGATCCATATGAATGCTGTATAAGGAATGAAGATCTCTATGGCGCAAGCCTTATTCTGTGTTTAATGAACAAAGTGATGAGAAGAAGAAGAAGAAGAAGAAGCTTGAATAAATCACAAATATTAGTTATACTGTAACATAATGCTGATTGCTGAGGTGTTTTTTTTTTGGTATAAATCGGACACATTTACAATATCAAAAGAAAAATTTACAGCACACACCTGCGGTCAGAACTCACGACAAATTTCTGACCTACTTCACATTGGAAATGTCGGCATCTTGCTCCTCTCTTTGGTTGAGGTTTCCACGTGTTAAGTACAACCATTGCCTGCAGGCTTACAGGGTTTGTCCAAAGGCCACTGAAAATCTCTGAAGATCTTTGCTATATATATCCGAGGGTTGAAAATGCTGGCTGTGGTGCCAACTGGTACTTGATTCGTCTGCTATGAAGGCTGTTTCTGGCTTCACCTCATCACTGTAGAGAGAGTGAGTGGTTTGATGCTGCTGCACTGTGGTTCCCAGGAAAAAAGGGGTGTTGTTCAGATACTCAGACCATTTGATGTCTTCTTGTTCTGACTGCAAGGGTACCACATGAGAAGAATGAGCATCTTTATTATCTGCCTTGGTGGCAGATTCTGCCTGCAGCCCCCATGTTATTGTGCTGCCATGATCAAGGAAGTTAGTGCTGCTTTGTAATTGGATGCTGCAGCTACTGCTCCCATTGCTTTTGCTTGCATTGTTGTTGTTGTTGGTATTACTGAAGGTACTTCCTTCCCAGTTCTGAACCCCGTCAGAGAATATGGATGAAGGGTTGTTGTTATTAGACTGGAGGCTAACAGTGGGCTTTACATGTGTTGAGAACACAGAATGGAGCATGGTGGAATTCAGCTCTGACATCATTTGGGAAGAAGTGGAACTAGGAATGAAACAAAGCGGGGTGTTGTTGGTGGTGGCAGTAGTGAGTCCCATGTTTGGTCCATAGTTCAGGTGCTGGAAAGGGAAATATCCCATTCCCATCATATCAGAACTAGTGATGGAGCTGTTGTTGTCATGACAGGTGCCAAACCTGTCTAGGGTGCTGTTGCTGTTGTTGTTGCCACTGCTGATCTTTGAGGTAGGAGAAACTTCAAGGGGATATCTATCCATAGGCATAGAAGTAGTAGTAGTAGTAGTTATTGGCTTTTGTTTTGGTGGCTCAACAACACTCACCTCATTGGAGGCTTTCTGGTTGCTTCTGTCAGCTGTAAGAGGCTTGTCCTTGTCATTCTCAACCTCATAGAGGGGCTGGTGTGTGTTTGGGTCAATGCCTCTTTGCCTAAGCTTCTTCTTCAGACAGGAATTCCATAGATTCTTTATCTCATTATCAGTTCTTCCTGGTAACTGAGCTGCGATCTGCGACCACCTGATACACCCATCAAAAGTTCTAAACACATACAATTCCATACATAAAAACCATGAAAAAAAAAACATGTATTACCGACAGCCTCTAGAAATTGGTCCACCAATAATTCTTGTAGTGACAACAATCTACATGACCAAAAACCAAAAATAGCAACAACTTGGAAAACATAACAGTATACCTGTTGCCAAGGACTGCATGAAGTTCAATTATGGAGTTCTCTTCTTGCTGTGAGAACGCCCCTCTCTTCAAATCTGGCCTAAGGTAATTAATCCACCTTAATCTGCAGCTCTTGCCACACCTCTGAAGGCCTGACATATAGGCATCAGATAGAAACGCAAAAAGTTAGAGAGAAGGAAGGTTAATTAGTTAATTAAATGAGTTATTGTGTTGTGCACATGCTGCAATATTGATAAAGTGAATCAAGATTATGTGTTGCACAGTAGTGGTACCAGCTAGTTTTGGAACTGAGCTCCAACATCCATGGCCATGTTTGGTGATGTAATTCAAAAGCTTCTCATCTTCCTCTGGAGACCAGAGGCCTTTACGAAGCTTCTGTTTGTAGCAGCAAGAGTGTCTCCCCATGTGCACTATGCCTGGCTTAAGCGATTTGAAATGTTTGTTAAAAGCGGCAAAGTCTTGTGTCAGAACCTACGTGGATGGTTAAGAAGGACACAGGAGCTTTGATATGAATTAATGGGAAGCGTTGGAGCTTAAGAATTTTGCAACTTGCATAGAGATTCGAATATATAGAAGGAGGGTTATAATAAGAAGGGTGATTGGACACTGTCGTTTTGAATTTATATATCTGACCTTCCAGAACTAGCTTCATCTCTTTTCTTCACGAGACATTCCACATAATTGTTTCGGTCCCACACTCTCATCCAACGCTCCTCCTGCAACTCCTCTCTTCCATCCAACGGATGAGATGCCACAAAAGAGGATCATATGCTTTGACTTATTTATGTGAATGTCCCACCACAAGGCCATTGGTCACACTTTTTCTTTTCAGGTTTTTGTTACCAGAAACTAGTGTTTGCACTTTTACAGTGAAGAGTTTTACACTCTCAATCAACTACTACTTAGAACTAGTTATCCAAGGTGAGTTTGTGGTTTGTAATTGATTAATACCATAATTCATTTTTATTCTAAAAGATAAAGAAAGATGAGACAGAATAGGTTAAAGCGAGTGTTGTTTAGTCTATTAAGAAAAGGAGTGATGTAATTAGAGGTACGTAAAAAAAACAGTTGTGAAATTTGTATATATAGGAAAAGTTATGTTGGTCCTAAAGATAGGTGTATGCCAAATTTTGGTGGGTATAATTGCTACAATGGTAGCTAGGACGGTTTTCACTTTTAACCGACCTTGGTGGTTATGTAATATGTACCATGCTGCTTTAGAGCATATAGTTGTTATCTCGTGAGTTTGAAAGTTGTGGAGTGTGACGAAATTTCTCCATTCCCATATGAGTTGGATGAGAGAAAAGAAAGCAAGAAGCTTGAATGGAATTTGAAGGAGTGGCATGGCCTAGGCAAAGCCTTGTCCAAGATTAGTAATATGAAGTACAAATAAACCACTAGAATTAAGAAGGGCAAAATTCTCGTGGAAAAGTAAAGGCTTAGAGGGGTAAGGTAAGCAAACAAAGCATACTGCATTAAATTCACGATAACAGAACCTTCTCTAGTTTCTTTTGCTCCTATTGCTGATAATACTTCAAGTTTTGAAAACTCTATAGCCCTTTCCTTTTCTTGTCCAACTTTTCCGCCAGATACTCTTTGGTACAAAACTGACCTTCTCTTCTTTTTAGCTTTTAGGGATCATTTTTGAAAAATCATTATCCTTTGGAAAAGTTTCATCATTTGGGTACAAATACAAATTTACTTTTCACAAATCACCTAGTTAAGGTCACATTTCTCCTCATAGAAATTGTTGGACTTCAACCAACTATCCAAATGATTCATCATTTTTGCATTTTGAAAATTAAGTTTCTTTTTCATTAAATGTGAATTTCTTCAATTCCAACGTTCGAGCTTCATAAAAATTCTTTCTGTGTGGAAAGATACTAAAACCGTCGTTGTTTTATGTAGAGTACTATAACCATAGTTAATAATAGAGACAAACAACTCTATACAAGTACCACAATCGCAATAATATAACTGTCCCTTTAATTCGCTTATTGAACCCTCCATTTTTTATAAAGACATTAAAGCTAATTAATTTATGTTTACCAAGATATTTTTTAAGAATAGGGTTGTATTTTGTATTGGACTACACTTCACATACATTACGTGTAAACCCTTCAAATTTTCTGTGTTACTATGTCTGCATCTGTGTATCATTAACCATGTAACCATGTATTGTCAAATTCAGATGACACAATTCTCATTACCACCTGCAACTCATCAAACAATATTATGCATACTTCACTCAAAACTATTCTCTTAGCCTAATAAAAATTAAGGAAACATACCAATAAGATGTAAGAAAAATATGAAACAAAAATCGCTTGGACAAAGGGTTTGTGCAACTTCAAAAATATTACAGAATGTGAGACAAAAAAAAAACTAGACATTAAGCGTCTAGGTGGTAGCTACTGCATAAATATTGTAGGACAAAGATAAAAAAATCTGACCAAAAAGTTAGTAAGTTTAAGTAATGCACAGTTGATTTCTATTGAGTAAAGTCTCATAATTTCAGGTTTGTGTACAGAAAAAATCATTCAGAAAAGTTACCTGTGGTTTAGTTAAAAAACAATTGTGTTTGCAAAAAGATGTTCAGCAATTTTGGCTAACGTTAGCTTTCCCCCTCTCTAGGGACAAATCACAAAAGTGAAGCAGAGAGATCACAGGTCCAAAAAGCCCATGAGTATTCTGACTTTTGCTAGAAAAAAGTCAATTTCAAATGGCATTGTAATTCGTGTCTTGGATGGAGATTGGAGGATTCCTCACTATGTCATTGAGTTCTTGCTGAAAGGTAATTATCGAAACCAAGCCTTTCACTCTACAGAGTTTGTCTGCTAGAGAATTCAAAAGTTAATAGAAAAAATGATAATACCACACCAGTTAGTTAAATCAGGGGACTAGTTACTGTGTGCTAACAGAATGATATGTAATGAATAAAGTTGAATTGATTTTTTAACAGTTTTTTTTATTAGAAAAGCATATTTTAATAATTTCTACAAAGAGAATTAGCCTGCAATTATCAGACATAGTTGTTGATAAAAAAAAAGGACATGGCCATCAAGTAGTAAATTAATCAAGTCAGAGACATTCGCTTCAATCATTTCAAAACAGGAAAACTTAACAACAGTAAGGGTCGCAGCATGTGTCTAAAGTAACGTATATTGCAGATAGATTGAAAGGGTGACCTACTTCTTTTTATGTAGAAAAAATAAATTAATTACATTACATATCTTGGAATAGAAGTATTAGATGACATTGTACACATAATAAATTAAACTTTTCCTTTGTCCTTCTGAGATGGCACAAATTGTACAATATTCTCTGCAAGTTATTCATGGCACACAAGAATCCAAAATAGTGTCTTGTCTTCAAGTGCTTCATTTTTTCACAAACACGTTCTAAACCCATAAGGGTATCTTCCTTCATCTCTCAATGATACAAGTTTATATATTAGTAATATTAGTTTTGATATCTTTCTGCGATTGCGTGTTTATTTGTTCTGACATATTGTGAGCTTCCGCGGCCTAAGCCATGTCCTAATTCAGCCATCCAATTGGACATTTGAATTATAAATAAGTCCTCTGTGGAAAGATGCTTGTGATCTCCATAGTCCACGACCATACCTCATCATGCACCTCTAGGCTTATCTTATATTTCCCATATGAGCTGTTTCAAGAAGTCAAACTCACAACATTGTAAAATGTTTATACACTCCATTACACTTGCTGTCTATACACGTCTATAATATATGTCGGCTTCGTTGTCCTTCGGATATTCGCAGCAAAATAATCAATTGGGTCATTTTGTTAGTGACGAAAATGAAGTTGGTCAGCCTTATAATTGAACCGATGTTTTCTAGTCCTATTCTTCTTCCACCTTTCATCTTTTTTTTTTCATTTTTTGTGTGAAATCAAAATTGATGTCTATGTTTATGGGACAAATGAAGCAGTCTTGTTTTAACATTAAATAATGATAACTTGTTTTGTTATGATAAACGTTTGGTCTATAGGGGCAAATATTCGGTTCCAGGATAGAAGCTAGGGTGGCACCTTAATTCTTGTTAAAATGAAATTGTTCAAGAAACACGCTTGTATGGAAGAACTGTTCATATGTTTTACTTTTTCATTTTATTTTTTAATTTCAAAACTAACTGCTATTACTGGTCACACAAGGTAAGAGCCAATAGGCATGTCAAATTTTCTTGAACTATGCATTTTGATAATCAGAGGCAGACAGTAGTTGAGACAAATCTAATCCAAAATCACTTGGACACTTTGCTGTGTATTTGTCTCACAAGTTGCTTTGCTGGGATTGCTTTGAGATGGTTGAATATATATGGGAATTTCAGTAATAGCAGCTACTGGTCCCCTAGTTATTCTGCAGCAAAGGGGACTGCATAAGAAAGGAATTGTGTGGCATTATCGTCAATTTGGGAATAAGTGATGTTAATCTTGGTAGGGCCATACCTAAAGTTAAGCTTATTATTTTAGGTCCAATGCATAGTGCCATAAATGAGAGATAAAGGACTATAAGACATAGGTATATATAAGTATAACACTCTTTTTCCTTAAAGAAAAGAAAAATTGTATTCAACTCTCTACTAATTTGTCCACGAAATCATTGATTACTAATATGGAAACAAGCAGAACAACAAAAATCTTGTCCTTACTAGGAGCCCTCCCATACATTAACAAGGCCCTGGCAATTACTCACATATGCCCTCCATAGAGTAAAATACTTAAGAATACTTCAAAAATGCAAAATTTGAAGGCATAATGAACTTTTAAAGAAATAAAAACACATGAAGCAAAATACAAGCAGTGCAGAAAATGGTAGTAACCATGACACTTCAATTGGTATTCTGTTGCTTCAGTGACTCAATATGATTGTAACAGGTTCAGTGAAAAATGTCTGTGTGGACTTTGTATTCTTTTGTTGAGAACATATACATAAAGCAGAAGTATAATTTGGATTTAGGAAGTATTATTTTGTAACATTTCCTAGAAGGGATGGCCACTTGCATATGTTCTGCAAAGCCTGCCTTGTCATGTGTGAGGCTGTAATAACAATTTGTACTAGAAACGATTTTAATCATTTAAAACGATGCCATCAAAGAAAAGAAAAATGTGTGATTTGAAATGCTTAAACGCCTAAGTTTGATGGGAAGTTTGAGAAGCAAATTTCATAAATAAAGAGATCTTTTAGATGATCATAATGGGCATTTGAAATAGAAGGAGACATAATCCACTTGCCCTTGAAAAATGAAGATGCCTCTGCATTATCCTAAAAACCAGCATTTCCACATCTAATCCTACAACAGACAACTAATTGACAAGAAAGAGCAGTTGTTAGAATTCATAATTTCACGATACTTAACCATGTTTTCTTGGTATAATTGAGCTAGCTTGTTAATGGGAGATATTTGATTAAAATAATCAACATGAAACTGTAGAAATAGTTGTAACCACTCTCAAGTTAAGCTTACTCTGCACAATTTGGTCTCTGTCAAAGTTCCCACCAAAACTATTATTATTTAGCATAGGCCAAAAGTGAAGTGTCTTTTCTTAAGTCAGACCCCAGTAATAAACAAGGAGATTAATCCAGAAGGAAGAAGTGTGTTATTATGATTACAAATTAAGCAGCTAAAACATTTCAAGAGTTTGAGGTTGTTCCTTAAGAACATATTTTGCTTAGTCAAGTAATTAGAAAATTTCCATGAGTAGGAGGAGTATTAGTAGTACAAACAAAGCATGATGGAATAGAATTCGTGGCCAGCGAGTTCCCACCTTGATTTGTTGGATAACTGAAACTAGTAATGTTCACAAAAGTTTCAATCTAAGAAGACCATATTAACCCGCTAAATTGGCCCATTAAGCGTGATTGGAAACACAGGCACATGCAAATTTCATGTGTTTTAGTTAACAGCAACTTAGTTATCTTTAGTCTTGTCAAAGCAATAAGCGATGATGATGACAGAAACATGAGTGTTTCATTCATGACGTTGCTTTCCATTTATGGAAGATTAAGTTCCAACTAATAATGATTATTTAGTTAAACTCTAGAAGCCATTCCCCACTAATCACTGGGATTAGAGTAGATTTATTTGATTAAGTGTGAGCATCTATGAAATGAGGAATAACATAACATAAGGCCATGAGAAAAGCCCTAACCCCATCAATTATGAAAAGGGTTTGTCTGGTTGAAATGTTCCTTTGTACCCCATCTTTGCATAATTACATTTTCACTTTTGCTTTGATGTAGTGGGAAATGATAGTCAACTTTATTGCTACATTTACATCATTACTTTTGATTTTGGGAGAGAGCTTATGCCTCCATTTCAACTATTTCAGATTCTAATTGCCAATCTCAACTTCTGTGTTCAGCTTGGGGAATACTCCACACAATTTTATTACAAGGGTCTAATCACACTCAAAGAGAACAAACATTCACCACAATATCAATAATCTACTTATTACACTATTTTATATAGTTTATCACCTAGTTTTACCAATATAAAAATACTCTATTAGGGTGACCCTTTAATATGTTTTTTCAATACATTTTCTTATTGTTGTCAAATTATTTTCACTTATTATTGTTTGTTTTCAATTTTATAAAGATAAATAATTATCATACTATCTTTAGTATTTATTGAATTTTTTTATGTATTTCAAATTTAAAAATATTTAACATTACAAAATGAAATAATTAATGTTTTATTGTATGATGTTATATAAAAATTATACACAATGAAAATCATAAAAAAATAATTTAATAATATTTTAAATTAATAAATAAAATTTTAAAATTCATTAATACTTATTAAATAAAATAATTTGAATAAAATTACTCATTAAAATCTAAAAAATTACTGAAACCTTTAATTATTTAGAAAAAATTAAAACTATAATCACATAATATTATATTATACGCATATTTGTTTTAAACTAAGGCAGGGCTAGCCTGGTGCAACTTGATAAGTGGTCTACTGTGTACCACAAATTTTCACCTTTAGATGAACATAGACTGTGCAAGTTTATTGTAGTTTTGTTTCAGGAAATCCTACACTCCATTTTGAGTTCCACCATATAAGATTAAATTCACACTTCATCTTTTATAGTTCCACAAGTCTTATTAATAGCAGATTTAGTGGTTCTTTTTTTAAAAATTTAAGTAATTGTCGTATAATCACTTAAAAAATAAGCATGCACATTTATAAGTAATACAATTATTTATCCACATAAGATATTATTAAAAAAATCACAATTGATTTTAATACGTGTTATTTTCATTAATATGATTTTTTATTAATAATTGAATAATATATTATTGGTAGACTAAAATTGGTTT
>Ga0123342_1000028_pt1 | contig 131099 bp, 69 predicted proteins | sample Turbeawhitnodule_FD_89960 | JGI IMG/M metagenome (GOLD analysis project Ga0123342, IMG submission 89960) | Root nodule microbial communities of legume samples collected from Mexico - Turtle bean Mexico white nodule | ecosystem: Host-associated > Plants > Roots > Nodule | place: Mexico: Nepantla... | reverse complement strand
CTTGGTGATATATATATATATATATATATATATATAATTCTCTTTTCTACTTGTTCTTGGTATTTTCGTTTTATGCTTATTGCTTGATTCTGTTTGATCAATAGAGTTTTGATTTTGATCCTTAAATTTAACTGGAAAGTACCTTTAAGGATCTGAAATAGACGAAACTACTTGATAACTTGTAATGCTAGGAATAGATTCCAGGTTATTGATTGCATTATAATTTTGTTCCTAAAGCTAGATGATTTGTTAAATATCTAAGGAATCAGTGTTTGAGAAATTATCTTATGAATTTCATCTGTAAGGAATCAAGGTGAATGACTTTAAATTAAGCATCAAGAATAAGTAGTTTTGAGTATTATGTATTATATTATTCCAAAATACAGATGATTGAGATAGACGCAATTCAATCTCAAGTATCTTTCTCTATATTTGATAAGTTGGTTTTGTTTTTGGTTGAATCAAACCCTAAACCTTTGAGTTACTTCTTGTGAAATATTTAATTTGGTTATGAACAAGTTCTCAACATTATTTTCTATACTTAATGAGTTTTATAACAAAACATCTTAATTAGGATTGTTCCCTGTGGGTTCGACATTCGTACTTTAAAGAGTACTATATTATAGTTGATTCAGTACACTTGCCGAGAAATATCAACAGACGACGACGATGTTACCATCGAGGACACTACCAGTGAGGAGGGGGAGCAGACACAATCGGTTGAACCACAAATCTCTATTAATGCATTAACAAGGGTAGTAGGATTTCGAACCATGTGGATTACGGGATATTACCAAAAAAAATCAATTCACATTTTGATTGACAGTGGCACTACCCACAATTTCTTGGATGTTTAAGTTGGTAAAACCTATGGGAGTACAATTGAACAAATGCAACCTTTCAATGTTGTTGTTGCGGATGGATCTAAAATATCAATTTCTTCTATGGTCAAGAATTTTAAGTGGATTATTCATCATACAACTTTTACAGCAGATATGTTGTTACTTCCCTCGGGGTGTTGCGATTTGGTCTTGGCATAGAATGACTGATACAGCTAGGAGATATCATCTGAAACTTTGATAAACTTACTATGAAGTTTAAAGTCCAAGGAAGGAGACATGGGTTAAGAGGAGCGACAACAAATAAGGTAAAAATTGTTAAGAAGCAACAGTTTTGTAAAATATTAACGGATGGAGTGCACCTATCGTTGATGCAAGTAGGGGATGAAACAAGAACTTTATTACAGTCTTTAACCACCCGTGCCCACGCCCATGTGGACCAATCAAGATTACCTCTTAAAGTAGAAGGGTTACTGGAAGAGTTTCAGGATGTGTTTCAAGAACCCACTCAATTACCTCCATTCAGGTCAGGACATGATCACCAAATACCCTTGAGTCAAGGTGTAGACCCGATAAATATGAGACCATATATGTATGCCAAAAATTAAAAAGACATTATTGACAAACATATACAAGAATATCTGAAGTCTGAAATCATTCAGAACAACAATAACCTCTATGCAAGTCTGGTAGTTCTTGTGGGAAAGAAAGATGGACCATGGCAGTTATGCGTGGACTACAGGGAGTTAAACAAGGGTACAGTGAAAAACAAGTTTCATATTCCCTTAGTTGATGACTTGTTAGATGAGCTTAATGGCTCCACAATCTTTTCAAAATTTGACTTGAGAGCAGGGTACAATCAAGTCAGAATGGACCCTACAGATATATGAAAAATGACATTTAGAACACATTCAAGGCATCATGAATACTTGGTGATGCCCTTCAGCCTCACTAATGCACCTACTACTTTTCAGGGCCTCATGAACACAAAATTTCAACAGTTTTTGAGGAAATTTTTATTGGTTTTCTTCGATAATATCCTCATTTACAATAGGAATTTGATAGAACATCTACAACAACGGTGACAATTTTGTATTGTTATTTTTCACGTTGAACATTGAGATGTTATTTAATATTAAGGTTTTCATGGTACTTATTTAGATAATGATATTGTTTTGAATGCAATTTTTTTAACATTTAATTTATATTATGCATAAATCAAATTTAGACTCCATTATCTTTACTAGAGAATCGAGAGCATTACTTTTATATATATATAATTTAAAAAATCATAAATAATATTAAAATTATCTAAATACATTAATTTAACTAACATAATTAAAATAAATTTATAAATTGAAAAATAATATAATTATATTTAAATTTTATATTTTATTTATTTATTTGAATTCTATTATTTTATTTTTTTATTTATAATTAAAATTTTAAATTATTTTAATTAACTAAATTGTGCACAAAATTAATTATTATTTATTTACTTTTTTATATATATAATGGTAAATGTGTAATCATACTATTTTCACAATTCAAAATAATTCAAAATATTCTTACAACCATCATCACTCACATATTTCAATAAATTTTTTTCACACATTTAGTCTAACATATCCTATCCAAACTTCTTCAACTTTCTTCATACTTTTTTTCACAAATCTTCATACTTTCACTTTCCCTCACCTTCAACTTTTCACTTCTCAATCATTTATAAAATCTATATATGAAATCTGTTTGACGGACAAAACACAATTCCTGCAGAGTCTGTGGAGTTAATGAATCTGTTATTTAAGTGCGCACCTTTTTGTTTTACATTTATAAAAAAGAGAAGCATTGCATTGCAGTATCAAAGAAGTAAGAAAATTGAGAGAAAGATTATCTGGAGAAAAGCAATGATTCGGAGCCTATATGGAGAGATGATGCGTTAAGAAAAGGTTCTCAAGGAAATTCACTCTCTTTATGTAATGTTTCATGGATCTATTAGAGCAATGTTGGAGAAAGAACCCGGTTGAGGACTAGCAATGTTGGAGATGATGCATATTACTTTATTTTTATCAGTTGAATATAACATTTTATTATTAAAAGGGGTTGTAAAGAGAAATAAGAGAAAAAGGTGACTGTCAAACAATTATTATTGAAACAGAGAACCCTGACTCTGTTAAAAAGAGTTGACATTAATTCAGTTTATTCAGTTGATGCAGTTGCAGCATTGTCCGCATAACCATTAGGCTGTAACACTATTTGGCACCCCTCGTCCTGTTGCCCCACATTCTGAGCTTGGTACAAGCAGTTCATATGCACATCTGTTTCTAAGTTCTGGATCAGCGTTTCTTCTCTTGATCTCAATCTCAATACTTTTCATCTCAATTGAAAACTCATTGAATGCATCAATGATCTCAGGTTCTCCTAACCAAGAGGACAAATCGTTTCTCTCTCCTATATATTCTTCGTCTGGTGAGTGTGCAGAACCAATGTTGATCACAGCCATGAACTTTGATGCCTGAAATAAACTTGGCACTGATGATATGAAGTATCTCTCAGGATCCCTGACAAAATCTGAGTACTCGGGATCCTCCTCCTTGGGAATTAGTTTTCGCATTATTGGTGGACGGATTGGAACATATCCACCATATGGATATTGACCGAAGTTCAAGACAGCATGTTGTGCTGTTACAAGCCAAATAACAGTCGTGAGTACGGAGGTGAGATCCTCAGGGTTGGCAAGATTTGGCCACCAACTAGCATTTTTATGATCAGGGTGTCCAAGATTGATGAATTCTGCGTACCAAGATTGGAGTTCAATGTCAGAAGAAACGGCATTGGAATTTTTATAGTAATAGTTCACGTAAGTCTGGACCAACTTCTTTATGCTGGACCATATCAGAAGTCCATCAGCTGCATATGGGTAGTCTTCAATTAGTAGTCTAATGCCGTGAGGTTGGGTTGCATCTGGAACTGCTAAACCTCTATTCAAGGAAAAAGAATCTATTAGATATCTTCATCATCATCATCATCAATGTCTAGGTACCCAGCAGAGGATAATGTTAAATAGAGAGCTGCGTATCATCCGAATTGAAGAATAATGTTATTACCTTCTTATGAGATCGTCAGGAAAACCTTCCATGTCAAACCGCCACCAATCTTCATATGCAGCAGAGGACATTTGCATACAGTATCTCCCCGGAGTGTGGTCTGTTTCAATGGTACCTTCAGCATTGATGAGTGTCTGACGTGCTATCGCATTTGTTTTGAGTGTGTACCGCATATGAGGATGCAAAAGCTTGAATATAGGATGCATCACACTCAATTGCCGATGAGCAGCAATTATTAGTGGTTCCATGCAAGCATGTATTCGTAGCCTGTTCAATTATTAGAGGTCAATGGCATCAATGTTCAATGTTCATTACAATGTTCATCAATGTAATCAACACGAAAGATATCTGATACATCATGATACGCAAGTCTGTTTTCTTTTGTGACTGTGTTAATACTTTTTGGTTCGGTCTAGTATGAGCCAAATAATCCCCACCAAATTGCACTGGGGTGGGAGGAATAAGATTGTAATGGCATCACATTTTTCTAAAACAGATTACATGTAAGTATTTTTCAGAAGTTCTTTAGAAGGAAATAAAATGGTTAAAATTTAGGTATAGTTCTTTAGGTGTCTTCGATATTATTCTACTATCAAAGTTGAAATTTCACTTGTGTATTCAAAGTCAAGTTAAAATGTGGACATTTATTGTGAAACTGCAATTTTAATTAGAAAAAAAGGCACTCAAAACACTCAAGAAACTGTTCAATAAAATTCCATACCAGTGGTGCACGAGTGTATGAACGCCGGCATCATTGGAGCAAACATGTGCTTTGCCAAGTTGCCATAGCCATTTAGTGGTGGCATCTGTTGGAGGGGTAAGAACTTTCTTGGATGAAGTATTTGGATTCCCCGTTGGAAGAGCAAGCTGGATGGCAATAGGCTTCAGAGTTCCCATTTTGGTGAGGAACAAAATTGTGGTAGTTGCATAAGCCTTTCTATCTTCAAGACCATTAATCCGATCCAGGAATGGAAGGTAAAAGTCGTGATAGTCCAATGTAAACAACTTATTCTCTTCCAATGCCTAAATTTTAAAAGCAGAGTAGAACATTAAACATCTTTTATGATTTGTCATTTCCACACAACTTAGCCTCTGGAAAGAGGACCAATTTTTTGTACCTGTTGAATAGACATCCCTTCAATCTGCCCTATAATGTGTTCTTCTTTCAATGCTGACTCCACTGAACCATATTTAGAGGGATCCAATTTGCTCACGGGTGGGAAAACCTATAGGAAAATTGATAAAATGAAATATCATAAAGCTAGTTTAAAACCATTGTTCAGTGTTCCTATTTCCCTCTCTTCTGAAGGTGTATTATTGTTTGAATTTTATTCAAGACCTAAAACCATGATAAAGGACATGTAATAAGAGTTACAAAAAAAATGATTTCCAATGAATTCTGGTCAATAATAAAGAGTATGCATTAACATTCCTCTTTTCGTGATTACCTTTAGCCTTTCGATACTTAGAGGGAACTCAGCAAGCACTTGGCGTCCAAATTCATCATCTTGCAAGAAATGTGATCTTTTCCCTGAAAACCATTCCACTTCATTTGAATAACTTATGTGCTAAAATGAAACCATGTAGACTCACAAATACAAACTTGGCCAGTGAGAGTGTTTAAGTTGACTCACTTGAAAATACTTTTGGAGGGTCGAATTTAAAAAAATCTTGTGCAGCACCTCCCAAATTGAAGAGAATAGATTGGCCTGACTCTTTAATAAAGTAATCAATGTTGAAAAGTGCTTGACTGCCCATGATTTTATCTGTTAACGCAGGCACAATATTCTGAAGCACTGCCATAAACTTTCCTTTATCAATAGCTTCTTGCTTTATGTCGTTCAATTCTTCATCTCTAGGAACGTATATTAGCTCTGATTCACTCGGTCGTGATTCCACTTTGGCATCTGTCCATGTTTTCATGTAAAAAGCAAAACAATCGCAAAGAAAAAAAAAAGTTACTTTGACAGTAATCTTATACATCATTTTCAACATATCACACTCGGCTCTATTTGATTACATGGATGTACTGCTCACAAGAAAAGAAGTGAGGGAATATCAATTCAAGGTAGTAAATATCTTCTCCCCTCAAAATGAAAAGATGGAGAGAAAAAGTCACATCAACATGTGTTGATTCCGAATTTATCCTCTCTAAAAGAATTTTTAATATTAAAAAACAATATTTTTTTATTTATATAAAATGTGATTTATTTTCTAATTTTATAGTATATATTTAATATTTTAAGAAATTATTTGAAGTTGTCTTTTTATTTAATTGGTTGTTGCATTTACATTAATATTTTTTTTATAATTATTATGTTTATGAGTAAGTAATTTATTTGATAATAGTTTTTTATGAAATTATTTTCTATTGTTAATTACGTTATAATTTTTTTTTGGTATTTTATTTTTATTTTTCATTATTATAGGGTTTTTAACAATAAAAAATATTGTTTTTTATTTATATAAGATCTTATCTATTTTCTAATTTTATAATGCATGTTTAATATTCAAGAAATTATTTGAAGTTTTTTTTATTTAATTTGTTGAATACATTTTTTTCTAATTATAATTTTCAAATTATATCTATTTATATTTAATATATATTTATTTTTTAATTTTAATTTTTAAATCTACGAAATATGTGAAAGTTGTTTATTTTTAAACAAAAATAATTCATTTCATTATTAAAAAAATTTAATAGACAAGGATAAATTTGTAAAATAACATTTAACAATTTAAAAAATAAAATTTTCTCACAACCATCACATCACTCACAAACTCGCATAAACTTTCATCACACATCCACTCTAACATACCTCAATCTAAACACTTTTACTTTCCTCTCTTGCATATCCACATATTCACTCACTCCGTATTTTTCATACACTCAAAAGAGAAAAAAGATGCATGCATAAAATGGTGTATTTAAAGTAATATGTAATGAGTGAAACTGACCATTTATGGTGGTGAGTGGGCGTCCAGTACGGCAGCGTGTAGGATAAGGGTTGAGTGTTGGTCTGTGAGAGTTGGAATTTCCCAAATCATTGTACAAATCATAGTCGTAGATTCTGTCACAAGGCATCATGCGTCCCTTCCCATCACCCCTTAGCTCCATCAACTCCTTTTCTCTCATCTCTTTCACCCCAATTGGTGTTTCACTTGGTAGATACGCCTGTTCATTTTTACATACACCTTATGTGCCTTTTCATTAATAATAACAAATACAGACTACAATTATAAAGGGAACAAAATTAATGTACATCATTTTCTTAATCTTTATTTTTATTGAAACGTTTATAAATAATAAATTAAAATCGAAAATATATTATATGACAGATAAGTTGCAGTAACTTTATTTGCTAAACACCAAAATCTGATACTCAAACCACTTTAAATAAGTTTGATTAATTTGGGTTGAGTTTAACTCAACACTCAAAATATCTAAGTCAGAGTGTTTTGGATTTATGGGCAGTTATATATGTGAGCATCTCAATCAATTCAGACATTTTAGTTGCTATATACTAAAAAAGGAGGGTAAAATAAAGATATTTGTTTTTATTTTTTTAGACAAAAATGTATTTTTCATAAAATAAATAAATTATTTTTTTATCTATTAGCCTATTGTACATATTTTAAAAGTAAACAATTTTCTAATTTTTTTAATAAGAAAATATTATTTACTTCTTAATAAAGTGATTATTTTTTAATTGCTTAATTCCAAAAATTTAACTAAAGTGGCACTCACACAATTCATCTCTCTACAATGATTTCATACTTCTCTAAAAAAATATATCTTTGTTCTTCTAATTTAATTTTTTTTATCCTTTAATTAATTATATTTTACATTTAATACGATTTTAAACCCACAAAGAAAATGATGATTGAAGGTGAAATGTTTTAAATTAGGGGAATAAGACGCAATTTTGGGAGGATTATAATCGAATTTTAAAGTTTTTAGAGAAATAATAATATAATTTATTTTAAAATAAATAACACAAGCAATATCAATATAAAAAATAATCCAGAAAGTTGTTATTCAATAGTAGATAGTTATGTATGGTCAAATTATTTATTTTATAATAATAATTTTAAAAGTCTTATAAATATTATTTAAATGGATTGCAAATAAATATTTTTTTATACTGAAAATATATATCCATTAAACAAATCAAAAGAAGAGGCACGGAGAAAGAAAGTGTATGATAAAATTAGTCATATAATAAAAAATATTTTATCAATAGAATAACTCTTTTATTTCATTGTTTTAAAAAAAAATGAACCTTGACTTTATTCTAAGAATTCAGTTCACATGTCAAACTTTCATTGACAGTATTTTTAGTCGTTTATAACTTTTACATTTTTTTATCCAAACCATGCAACATGTTAATGATATAATTTTGAAATATTCATAAAAAATGTTGCAATATCTTAATTCATTATTGAGTGCACATGAATCTCGTTTTCTTACAAAGTATTCTATAGTCTTTCTTTCAAATCAGGATTATTTTATTTTAATCAAGAAAGTGGTTCTTATTCATATGACAACATGATGCAAATAATATACTTTGTTTGATAAGTTGACTATATTAATAGTTTAAAACTACTTTAATTAACTTAATCAAGTTGCACTAAATCACAAACATGGTGGGCCCGTTGAGTGGAAGGTGACTCTTACATTAACAATTTCAAACTTACTTAAATTGAATAAGCTGACAACGAAATATATCCTTTCATTTGTGGCTATAAATATATAGATAACTATAATTTTAAAATCTTATGTAGTATTTTTACAACAAAAAAGTAGTTATGCAAAATAAATAATTTTATATGATTTAAGTAATTTTTTTTTCCTTTTTTGCAATTCCATAGTTTATAAAAAATATGAATTAAAATCTAAATTTTAAAAAATTATATTTAATTTTAACAAAAAAAATAATAAAAAATAATAGTTTGACAAATCTTGAAATTATATTGTAGGTTTAGAATAAATATATATAATAAAAAATAATTTATAATTAAATAATATTAAATAATAGTATGGAAAGTTGTAATTTGATTATATAAAAGATTATGTATAAATTTCAAAATCCATTTCACCGTCCAGTAGCAACCACCGTCTTTTTTATTAGTACTGTAGTCAATTAATTATTATAAAAATAATTTTTGAACATAATTCATATCGTATGATATTATTATTTAGAGTCCAATCTTATGTGTATTAAATACTAAAAGAAGAATATATGTAATTTAAAATAATTGTGGGAGAAAGAAAATTGTTTTACCTTGTCGAGAAAGAAAATTCTCTTGTGATTTGGTTGAAGCCAAGATTTGGAAGCAAAATGAAGATTTTGTGCAATGGTTATGTTTTCCAAGAACAACTCATTGTCATAACCATTAACAACTGTAACAGCTCCAGGAGTTCCAAAATCAGAATCCACAATGAACTCCACTTCGTACCTCTCATCTCCAAACTTTTGCTCTTTACTCAATTTTAAAACCGTTTCCTTGCTCAACTTTGCCTCCATTCTCCCTTTCATTCAATTTACACCACAATAATTAACAATTAATATATATGTATTAGTCTTTAAATAAACTTTTTAACTCCTTTTAGATTATTTTTTTTTTAAATTAATCTTTATTTATGATATAGTAATGATATTGGTATTGTAATAACGCCATTGATAGAGAGGCTTATATTTTCTTATAGATTAACCATTTTAATTTCTTAAAAGTATTTCATAAGCAAAGTCAAACATAAAAGTAGAAACAAAATATAAATAATTTTTTAAGAACCAAATACACAGATCGATAAATATTTCATTCGAGAAAAATTATATTTAAGGAGAAAAAGGCTATTTAAATAAGAAGAAAATATTATGACGAAGAGTGGTAAAAGAATTAATAAGTGAGACAAACAAAAAAATGAAAAAAAATGAAGTGATCGAAGAAGTTAGAAAAAAAGTGGAAGATAAAAATGATGAAGAGTTGAAGGTGGGCATGTACCTGGATGAAGCTTTGTGCTAACAAGTTGAAGAACAAGAGCTTTGGTGTCGTTTTGAGGGTAGAAAATGGTGAGAAGGTTATTCACCATTTCATTTCCTCCCAATACCTTATTACTTCTGACAGACACCAGAGCAGAGAGCTTGACGGTGGTGGAGTTCTGAGCGTCGGTGGTAGCTACCATTTTTGCAGAACTTTGCTTCCCCTTCTTCCTCATTCCAAGCTTCACTACTGATCCAAATCTTTGTTCCTCAACGGAATGCCTGAAACTACCAACTTGGCGATTCAAATTAAGTTTCTTCTGCATTATGATGGCATTGCCACCAATATTGGTCACCATCACCGTCTTCATGCAAGCCATTTTCCCCTCTCCTTCCTCACCCTACAACAACCATCTCCTTATATAACAAAACAAGATCACCCTGTCCCACTCAATTCACCACTATCACAACTATAATAATATAATATAACCAAACACGTTCTCTGTATGTGTTTGAAAATGTTGTTTCTACAAGAAAAATGATTGATTGAATATCCTACCTTCTACAGAATATTAATATTTTAATTATTTTTTATATTTTTAATTTTAAAAATTATTTTAATATTTTACATTTTATCTATATTTTCATTAAAAACATCTTTTTATTTTTTAATTTATTTTATTATAAATAATAATATTTTATTATGGGTGTAAATTGGACCAGTATCAAAATATCATATTTTTTATAATTGTGAATCAATATAATATTATTTAATTATAAAATTATTTCTTATTATATTTTTTATCTATATCCATTTACAATTTTCTTACTCTTTATTATATTACTTTTGTTAAAACTCTTACATCACAATTGAGAGTCAAAGAGTGTATATAATATATTTATTGCTTACATTTTTTATGTAAAGTAAGTTTGGTTCATGTCCATCATACATGTGACGGATTTCATCCAAACAACCAGTACGTAGTGCTAAGTTTGGTATCCTTAGTTTCTTTTGGAAAAGTTTTTTTTTTTTTACACATTTAACCGTTAAAAAATACATCTAACAACTGTTTATAATAATATAATAATATTTTTAATTAAAAAACAAATAAAATATTAATTTATTGATATGTCTCACAGTATTAATATATCACTACCTTTCGTTTTTTTTTGTACACTTTTTTTCTTATTTCATTTCAAAGATGACAACTTCTCACAGTGAAAACTCTTTCAATTTGGTTGAATTATGGGGAAACTTTGTTTTATATTTTGTGCAGTGGTGGAGAGGAGTGGAAGGAGAAAATTCCGAGTTTTATTTTTTGAATTTTAGCATCTGAAACTTTACCGACATTATTCAAATGATTGGAAAGAGACTTCGTTTTTTTTTTTATAGGGTGTGAGGAGAAGAAAAAAGGAAAATAAAATAAATTTAAAAAGCTTTTTATAGGTAATGGTAGAATAAAAAACATTATCAACATGAAAATATATTTGATCACTTTTTTTTATTTTTAACATTGTAAATATGAATATGACACGTGAAAATATTACACAAATTAAATGTGTCACAAAACACTATTAGACAAATTAAATGTGTCAGAAAACACATGCACAAAACTTTAATTAATGTGAAAATTTATATTCTACATCAAACAAAACATTAACGGTGTTTGTTATAAGTAATCTTGACCTTATGTAGATATTAATGATAAAGATTAAATTTCTTGCATCACATTTTGTGTGTATCATTTGGAAGTATAATTTAAATAAAAAGCTAACAAAATATATTTTTATTTAATAAAAATATAATAATATTTTATTGTTTCTTTAAACAAACGTTGTGTAATTTTTTTATTTCAAAAAATTCACTCAAAAATAATTTAGTATCATATAATGAATACATGATTATAGAAAATTTAATTTTGGAAGTATTCTGTAAGAAATACTGTTCTTAATGAAATAATATAATCTGTAAGTTTTATTTTGTTTTTTATTTTATAAATTTATTTTATTAAATAAAGTTACTCAGTCAAATAAAAAAACATACACTAAATTGATTATATTAAAAAGCCTCCCACTAACTCTCTTAATTAAAAGGGAAAAAAAAAACTTGAATTTTCAACTAAGTTTTTTTTGTTGTTGTTTATCTACTGTACTTTTAAAATATATTAAATTTAATATTTTAAGATATATTATAAAAAAAATTAATATATCAAAATCAGTTTAATTTGAAGACACATTAAAAAAATAACACACAAAATCTATCAGAAAATTTGAATTCATGTTACCAATAACCAAAAGCGATCTAGAAGCATATGGATAAACATATTTTTAATGGTAGAGTGATTGATCATTCGAAAATGTTCACTTTGATTCAACTAAATGTTTGTTTTTGGGTAACATTTAAATATGTTTTCTACTCGTTTTTCTTATTCTAAGTAATGCATTGATCCTCTGGCATGTATGTTTTCAATTAAGCGACTTAGATTCTCTTAACCTCTCATTCTTGTAGAAGGGTTTGAGGTGTTTGATGGTTTCTGTAAGGTTTCTTCTTTGGTTGGATTGTTTGTTTTTTCGTAGTAATGTAGGATTTTGGTAATATGGAAGGATTCAATGGGTCTAGTTGTGTTATGTTTTGTATAATGATTGAATCATTCTTGAAGTAGTTCATATTTATTCAGTTTTTATTTGTTGATAAAAAAATAACGAAAATGATAAAAAGATTACTGTCAAACAAAATACTTAGGATGAGTTTGTAAAATATTTTATCTAGATTATAAATGAAATTTTGATAAATTATTTTATATGAATTTGGTGAAATAGTTTTTTTTTTAAGATATTTGAATAAGTTACTCGTACTAGTGTTTGATGGCGTTTACATTTTATTATTTTACTTTTTAAAATAATAATATAAAACATTAATGTCCAATTTTGTTTATAGTTATCCTGTATGGATTATTGTATAGTTTTTTTTTTTGTACTGATTTCATGTTACCCTTGTTTATTATTGTTTAAATTATTTTTTCTTTTGAATAATTCAAATTATAATGAAGAATAAACTTTTACACAAATGTTATTTTAAGTTTAATTTATATAAAAAAAAATATTATAGAAATTTAAAGTTATTGAAAATATATAATTACCTTGTATTAAGATTTGATTAAATAATTATGTTACTATATGTCATTTTACAACTTTCATCTTATTTAGTTTCATTAAACACTTTAAGTCTTGTTATTTTTTATAAAAACTTTCATGTTAAGCATCACTATGCAACTTGACATATCAGTTAAGCAACAATCATCTGTCATCACATGAAAAAGTATTATTAAAAAAATACAAAAATATGGGAAGACTAGAACAAAATCCATATGTTAACAAAAACACGATACATAGATAGACTATACATATTCATAAAGAATTATAAGAACAAACTAGATGGAAACCTATTATACTAATAAAATGATTCTTTATGAATAAATCTTAAATTAGTCAACTTATCAACACACGTATTCCTTGTGCAATAAATATGAGAAACCCTAAATTTGATTTTCTCACAGTAGTTAAAACAAGTATTCCATCGATTACGAAACATCCATGGAACATTAGTTCTAACAATAAACACAACACAAACAAGGCAAAATCACATTCAAATCAAACATTAGTAAACTCTATCTTTTGAGTTTCCTCCGTAACATGTATAACTTCATAAAACTCAACAACCATAACAGTCTAAACTTAAAAAAAATACAGAGAAAACACCAATAAAATTTTATTTGAAACTCCATTTTCAAATAATTTTACCAAATATAATCTATATGTTTATTATCTTAATTAAATTATCAAAAACTAATACCATTCCATTATGTGTCTTAGAAAAATAAAAGTCTATTTGAATACAATTTGTTTTTTCAAAGTTATTATTTAAAATACAGGACTTTTTAGAAAAAAATAAAATATTTTCTAATCTATATAGCTTCCACAATTTTTTTAAGAAATTGTTTTTGCCTTTTCTAATATCATACGAAATGGCATTCACACTCCATTAAATTTGAAAATAAATATTGACACCCCCTTACACTTTTAATTAAAAAATATTGACATAGCCCTTAGCTTCGAAATAAAAAAATATTTTTCTTGTAGTTTAATAAAATATCATATTAACTACAATTTAAATAAAACTTATGAAAAAAAAATACAAACAGAAAAGAAGTGTTATAATCAATTTTTTTTTAAAATGTATTACTTTTGATATATAAATAAAAAAAAAGTAGAAAAAAAGTTCACCTAAAATTGATCTTGTCCAAAGGCAGAACTGTTGCATTTTGTTTTGGACAGTGATGGTACTGGATACGAGGTCAGGGATCCCCTACCTACCTAGTTTATTCTTTATATCCATGTGGAAGTATATTATTTTTATTATTATATATATTATCATGCTTATAATTAAATATTAGAAACAAATCGTACCAGATGAGGTTGGAGTCAAAGTTGATTGATTAATAAAGAAGCTTTAATCATTACATTAAACAAATTTTTTTTATATTACAATTTTTATTATATTTATTGTTATTATTAATATTATTCATAATATAATTATTATTAATATTATTAATATCATTTATATTACTAATATTATTAATATAATTTATATTATTAGTATCATTAATATTATTATTAGTATTATTAAAAATCATTTATATTATTAAAATTATTATTATTATTAAACTTATTATTATTATTATTAAAAATATTTTTAATATTATTAATATTGTTAATTATTGTTAATATTATTAAATACTGTAAATATTATTAATATTATAAACATTATAAATATTAATATTAATAGTATTAATATTAATATTATCATTTATATTAATATTATTATTATTATTATAATTTTAAAAATATTCTATATATAATACTTTATATACACGTATAATTTGTATGTAATTATTCCTGCTTTATATAATTCATGCAACACTTAACTTTATTTTTAGTTTTTTAATGGGTTACAACACATATGGCTAAATTAGAAAAAAAAGGTGTTATAATTCTAATATGATTTAGATAGAGACAATCAATATGAAATATTATTATTGATAGTAATATTTTTATTTTTATTTCATTTTTTATTTCATTTTTTATTTTATTTTTATAATTTAAATATTATAATTTTTCTTTAATTAAATTAAAAAATAATTAAACTCAAATTACTTTTCTAATTTTAATTCCCACCAAGAACTACATGAATCCAAATTTCTATGTGAAAATCCGTATGTAATACTCACTTTACATATGCATCTGGATCCGTATGTAAAAATCGATATGTGACACTTACTTTAATACGAATCTGGATCCGTATGTTAAAATCCATATGTAATGTTCACTTTACATACGGATCTAGATCTGTATGTAAAAATCGGTATGTAACACTTACTTTACATACGGATCTGGATCCGTATGTAATGCTCAGTTTACATACGGATCTGGATCCATGTGTAAAAAACCGTATGTGATGCTCACTTTACATACGAATCTAGATCCGTATGTAAAAATTCGTATGTAATGCTCACTTTACATACATATCTGGATCCGTATGTAAAAATTAATATGCAATGCTCACTTTACATACAAATCTGGATCATATGTAAAAATCCGTATGTAATGCTCACTTTACATACAAATCCAAATTCTTATGTAAAATTCGTATGTAATGCTCACTTTACATACAAATCTGAATCCGTATGTAAATAGCAAATTTCTTGTAGTGTGGGCGGGCATGTGCAGGGTGGGTTAGCTCGCATTGCCACCCCTAGTGAAATTGTTCTTCAGTACTTTTCTTTCATCGATGTTAAAATATCAAAATTTTATTTTAAGCTTATGATTACTACCACTGAAAGCGATTCTTGTAAGAACCTTAAGTTCGAGAACTATTGGTAAAAGGCAGTGTGATCATTTAAAAAAAGGCCCTGTTGTGTGAAACACGAGTGTGGAGTGTAAGAACGTGAGAAAGTGATGTGAGGCCTAAACTTATTGTTATTTTTAATTTGTTTACTTGAGCATGGCAGGGGAAACGCCACATAGTGGACTTTCACAAATACAAATGCAAGCTTTAACACAACATTTGGAGAGACTAATGAAACAAAAAAGTGATGGACTCCATGAGAGGTTGGATCAAATGGAGCAGGCACAACAAGAAAATCAAGAAAATAGAAAGAGAGATAGGAGGAGGAGAAGAGAGAATGAGGGAGAACAAAGACAACTAAGATTTGATGGGATAAGATTAAATATTCCCACATTCAAAGGGAAGAGTGATTTTGAAGCTTACCTGGAGTGAGAGATTAAAGTAGAACATGTGTTTGCTTGCAAAAAAGTAGAATGATGGGTAAAAGATGAAGTTGGCAACAACTGAATTTTCAAATTATGCCTTAACTTAGTGGAATAAATACCAAAGGAAAATTAACTATGAGGAACCCATGGTGGACTCTTGGACTAAAATGAAAAGGATTATGAGAAAGGGATATATTCCAGCAAGCTATAATAGAGATTTGTAACTCAAACTTCAAAGAATGACTTAAGGAAATAAAAGTGTTGAAGAGTACTTTAAAGACATGAGATGACCATGATTAGAGCTAGAATGAATGAAGAAAACGAAGCAACCATGACTAGGTTTTTGAATGGATTGAACCATGATATTAGGGATGTTGTGGAGCTGGAAGAGTATGTTGACATGGAGGATTTGTTGCAGAAGACTTTGGTTGCTGACCATTCTAACCATATTAATTTTCTTCCTAATGTTGATTCTCTTTTGCAAAAGTTCAAGGATGTGTTTTCAAATGAAATTCCTATAGGACTCCCACCTCTAAGGGGAATTGAACACCACATTGACCTTCTTCCAAGAGCATCTTTGCCTAATAGGTAAGCTTATAGAAGCAACTCTCAAGAGACAAAGGAAATCCAAACTCAAGTTGAAGAATTGATGAACAAAGGATGGGTACAAGAGAGCATGAGCCAATGTGTTGTTTCAGTCATTTTGGTGCCTAAAAATGATGGTTCTTGGAGGATGTGCACAAATTATAGAGTACTAAATAACAATACCATCAAGTATAGACACTCTATTCCCAAGTTAGATCATTTATTGGATGAATTATATGATGTTTTGTCTAGAAAACATGTGTTTACTGCTACGCTTGAAATAAAATTGTTTGGTTTTGAATTTTAAAAAGTTTCTCCATTTCAAAAAATTCGAAAAAAAATTACACTAAGTTAGAAGAAAAACCGTTAATTATATATTTCAATTTTTGGATTTTTGTGAAACTAGTATTTTACATATACTAAACGTTTCTTTCGTTTACAGACATATTCTTATAAGCTAAAATTTATCAAATTTAATTAAAGAATCATGATAAAATATTAAATACAAGTTAGTTAATTATATTTATATTGAAGTGTGTCAATTTTTTATAAAAGTATAAATTATAATAAAATAAAATAAATTTTTACAGCCTTCAAGTTTATGCTCCTCAAAACTAAGTTTCTATTTTATGGGCTTAAATTACTTGGGCCCAAATCACATGTTCAAATACAACAGAATTTGGGTTTCACCCCATACTTTCCTTTTTCACCTTATGAATATGAATATTCTTACTTTGTTTTTTTAGTTTAAAGTTTTTCTAGATCGTGCAATCCATAAATTTTAGATTGTGTTACTTAGAAGTAATTTTTTTTTAAAATTATATCATTTAGAAGTTATTTTTTATAAAAGATTTTTTTTATAATACTTTTCACTTTCAGATTACAAAAGTTGAATTATGAATTGTATAATTTGAAAGTCAATTTTGATTTTAAAATGTACAATTCAAAAGTCAAGTAATTTTTCTTCCAGATTCCACAATTTAGGAGTTATTTTTTTACATGAATTTTTTTTTTCAGAATACACAATTCAAAAATTATTTTTTTTTAAAAAAAATTAAATTATATAATTTGGAAGTGTTTTTGAGTTGTACAGTCAAAAAATTATTATAGAATTTGAAAATTATTATTAAGGATCAAAAGAGTTTCTTACCTGATATATTGCCTTTTTTAAGTAAAGAAAACATGAGAAGTAAAAGTGTAGAACTAGAGGAAAGTGTGCGAAAGGATAAAGGGAAAGCTAGACTAAGGGCATTTTCATCCTTTTACAAGAAAGTTGCTCTTGAAATATATATATATATATATATATATATATATATATATATAAGATTTTTCATTATAATATTTTTTTTATATAATTTTTTCGATTTTATTTTTATTTAATATATTTCATTTTATTAATACAATAAAATATTTTATCATTTTATATGAATTACTTAAAAAATAAGGTTATTTTTTAATTTTTAAATTAATAATTCCTATTTTAAGGTAACAACAGAAAGAAAGAGATCACACATTTTCAGATCAAATCTCACGTATCAAATAAAATAACATTCATTTTCAGTATTTCATCTTTTATTTTTCAATTTCAATTTATCTAAATTTATTTCTATATGTATATTTAATTTTTATCATTGTAAAAATTGAATTAAAAAAATAAAAAATACTGATAAAAAACGTGGTTACACCTGAGTTTCGCTAGTATATATAATATAAATATAATGTCCGCCTGGAAGGTTTGCCAAATAGGTATTTCAGAACAATGTTATTTCTGAATCGATGAAATAGAATAATAAAAAATGTTAAGAATGTAGGTAGTAATTATAGGGTGCAGGAAGTAAAAGGCGTTGTAGGATCATGTTTGTTTAATGGGCCTAAATAGCCCATTTACGTGTAGGAGGAGGTGATTCCATTGTGAGATCGAAACAAAACCTAGTTTCAGACACTACAACACGAGCAACCATGGCGAGTAGGAGGTGTCTGCGAACGTTAACAAAAACGACACCGTTTCTCTTCAGAAACCCATCTTCTCTCCGCTCTCTCACTCTGCCCCCATTTCACCTCGCCAAAGCTTCTTCATCCGTTTTCACCAAGTCCGCCCATGTTTTTGCACAATGGCCTCACATGCGCTATTTCTCTTCCGACAAACAAGACGATCACAGCGATGAAGAGGATTATAGTGAAGAAGAAGATTATGAAGACGATGATGACGACGACGATGTCCCAGTGTCAAGTCGAAAAAAGGTGTACACGGCGGAGGAGAAGGAGGCGGAAGCGGAGGCTATTGGTTACAGAGTGGTTGGTCCTCTTCCAAAGGACAATGATGCTTTTAAGCCCTACGAACCTGTTTTCGCTGTTGTTCAGGTTCAACTTTTCAAACATTCTGCCATTGTACTGTTTGGAGCTTGTTCAATTCGATTACTCTTTTTAAAACTAGTTTTTAGTTTTATAAAAAAACTCGTTTGATTCTCTTCAATACACACCATTCGAAATTGCTCAAATTTGAAGTTTTATTTAGACTCTTTCGTTAGGCCTAGCCTTGTCATTAAATTTAAGGCATTTTAAAAAAATAATTAAACAATATTAATAGTTCACCAGCTTCAATTGTCTCACTCGTTACTTGAACAGTAACACTGATATAAACATGCTACTATGTTGTAGAATCCCAACATTATTTTCGACTTTCTTTTGTCCTCGTACGCAACCATGTTTGAAAATCAAGGAAAGGAAGTAGTTTCGATTCATCCGAATGTTAAATGTAAGAAAATGAGAAAACATCTTTGAGTTGTTTCTGTTTTTTGCTTTTCTAGAGAACCTGCCAAGAAAACAATTTTCAAAACTTGATAGATTTTGAGTGACAAATTAATTGGTGAGTAGCATGAAATTGTAGTAGGAAACACTTATAAAACTGCAAAATGGATAGAGATTTCCTCTTTAGTGATTGTTTGTGTACTTTTATTGGTTCAGATTGGATCGCACCAGTTTAAAGTAAGTAATCGAGACAGCATTTTCACTGAAAGGTTGAAGTTTTGTGAAGTGAATGACAAGGTGAGTTCTATTTTTCTAGAAGTTCCTAACTCTAGTATGTGTGTTAGTATGATTGAGCTTTAGGTAGACGGTTTTTTGCAAAATGGTATTCGTTTTTTGGGTGCTTGTGAGTCCGCTATTGAAAACATTATTGTTGAAATTGTTTCTTACGCCCTACCTAGTATGAAATGGCTTGTGTTATTATTGTTATGTGCAGCTGCTTACCATTTTGATCGTTTACAAACTGATTTGATTGCCTCGTTGTTTGTGTATTGCAATATGTTTGTATAAGTGTGTCAGCAGGCTTATCAAGTAATCATCAACAGCTTATTTTTTCTGTACTATTTATTTTCTGTTTTGCTGTGGAATTTGTCATGCCAGTTATATGAATATTCCATTGCATTTTTTGTCCATTGCAGTTGATTTTGAACAAAGTTCTATTGCTTGGCTCTGCTAGTCAGACAATTATTGGCAGACCAATAGTACCAAATGCAGCTGTTCATGCTGTTGTTGAGGAGCATGTGAGTATAGACCTTCCATTTCAATTATGCGAATCAGGTTTTTTATGATGAGTAGGAATATAATAGGGTTGGATGTCATTAGTTGCACCAACATTGCATTCACTGTCTTTCTATTAAAACATATGCATTCATAATGATAATTAGAATTGTGAATTGTGTGTGGCTAAATAACATAATTTCCCATGTTTGATAAAATTAAATAAGAATTATATATTGCCCTTACAAACGTAAAGTTAATATGTTTTGTTGAAGTGTAAAAATTATTTTTAGAAAATGATGCTGGAAGTAGGCCCAAATCTAAAAAGAAAAAAGAAATAGTGGTCATCGTGTTTTCGAATCATACTCCTATTTGGCATCTCAATGGCTTGAGTCTGAATCCTGCTGGTACCTCTCCACCTTTGTTGTTGCACCATTCTGTTTCTCCACTCACTATTTGCCCAAAGTTGACAAATTCTCAACCAAACAAGGTTCAAGTCTCCCAACTTCAAAACCATCTATCATAATGCCATTTTGATCCTTCACACCCATCCTCTCCATGGATCACAGTGGTGCAAAGGGAAAATCTTGGTTCTGGGTGCCAATGGAAGAAGAGGATGTTACTTTGGCTAGGGACCAATGGAGAAATGGGAGAAGGTGAGTGAATAGTAGATGGCAGGAGAGTATATGCCTCAGTGCATGATCAAAACTCTTTCACATATTACGCACCGTGACTTTTGGTAATAAAACTTATTGTATGATGGAAAAGATGTCGTTCAAAAGTTCATTCTGGCAGTTTGAAAAGGATTCAGGTCAAACTCTGGGTGAAAGGGCAGAAAGGTTGCCTGAATTCATAGTGTTCTATTTTAATTTTTTTAAATTTGTGAACTTTGAGGCTACAGACAAACTTATAAAAGAGAAAAACAAAGGTTCCTGTGAAATGTTTTGTAATAGAATTGAATCTTGGACTGAAGAATTTGACCCTGGAGATGAAATAGCTAGCAAACGGAATTCTTGCCAAACAATTTATTGGAAATGCATACATCAGTCTGAAAATAGGAGATAAAGTACCCAAACAAGTTTTCTGAATTTTAGAAAAATGATAATGAAAACTATTTTCCAGAAAATAAAAATGGATTATGAAAATGGAAATAATTTTCTACAAGCAAATGGGTATTTTTATCAGTTTCTCTGTCTTCATGATTTTTTTTATCCAAAACTGAAAGAATAAAAGTTGAGTTCCACTTTGGTTGGCTTGAGGATTGAATTGAAATGGAAGTGTGGAATTTATTAATGACGGTCAAATATCTCGTATTAATTTGGTTTTTAAAATGGTCGAACCATGTTTGTTCGATGTTTTTTATTGTGCTGTTTTTAGTAGCTTTTTGATTTCGATGTGATGCACTAGTGAAAATTTTATGTTTTCTCTAACCAATGTATTCTTGTTTTTCTTTCTATATATATACACTTGTATTTTTGCTCATTTTTCCTTTGTAACAGGCACTAGATGCAAAAGTGATTATTTTCAAGAAAAAGAGAAGAAAGAATTACCGAAGAACCAAAGGACATCGACAGGTGTGTTGGACAGCAATTACTTAATCACGTGCTCTTTTAATGTAATATTACTTATACTGATTCTACTTGATGAATGGTTATCATCTTCAGGAGTTGACAAAGTTAAGGATAACTGATATTCAGGGAATTGAGAAACCTGAAGTTGTATTGACTGAAAAGCCTTCAAAACCTGCTAAGAAAAAACAGGAAAAGGTAGCAGTTTCTGCTTAAAAAGGAGTACTATCCCGCTTAGCTGTTGACACTTATTGCTGCTATCTTTGTGTCAGTGAGTTTTGATAGTTGGATGGCATTTAGTGAGCATGAGTATTGCTGATAAGCTCCATTTGCAACTGCAAATTCCTTTTAGGCGGAAATAGTCAACCATCCACTTGGTAGTCAGGTTTTGTAGGATTTTACACAAATTTTCTTTTCCCTTTTGTAATGCTATAACTAGCGATGGATGTTTGAACATAGATACACTGATTCTTAAACTGGTTTCAAGGTCTCAAATTTAATAACGACTCCTGTATTTTATTGTTAGATAAAAACATGATATTGTAGAATGCATTTTACCAATCTCTGACTGTGGATATGTTAAAGAAAGAAAGACAACAACACAATCTATTTGAGTTTTACGTTTTCAACTGTTTCAACATGAGGATTGAACATATCCACTACAGACAGCTAGTTCCCTCTCTACTCAACTACTTGATTATGATTGCAAATGGAAAACAATGAACATTGGCGTCTACCCACCCCATGTTGTCATTGGGCTTGATTAGTACGAGAAATTACACCTGCAACAACGTTCAGAAAACTATGCTGAGTGAAGAGGTTATAATACTTACTTTTTCTTTTTTGAGTTCAATTTCCTAAATGAATTTCAATTTTGTGTGCATTTGAATTTTAGTTAAAAATATTAAATTAAATTGAACTCAACTGAAGTTTTAAATAAAATTATTGGAGCTTTAAAGTTAACTAGAGTTTTCAACGAATTTTACTTCTAAATCTTATAAAAGCGTCAAACAGCTCTATAATGTTCTGTGAAAAGATGTGCTAACTAAATTCATACCATCCTTAAAAGTTGGTAAATTGTTTTTTTATGAGCAAAGTTACATAGCACTTCAGCCGCTTCCACTTTGGTTTTGATTATGATTATTTTAATGAATTATTTGCTGCAACAGCTACTCCACTTCTCGCCACTGTGTTATATAAAATTGTTAAAAATTGCAAAAGATCTAAAAGTGGGCTGTTATCTGATTTACTAGTACAATTGGTTGTGGTTGCAAAGAACTTGCTGCTTCATGTGATCATTCTTTTGTTTTCACTGTGCACCATCTGCAGATATCTTTCCCTTTTTTTAATTTCATGGGTTTGGATTAGACTTGCATCACTCAACCCTGTCCAAAATCTATATAAAGCAACCATCGGTCACCATCACAAAGTAGGACTTCAGATGACAGATTGAATATTCATAAATGCATATGCATACATTATTTATTTATTTATATATATATATATATATATATATATATATATATATATACTTAGGTTGGTAATTTTAATGTTGTAGAAGTGAATTTGAAATAAGAAGAGAAACACAAATCATCATGTATTATATAATGTATTCTCATTATTTGAAACCAATATGAGATTGGTTTGATTATCTCTGTAGAATGTGCGATATAATGAGGATATATTTATCACCCCTAAATTGACATGCATGCTTTAGCTTCCAATCAAACATGTAACTATAGATATGTACATTACTAGCCTATATATTATTATTGTTCATGAATACTTGAAATGTCATTTCACCCTCACATTTTTATCTTCTATCTTGGAACTCCTTTCAATTTTAAAATATTATATTTAACTAATAAAGATAAATATAAACAAAATTTTGAAATAAAATAGTTATATTTTTAGTTGTAAAATGGAAGTATAAAAAAATATGGTGTCAAATTCGTAGTTGAAAAGCATTGGACTTGGTAACTATAGGTATGCTATTCTTGTCTTATCAAAGACATCGTAGTTCCTGTCAGTAATTACACTTTGACTAAAGATCTTCTTCGATGCTCAATGATCAAGTATCTTCTTAATTAACAAGTCTAATGTAATTATTACATATGGACAATAAACAGCCAAGGTACTAGTTTTTGCAGTGGTTGACACAGACCTTTCCTCTCTTCTCAACCTTGCATTTTCAGTGCTACACATGGTTTTGTTGCCCATTCTAGTGACCACCCTTAATTTCTTTGTTGTTTACAATTCAGCACCAAATCACAGATTCATTTTCACCACTATGGTAATTAACTTAAAGTTGGTATTATGGAAGGATGAGTCAAATGTTAATTGAGTAAATAGTTTGAGTTGATTTAGAAGTGGATTTTTATCTCTAATTTAATTTCATAAAATCTGTTTATAAGGTTAGATTTACATTTATTCGTATACTATAAAATATTTTAATTTTTAATTAATATGAAATTTTCAACACTTTTTACATCGAGATTATCAATTTATGCGTGAAACTATATATTATGGATAATTTATAACGATCCGATAACGGATAACCTGATAAGTCCAATAAACAGTCATTAAAATAAATTATAAATAACTCTATACCGTATTAAAAAGTGAACTTTAAATTTAACTCAATATAATAAAATTAAGTTATAAAATAAGATTTACACACACTTATATATATTATAAAATGTTACAACATTTAATACACGTAGAATTTTCAACAAATCATAAATTAAAAGTATATAGCTTTTACAGGATTAATACACAAAAATTAAACTATTAAATAACTCCAATATTTTACTCTGCTTAAATCAGAGGACTGGTGAAGAGGTTGAGGATAAGCATGATTTGGGAAGCACTTTTAGGTGATGTTTTCCTGCAGAAGCATCAGTATTGTCAATTTAAAGCGTGTGGAAGCACTTTGTGACCTTTGATTATGCATTTCAGGTGTACACTATTGGGAAGAAGAATAATTCCATGTCACCTTCATCTGTCAATATTGTGAATTTATTACTTTTCAAATAATTTTATTTACTATAAATATATTAATTGAATAAAAAAGAAAAAGTAATTTGAAACTTTTATATGCTGCTAAAACTTGAATTATTTTATAGTGGACTTAGTATGATTTTCCATGAGTGTCATGATCTAACAAAATGGACACATGAACACCCATTTCAAAAGTTCATAATTATATGCTGTACAGGTGGCTCAAACCCTACCAATTAGGATCTGTCACCTTATTCTGTGAAGATTTACATCATGCAAATTATATTGCATACCCCCAAAACAATATGACACATTATATATGTTGTTTTTACCTTTAATTCTCATATGAGTGATGATACGTTGGTAATCCTACAGAGAAATATTTTTTTTATGAAATGAAAAATTTTAAAATTACATTTTGATCAAATCACACTTGCAAATTAGTGTCTTTTAATTTGTTATTATTAAGTAACATTTTCTTCTTTTAATTTGATATTGTAAAAAGTAACATCTTCCTTCGTACATTGGCCTGAATATTTGTTAATGGAAGCCATCCACTATGCAAATAATTTAATGTGGCAGAGCCAAAATGGAGAAAATAAAGAAAGCCTTAGCATCATCAGCAAATACTAAAGATCCATGAACATATTATAAATTTGCTTTATGACTAATGACATATGAATCGAAGTGGCTCAGATGAAAGTTGCAATTAACCATCCACTGTTCTGCCTAACGTGGCTGTGTCATATTTGGGTAGTTCAGTGTTGCCCAAAAAATCTACAGATACCCCACCATAATTATATCATCAAGGCTTTTCTAATTTTTCACCTTTGACTATTTATCATTGAGAGTAAGATAGTATGCATGCAGATAGCTTCTAAACATGTATAAAGAAGAAAATCAGAAGTAAATGAATCATGTTTATCCCTAAACTAAAATCAATTTATGAGCATCATTGTTTTGTTCTGATGTTCAAGAAACTTGTAAATAGAAACAAGAAGTTATTGTGGTGCATTTCTTATTGGCCACTGGTTTAACGAAGAAGTTGGTGATTTTTGGCTTTCAACATGAAAAGTGTAGGAATTGAACCAGAAAAGGTGAGCACAAACAAATGGGCTATGGTAGTAAAATCAGAACTCCAAAACTGTAATACAATTGTTAGTTTTAAAATGCTTGACCAATATAAAAGAAGAACCTTCATATCTTTTCATGACATGGTCGCCTAGCAATCATCAAAGGTCATTTGGAATCAAATCTTGTGCATGCATATGCATATGCATAACATAACAAAGTACAAAAAGCACTATCAATCTGGAGTCCACTGAATGAAAAGAAAAAAGAGAAGGTTTAAAATTCCATATTAAGTTGTTAGGAGTTGGTCATTTTCAGTTAGTGGCATGTTCTACTTTTCCAACTAGACAGTGCCTTAGTGCATAAGTCACATTCTTTAAATATTGGCAACTAGAAAAAGAAAGTCTTCTAGTCTTGTGGTTCAGTTCATGTTACTACACAATATCCTTTTTGTTTCTGTCAGAGACATTATGCAGTATATTCTGTCTATTAATAGGAAAAAAAGATTGATTCACTAACTTGCCTTTCAAACATTCTTAACAGATTGTCCCTCTGTCTTTTAGATCATGCAAATGCTACATTTTTATGTAAAATCATTCCACTCAGTTTTGAAGCATCAAGGATATTCTTTGGTTTTGGCTACAAAAGTAACATGATAAGAATATGCAATAGAATAAACTTGAGATATCCTTGCTTAATGACAAGAAATTGCTATGTGTAATTGGCAAATTATTTATTAGTGCTTCTATCACAAAAGCATATAAAAGACTGAATAATGGCTCTATATTGGTTTTAAAATTGACAGGTGTTGTTAATATCGTTTGAACAAAAAAGAAATTAAGTACTATACTCCAATGATTATAATATAGCAAGTTATTTAATGCTTCAATAAACAGAAATTGTTTCCATGAGGTATTTAATTTTTTTTCATGTCATTTGGATCTAATTTTGGTAGTTAACTCTTAAGAAGGTGAACAATTTGAGCTTTTTTTTTCTTCTAATATTTGCCATTGCGTGATCTTGAATTTGAATGAGATTCGTGTATTCTAAAATACAATTTTTAAAAAAACATCTAGTTTGAAAGATTTGTCCCACTTATAAAAATGGAATATAACATTTTAAAAAAATTATTTTGTTTAAAATTAATTTTCTCGGCAACAAATTTAACACATTATTACTTTTAAACACTTTTGTAATGCTAATCCAAATAAACATTATGCCATTGCTTCTTGTTAACTAAATTACTCATTCCTCAAATAATTCTTAAAATAATTAAAAAAATGCTCCTTATTAAAACGAAATTAGTGAAAAATAAACTAAAGAAAAAACTGCATAATTGATTATGAAGCTTCTGTTCTGGCTATACATCTAAAAATTAGAATGGAGCTTCTTTTACGAGATACACATCCACGCATAATATTCCCATATTTAATTTTAAATAGTATATATATTAGTCACGAGTTGTAACAGTTATGAGTAAAGTTTAATTTTTAACATCATAAAATTATCAACGCAATATTATTTTTAATTCGTTTAACATTAATTATATTATTGCATTAAAATTTCAAAACAACACCGTTTTTTTATTTATTTTAATTTTCTACATTTCTTATGAAGCATCCTTACTCTATTAGAAATTTAACATACTGATAAAAGCGTGAAGATTAAAAGATATAATAATAAAATACTAAAAAATATCAAAATAAAAGTCCACGGACACATTGGTTTGATGTGATTCAAAGTGAATTGTAACTTAGTGACATCAAATCTTGGGTTTAGTCAAATAGGTTTCAAATTTCAATAATTCATCTATGAAACAACATCACAAACAAACAATGGAAAAGAAGATTTCCAAAATTGCAGACACTTTCCTTGTGGATTCTGATCAGCTTCAAAGTCTTGACTTACATGTAGTGAGGGCAAACATGTAATTACAGGGTAGTTGTCTCTTTGAAGTATTTTGTGTTGGATTCTATCTGGTATATTCTTTTCAGTTGGTAGCTTCAATAGTCACAATATTTATATGTAACCAAAAGTCTCCATTTGTTACACTAACACACACAAGTTCCCATCTTCATCATAAGCCTTGCCATTCATTCCCCAGAGAGAAAGAGGGTCACTCTGCAATGGTTCCTAAGCTTGCTGATGACATGGAGGATGCTGAAACTGGGCCTGGAACCAGGCCTATCTGAAATTCTAAACAATACTCATCTCTTCCTTCTTCTAATAATGTTCAAATTCTTAGCTAAGAAAGAAGAAGGGAGTGTAAGACAGATTTTTTAAGATGAAAGCAAATTTTTTTGAAGTACCAAATACTTTCAATTTGTTTGGTTCTTCTGGGTGGAGTTCCTTCACTTCGTGTTTGTAGCATGGGCCATTTTTGGGTTCATACTTTTTATGGATCCAACTATCTCAAATGTGCAAAGGTACTTTCCCTTCTTCTTCTAATTTACTTACTTTCTTTTGATTTCCTTGTTTGTTGAGGTTAATAGATTATAACTTTCTTCTGTAAAGTCATTCTAATGTATGCACAATTAAGTAAGGTTGATTTCTACGAAGCATATCTACGTTAGATGCTATTTCGAATGAATTCCTTGGTTCAATAAAATCTGAAGTTAAGGTTAATTTGACTATGACAAATTCTATTTGGTTTTAATGGATTATACAATATCATTGTTTTCTACGGATAGGTTATGCCACTTTTCCTTTTTCTGTCTTTTTCACAGCCAACTAGAGACTGTGGGCATTGGTTTTTTTATTATTATTTGAGGAGAAAAATGGCCATGAGTTGTGTGCAACTTTTTTTCCTTACAAAGTTTGGTAATTCTCTTTTTTGTAAACCTGCCTTTAGATTTTATTTATTTGATGCGCAACCAAACATATTTATTTATTGAAAGCAGTTCTCTAGTTTATCTCAATCCTGGTTTTTTCTCTTGGCTCCTGAACTATGATGCTACAGTTTAAAATAGTCAGCTGAGCTATCTGCAATCTCATTTTTTTGTTATTCTCACTTTCTTTTCATATTGTAAAAGGTTAGAATAAGTAATCACTAGCCATTTTGTTGCAGGTTCAAAAGAAATGATCTAGTAATAGAAGCACTCTTGCCAATGACATTTGTGTCCTGAATTTTCCCTTTTCCTGTGAATCAAGGAGCACAAAATGTTTGTGTTGAATGGCTAAATCCTCATTGCAACTCTGAAATATTATTGGTCCTGGGTATTAACCAATTTCTTTTGATACCAGACAGACCTGATAGAGTGTAAGGCATTATTGTTAGTGTAACCCTCACTCTTGGAAAAGGAAACTCTCTTTAAGCAGTTATTTACAATTGAAGATTCAGCTGTACTAGGCAAATCTCCTTTGGCAAAAGTTTCTTAATTTCCTTTGGTTGAATTTCAAGTAGTAAAAATATATGAAAAACAGTTTTTGCCTTCTTAAAAGTATTTCCATTCAGCTTTCAAAAAACAAGTATTATCATTCAGAGGTAATTTCACTAGGAACTCCACCCTTTCTTGGGGGCAAATCTCCTTTGGCATCTTTTTGAATTATCTTGTTTGTTTCCTCCAATAGCTAGACTTTTCTCTTCCTGTAAACCACCCAAAATAAATCATCTGATAGTTTTGTTAGTAGACATTTTTGTTGTTGTAAGTCTCTTCCAAGGGTTTCTTCTGTGAAATTTCCATTCAAACCGGGCATATCTCCTTTGGCATTTTGGAGTCCTCGATTCCTGATCAAGATTATCCTTGGAAAATCTCCTTTGGCATCAGATCTTCAGTTTCAGTGTTCAGGATAATCATTTGGAGAAACTATTTGTGACTAAAATAACAGTGTCAATTAGAAATATTGTACTACAACAGTTATCCATTGAAATCAATATTGGCATAAGTTTTGTGATCACTACACACACTGGGGTTTGATGCTTCAATTTTCTTGAGAAGGTAAGGATCTTCTTGACTCCCTTTTTACTTGTTAATATTCATTTACTCATTGGCGGATATGTTAAAATTTCAACAATTCTAAATAGTGAAAATGGATTACTAATTTGTTTATTTTCATGCATAGGTCTCATTCAAGATCACAAAATTATAGGATTGAAGTCTACATCTGAATTAACAGTTTGTGTCCTTTCTTCTCAAGATACCATTTAGCGCAGAATAATTCTGATTCTATCTAATTCATAATCTAGTAAGAATTCTCACACATGGACTAACAGTTTTTCTTCCCTGTTGCCATATTATCATGTTAATTTATTGTACTTTGAATAACTTAGTTGATCTTACTATCAAATATTATGACAGACATATAATCAATGGATCCTGTCATTAGTGATTCAGACTGGGAGATTTCCAGTGACAGCAACAGCAGTGAGGATCAAGAGGAAATAGATTTTCTATATGGTGGAAAAGCTCAGAGTATATTATCAAGTTTAGAGGAAACCATTGGAAGGATTGATGATTTTCTTTCATTTGAGAGAGCATTTGTTCATGGAGATGTGGTTTGCTCCTTGTCAGACCCGTCTGGACAAATGGGTAGGGTCACAAGTATTGATGTGTTTGTGGATTTGGAAAATGTTAAAGGAAAAGTAGTAAAAAATGTAAACTCGAGGAAGCTTTTGAGGATTCGCTCCATTTCAGAAGGGGATTATGTAATTAAGGGGCCATGGCTTGGTCGGGTTCAAAGGGTGGTAGACAAAGTGAGTGTATTGTTTGATGATGGAGATAAATGTGATATCACTGCCTTGGAAAGAGATAAAATTTTACCACTGACTGGTAATTTTCCGGAAGATTCACAGTATCCATACTATCCGGGGCAGAGAGTAGAGGTTAAGTCCTCCAATGCTTCTAAATCAACTAGATGGCTATGTGATACTTGGAAGCACAACCGTGATGAAGGAACTGTTTGTGCAGTGGAAGCAGGAATGGTGTATGTTAATTGGATTTCCTCTGTTCTTGCGGGTTTCAATTTGAGTGTTAGCACTCCCCAATGCTGGCAAGCTTCTGAAAAATTGACTGTGCTATCTTGTTTTTCACATGCAAACTGGCACCTTGGAGATTGGTGTATGCTTTCAGTTGTAGATCAAGAGGAACAGGTTATTCAGCATGCACCTATATGTGATCTTACAATGGAGCAATGTGTGTCCAGAGAGTATAAGAGAATTAACTTTAACTCTCACATTGGTGAGTTGTTTATAATTGGGAAGATAAAGACCAAAGTTGATGTTGTGTGGCAAAATGGTGAACATACTTTGGGATTGGATCCTGAGAATTTACTCCCGGTGAATGTTATAAACAATCATGAATTTTGGCCACACCAGTTCGTGCTGGAAAAAGGTGCTTCTGATTATTCTCTTAAAACTAGAAGTCAAAGATGGGGTGTTGTCCAATGTATGGATGCGAAGGAGCGTACTGTAAAGGTACAATGGAAAACTATTTCCGCATCCAACCCAGATATTTCGACTGGAGAAAAGTTGGAGGAAACTGTGAGTGCTTATGAAATTGTAGAGCACCCTGATTACTCCTGCTTTTTTGGTGATATTATGTTCAAAGCGGCTCAAAAACAGCTTGGCCACCAAGCTGATAAAGAAACAGCAAAATCAGTGACAGACTTAAATGCAGAGGCTGTTCCCAAAAATGGGAACCAAATGGGTTATCAGGATGAGTTCCCTGATAATTATTTCATGTCCTGTATTGGCAATGTTACTGGTTTCAAAGATGGCAATGTGGAGGTGACATGGGCAACTGGTTTCACAACTAAGGTATGATATACAATTTACTTTATTCATATAGTTTATGCAGCTGCTAGATGAATGTGGTACCAAAAAACTCATGAAATGTATGCTTGCCATATCTAATTATCTAGAAGAATTCTTTGACAGATAATTAGTGGTCCTATCCTATCCAGATATATACTATGTATGTGGCTCTGTGTTCCGCAGCTGAAACATTGGTATACTACCAGATGTTAGTTATGTAGTTGATGTTAGTTTATAATGATTTTTTCTATAACTTTTGGGATTAAAGTGATAATTCTCCCATTCATAATCAAAATGTGGATTTGATGGTAATGCTAAATAACGTATAGCAACTAAACTTGGACCACATTTAATGATCTTACGGAACTTGGGCCGCACCAATATTGGCCACTCAAGAATGATAAAAATGGAATAATTGGCAGTATATTTTCTGTTTTGACTTTTGAGAATTATTAACTAATCATCTGGAACTGGTAAATTATGTTGAAAGAATGATTCTTTTACCAGAAATATACAATGCAGGTTATCACATATTGACTAAAGTAACCATTCGAGTGGTTAATCAGTCCTAAAACAGAAATATTTCTTACCTGTAATTCTTACTTTTATAGTTTTCCCTAAATTATTTCTGTATTTTCTATTATAATTCACACATTTTGTCGTTTTTCATCTCATGGAAGTAATGTAAGAATTATTTTTGTTTTCCCAACAGGTTGCTCCATATGAAGTTCTTCGGATTGAGAAACATGAAGATTTAACTATAACCTCCACTCCTTATGAGACAAACGTTGAAGAGTTAACTCAAGAGATGATTGAACATGAGAGTTTGTCTTCTGACCAGAAGGAAAAGGTGAGGAGCACTTTTTCTAATTTTCTTTCTTACATGTTTCCAGCTCTTCATGCATCCAAGTGTTTTGTGTTTATTCTTGTGCATACTAGCATTTCTGGAAAGAATTATATAATTGGAATTTGGAACATTTAAGACAAAGAAGTCTCAACCTGGAAATTAGTGAAAAGACAGGTAGTTACAAAATAGGAACAGAAAACAATAAGGAAACTTCTATACTCTTTTTTAGTTTTTTCAAAAAAGTTTAAATTGGAAATTATAGATGTCAGTTATCATCCTAAATTACATTTAATTATTGACTAGGAGTCAATGCAACTGCCTAATTTTAAACTGATGTATCACATTTGTATGATCAGGACCTATTGAATGGTGATGTTAGTAGAGAAAATTGTGAAGAGAACCTCGGGGAATGTAGTTCTTTTTCCCTTCCTCGAACTGCCTTAGAACTTTTCTCGAGCATTAAAGCCAGCATATTCCAAACACTCAGCGGAGCTCTACTCTCAGGAGCAGTTTCCACGTTACCTACATTTGAAAATGAGAATGGATATGATTTTCTAGATAAGAAAGATTTGGAAACTTGTGACCTCTTTGCTGAACAAGATCCAATGACTGAGCTGCAATCTACTGAAGACAAACGTTCATATCCTGAAATTATCAAGACTCGTGAGAAGAATGATTTTCCATTTTCCTTAGACACCAATAGTCCAAACCAGTTCAAGCAGTTTGATGTGATAGAAAATTGCCCTGATCATCATTTTTTTGATGAGGGAAAAGGGTTGTCTATATCACAGGTTAGAAATTGCTCATCACTTGCATTACATAATATTAAAAATATGATTTGATTATATTAGATAGGAAAATATGATAAGATTAAATAATTACATGAAATAGGGAAAATGTTTTAGAAAATATTTCACATTATTACTTACAGTACTCATGTCACTTGTAGGCTAATTGTTTTCTTTCCTTTGTAGGTAAAAAGAGGTTGGGTGAAAAAGGTTCAGCAAGAATGGAGCATCCTCGAGAGTAATCTTCCTGGTGCATACTATATCTCTATCTTAATTATTTTGATTGAACCACATTCTTTTATATACAGTGGTGTCTATATTGTTGTATAATGCTTCATTAAGTAATTTCATGTAGGCCATGTATTGAATACTTCATTTACTTGTGAAAATGAATGTTTGTAAAAGTAAATTGTAAACAGTCAATAGCAATTTCTGCAAATGCACTTACAATATTTGTTGATCAAAACAGAAACTATTTATGTTCGTGTTTTTGAAGAAAGAATGGATCTCATGCGAGCAGCTATTGTCGGTGCATCTGGAACCCCTTATCAGGAGGGGTTGTTCTTTTTTGATATATGCTTCCCTTCGGAGTATCCCAATGAACCACCCGTAAGCTTTTAAATCTAGTTTTTATTTTTGTTTGTGATCCATGCATCCTTACCCTCCCTTGTAGAAGCATATTTTATTTTAACAGGTTCAAAGATCTCACACTCAATATGTATATCCGAACTAACTCATATTTCCAACATGGTCTCTTGAAATCTCATGCAGATGGTGCACTACAATTCTGGAGGGCTCCGATTAAATCCTAATTTGTATGAGTCAGGAAGAATCTGTCTGAGTCTCCTTAACACTTGGACTGGCACTGGCACAGAAGTGTGGAACCCTGGAGCCTCCACAATTCTCCAAGTCCTTCTCTCTCTACAGGCACTTGTCCTTAATGAGAAGCCTTATTTCAACGAGGCTGGATATGACCAACAAATTGGCAGGGCTGAGGGAGAGAAAAACTCAATCAGTTACAATGAAAATGCTTTCCTTGTCACAACCAAATCGATGATGTATGTATTAAGAAAGCCACCAAAGGTAAAACTATTACTTAAATACTTTTGTTTTCATCAATTTTTTCTCTGCATTAAGTAATCATATGGGAAAACTAGACTACAATTTAGAGTGATATCTCCAATTAGTTATATGTTGACCATTCGTTTAAGTAACTAGTAGTGTACATCATTCCAGTAAGGTGTGTCTTGGAACACACACACAAAGGCATACCACTCTGCTGTATCACAAACTAGTGGTGCATATTTAAATGATAAAATTGATGAATTGGTCGAAGATATGTTCCACTACATTCAAGGGGATCAGAACTAGCTGTTGTGTCCATGATTTCACAATATTCATACTTCCGCGTTTCTGTAGGTTTTCATTTCCACTATTAAATTTATTCTACTAAATTGCAATGAGGATTCCAGGGTTTGGATCCTGTATATAGACCAGTTCCTAGATTATGGTGCAAAAAAGGGGTCCATCTGAATCTTTGAATGTAACTATATTGTTGGATTTGCAACTGAACTGATGCCTAATGCAGAATTTTGAAGCACTGGTGGAAGAGCACTTCAGAAATCGCTCCCAAAATATACTTCTTGCTCGTAAGGCATGTCTTGAAGGAGCTTCCATTGGATGTGCTTTTGGTAGTGGAAAAACTGAACATGAAAACCAGAAGGGGACTTCAGCAGGATTTAAAATAATGCTTGCTAAGCTCTTCCCCAAGCTTCTAGAGGCATTTTGTGATAAAGGAATTGATTGCAGTCAGTTTGTTAATTTACAAAAGTAACTTTACTTACAAAGTTGTAAGTAACTACCAAAAATCCCGACCGAGATATTCCAATCTTGTGTGTAATATTTATGTGTTACATATCTGTATAATATCAAATCCAACCTTGTGGTTTGATGCTAGGGTATTGTTGATAAAAAGGTCAAGAGTATCATAAGTGTGCTTATGATGTGTATGTATTACAACAGAGCTTCTATAACTAAAGTATGGAATAAGAAATACAACTATTGGAGTGATTTGCTTTGTCTTTCTCTCTATTTAATAATGACTTACTAATGTTTTATGATATATTGAAGAGGTGAAGAATTAAGTGAAGCATCCTTTGGTGGTTGTTGTTGTTACTTTGAGACATAAATATACAAAATTATGAAAGAAAGAAAAATCAGAAAAAAATTGACACAGTGAATTTAAATGGAACAATCACCACCTACATGAAAATTGTGTTTATCTCTCCAGTATTGAGACGCTTTGTTCATTTTGAATTCTTCGTATTGTGTTTGAAAACTATTCCTATTAAATATTTCATTTGATCTTTAAGATAAAACATCATTTATAGGGCATTTTATGATTTCTAGAAAGTATTTAATACTTTTTTTCTCTCTTTCTCTTTATTCATAATGATGCACAATGCTTCCAGACTTAAATGTCTTCACATCTGCACCATGAATTTATAAGAACAGTTTTTTTAGAAACCTAATATATTCCACTGACTTAACTATTTTCATTGGTATGTGCAATGTGTAATTCTGTCAGAAAGTAGTATTCTTCTTTGTTACTATCTGTAGTCGTATATATAAATCAAAACAATAATCAGATTCAGGCAGGTTTAAATTCTATCACCAATAATCTAAACAAGAACACGAGCCTTCTCTAAAATGATGGAAACGAATCTTATCCCGAACAATTATCTCTCTACTGGTTACCACAGAGATGAACTTAATTGCTGAATGACAATCTTCACAAATCCGAAGGTTCTTCATAACCCTTAGTGTCACTCCATGACCAGTTTTCATCAGCCCAAAGGCCACTGCAAGCTTCTCACTGTGGTATCTGAGGGCATACTCCATTTCTTCTTCCTCCAACTCGTGCATCGCCAACTCAAGTACAGGTGCATAGCCTGCATCCTTGCACTTCCACATCAACTCATCCAAATAACAATAAATTTTATCGGTCTCAGGGTGGGACTTATCACCCATGCTAAAAAGATAACTCCTGTTATCTACGTCTATGGTGCTATAACCCACTTGCTTCTTAAGGCCTCTTCGTATCATCACTTTCCTAACCGATTCAACTCTATCCATCCTCCCAGCCAACGCATACATGTTAGACAGCAACACATAATGGCCAGGATTCTCTGGCTCTGCATTTATGAGATGCTCAGCAGCCTCCACCCCAATATCAAAATTCTTATGCATCTTGCACGCTCCAAGCATCGCCGTCCACACTGCGGGAACAAGCTCCTCAGGTCGAAGTCCTTTAACATACTTGTATGCTTCATTGAGCAACCCACCTCTTCCAAACATATCAACCATACAGACATGGTGCTCCACGCTGGGCACCACACCATACTCTTGCTTCATGTTTGCAAACACTACTCGCCCTTCATCTATTAACCCTGCATGCGCACATGCAGATAACACAACAACAAAAGTAACACTATTAGGTACCACACCACGTGCCTTCATTCGACGAAAAACCTCCATTGCCTCAACACCGTAACCATGCATCCCGTACCCGGATATCATAGCTGTCCACAAAACAACATTCCCCTCGTTCATCGAATCAAAAACCGCACGTGCTTTTCCCACATCACCGCACCGCGAAAACATGTTCACCAACGAGGTAGCAAGAAACACGTTCATTGTAATTCCACTCCCAACGATGCACTCATGCAGCCAACACCCCAAATGAAGCGACCCCAGTTGAGAGCAAGCGGATAACACCGAAACGAATGTCGCGGAATCAGGCTCGACCCCGGACTCACGCATCTTGTTAAAAACCTCAACAGCCTCACGGGCAAGCCCGTTCTGCTCGTACCCCGAAATCATGGAGTTCCAAGCAACGATACTTCTCTGAGGCATTTCGTCGAACACCTTTCGCGCAACACGAGGGTTGCGTGATTTCGCGTAGAACGTAACCAATGCTGCTTGGACAAAGGAATCTGAGACATACCCAGAAACGAAAACGTGGGACTGAACAAGCATACCGAGTCGGAGATCGGAGATATCGGCGCAGGCCTTGATGACGGAGGTGAAGGTGTAGGTGGAAGGGGCAATGCGAGAGTGGAGCATGCGACGGTAGAAGTGTATGGTGTCGTGAGAAAAACCGAATTTTGAAGAGGCTTTCACGAGGGAATTGAAGAGGAAAGCATCTGGGTCGGAAACCGAGCGGAAGAGGCGGCGAGTGTAGGCGATCGAACCCGCGGCGCACGATAGCGTGAGGAGCTTGGTCAGCAGAGCGCGGCTCCGGTGACAGCCCGTCACCACAAGGTGAGCGTGGGCTTGTTGGAGGCGTTTCAGATCCCGGCCTGCACGTACCACTGCTTCGTATTCTGCAGTTTTTCTTCCCCCTTCTTTTCCCTCCATCAACTACCTTAATTTAGGTTAACCAATGATTTCAAATTCCAGAAGAAGAGTCTTACAGTTAGAATTTCAAGTTCAATTTAATTGAATATTAAAAAAAGTTTTACTCTGTGAATGCTTAATCTTTGTTTGATCCTAAGGATCTCTCCTCTTAACATGTCTTTTCTCTTTATAAAGTTGGAATCAATGACTGAACTAAATTGGTTTCTCTAAGAGGAAACAAAACTCATTGTTTGTGTGATAAATGAAAGTGTGGACTTGGATTTTAATTAAAATATGATAAAAGCAAATAATCTGGTTGGTGATTAACATAATCTATGATTAGTAAAATTAAGAAGGCAAGTAACATGAATCAGTGCATTGATATTGATTTATCTATCTGTGAACTGATAAATCAGTACAAGGAGGGTAAAGGGACTAGAGCAAGAAAGATGCTAGATAGTAGAAAGAAACAAGAAAACAATTGAGTGGTGATGGATTCGTTTCTAGTTTTACAGGAAGAGGGTGTTTTGCACCGAGTAAATAGAGGAAAAAATTAGCAGGAAGTATATTATAGCTGCTGCGAAACCAGCAACAAGAGCTCCAGTCACATGGTCACAAAACTTGGGAACTTGTCCACAGATGGGTAACCAACCAGCATGAGTGTTGCCTTTCTTGCCCACATGAGCTATTGCCACTGCTGCTGACACACTTGAAGAGAGGAGCATTGCTATCACCTGTTCAAAATATGAATACCCAAAATGATGTGAGTTGAAGATTAGGACTCAAAGAGCTTCAATTACATGTTACACTGGTGGTTGCTGATATGTAAATATTACCACATCCAGGATCAGAACCAAACGCCTAAGTGAAGTTTGGGAACATGTGAAAAGAAGAATTAGGCTGTATCCACATGCTATGGCTTCTGCTATCACAAAGAACCTACACATAGCAAATATTCACAAAACACAAAGGAACTGAGTCAATGGAAGTAAATTTAAAGTGCTTGTTCTTGTAGCAGGAACTTGTCCATGTAGATTCAAACTTTGTTCTTGTTTTTGTATAAAAAATTGAGATTTTGACATGTTCTCAACAGAAAAAGGAAGGGGGGCTCACTTGAATGTTTGGTCGTTGCTATATTTGGCACTGAAGGTTAGGTTGAGGACCTGAGTAGACTCATGGCTTGTCACCATTACGATCACTGCTGCTATTGTTGCTCCAATGGCAAGGAACCTTAGGAAAAGTGTGAGGATTGTCTTGGTCTTAGCCATGGAGACACTCCCTTGAAATTGATTATTGAAGAGTTGATCACAAGAAAAATTGTGCTTTCAAAAGGTGAACATAATATGCAGTTCATAACACATTATATATAATAAATGTGTGTGTGTGTTTACTGGCTGGAGAGGAAAGTATTAGGTAGCCAATATATGGTAGGATGATTTAGTGGTTTGTAAATTTGCAGCAAAATTTAAAACCAATTGTTCACCTAAGACATGCATTCAAACCAAGTTGATTATGACAGCTTCCACATTTGTGAGCCTGACAAATAACTAGCTCACTTCGAACCTTTAAGTCCAAACCAATTCCTTTGTGTTGCATTGCTATTCTAACTACCAAACGGATTGGATAAAGAATCAATTTTTTTAACTAACAGCAAGATAATAAACAAACGAGTAATAATATAGAGAACAGTTATTTTTATTAAACACTATAACAACATTTTCCCATACAATTTTATTTATTATTTAGTGATTTGTGCAAAAGGATGTAGATAAGTATTAAAATAATAAATTAAATATATTTTCCGTTCTTTTTATTATAACGTAAAATTGAATTTTTTCCTGATTCAATATTATAATATTATAATATATACATCAACAATGATTTAATATGAAATATTTTAAAATCTTAATTCTATAAATTCGTTTTTATGTAAAAAATATTTATTTTAATAGTTTATTTACTACAAGAAATTTAAAGTTTGTATTAAGGATGAGAAAATATATTTAACCAGAATGTTTTGAGTATACTTTATTATTTTTGTAAATAATTTATTAAAACATGCATATTTACTAATTTAGCATTTAGTTTAAAATATATTGAGAATTGAAACTTGCCAAAATTAAACAATATGAGTCTTATGAAAAAACAAATATACATCTCATACAATGGATTAAGAATTTTGTGCATTTTTAACATAAAATATTTGACGGGGACTCGAAAAAGGGAAGTTGGAACACTTACCTACCTATTGAATTTCGACGTTGTTTCCTATGACCGTACACCCATTTTTATTACTTCTTTTTCAATCCATGTTTTAGTATTGTTTTTATTTCCCAACATTAATAAATACTAAAATCAGAATTGTAGTTTCATATTGCTATCAAAATTATATATTTACTACATGCAACTGTTTAATTATCTAAATTAAATTACTTTGATATATCAAAATTTGACTTCTTGGGTTTCAATTTTACTTAGGAAATTAAGTTGATTTTCACTCAATTAGAGTTAATAAAATAATTTAGAGTAGTTTTCAAGTTAGATGACTTTTTTATGATAAATTTTATTTGTAGTTGTATTTTAAAAGAGAAACAGCGTACATATATAACTATATTTTATTTTGATTGAATATTTCTTAATTTATATTTATTAATAGTTAACATTTGAAAACCTCTAAGATCAATTTACTGATGGGATGTTTAAATAGTATGTACAAAACCATAGATTTTAATCATGTTGTCGTTACTGTAAAATAATTCTAAATATGTCTTCAAATATCTAAAAATATGAACAAGGGTAATACTATTAAATAAATGGCTTTATATTATGAAATAAAAAGTTAATTTTAACATTGTATATCTTAATTATAATTTAATCACTCCTTGTATGTTTTGTTTTATAAAGTTACATATTTTTTACACTTTAATGAATAAAATAAGATATTGTTATCAATATAATAATTTTTATGCATTTCACTAAAATATTTTATATACAGCTTTTTTTCTAATTAACCTCTTTGTAATTTATTTATATTATTTCAAAACGCATATATATACATCTTTATTGAATATATATATATATATATATATATAATTTTAAACTATTAATAAATATAATCTAGGATATATAATAGTAGGGTTAAATATGTTTTTAGTTCCTGAGTTTTGATGAAAAATTGTACTTCGTCTCTCCCTAAAAGTGTAGTGTTATTGAATTCTTGCTTTATGTAAAGTCATATAAGATATTATTATAAATAGTATGGACTCTATTATAATGTCCTTGTGAATGATAACACTCTTCTTTAGTTGGGATCTCCACCTTTAGAGGTTTGACCTTCTTCTTGTGTTGTATCTCTATATTGTTTGGTTTGTGCTTCTTCTTCAGATAGTATCTCCATAAGTTTGTCCTTCTTCTTCGGATTATAACTTCACCTTGATTTCTTCTTCTTCTTCCTCTTCTTGTTTTTCTTTTTCTTCTCAATTTCCTAAATGAAAGGTTCACATGAATGCTCAAAAAGTTATTAGGTTAAACTTGTGTAATGAAATCTCAGTGTTGTCCATTTTCATCTATACGGAAGAGTTGCGAATCAAAATCTCCATAAACAACATCATCTTCAAGTTTACATTTAAGACCAAAATTGTGTGATTGTAGGGAAAGATTGTTGCTTCTAGAAGCAAGCACCTTGAAAAATAAAAGAAAAATGTCTTGACAATGTAAAAATTGAGGAGTAATAAAATCTAATTACTTACATATGTATTGCACTTCATCCTCACATTTTTTTGGTAAGTTTAGAACACTGTTCATCAACTTTCCTCCTCCTTAAACTGAATTCAAATATACCAATATTGAATGAGAAAATTTTGATTAACATTAACTAATAAATAAGTTGAAGATACATTTTAATTAACTTTGATTGAAAAATCATCCTAAATGATATCTATTGATAATCTCGTTCAAGATAACATCAAAATCGTATTTGATATCAGTAGAAAAATATGTTATGCTTGATAATTTTATTTTTTTTACTAATATATGCTTAAAAATAACACTCACTTATATTAAAAAAAACCTTAATGATGATAATAAAAAAAATGGCGATTGATTTTAATTTCTAATAATTTTAACATCAGAAGAAAAAAAAATGTTAAGCCATATGCACTCTCGAACTCAACCTAATAATATTCTTACTAAATTCGAACTTGAGATATTAAAAAAAATACACATATTGAAAAAAATTATATAAATATTTTCAAAATTTAATTCTCTAATTTAAATAGTAACATAAAGTTCATAAATTTTTAATTATTTTAAAATTTTCATACTAAATAAATTATTTTTTATAAGACATTTCAAATTTCTCTAAAATATTTTTGTTTTAAAAAATACTCTATGTAGCACAGTCACAGATACTGATATAACACTTATCACGAACACGTATAATTTCTAAAATGTAAGACACGGAATATGAATCTATATATTATATAATTATGAATTATATAAATTGACAATAAAGATGTATGTGCACAAGTATGTTTCAGATTTTGATTTTTTTTTATCATGATTAATTCAAAGATTTATTCATTATTTTTTATAATTATAATAAAAATTTATACAATAAATTTGAGTCTTTAAAAAATTAATATACTTTTTTATTTTGAATGGATGTCCTAGCAATGTCGATATTCATTATGTTTGTCCTACGTCATTTAAGAGCGAAGTGTATCAGTCTAATAGAAAATACTCTCTCAAAAATCTTTCCTTCATCCACTTTATTAATTTAATATTTTCTGTAATAATGAAAAAAAGAATCTTTATAAATTCTACACTAAATTATTCAAAATATGATATGACTGGTAGAAGAAAAGGAAATACAAAGATGAATATAGCAAATAAGGAAGTGATAGATACTCGTCAATAAAAGCGGATACTTGTTGAACTACGCAGCGCGGCGAGGAAGATGCAAAGTCAACAAACAGAGAAAGAAGAAGAGGATGAAGGCCCACCACCCGGGTGGCAACCAATTTCCACTCATCCGCCGCCACCGCCGCCGCAACTGCAATCGCAACCGCCGCCGCCGCAACGTCCATGTGGTCAGTTCCTACTTTTCTTTTCAAAACCCTCTACTATTTGCTTTGCTTTCATTTGTTTTTTTTTCTGCAAATTTCTCAGCTTGTAAAATTGTTCACGCGTTTTGAATCAGCAACTGCACAATTAAGTTGATTACATGTCTTTGTATTCTGAACTACTGAACTTTAAAACGCGCAATTCATTCTGTTTTTGGGAATGTGTTTCATTTTTTATCAAGATAGTGAGCCTCGAGTGTTGTTGAGTTAGGGTTTACTCTTTAATAGCTTCGAGTTTCAGGTTAATTTGATTCTTAGTAGATGGTTTTTTTAATGAGGAAGAATAGATGTAGAAAGGGGTTTCAATGCAATATTGCAAAACTTGTTGTTTGAAGTCTGTGAAAGGGTTAAAGGAAGTGGTTATATGTTGGTGAATTGTATTTGTGATACCCCTGAAAGAGTCCTTGTTTTTCTTTTTTTGATAACCATTTCATGAAATTGGTTATTAACTTGATCACTCTGACTGGCAAGCTGTGTGAACAGGTTGGGTTCAGATGGTTTGCGGTTCTTGTCATCGCCTGCTTTCATATCCACGAGGTGCCAAACATGTTAAATGTTCATGCTGTGAGACTGTCAACATTGTATTAGAAGGTTGTTCATCTTTCTCATTGGCATTGCTACCATTTCACAGAAGCATACCTCTGCTCGAAATCTCAATTTTGCATTTCATGTTCGATTATGCTTTTGATTGATTATGGTTACTTTTGGGTTAACAGTTTAATTAATTGTTTGTTCCACAAAATCTTATCACATGAGGATGAAAGCTTGTTTCACAAGTACTTGATTCAGCAACCTTATTAGTAAGCTTCAGTGTGATGTTTATTGAAATCAGTTAAAGAGCTTATCGGAGAGTAATAAATAATTTCACAATCTTAACCAAATACCTTCAACTTTTTAATTATGTGCTTATATGATAAGATAAACCCAACTAAGTTTGGGGAAAAGCTCTGTTTAACAAACACTTCCATTAGCAATTTTATGCTTGATCCAACACCCATTATATGTAATGTTGTGCTCTAAGCTTGTTAAATAATATTTTCTATTTGTTAAAATTTAATATATTTTTCTTCAAAAAAAATTGTGGTCTTTTATAGAAGGGTTCGCCCAATGCCAGTGACTGATCACATTTGGATTTGATGACGGTATCATGATCCAAGCTTTTAACTAGAGCTTTTGGTATGGTTGTATTGTACAACGGTAAATCTTCATGAATGACAGTATGTACTGACATCAAATCTTCCATATGTTGATGTTTTCATTTCTCAAATTCTTTTCTTGAGTTTTGTTCTAGTTCCTTCTTGATCCTTTTGTATTCTCTCTTTTACATAAATTTCTTTTATGCGCTGCAAATTATAGGTGGGACTAGAGGTGCCTCACAATGATGCTAATAAGCATATCAAGCTTTTATTTAAAAGAAATCCTTCATAAGTTGATGTTTTCAGTTTTCACTTATCAAATCAAACTGTATTATTTTTCTTGAAGTTGACTTACTTCCTTGTAAATTATGGCATATGGCATTGTCTTACTTTTTTGTGTGGTTAATATATTTAAATCAATATCCCATTCCTCACAGCTGATCAGGTTGGGCAAGTTGAGTGTGGCAGTTGTGCAGTATTGCTAATGTACCCATATGGTGCTTCACAAGTTAGATGTTCCTCATGCCAGTTTGTGACAGAAATTGGGGTACGTTAACTGTTATGTATTTAGTACTTTATCTGAAAAATAGTCTTCTTTTTGAGACAATGTTTGGTTTACCAGACAGACATCTCATGAATTAATAGAGTAATTGAAAGTTCTGTAAAAAGAAAATTCCCTTTAACTTTTTTAAACATTTTAATGAAATTTAGAATATACAAAGACTATAGTATCTTCGTATTGTGGTTGACATAATGGATGAGTACAACTTCTATTTGAATTGTTGTTGGTGATTGATACATTTAGAAATGAGAAATACTAGAGGGCATGCTAGTGACTGAAAAACCTAGCCTTTTCTATGTCAATGTAGTGGGATTTACTCTAAATAGAACTACTCATTTGAAACCTTCAGGGGCTAATTAGTGGATAAGATATGATAACATATGATAGCTTGTGAGAGTTGGGAAAATTTAGATACAATACCATCCTAATACACACTTATATGCATACCATATAGCTCATAGGATTGTATTGTGGTATCTTATCATATATTGAAGTGGAATAGAGAGTGCCGGGAATTTCTTGCTTCTTGCTTCTTTCTCTATTTTCATTGTATACTACTCTTCTGTAAACAATACATTGTTGATTGCTCCTCTTAATGTCAGTTTAATTCAACTCTTACTTTGTTTGGGGGAAATAGGAATTCTAAATATATACAATTATTAGGCTGATTCTTTTAACCCATATAAAGAAAACAACAACAATAATTATTAGGCTGCTCAAGAATGCACCACTTTGCTTCGAAGAACTGGTGGCAGGATGTGGAAAATTGGTAAAAATATTTGCAAGTTGAAGTCACAAGTTGACACGAGGAAGAGAGATAACATGACTATAAAGAGCTTCATGAATAGAGTGACAATCCTCCTCAATATATGCTCATTGTACCCATGAAAAATCAAATTAGTGGCAAGTTGTTGAACTAATGTTTTCAGCATGGAGAGGTGTGACATTGCTTTGAGGAATTCCAAGTTCAGCCAGCAAACCTAAATCCAAATAATCCCAAAACAAGTTGTTGACGTAGCTCAATATTTAGACTCAAGTGGATGACTTGGATGCCTGGACTTGCTTTTCACTCTTACAAGAAATCAAACTAGGAAAGAAACATGCACCAACTACATGCAAACCTCATAGTATCTAGATGGATTGTCGAATCCACAACACTATAGGTAATCAGAGTAAGAGACAAACTAGCAAGAAAAAATAAATCCCATTGAGAAGTTCCTTTCGAAAGTAACAAATAGTGTGACCAATAGTAACCTGTTGCAAGTGACATTAATTGCCCAAGGAGAGGCAAGGTTGACAAAGTCACAATTGAATTGTGGCGCTTGGGCTACTACACTCTTAAGTAAAAGGAATTGCATCTTGACTATTAGTTATAACTTTTAACCTTGTGGTCAATGCTCCCAACAATTGGTATTAGGATCAAGAGTTCAATTCCTAGCGGTCCAATTGCTAAAGAGGAGATTATTGCATGTGATATCAATTGTCCTGTGATGGAGGTTAGGTGGACCAAGTCACTATCAAACCATGACGCTAGGACTGCTACGTTTTTAACTAGAAAGAGTTGTGTTGTGACTAGTGTTATAACTTTTGGCCCAATCGTAAGTGCTCAATCCAATAATTGGTATTAGAGGGAAGATCACGAGTTCAATTCTCAGCGGGGCAATTGCTGAGGAAGAGATTATTATAAGTGACATCAATCATTTTGTGATGGAAGGCAAGTGGATCAAGTCACAATTGAACCATGATGCTTGGGGTGCTCTCTTCTTAAATAAAAAGAGTTGTGCCTTGACTATTGGTTATAAATTTTGGCTTGGTGATAAATGCCCAATCCAACACAACCAAGTGAAAATGATATGGAGTGGACACAAATAGTTAAGACTACACACCACTCCAATTGGTGATACTTAAAAGGATCAAGTAAAAGATCACCCTCACTATGATATTTGACATTAACCTCGAGGAGTATCCAGTGAGGCAATAGATTGAAGGGCAACCATAGAAATTAAATCTATATTGATGCTGATTAGAAGATACCCTTGGAATGAGAGTGGACCTCAAGACCTAAGAAGTAATGAAATCAACCAATTTTCTTCATTTTGAAAGGAAGCTCGAAGCAATTATTTAAGTCTTTACTCGTAAATTCGTAATGACAATGTCATGCACATAGCTAAGAAGGAAAAAATGTCAACAATTCTGTGATGAAGAAATAAAGAGGTGTCATACTGGGTAAAAGAGAATTCAACTAAAACAATTTCTCAAACTATGTCATAGGAGCTTTTCTCAAACCATATAAGGAGCGATTTAATTTATGCGCTATGGCAAAAGAGGATAACAAACCTGAAGGAGTCACATGAATTTCTTCTCTTGGGTCGTCATGAAAGAAGACATTCTTCACATCTATTTGATGAAGAGACCATCCTCTAGAAGCTGCAATACAAAGGATTGTTCTAATAGTAATCATTTTAGCAATTGGGGTAAATAATTAATCTAGTCAACATTCCAAATTCTTACCAAGAGCAACTTGGTGAGCCTTGAAACGATTAAGAAAGCCAGTTGAATGCAACTTCACAGAGTACACCCATTTGCAACCAATGGATTTAATAGTAGGAAAACTTGAAGTGCTTGCAACCCCTTTTGCATTGCTTGTATCCATCATGAGTCTTTAGTTGTCTCTCAGTAACGTCTAAGAATAGATGTCAAATAGTGTGGCAAGGGAAGTAGTTTCAAACTCATACCTTTTCGATGGATGAGATGTGTGGTAGGACCTGCATGGTGCTATTGGTGATCAAATGATGGTAGTGCAGCTGAATGTTGAGATGCTGCCAAATCGAGAACACCAAAATTGTGTACTATTGGTGCACACCCGAGTGTATAAGAGTATGGGCTACATGAAGAAGGAATCTCTGATACAATATTAAAAATTGACTTTTTTTCATTGTATACTCTTTTGTAATAATATATTTTCAATTACAGCTCTTGTCAATTTAAACTAATGCCTAATTTGTACGAACCAAAATAGGAATCTAACTATATACAATTATTAGGCTGATTATATTACCATGTAAAAGGAAACAATAATTATAACGGATTCTTGACTAACAAAGATATGGCCAATGTGATCTTTATGACATAGATAATCTTCATCTTTCAAACTAGTTTTATGTGATTGAGTTAGACTATAAATCCAAGTTTTAAGCTAGTTTTAGAGTATACCCTAAATACATTATAAGGGCCACCTATATTTGTCTATGCTCTATATCTTAAAGGTTTTCATTGGGTCGGATAACCCGATAACTCAATCCAATTCAAATAGATTAGGTTGGATTTTGTTTGTGTTGGGTCAATCCAACTCTCGTGCCTAACATAGATAGCCTAACCATTTTCTCTTCTTGCCTACCCTAACCTTCACTGTCAACGCTATTTTGTCTCTGTTCTCTCACACTGAAACTCGCAATGGTGCGTCATGACCTCTACTTTGGCAGTGCAATTGTGCCCCTCATTATCTCCCTCACTCAATCTCGGGTGATTTTCTCATTAAAACTTTGAGTGAAGGTTTTGCACATGTGCTATTTTTATATTACATCATAGGCAAGTCCCAAGTATACAAAATTTTGACAACAAAATCAGTAATTCAAAGGTTTTATATGTTTCCAGTTGCCAAATGCATTCCATGTTTTTTAATCATATAAAGGCCCCTCATTTTCTAGTGAAGAAATTTTAACACGATCTCTCCCCCTTCCTTTAATAGCAATTGTCTTAACATTGCATGTCCATTCCTTAGGAGAAACGCCATTGATATCCCTCTCCTACAAGACCCTACCCATGTACATCTTTGCTTTACAAAAGGCACCAGTCAAGTCATTATACACAACAACATTGACCTTAGTTTAACTTGCAAATCTGACCTTTTTAATATAAGTTGATTTTTGAATATGTAGAATTTATAAAGTATTGCAGCATATTCTTCCTATTAGGGAGTCGTGAGAGTTCAATGAAAAATACGCAATAGATAGTGTGTGCATCAGAATTACTTGGGGTTGCTCTTGTTTGTGTGGTGAATGACAATTTTGTTATTTATTATTTCAAAACTTTGACTAATTGATTCAATTCAATCTAATTCGGTGAAGGGTGGGTTGGATTGGGTCTAACATATAAAATGTTAAACCCAATGCAAAAAAAATTGGGTTGGGCGATTGATTTACCCAAATCTGACCAAACCCAACCCAACCCATGTACACCCTACTATATGTTTATTCCTAGGCGGGAAAGGATGTTCTTGTTGGGCAATTCACACCTTTGTCCATGGTTTAGATGGCTTCTTGGGTGAGTGAGTTTGTTATGATGGTAGAGATCGTGTACGAGATTATGCTTTCAAACCGAAATAGATATTCATACTCAATTAGGCACCAAAACAAATTTGTCCGTAGCGATAAACAAACTACATGTACTCTGATTAATGACATAACCATTAACTAACCATACTTAATTAGGTATAAGTTAAAGAAGTGAAATTTGAACTAACATTAAGTTTGTCTTAGGCAACTAAGACTTAGGCAGACAGGGACCTGCACTTGCACATCTGATGGCCAAAGATAGTTATAACAAAAACAGCACCATAGCTTTTTGGCATGAACTACCGCATTTGCACTAAAAGAAATTGCCAAATCCCATTAACAATAACATGCATAAGAGATAATTAGATATAGCTCCTTCAAATAGCAAGAGAAAAAATGATTTTTTCTTTCCTTTGCTTTAAATCCAGCAAGATGCAACGATTAAAGCAAACTTCTGAGTGAAATTTATACCATTATAGACATTGTTTCCGCTCCAATTTTCACTTTCTATTTTTGCTGGAAAAAAATACATAGTAATAAGGGCTTGACAGATCAAATGTCACGAGGGGGTTCAGAGATGGTTGCAAGTGAAACACAAAGAGGTAGCATAAGGATGAAGAGGAAGATAAAACTGTTAACTTTTTATGTTAGTTTGTATCCCATTCCCCTCAACCAGACCAATTTTTTATTAAAGATTAGGAAAGTGTTAAGTGATAGAATAAGCCTATCTCATTAGCTCACTAAACTGTGGATTAAAACAGGATAAATAGTTTATCTTATCCTCTTTCTCGTATCAAAGTTAATGAGAACTAGAATGTTTTGCTTTTGTAAGGGGAATTTATTATCTTTCTTCGTTAGACCTGCCCATTTTGATTTTCAATTATAAGTCTACCTAAATGCTATTGAACTTGTAGCCTAATACAACTATGAGTTTCATTTAAACAATAATTTCTCATGGATTTTGTGCAGGCACACAACAAGCGGCCTCCATGGTCTGTACAACAAAGGAAACCAATTCCTGCAAAATCTGGATGTTAGTGACTTGCCTATTGACCTATTGACCTATTGATCTATCTTCCTTGTATAACAAACAAATTAGTTATGATAATTTATGAATCGATCTCAAAATTGCTTTCTTACAAAGAGACACACCCATATGCAATTATTATTTTATATAAAATTTTGGAAGTAATTTTACTATAATTTTTTCATGAAGTTTTACTTGAGATTCTTCTATTCCCCTTCTTGGCCCCTCTATTTCATTTGTTCCCCTTGAATATCATTGTCATGTGCACTTGACTATTATGGGATGAACATTAATATCTTATAATTGTTTTTTTTCTTCATAATTGACTCTTAGACTGTTGATCATATATATAAAATTTTGTATTAATATAAAAGTATTTAATGTCTTGGTTAGGTGTGTGTATATGTATATTAAAATTAACGAAATATATGTTTTTTAAAATATAATAAAATACGATTAATTTGTTATTTTTGTTCAATTCTAATAAAATTTAACATAAATAATTGTGATTATACATAATTATAATTTAATAATTTGATCCACAATTTTTTTATTTTATATATAGTTATTGACACTATAATGTTCGATGAAAAAGTTGTAATTTTTTATTAAATGTTACACCATTTCCTATTTTTCAATTGAAACTCCATCTTTTGATTGACTGTTTATTAATCTCCATAACTTATGATTGAATTTTTTAAAATCTGACTACTGAGATGGAAGGTTTAAACGCATAAATTACATTATATATATATATATATATATATAATCTTAATCTAATATTGTTTGACGGCTAATTTATATAAATTAATTTTCATTATATCTTTTCAATCTTAACAAGATTTGGCATTAACAATTATAATGATACATTGATGAAACATTTGATAAAAGTTATATTATTGTAGTTTGACATAAAAAATAATCAAGAGTTATTTTCTATCCTTGTTCTTTATTTCTTCCAGATGAATTTAATCTCACTATATACATGTGTATGTGTGAGTTTCTTTAATTGGATATTTGTAAAATTTGTCCTAATTTGTAATATACAAAAAGTAATTTAAGACTGTTCTTATAAATAGAAGTAGCTGCAAGATATGGGCACTGCCTACTCAAGCATGGTAGTTTTTCTTTTTTAGTTGCACTAAAATCCAAATTCTCTTTTTTTTTTGGGAAAATAAGAAGTGGACACCATAAGGATAATGCACTTTTTAAATGTGTTGCCTACTCATTCATTTTTTTTCCTGAGAAAGTCCGTTTTTGTTTATTATGTATCTTCTCATTAATGGTAATGTCACTGTTGATTATATGTGCTGCTAATAAACTCAACTCATATTATTAGTGGATTGAATTTCTTACAATTTGTTCATTCGTAATCCAGGAAAAACATTTAGCTGTTACAATTTGATGTAGAAATATATTGTTAATATTTTGAAATGATTTCTCAGTCGATTATGTTCTATCTCAATTCTTCTAACAATAAGAATTAATTTTCGCCTCATTCCAAATGTTCTTATAGGTATTATTTGTCAGGTTGTGTTTCCCACTTCAATATGTTAAAAAAAATCACAAGAAAAGAATATTATATAAAGAAGTGTTTTGTATTGATTATGTACACTCACTAATTAACACACCTATACACTCATCATCTTGTACAGAAACACAATTTACAAAAACATAATCGCCCTATAACTCTAACAAGCAAGATTTACAAGCTATAATTTTTTGAACAAATTACGACATACTTGAAATGAATTATACGAATGGGTAAATCATGTTTTGTCATAGTAGTATTGAAATAGTAGTACTGAAAAAAAGTCACATTTCTTTTTAGCACGAACTTTTAACACGGCTCTTTTTTTGAGTTCGTGAAAATGAAATATAAGACATAATTAATTTCAAAATATGTGTTTTCTAATAATTTTGGTAAAAAAAAATACACTAAAATGGTAATTTTTGTCTCTAAAAGAGAGTTAACTACAACACTTATTTGAATTATCTATATAGAGTGCTAGGGATGGAGAAAAAGCGATTTGCTGGTATCTTTCTTACGCTCTATTTATTCAATATATTGAATTAGATCTAAATAATTTCTCACTTAAATATTGAAAAAATAAAAAGAAAAAAAAAACGAAACGAGATCTTTCATGTATTTGTGTAAAAATTAAAAAAATTATCGATGTTAATATTTTTTATTTTTTCTCATACACTTGTCCAAACAGGTCAATTAAAATTTTTATTGACGAGAGGATTTGTAAAGATTAAGACTGTTAAACCAATCTTAATCTAGACTAGTTTATTTCAATCACTCACACTTAATTAGCCTACTGAAAGGTAAGAACCATTGAAAAATATATGGTTTCTATGATAGCTATGCGCTCAGATTTGGAGAAGAATTTAATCAGAATCAGCAACAATGATAGCAAGAAAAGAAGGAGAAACATCTGCAAGAACAAGGAAAATATATATCTTAATATAAGCAGATATTGTCCAGAATTTGTGTTGCAAAGAATTATATTTTTAAAACCTGGTTGTAATAAGAGATTAAAGTGAAACTCTGTAAAGAGAGTAGACCTCGAGTTTATCTTTGATAACATTTTCCAGTGAAATTAATTGAATCAGTGATTGTGATACATCAGACAATCTGTCTGCGCATTGCAGTCTCAGTCTTCAGGTGGGAAATCCTCGTCCGAGGTACTTTCCAAGAAGGAACCTAGTGTTTTCCTGAGAATGCTGAAAGTTTTATCGTCCTGTGTGACAAAAGACAATCAATCGTATATGTTCATGCCCCGCTGAATATATGAATCAAAGAGAGACTGATAGAATGCAACATATAAAACTATATCCCACTGCTTAATTTACCTGTTTCTTCTTTTTCAATGACTCTTCCAGTTGGGCAATTTTATCATTGCAGGCCTTTTCTTGTTCAGATATCATAATTCTTTCCTTCTTCCCTGTGTAGCATTCGTGAAGTTGTAGAGAAAATAAAATTATTGAATTCAGGTTGCTATTTTATAAATTCATAAAGGCAGATTAAATGATATAGCTTACTCAGTTGTTCATATCGCACAAATAGTTTTTCCTTTTCCTCTTCAAATTTGGAGATAATATCTATCAATGGACAGAACAGTAGTTACCGTCGATTATACCAGATGAATTAACACTATTATAATTTATATATTTCAAAAGTAACACTTAATTTCACAGGAATTACCACTACTATATATTCCAGAAACTGTCAAAGAATCACAATAAGATAACACAAGCAGTTTCACTTATTCAAAAAAAGGGCTATTACACGTTCATAACAGATGAAGTTAATTAGTCCACAATGACTATCCTACAGGGTGTACCTTTCAGTGCCTGCAGAGAAGTGGCTTTCTCTTTGCAAAAGTTCTCGTGAAGTGCTTGAAACTTAGTAGTTTCGCTCTTCAAGGAACTCTCGTACTGCATGCTTGTAATAACAACAGTGATTAAACCAGTTTTGGGTAACACACAATATCCACACAAACCATAATCGTCTACAAACCTCTTTGGAACTCTTTGAAAGCGCTTTAGTAATGCTTTGCCTGACATTGCAACGAAAATATACTGTTTAATACAGTGAAATACCGGGAAACCAAAACAACATGAAATTCAGACTTCAAGTTTACCTGTCCTTCTCAATTTTTGACCTCAATCCCTCCATCATAGACTTAACTTCAAAACCCACACTATCACAAATAAAAAATAGCAATCACTAAAACACTGATTATGGAAACCACAAATAAGAAAATAAAATGGCGGTTGCATCAAATTTGTAGCTCTTTTCATTCGAAGTCAATTATCATCGATGTTTGTGGCAAATTTACAATTCCACGTCAAGCATGCATGTTCTAGATCACATAGAAGAAGCACGCACATCGATTCAAAATCAGAATAAAACACTGCTAAAACCTTCTACGCATTATTCCAATATTTCCAGGCACAATCTTCGAAGTTTAAACTACAGTAACAGAAACGTTTCAGGTAGGATCGAAACGTAAGTACCTGGATATTGTCTCTTCGTTCTTCTTCTGACCATCCTTCTGAGCCTTGTCTCTGATCAAGTGCAGCGCGGACACGATTCCTTTTATGTCACTGAAGATTTGCACGATTTTAGCACAATTCCAAAAAAAAAAATGAAAGGACAAAAAGCAGCGAAGACGAACTCTGAGAGATCGAAATCCAAATCGAGATCGAAATTATCTTTTGTTGATCGGTTGTTCTTATCGGTCTTCGTGAGTTCGGATTCGGATGCCCGCTTCCTTGACCCGGATTTGGTTGCAGACATTGCAAAAGCTTCGTATCTCAGTGAGAGAGACGCCCTGTGAGTAATGAGAGAAACTCAAGCGATGAAAGCTTTCTCGCGTTTGCGCGCGCTCAAATCGTTATGTTCATTAATTTCAAAACTTACACCTCAGCGTTCTTAGTAATTATAAAGCTAAAATATTTATTTGGTTGATTTTTATAATAATTATTTAGAAATTACACATAAGATCATCTAAAATTGATTAATATCAAAATCTATGGATTAGTAGGATATAAAATTAAATCTAATTTGAATGTTTTAAACTATTTACAAAATAAAAACAAATAATGCTCATCTTCTAAATATATATATTCAGGAAAAAATTAAATTGAGAAGTTAAGCTACTTATTGAATTTGATTTGTTTTATTAATAGATTAAGCAATATGTCAAAAAAAAATGGGTATATTTAAAAATACAATTTCTTCTTACTGGAAAAAAAGTGTTGATCTTCCAAGATGGAAGAAGGTGACTTACCAAGTTGTTGAGTTATGATTTTGAGATATGATTACCAAGTTGATCAAAGATGGTAAAGGGAGATATGTATGCAAAAAAAAAAATCATGCTCAAATTACTAATAGCAGAAAGAGAATTATAAGTATAATAAGTATGAGAAGTGAAAGAGAATTATAAGTATAATAAGTATGAGAAGTGAGTAGTCCTTATGAGATTGACTTGTATTTATAAGTCTTTACATTCGGGTTGCACTATTCAAAAAACATTTAAAATAAATAAGAGATATAATTAATTATTGAATATTTGTCATTCAATCAATAATTACTATATCCAATACGGTTGCGTTTGATTTGATTGGGGTCGAGACAAAAGATAATTTAAATCTATCTTTTTCTCTTTAACATCTGAGACGTCTTTTAAGAACAATATAGTGATAAAGTTTCAAGTTCCAAAGCGGATAATACCTTGAATGCGATTATTGATCCCAATAATGTTATCTCAATATACTTGAGGTTGGAGCATTGACGTTGTTGTGGGAATGAAAAAGTGGTTCTAAAGACGAACCCTTATTCCCCTTAGCCCTCGATTGGGGACATTTTTTCTGTTATGTCCAATGATCACAAATCATTTAGGAGTCAAGATCAAAGATAATTTAAATACACATTCACCTTTAACCATCTGATATTGATATGTTTTGTAAGGATAATTCGAGTTTCAAACTCCAAAGTGAACAATATCTCAAATACGGTGATTAATCATAAAAATATTATCAAAATGAACTTGAATTTGGAACACATTTTATTTCAAAAAAATGGATTAAAATGTTTTCGTCCTTGCATTTTTTAATTTTTATTATTATTATTATTATTATTATTATTATTAATTTACAATAATATATATATATATATATATATATATATATATAAATGGTAACAAAGAGTCTAATTAATAAACCATTAATGTAAAAAAGTTATATTACTAATTATTAAAAAAAATCATTTTTAAATATGTAATTATTATGAAAGGGATGAGAGAATTGTTGTAATCAAGAGGACGAACAATATAACATTCACTTCACCTAGTTTATACAAAAACTAAACGGTAAAAAATTAATTGAAAAAACATAAATTTTTTTAGTATTAAATAAAAAAAGGGACTTAATTGAAAATATATAAATTTAAGAAAAATTTGAAACTTAATTATACCTAATTTTTTTATTAAGAATAAGAGTATAAAGTGTAAAGCTCCATAGAAAGAAAAAAAAAACAGAGAGCGCCAACTCCTCTTTCTCCCTTTCTCATTCTCTCCATTTTCTCTTCACTTTCTCACTCCAAATCTCGTCTATTTTAAAATATTAGAATCTGATTGCACCTTAGAATAGCTGAGGAGTCAAGGAACATTTCTATTTGAACAGATTCTCAAACAAAGTAAGTCTATTTTTGCTATAGAGATTCCTTATTCTACTATATACTGATTTTTTGTTCTATTTAAATAACTTGTATTAAATCGTCATAACTTCAAGCTTATCTAGACTAAAAAAAGTAAGATCATAGAGGTTGCTTGGAAAGAAAAATATTCAAGTAAAGGGAACTAACTTTAGCTTTTTAATAATAGGCTAGGCTAAAAGATCTGGAAGTGAAGGGGACGTGGTCCCAAGTTACAATTTCTATTGTACGGATGTTGATTTTGATAATTTAGTATTTAAGTGTTTTTTTTCTGTTAAATGTGTTTTTGAATGTTAGGGAATTGTGTTATGAATAATTTGAAGTGTTGATTTTGGTTGAAGATTCGAAATTAAGTTTGTTAAGTTACTTAAGTTATGGTATTATCACTCAAGCGAAATGGGGTAGAATATTTACCATACTCTCAAGTTCATTATTGTCCAAGTGAAAATATTTTCGCTCAAACAAAGATTATACTACAACTAAGCTTAGTCTTGAGTCAATTTCTACTCAGATGAGGGAATTCTCGCTCAAGTGCAACTCATTCTTGCTCAAACAAGGCAAATTTCGCTTAGGCAAAAATTTCAGTGCAACTAGGCTTGATCTTGGCCTCATTTTCGCTCAAGCTAGCCTAATTTTTCCTTCAAAAAAAAACTTTTTTTTTCTTCTCTTTTCTTATTGTCTCTTTAATTAGTTAAATTATATATGAACATTTTTTTAATAAATATAAAGTGAATATGAGTTTGTATAAGCAATTCAATTGTGAAATTCCTAAATGATATATGTGATATATTTGAAAAATATTAAATGATGTATAAGTCATTGAATGATATTGTATGAGGACAATTGTATGGAATTAAAGTCATACATTTAAGATAATGTATGGATTGTTGTTTGTGTTGTGTATTAAGTATTGATGTCCATGTGGTAATAAATACTCCCTAACTTCACTGATGCTTTAAGTCACACAAACTAAGATATCAGGTAGTGAGAAACTTATGGGGAAGTTCATGCACACCGTGACATATGTAGATGCACAACTTGATATGCATTGAACTTACCATGATACCATGATTCTTGGGTTCTTTTGTAAATCCAAGTATTAAATTTGATAAAATGTTAGTATCTGATAGGACTTACTTAATACGAATCTTTCGAAAGACTTTAGTTAATATTTTTTTTTTTTTGAATATCATGAATGAGTAAATTCATGTGTGATTTATATGATTTTTTTTTATAATTTGAAGAATATTAAATAATTAAGATTTGTTGGGATGTTTTTTTTAATATATATTATTTCTTTATGCAAATTTACTTCCATAAACTTACCTCTTACATGTTTTGGTTATTTTGTGAAGTGTGACTTATGTATATGAGCAAATACCAATGCAGAGTATCTAGAAACAATAAACTTTATTAGACTATCCTTTTTTAACATCGTATATATATATGTTATGTATCATTTATATTTTGAAATACTTTTTACATTGTAAAAGACCGTGTATTGGACTATAAACAAATTCTACCGAATGACGAGGATGACAAATTTATTTAAGCTAAAAATTATATTTTAAAATGCACAAGGATATATAAAACATTTAATTACTTCTTTAAAGCGAATAAAATGCATTTTAAAAATAAAGTAAATTAATAATTATGATTAAAAATTAAACTATTGTAATTATTATTAATTTTTATGTTATTGAATGTATGCTTTTTACTTTATCCTCATTTAAAAACATTGATTTTTTTTAACCAATAATTATAACCACGCATTATCCAGTGAAATAGTCATATATATATATGAGTCGCACCCTTCAGTTTGTTTATAGTCTTGGTTTCCTTTCCTGTTGGGATAAAGATGTTTTCAAACCACTGTTACTATTTGACATTCTTATAACAATATATGAAATTAAGTAATTTAATTAAAATATAAATAAAATTAATGAATATGAAAGTAATAAAACGTGTTGTAAAATAGGAGTGTAAATATTTTAGTGCCAAAAAATTAGGATCTTAGATGCTTTGTTTTTGGAGTTGCCAAAAGGACAGAAAGACAAAGTCCTTTTTATATATATATATATATATATATATGAGTAAAATAAATATCAATGGAAGGCAAAACCAGCATAATTACAAAAACAAATGTTCTCCAGCACATGCTCTTGTACGAAAACACACCCCAACATAGTTTTCTTTCATCTATCCACATGCCCTCTAACAATACAAAAACAATAAGGACAAAATAAAGATCCAAACGACCTTGATTGTTTTTATGTTAAACAACTACTTCTACATTTTTTCAATTAAAATATATATTGTGACTTCAATACTTAAATATTTAAATGAGATTAGTTGAGACACGTGTCTCAAATGATTAAATATGTAGGTTGTGGGCATGTGCTTGTTTTCAAGGAAAGCATTCGATGCATTATTTCCTTTGCACTTCTTTTTATAATACTTCCCTTTGTCACTTTCCAGGCATGGAGCTCTGTCAAATTAGAGAGCATATTATATTATATTATATGCTATTTACTTATCCATTATAAAGTTAGAAATATCAAAAAATTCGGATAAGTGTATACATCGATACAAATTCGGATAAGTGTATACATCGATACAAATTCGGATAAGTGTATACATCTTTTAACTGACTGATCTTTTATTGTGATTAATAACAATAAAATAACATTGTTTAATGAATTTTTAATGATAAATTACTATTTATAAAATAATAATGATTATACAGTTAATTCAAAGTTATCGTTTAAGATATTTATAAATACATATTTTAGTAATATAATCTATTTTATCTCATATTCATAATTCTGATTAAAAACACTTTCGTATCTCTCGGAAGATTTTTTTAGGTGGACCTTTTTTTTCATAAGAAATTAATTAAAAACTCTTTCACTTACTAACATTATATCCTCTTCTAATTACACTCTTTAAATACATTTTCACTAAAAAAATATGGTTTAGTTCATAATTATGTTATTTAAGCATATTATTAAAGTTCAATAATTGATTTATATGTAAAAAATAAACATTTTATGTAAAAACACACGTCACACGTATTATAGAGATATTAGTAATTTAAAAGATTAATCTCTAACTAAAAAATAGTTCAAGTTCAACTAACAGTACAAAATGAACACAAACAAGCGTGTTGGTTCCCTATTCTAGAACACACATATAAAAATTAACATATATTATAAATGGGTTTATAACATCTCAATCCTATAATTTTGAGAGTTTACACCAACTCATGCACTAAATTTTAAAGATTTTTTTATATAAATGATTTACTTAGACATAAATTTGTAGGTAGAAAAAAAAATCGTATTTTGTTTGAATTTGTACTTGAGAGGAAATATTTTCATCGTATAATACTCAAATTTTAAAGTTAGTTATCAAGTTTAAAATGAATATATTCTGTATGTTACTATCAAATTTTTAATTTATTTATTACTCTGATTTAAAATATATCTAATTAGAAAAAAAATTTCATTATTATTTGACATTAAGGAAAATAAAATATGTTTTCGGTAAATATTAAAACATTGGCAATATTAAGTAAGGACATATTCATTACTGGAGAGAGGCAAAATATAAATTCTATGTAATAAATATAAACTTTTAATTAGAAAACAAATATATTTTAAAGTATATTTGATTGCATGATTATTTTATTACCATTCCTTTAATTTTGATTTGTTTAGAAGTTGAGATTGATAGAGAGAGCCACACAAAGTTACATCTGAAGCTGGTAATGTATTAAATAAGAAAATTAGTGTGGGGGTTGCTAAAGAGAAATATGAAAATTTATTGAGTTGCACTATTAGTCATCGCTTCAGTAAAGAGAATCAACTAAATTAGGTGAGTGTTATCACTCAGTAATGGTGGACTTTGATTTTTTTTAATAGGAATCAAAGTAATTAGAGCTATAATGCATAAATTAGAGTAATAATATTCATTACAGATTATTTCAAGAGCTTAATTACAAATTTTAATTAATTATACTATATAATATTAAAAAAATGAAGTCCGAAAACAATTAAAAAAGTTATATAATTTTTTCAACAGATTTAAAGAAATAGTTTTATTTTTGCTAAAAAAAATTACAGAAAAATTTCGTTGTCTTTCAAGGATTTGGTTAGAAGTTGGAATGATCTCGCTACAAAAATTGCTTGATAGAGACAGACATACATCACTTTTACGTTGCTATCCACCAAACTATTTAATTTATATTTTTAATATTTTTTAAATGAGATTTAAAACACGATAAAAATAACAGTAAAATAATATATATAGTTTTTTTTATAACTTACTAGCATTATATTTATCATTATTTTAAAATATAAACAGCTAAATAAGGATAACTTCACAAAATAAAATTACGCTGGTTATTTTTATGTGAAAAATAATTGTCCCTAAATACTTTAAATTAAATTCCAGTTCTTGGACAGCATAGACTTCTTTCAAAATTGTATTTATTTAATTTCATTTTTAACATTAAAAACGGCCACATAAAAAAACTCTGAAAAAAACTAATATTTTAAATTTCAAATGAACGGAAATATTACAGGATGTATTTTTAATTTTTTTTTAAATTATCTTATTATATATATAATTCAATGAATTGATGATAAAACTCAAAAGTGTTGATAAAAATTCATGATATTTTACAAATTATTTTTTGTCAGTAAAGGGATAACGGGGTTTGAAGATCAAGTGGTAAAGTGCTTTTTGTTGGTAAATTGGAGAATTAGAAACACAGCATTTGCTTTGTAATTAGATTTTTTATTGCTATTTCATTTTATTTTATTGGTTAGACTTGGTCAAATAAAAAACATAGATTTAATTAGTGTTTATAGTGTGTATTTTTAATTCTAAGTTTTATTTATTTTAGGTTATAAATGAAATTACCTCTCCCTCAGAATTCTTTTTAAGAAAAGAAAATGGATCATTTCCTAACAAAACACAAGAAAACTATAACACCTTACATTATAATTTATAAGAGATAGACTCTTGTAAATTAATTTTGGGGAAAAAAATTAACATTTTATTCTGCTTTGTGTGGCATCTGAAAATTCAGGTTACAATTTTCCTTCTATTTATACATTCTTATTTTTTTTTAATCTCATTTTCTTGCAAATTCGAAATGACTCCAAAAGTTTTTTTTATTAATAACTGTGTACCTGCAAATTTTATTTGGAAAATATATATTTGTATTACTAGTATTTGAAAAAAAAAATCAGTACAATATTTCACATATAAAAAATATTGTCGAAATACTTTCGTCATATAAAGAAATAAATATTTAGAGAGCAAGTTATTCCAGCACACGAATTTATTTTCTTCTAACAATATTTATACTGATTTCAAAATTCAAATACTCAATTCAAGTTATCATTACAAAAATTACATAGGTTAATTTGAAAGTTTAATTAAACATGTATACATTTTTTTCTTTTGAGATTATTTAAGTTCTAAATGAACTAAACTTCATCTTGTTTACAATATTTATAATATACTATATTGTCATTGGATAGTCTATATTAAACTTATTTACAAAGATATTAATATTTTTTATTATTATTTACTTGTCCAAAAGCTAGATATAGTACTCAGGTATTTTATTATTTCCTAACATGAGATTTTATTGTTTCCTTACATAAGATTAGACTGTTCCCTTTTTAACTTAATCACGTTAATTTAATTGTATACATGTATAACGTACTTTATATAAGTATATAAAAGAGTTGGTGTATCTTTCACAAACCTAAATTTATAATAGATTTATCCCAACATAATCGGGTACTACTGTTTTTTTTTTTTAATTTGGTAATTCACATGAAACTTTTAGGGTGATTGACATTTATTACCATATATAGAGGGAGACTTTCTATAACTAATCTTCTTATTTTTTTATATGATGTTTTTCTTATTTTGTAGGACCTCTTGAAACATATGTATTTAGTTTCAACTACTCTCGATAACTTTTTTATTGAATCGGATTTAAAGTTTTAATTTTAAAATTGTAGGCTTATATGTTCAAATAGAATATCTCTTAAAAAAAATAGATGTTTTGGAATAAATTTTTTAGAATTTATGATATGAATAATATTGGTAAGTATCTAAATATTGAGAGAGTTGTTAAAGCAACATTCAACCACATTATTGAGAAGTACATATATAGTAAATTAAAATAAAGGTTTTAAATAAATGGTGTCATCTTTACCTTAAAAACTCAATTTTAGCCCTATATACATACCACCACACAACCATTTTGGTTTTCAATTGCTCTTTTGTCAAAATATAAGTACAATAAGTGTATGTTGTGGCTTAAATATTAGTACTAGAAGCTGAATTTTTGTAAGTTGGAAAGAAGTAATAAAATTCATGTTAGTAGGTTAGGTGTTAAATATGTTTGAGCAAAAAATATTATTTAAAAATTATGAGTTTTGTTAAGATTGGGATGATATAGTACTACTATCTCTCAATTGAAAAGTTTTGAATTTATTTTTGAGTCATTATAATGTATGTTCTATAAAACAAGTTATAGGTTATATGCAATAGAATTTCTTAGGGATTCATATAATGAGCAAGACAAATTGTCATTTGATTTGATTAAAGACAATCAAAACACATAATTTAGTTATAATCATAAGTCATTTATTATGTGAATATTTGCTAAGATTCAATTACTATAAATTAACATAATCACAGTTCAAGGAATATATTTATCAAATATATTTTTTTTATAGTTTTTTTTTTTGCAACTTAAAGTTCTATAAAGAAGTGAAATCATCCATTCTTGGACGTTTATCCACGAGCAACACAATCTCTATGCAAATAGTCAAATGGAAATGTTATTAAACAGATGGAGATTTTACCTTTGAAGATTACACGAGCAACAAACATATTCATGAATATCAATATAAAAATCAAGGAGCTTAAAGATCAAAATATGAGACTACAACATTATTTCTAGTTATATTACTAAAAGCCTTCTTTATAATATTTTATTTAGTGAGAGAATGGTAAGCCTTATGTTTTCCACTTTGTGGAGAAAACTTTTGTTTTATATAATTTTTGTTAGAGTTAACATTCATTTATTGTATCTAAGAGTGACAATTAAGAGTACTAAAATTCTTAATCTCATGGGAAAATTGAAAAAAATAACCATGAGTTATTGGTGTACTCACTTTGTAACTAAAGTTTTGATTAATGGAATCCTTTAGGAGTTTCTTGAAGGAGAACGAAGTAGCAAAAAAGTTATAGAACTATTGTGTTGTTTTGTGAAATTTTTATTTGTTCGATGATCTAACGTTTTGCTATAAAGTCTCATGACTCTAAGAATTTGACTATCTAATGCTTTTTTTAAAACTTGCCTATTACTTCAAGTTCAAGTCCTAATGAAAAAAATTATTTATTTGACAAAAATATTTTAAATGCAAAAGCGAATAATGGTGATTAGTATATTTAGAAAAACATTGTTAGGACATAGACCAATTCAAAGACGATTTATCCTAAATTGGGTGCGAGTCAAAATTCATATACAGATTGACTTGGTACAGACGAACTCTATTACGACGTATATGTATATTGTAGAGTTTCACTTAAATATATAAGATTTATGTGGAATCAAAGTTTGAAACCTTGGTAGACTCATACACAATTACTAATAAACATATTCAAATTAAAAGATATATTAACATTAACATCTTGATAACCCTTTAGCTTATTCTTATAGTTTAAAAGGGAATAGTATAAGGTATTAACATAACAATTCAACTTACAAATGTAATTGAAATACATGTACCATTACTCACCTATTCTTTGTTAACTAACATTCTTTTTTATATAAACCAATTTCTAATATTCACAATCTTTTTAATGGATTTGGAAATGACAAAATAACATGATTTTCACACAAAACCATTATAATATATCTTATTATATGTGGAATTATATTTAACGAAACATCTTGAAATTCCATTGTTATTTCTTAAACATGATAAAAAGTAACTACAAATAATAGTTAGACCTCTATTTACATATAAAAATCATAATAAATACTAAATAGATATCTTAAATGGGAATACGTGAGTAATGGTACATGTATTTCAATTACCCACTATTCGTTAATTATTGTTGGAAAATTTTATTTAGATATTTTAAAAAAATTAAGTAATCAAAATAAAATATATTAAGAAAAAAAATATTAATTATTTAAGAATTGTTTAGAATTTGATTTTATATACTTATATTTTTTTCATTTATACATATAAAACTAAAGTTTTTTTAAAAAGAATAATTTTTAAAAATTAATACTCTATTGTGCAACTTATTTAAATTATTTTTTTAAAAAAGAATATTTTTTTGCACTATATTTTATTGTGTAATTTCATTTAAATTATACATTAAAATTACATTTTTATATGAGAGTTCATAGTTTAAAGAATTGTTTTTAAATAATTTTATTTAAAATTTTAAAAAATATTCGTTGATATCTATGGATACCCACGAATGTAAAAAAATTGTAAGTGTTTTTCGTCCTAAGTAACAGAATGGGTGTTGAGATAGATTGTTTTAAACGGGATGGGTAACAGATAAGAATTACAATTACCCATTGTTATCCATATCTCCAATGTCTATTTATGTAAAATTAATATTCATAAAGTCTTGTTCAACATGTGAGCTTTATAAATAACATTTAATCTATAATAATAACTTCTGTTCATATTTAGGTTTTGTGATACTATTAGGTTCAATGTGAAACAAATTACTCTAAACCTAAGTAGTGAAATGACTTGTTGGAATATGTATCTTTAAAAAACATTCCAAATATTCATAATGTATTAATTTATAACTGAATAGTCTATATTAAATTTATAAAGATGTTAACATTATTCTTTTATCTCAAAACTAGAAATATTGATGACAATAATAAATATTTTATTATTTATTTGTATGGGATTAGAAAGGTTTCCATTCTTAAGTTAATTACATTAACTTAATCATACCTTTTTTCTTATCTTAAAAAAAGTTTACTTAACTTCTATTAAAGAAAAATCATAGATCAAATTTTCCTAATTAGACATTTATGGATATCTAATATATTGTCTCGGTATCGCTAATATAGTCTCACATTAATTATGAGTCGATGTCAAGAACAACTTATATAATTTTTACTCTTTTAGTCAATTTACCAAAACATTTTTTTAAGGACAATACCATTATGAGTCTCGATATGTTGACACCCTCTGCACATGACACACATTTGACGCTGCAGACGTGACAGAGTGAGATTGCGCGCGAATGAGAAACGCGATCTTCAAAATAGGATAAAAAAGAATATATTACATCGATTCTCATAAACAACTGGGTGTAATATTTTTTTTTACTCAAAATGACTCATATTACATCGGTTAAGTCATCTAACCGATGTAATATATGATTCATATTAAAAAAAATTGAATTTTTTTTCATAAAGAGTGGGTGGGTCATAGACATCACATAGGTAACCAGTTTTGCGTGCGTCACATAAATAACCACTTACAGACACACGGTTTTACGTGTGTTACGGGTCATATATTATAATATAGAGTCCGTGTCACATCCTCACCAAATATTACATCTACAACATTAATTAATATTACACAAACAGTGTCAAGTTTGTATTAGCGACAGAAGGTGTTAATAAAACATTTTTCTACCATTATAGATCAGATTCAGTAGATGATAATACACTATTTATATTCTCCTTATTTTTTCAACTCATCAAAATAATAACATCTAAAACAAGTTACCGTATTTTAGAAACCCGATATAAATATCGGATTTATTTCAACACAATCAAACTAAAGTTTAACTTGGATAATTTACATGTTCTTTTAATATAATTTTTGTACGATAATTATAAAAAGATTGAAAAATCCAATTAAATAATAAAATTATACACGTATGAATGATTGATAGTGTTATCCTCTGTAGTGTGACAATGGGAGTGAAAAAAAAGAAAGATAGAAATAAGGCAGCAAGGAAAACTCACGCCATCAATTCTCCTTCATAAACGCACTTCGCCGCTTCCCTCTCCTTTCTACGCTTTTAAGAACCTACGCTCTGTTCTCACCTCCAACCATTCAACTTCCTCTGCTTCCTCAACTTACCATTTCTTCTCTCTCTCTCTCTCTCTCGTTCTCTCTGGGTATGTCTTTAGATCTTACATTTTTCTTTTGTGTCTAATTATTTTTTCAAAACTCGTTCATTCATGCTTTATGGATCATGTTCCAATTGCTCTCGATATGTGTGCGCTTTTGCAATTTCTTCGATCTGTTTTCTGTTTTTATTGTTTACATGATGGATGGATCGATCGCAAGAACAATTCCCTCGCTGGGCACCTTCACTTCATTACTCTTGAACGCCATCTCTCCCAAACAGCATCTTGTTATTTGATACTTGATTTACGAATGCTGATGCCATGTGAATTAGTCTTCAAATTAGATTTTCACCTTATTCTGTTTTTTGTGTGGAATTCTGACACTGACTTTCCCGTGCCATAAAGGGTTATGTACAAATATGATCTTTTTTTATACCCCTTTTACTCTCTTCCTCTCTCTGGACGACTCTGCTTTGTTTTTCAGTTCTGTATTGGGTAATTTGGGATCTGGTTTTATTTGTGCCCTTCATGGATAATCAATTGCGTTTGATTTCTGACTGATACTCAATAGTTGATGTGATATGATCCTCTCTGTATATGCTCTTTTCATGTTTTTTCTCTCTCTCATGCTTTATTAGGCAACAGGCATACGCAATCTCTATTTTGTACTTTAATTTAATTCCCTCTTGTTTGCTCTTAAGTGCTGATTAACGTCCACCTACTCTGAGATGGATTGGGGTGATTACAGAGGAAACAAAATCGATAGGTAATAAGTAATGTGATACCAAAAAAAGAGAGAGAAATGGAAAGAAAATTAGGGTGGCTAGTGTGAGTTACAAAAAAGAGAGAAGATATGTTTTTATCTATTTACTTTGGTGAAACTGTGATTGTGGTTTTTTTATTTTTCGATTCATGAATTTTGTTTTAGGTAACAGTAAAAGTTCATAAATTTGAAAAATACTCGAACAAAAAAAAAGATGAAATAAAAAAGTTAATGTATTTAGATTTTTAAAATCTAAAGATCGCAATATCCTATCATTTTCACCATGGTAAAGAGTAACTTCTAAGTTATCACGATATTTTCAACACGATCTATATCAGTAAGTGATCCTTCACCATTTCTTTAAATCTGTGTACTAAATCGGTTTGGTGATGGATTGATCTCTTGTGCACTCAGGTCAGGGCTAGATAAGGACTGGCAACCAGAGTTCCGAGAAGGGTTCATTAATGGCCTTTGAGCACTGCGTTTCGCAGCAATGGAAAACCATCCCAAGCCCCGTGACTGTGACAGAAAATTTTGATGGGTGTTTTGATTGCAATATCTGCTTAGATTTTGCACATGAACCAATTGTTACCCTCTGTGGTCACCTATACTGCTGGCCTTGCATCTACAAGTGGCTCCATGTCCAAAGTGCTTCTCTTGCACCTGATGAGCACCCACAATGCCCTGTTTGCAAGGAAGATATATGCCACACCACAATGGTTCCTCTCTATGGCCGTGGCCAGGCCATAGCTCATAGTGACCGTGATGTGAAGGCTTCCTATAGAGGTGTTTTCATTCCACCAAGACCACCTGCTTTGGGTACTCAATCTCTCGTGCCAACATCATCTCAAAGTGGTCAGCAACTTCCATATCGTAATCCTTATCAGAGTCAGCATTTCAACCCTCCTTTATACCAAGAAGAGGATGAATCATCATCACAAATGCTTCTCAGTCCTGGTGCAATGGCACCGGGGTTCCCCCACCTCGTGGTTGGGATGTTTGGAGAGATGTTTTATACCCGAGTCTTTGGCAACTCAGAAAATGTATACACTTACCCAAATTCTTATCACCTGGCAGGAAGTAACAGCCTCAGGTTGAGAAGGCAAGAGATGCAGGTAAACAAATCACTGAATAGAATTTCAATTTTTCTCTTCTGTTGCTTCCTTCTATGTCTCATCGTCTTCTAAGCAAGTAATTGGACTGTTCTGTAATTCCCCGTTGTATAATTTGTAAAGAAGAACGGGTTCAAACTCAAGAACGAGATAGATTGAGTACTTGTAATTTAGGTTAAAAGAACCGGTGTTGTTCAACATTTACTACAGTATATTAGAGCTCCATTTTAAGGAAAGCCATGGTACATGACTGTTGAGAAGTATTGTATTGTACTCAATTCTATTTCATACTGCAGTTTTAAAAAAATTGGTGCCTATATACAGTTTTCACGTGTCTAGTTCAAAGTTCTGAGCACTTATTGATTAAAGAGAACATTTCAATCCGACCAAGATGATTGAACATAGACTGAGTCATTTGGTCTATTAACTTTGTAGAAATTAAATGTCTCATGCTAGTTACATTATTGTCGTTGTTTTGTTGTGAAATTTGATATGCGGATAAATGCGGTAGCAATTATGGTTATATTACTGTAGTAGTCGCAGTTAAAACAGTTTTTTCAAACCTTGATCTCAGATGGAGTGATAGTTATTTTCTCTCTGAAAATATTAGGTGCTTAGAAGAGGAGGAACAATTTTTCAACTCTCACCAAATCAAGAATGGAAGAGTTTTAACAAGGCTTACCCTTAGTGGTGAATCTGTTTGAATAATTTACCTATATATATTTCAATGGACGAGTTTCTTTACATTTAAAATACGTGTCTTTAAAAGAATAAATTTTAAAATAATTGAAACAGTTAAAATGTATTTATTTAAATAAACATAAAATTACTTATTTTTAAAATAAAGACACTAGGAAAAAATATATAAAAAAACAAAAATGTACTTGTTTTAATTAAATAATAAATTTTCTTTTAAAAAATAGACAAGTCATAATATTATCACCCAATCAACCGAGGACATGAAACATTGATAATTGTAATGGATAAGATTTGTGTGGTGAAGCAATGAGTTGTCCATGGTCCAGCATTATCAACCAATAAACCTCCAAAATTCATGTCTAACTGAGTTGTGTTTTCTGGGAAAAGAAGGTACATAACGACGAATCTAGATTCTATTCCAGCTTTCTTTTCTCTGATGATGTTGGTGGCCCTTTTGGGCTCTACATATTTAATTTTCAATATCTTAACTTTGGTCAGTTGGTAGCACTTTTTTTAATTAATCCCAAATAAATAGAATTACTAAATTTGGTCAGCAGCAGTGGTAAACTGAGCTAAAAGCTGAAAATTTAGATTAAATTGAAAGTGGCAACATAATAAATAAGAACATAATTAATTGTTGAATCAAATTGTAATATTAGATAATTATATATTTTTAGTAATTCTAATTTTATATTTTTAACTTTTTTTGTTTAATACCATTTTATATTTCGATTTTTTCATAAATATTCAATATATCAGGTTTTTTTTTACTAAATCTAATCTCTAGTTTTGTTTAAGTAACTGAATTCGCTCTCTTTTATTAACGTTGTTACTCTGACTAATAATAAAATGAGATATAACACATATACAATATTTTATTTAAGTTGAGGTGGATAATATGTGACGTTTTTAGTTACTTGCTCGGTTGGAAAAATATATTATTCTTCTGAAAATTGAAGACATGAGCATAGTGGATTTTTTCTTAGTTGAACGTTTGCAAAATTTTGATATTGAATTTATACAATTTATTGGTATTAACATAGTTGTGATTGCGCTTATGGTTTTATTGTTGGTCTGTGCAGTGTGATTTTTTTTTTAATTGAGTCTGTAAGGTGAATGTTACTTCTTGATTATTTATTCTTGTTGTTATGTTTTAGAGTTATATGGTAGGATTAATGGGGTGTTGACACTATAAATAGTGAAAACCTACCTTTCATATTTCAATAAATTAATTTTTTTAATTTAAAATATTATTATATTAATATAAGTGTTTGTCAAATATATGATTTGCATTGTGCCACACCTAAATTTGAGAGAAGATAATAAGAATACAATGAAAAAGAGGAAGAAGATGACCTACGTAAAAGGGACAAACATGTCACAAATTCATGTTACACTATACAATTATTTGAAATCTTCTTTCACGTGTACATGTGTATGTATGAACTCATCACTCTCTTAACGACGTCAAGACCAATTTAACAGAATGACCAAATTCAGTCACTTAAACAAAATTGGATTCAACATTAAAATAAAATAATTGAATAATTAAAATAATAACTAACAAGTATAACACTAAGCAATAATAAAACAGTGTACAAATAAACATAAAATTCCAAAAAATCATAGTTATAAAATATTCAAATATTATGGTTTTCTATTATTATTTTAAGAGATCAAATAGTAAAATATAAAATGCATTTAGATAAATTATTTTAAGACGTATATAAATAACTTATTAAAATAGGCTAAAATTAATTAGAAAAAATTTAACTTATTAAACACATAAAATGATTTTATGGAAAATTTCATTTACAATTTGCATGGAATGTTTACTAGACATGTTCTTTACTCACCAGCCATATTTTTACTGTTTAGATGCATGTAGTTGGCTTTAATATTTGAAAAATTAAAGTGAAAATAAATGCAAACCCTTGAACGAGTACAGTAGGTCAAACACATAGTTGCCTCATGTAAAATGATGTTTGATGGTGATACTTTGGACTTTTTAAAAACAAATAAATGAAGAGATCTCACAATATTAGATTTTTTTAATGTATTAAATTTTAAATTTTTATGTGAATAAATTATTTTAATAATCACTAATATATGAAAATATTAAATATAAAAATAACCACTACAAGTTTTTCCTTAAAAAATTAGCTGATATTTTTAAAAAATAGTTCCAACCTATATAAGAAAATAATTTTTTTTTAAAAATCTTATTGGTTTAAAAAAAATATCTTAACTAACATGAGAAATTATCCCCTCCCACACAAAACGCGTGATAGCTAAAGAATAACTACTATTTGAACACACTTAGTCACCATTACATTTACCTTCTAAGTGACTCATTGGTCTTAATTGGTTAGCCTTCGCACTAATTGGAGTTATTGAGCAAATTTGACTTTTGAGGTATTTTGATACTATTAAATCAACTCTCCTTTTCCTAATTGTTTTTCTTCACCTTCTACTAGGTCAATGTATGGAGCAATTGCTTAGTTTAATTTGGGACTATATTTAGGTTAGGATAAGATATAATATTAATTTAAGACAAATATTATTATTTTAGGATAGTATTTATCTTAAATTCAAAATGTTTATAATTTCGTGGCCCATTTACGTGTATATATATAACTAGGTATTTGTCAAATTAATTCAAACTATCTTTATATTATCAAATTTTAGTGTATACTTGCGTATATTGTACTTGAAGTGCCCAATACTTTGTAAAAGTTGTATTAAATGTAATTGATAATGCTGAACTTTCATAAGTTTTTTATTGCGTCGTTTTATTTCAATTTATGGAAGTAGATTGAATCAGTAAAAGGTTTTAACATAATATGTGAATATTAACGTTATATGTACAGTTAAATTATAGAATAAAATATATGTATAACTTAAATTAAAGTATATTTCCTGTATATACTGAGATATTATTATATTTATAGTATTTGTTATATAAACCATAAATAAAAGTTTTTTGTTAATACACGATTGTTTAAAACTGTTATTTTAAAAGAATCTCAGACGTTAAACAAAGTGGGACACTTCAAAGCCTAACATAAACCAATTTTAAAAAATGCGTAAGTCTAATTTCAAAACCTAAATTGATCCTAATCAACTTTTAGTCTAAGTTGGTCAGTGGATGATGCCCTATGAAGACAAGATAGACCCATTGATAGGCAATTGCTTCCTGCTCTGCACCAAATTTCAATATGAAAAAAAAATGTTCTTAAATAAAATGGATACACACAAAATACATTATGATCTCCTTTTTCTATAATATATTTTCAGATTTTTTTTTTCTGAAACGAATTCTTTGTATTACGAATTTTCGGATTTTGATTTTTTTTTCAGATTTTTATTTCCAAAACACAATAATTTTTTTTGGAATATATTATTTTTAATTTCATTTCTAGATTAAAGGACATTTTCGAAATTCTTAAAGTATGTTGTGTGCAGGTTCAAAAAATTGGGTGCAGGGAAAATTTTCCTTTTGGGCTTCCTCTAAGTTGGCTCTTGGTTACCATTAATTTTTTGGGCATTGCATTCTGCACCCTTATGTTTTTAAATCAACACCTACATGAAGGTGGAATGATAAATTTATCTCCGAAAAAATAGATTATGGATTGCACATATTAATATGTAATTTTGGATTCGGAAAATATCTTTTGGAATGTACAGATAAAATAGGATTTTAGAATTTAGAATATAAAATGTGTTAATGCATTTTGAATTGTAATTTTGGAAATATGTTTTTTGAAAAAAAAAAATTGTGAATAATGAAACTAAATATAGATGCATCTACTAAAATTAATCATCTTCATAAATAAAGTCATATACAAAAATAAAATAAGTAATATGTATGAAAAAAAATTAATTGTTTGTAAGGCTAACATGTGTGTTTGTGTAATTTTTTACATTTGGGTAAACATTTGTATTATACTAACATAATATGAAGATTATAATTTAGTCTTTGCATATCAGTATCTAAACCACAATATGATTATAGTTTGTATGACGCAATCATTATACAATTTCACCTCCACTAGTTTTCAATGTATAATGTAATCGATAAGTAGTTGGAAATACGAATATGAAACATGACCGTACATGTAAGAAAATACTTAAATAAAATGTGAATGATGCACATGTCCTATACATATAATTTGATGTAGATTGACATTCGTGGAATACTTACTTCATAATATGAATGTTGTGATATTTTACTTCAATGATAAACACACTAAAAAAATATTGTATCTACTAGCAATCATGTATTTCATATCGGGCATAGTCATCTATTTGTCTACATTAACATTCGAAGACATCAATGTGTCTAAATAATTTAGACACTAAAACAATATGTTTAAAATAATAAAATTATATTTATTAAATTAAAAAATAAAACAATATAACTAAAAAGACACTAAAACAGTTAAAATTATATTTTTCATCCAATGATATAAATTAATGAATAAATAAATAAATATGTAAATATATTCACATTTTTCATATAATAAAAAATGGTTATTATGATTAAAATAGCCTTTGCTTAGTAGCTATAAGTGAGAAAAATTGTCAATAAAAGTAAAACTGTAAAAAAGGAGTATGTACAGTAAAAAATGTTAGTGCAAGTATAAATATACGCTCAACGTGTCAACATTTGTGAAATAGTAATAAAATTATATAAACAGTGTCCACACCAAAAACAATTATTGGTATTTATGTAGTATTTTTAGAACAGAAGCATAGATTATTTGGCAAAAGAAGAAATTGTATTGAAAGTAAATTGTAAGAAAATCCATTGCTTAACTTGCAAGTTTATTTTTTATGGCGAGGTCAAAGAAAGAAGAAGAGAAATAGAGGGACGTTTGGTATAACATTGCATAGCATATAGCTGTTTGTGGCATCGCTCTCCCGCGCCATTCCCATTGCGGTGTGATCTGCAGGTGCAACAAGAGTGGAGCAAGATCCGCGTGAAGATAAAAATGGCGAGTCTGTTTGGCTCATCGTCTTCCGCTCCGTTCAAGATGAGAGTCACCAACACGCCCTCCACCGACCTCGTTCTCACCAACCTCGCCTTCTGTTCCCCCTCCGATCTTCGCAACTTCGCCGTCCCCGGTCACAAAAACCTCTACCTCGCCACCATCGCCGATTCCTTTGTCCTATCTCTCTCATATCCTTTTTCTGCAATCTATTGCACTTTATTCATTTTTGTTTAAAATTTAATTATGTTTCACGATTGCGTAGAGTTGAATTGGTTACTTGTTAATTTTCTGTCATTAATTTTGCCAATGCGGTATAGTGGATGTTATTTCGTGGATTAACCGGATTGATGATTCTTTTGTGGCCTTTAACTAAGAGATACTGCTCATGACAGCATAGGCAACGGCCAGATTGGGTTGAACTCCATTCAACGGCGGTGTGCCAAAGTTTCTGCTGGTGATTCCGTACAATTGACCCTGTTAGTTTGCTTTAATTTGTGTTTTTCAGATTGGTAATTAAGTATTGACGATTATTGACTTTCCTTTTTTATTTGTTTCTTCTGATTTGATTTTTTTCGCTGTTGCTTAAGATTTGTGCCTCCCGATGACTTCAACCTCGCACTGTTGACCATTGATTTGGAATTTGTTAAAAAGGGGAATAAGAGTGAGCAGGTATGTTGATTTGAAAAAGTGCTCATTGTGTTGTCTTCAATTTGTTTTAATTAGGGTGGTGTGGCCTTATAATGGTTGCTGTTTCTTTGTCTTGTAGATTGATGCTGTTCTACTGGCTAAGCAACTTCGGAAGAGATTTTTAAACCAGGTAGGGTATTTGCATGGTTATTTGCGCCATTAACTTGGTTAATAATGGCGGTGTTTTAGTTATCATTGATTTGTACCTTTTGATATTAGCATGCTAGATGTTAATGATACTAAATGCAGAATTTTATTTCAAAAACTTATTGTCTCGATTGATTACTATTGGACAACAAAAAGGAAAAGAAAATATTTTCTGGTTGTTGAATGACTTCTTTTGTTATTATTTACATAAATACGTGTTTATCATTTCCCAGAAAGTTACTGTATATAATTCATAGTTGTATTATTTTGCATAGCTACTAATATCCCATTTTTATTTGATTTTTGTAATGACTTTGAAATTCAATTTGTTCACTATAACGAAGCCTTTCCTTTATTAGTAATGCGTGGGTCTTGTTTCGTTTATATTGTAGGAGAATAGTTTTCTATGGATGGAAGATGGGGGGGGGGGGGAGGTAGTAGGGAAAGGAGGGGGTTATCTCATTGTGATTTACTCTTTATGTATCTGTATAGTTGGCTGAAAATTGACACATTTTCTAAAGTCCATCAGCTTGCCTATATCTTTTTGTTTGAGATCTCGTGCATGTTATTCTGGTTGTAAGCTTTCTCGTATCTCACTGTTTCCACAACTTATCAAATTGTTTTCTAATTCTTAGGGAGCTTGGGAACATTCTTTATCCTGGGCCTCTATATATATTCTCTCTTTCATGAACATTCCTTTGTTTGATGTACTACACTCCAGTTCAATTTGTTAATCTGTATTATTTCGTGCAGGTTATGACTGCGGGGCAAAAAGTGTTATTTGAGTACCATGGAAATAACTATAGCTTTACTGTCAGTCAAGCTGCAGTTGAAGGCCAACAAAAGTCCAATTCTCTTGAAAGAGGGTTGATTTCTGATGACACATACATTGTTTTTGAGACATCACGTGATAGTGGAATTAAGGCGAGTTTCCCATTTGGCTTTTGACATTTATATACCTTGTTTTGGTCAAAATAGATTTGGCATATTTAGAGAAAATAAACAAAAGTGAAATATTTATTATTACTAAGAATAAGTGAAGAGTATATATTTCTGGTGTCAAGACTTTGAGAAAGGTCTTGAGGAAGCTATCTACAGTGCTAACTCTTTACTGATGTGACTTGTAACTAAAATCGTAAGAAATTGATATGCAGTTACAGTGTAGGAAATCACCTACTACTAAGACTACAGCTGATATTGAATACTCACTAATCATATACACTTGGATATCCTTTGATGCTTGACTAGTTCACAGGTCAGTAAAGAAGTTAACAAACCTTTAACTTCAAATGTAAATCACAATGATGGAACAAAAATCTCATATTTCAAATACGCTTCATGTAAATTACTCACACAAAGCTAATTATGTACCTTAAATTCTAACCTCGAGTAAATATCAAGATCTATGCTTCCCAAAATCAAAATGCAGAATCAGCATTGTAGTGGTGCCGTACAAAGAGATTATGTTGGAAAACTGCCATAATGAGGTCACATCTCAAGCCTATCAAGGCTCACTCTTGTCTGTCTGCATCATTTTTATAGACACCTCACCCTAAAAAGCTGAGAACAGCAATGAATTTAGAAGCCAGGCAGTTTTGACATCACAAAGTTATTGAATCAGCTTATCTACAAATTTTATTTGTAAAAGGCTACGCAGATGCAAACATTTTTTCATTGTATAGTTACATAGATTTCACTGATTGGGGTTTATTGAATGTTCAGCTAATCTTGATGTTAATACTGAGTATTGACCTGATTTTTGGTAATATCTTTTGTATGTCATTTAGAAAACTAATCCCTTACTTAATATTGGTTATTATTTTATATGCTCCTGGTAAGATAATAGTCAATACATTGCTAAGCAAATTAATGATATTGTATGAAGACTCTTAACTGTACTCTACTGGTTGTGATTGTCCTTATATTTACTGGTTTATGTTGTGCTTTGCAGATTGTCAATCAACGGGAGGGTGCAACTAGCAACATTTTCAAGCAGAAAGAATTTAACCTTCAGTCACTGGGTATTGGTGGTTTGAGTGCAGAATTTGCTGATATATTTCGAAGAGCTTTTGCCTCTCGTGTTTTCCCTCCCCATGTGACATCTAAGTAATACTTAAATATACTGCGGTTCATTAATGTGTTGTTTTTGTAGTATATCATGTTCTTAGTTGAAAGCCTTTGAACTTTCAGATTAGGAATCAAGCATGTAAAGGGCATGCTTCTTTATGGGCCTCCTGGAACTGGAAAGACACTTATGGCACGTCAAATTGGAAAAATTTTGAATGGGAAGGAACCAAAGGTTTGGAAATTACTCTTATTCTTGTGATAAATTTGAACAAGTACATACAAAATTATTATGTATGCAATCAGCAACAGTATAGAGATCTTATAATTGCAATTTCTTTGATTTAATATTATACAGTCTCCTAATTATTGTTGATAGTGGGCTAGAAATTGCCTAGGAGCATGCTTTTGTTTTCATGGTTTGTTACTTTATGCATCTACTTTCTTCTTTTTTCTTAAAATTATACAACATGATTGTTTTCATGTGTTATCATTGATGGTGAATCTGGGCTTGAGTGACAGTAATGAATTTGAATCTCACTTCCTGTTCTCCAATATTCTCTATTTTTATGGATGTAATTTGTGAGTTTTATTGGGGTGGGTGTAACTTTCTCCTGACATATTAAATGTTCTCATGCTGCATTTTTTACTTCTCTACTTACTAGATTTTTTTGACATTTTTACTTTGTCCTGTGTTAGAATATTTAACTAATTGATTTAATTGAATAGCTTCATAATCTGAATGTGATTTCTGTAGGTTGGTAATTATATTTTGTGGTCTTAAATTTTCTTTTCTATGACTTGTACTAGATTGTAAATGGCCCTGAAGTTTTGAGCAAATTTGTTGGTGAGACTGAAAAGAATGTGAGAGACCTTTTTGCTGATGCTGAACAGGATCAGAGGACCCGAGGTGATGGATATATATACCCATTGTATATTTCTTAAGTTAAATTTTCATATAATTCAGTTTTATTGTTCACTGTTTTCCAGGGGATGAAAGTGATTTGCATGTTATAATCTTTGATGAAATTGATGCTATTTGTAAGGTATAAGTTTTTTCAACTTTAGATCAACATCAATCATCTATTGCATTGCTATTGTGACTTTATCAATTACAGTTAATCGGCAACAACTGAGTTTGCCTTAACCGGTATCTCTTTATACTCTAGCTTAACTTAACTTGATTGTGGTCACGGATCAATATTAGTTTTTACATTCATTTTGTCTTGATATACTTAACTAGTAGAAAATTTGTGTTTATCTTGGTTTATACGACAAAGTGCACAAGTATGATTAAAGGGGAACATGATAATGCTTAAATCTGGGGGCTGCATGTAGTTTCTTGAGTAATCATATTTCATGAGCATTATATGTTGTTATTGAATTGCGTGGTACTATAATCACTCTATGTTTCTCTTTATGTCTTGTGCAGTCAAGGGGTTCAACTCGGGATGGTACTGGAGTTCATGACAGCATTGTAAATCAGCTTCTTACTAAGGTCAGTAAAAGGTTTTGAATGCTTTTATTGATAGAAGAGATAATGTTTCTATAGTAGTCATATCAGAAAATCTAAGACTATTTGCTTGGTTTACAGATAGATGGTGTGGAGTCACTCAATAATGTTTTGCTTATTGGAATGACTAACAGAAAGGATATGCTTGATGAAGCTCTCTTAAGGTCTTTATATCTTCTTCCCATGTTATGATCTTTGAATTTACTTCCCCGGGAAAATATAGCTGTGATCCAATCTACTGCCACTTTGATTGCTTGTTATAGAATTTGGAGAGTTTACACATGTATATATTTATTTATGATATTAATTAGAAGAGGAATAATGTCCTAAATTAAGTGTAATCAGCACTAATAAACTTTGGGTCAGGATTAGCTAATATCGCTATCTATTCTTCTGATTAATTCAAACACTCAAGGCTAAGCTAACATTCCCCCTCAAGTTGAAGGATGTGTGTCATATCATATGTACTAAAGTCAAACTAATGCCTTGTACGACATTCAATAAGTATATCAGCTAACTAAACGTTGGAGTTGACAAATTTAGTAATGAACTTGCCTTTTTTAAAAAGAAAAACTTTGACAAAATATAGTGAATCCCTTTGTGTTCTGCCCTTTCATGAAAATGGGGTTAGAAGCAATAATAATGCAGTTGATTGTCACGCATCAGTTTCATTTCCATAATGTCTCACAACTTGAGCTGTTAAAGCTATTGCTTTAACCCAAGTTCATTGGCTGCTACTTCCTTGGCATGATACTTGGCATTTGTATTGACCTAGCAGCTCTGTTCTATTTCTAGCTACTATGTCATTAATAACAAATACTACTACCTGCCTATTCATGTGCTAAATTCTAATACTTAATCTTGACTCCTGTAATGATTTGTATAGTAGCTATCTGCAGAAGTGGTTCTTATCTTTTAGTCATTTATCATTTACTTGTGTAATGTAGACCCGGGAGATTGGAAGTGCAGGTTGAGATAAGCCTTCCTGATGAAAATGGTCGATTGCAAATTCTTCAAATTCACACTAACAAAATGAAAGAGAATTCTTTTCTAGCTCCTGATGTGAACCTTCAAGAGCTTGGTAAGTGTTATGTGATGCCTAGTCTTGTCTTACACATGTATAAATTTACTTTTTTGGATGAAATGAAAGTAATAAAAGGTTGCTTACTTTTCTTGTTTGCATTAGCAATTTTTTATTTATTAGGATATTATTGATGATTTACCATAAACCCTTTTATTTGATAGTTTAATCATATGAAACCTGAAGGGGAGTCAGGCAAATTAAAAACTAGTTTAGGTTTGCTCTAGTTCCGAGTAGTATGTAAAGTTATGTAATTTTTTTTGAATTGGTCTTGAAATGACCTAAACATGGACAAGCTGAACGCAACACTAACACCAACCAACACATTTGTGAATTGTGACAACAATACGAGGTGTCCATTTACATTTTACATATTTAGCTGTGTGTGAGATTAGTAAAACATGGAGACAATCAATGCCTCAAAGTGTTTGTTCATAAACATCAAAACTAGTTTGTCTAAAATTTGATTTTTTACTAATTTTTACTAAATATCAAACTTAGTTTGTTGAAATGTTTTTCAAAGTGCGAACCGACTAAATAGTTTGCTTTGTTAAAATAAGTTTTTTAGTTACAGAATTAGAGACAAGAATTGATTTTATAATATTGAATCATTATTAATCTTAAAAAGACTTTAGAACCAAATCTCCTATATCTAATTAGCGTTTTGGTTTTAGGAGTATAACAAACATCTTCTCAAGAGGCAAAAAAATTGTTTGGAAATGACCTCCAATTATGAAGGTATATGAAAGAATAAATACAACTAATTGATTTAATTCAAGTAGCTGAGAAATTTGTTAGTGGTTATATAGTTGTTGTGTTGGGAAGCTGTGTGCGTTTTCGGGTCTTGAGGGGTAGACAAAGAAAAGTATTGTAGTGGGAGGTTTGTAGACCACCCTCAAAGTGCCAGTGGTTGAATCTGTAAACTCTTCTCATTTTTTTTCCATCTGAGAGTTCCTTCCCTTCAGAGTTTTTTTTATCTAGTTTCTATAAGAAATTTACAAAACATAAATACATTCTTGTCCTTTGTGATAATACCATTCTATGATAATTACCAACACATTTTTGGTTAATGGGTTTAGTTTGTAACATGATATGATTAATGGTTGAAGGTTGGCATAAGATACCGAGAAGGCTATTATTCGTAGTCCATTATTTTGGTCATGCCATGTAAAATTTGCAAATATCAATGTCAATATTACTTTTATTGACAAAAATTGGAAAAATAAAATTATCCAAATCCATATGGATTGAATTGAACTATGAAATTCGTGGGATGTTTATTCTGGGTTTTATTTTTCTTGTCTTTTGCAGCTGCTCGAACAAAAAACTACAGTGGTGCAGAACTTGAAGGTGTTGTGAAAAGTGCCGTGTCATATGCTTTAAATAGACAATTGAGTCTGGATGATCTCACTAAGCAAGTGGATGAAGAGAACATTAAGGTTACAATGGATGACTTTCTGAATGCACTCCATGAAGTTATTCCGGCATTTGGTGCTTCAACTGATGATCTTGAAAGATGCAGGTACTAATTTTAGTCACAAGGATGAAAAGTTGGTTAGAAATAGGTTAAGCATTTTCATTTTATTTACTCTTATGTCATCATTTTATAAATTTACATAAAACTTATGCAGTCTAGGTTGAATACTTCCTACTGCATCACATGAAGAGCAAGTGGCATGTTACAATAGACTACTTCCTAGAATTGCAAAGAAAAACCTATTCTAACTAACTCTCTAGGAATAATTTTATATATCCAAATTGCATGATTACTGGAATTAAGTAGATCCTAGAATAGACCTATGACTAAAAGTGCAGGATACAGTATCTCTAAATATCTAACACTCCCTCATGCTAGAGCATATCAATCACATGCATCAAGCTGGTTACATATATATCAATTTGAGGATCCCGACTTGGTGAAGATATCTTTGAATTGATTGTTGGAATTGATAAAATTAATGATGTCTTCTGATAAAATCTTCTATTTGATGTGACTGTGACAATACTCAATTGATAGCATTAACCTGTCTTTTTTCCTCCAAAATTGCATCTTCCTTTAGGTGATGACAATATCCCTCTTTGATTGTGTAACTTAAATCCCCAAGAAATACAGGATTTACCAAGATATTTTATTTGAAAGTAATGACACAAGCACTCCTCTAATTTGTTATGCCATGGTGATCTACCTGTAACAAGGTATAGCATTGCTGTCAACATACATATACCACCACCAAGTAGATACATCTCGCAACTCCAAAAACCCGTATATAACCTTTGGCTACCAAATGGCTTTAGGTGGTCAATTGTTGTCACGAGGGCAACTTTAATAGTGAAAACTAGTCTACAACCAACCAAGGGTTTGTATAGGGGAAGGGAACAAGGTCCAAGTACCACCGCTCTAGAGTGCACAAATGTCATGAGACATTGCTTGCTTCCAACTAAGGTGATTTAAAACTTCAGCTATATTTTTAGGAATGGGTGCAAAAGACAAAGCAAAAAGAATAATATGATGAGAAGGAGACCCACATTTATAACTAAAAGTGTCATAATGGGTTTAAGGATTACAAGTTGAGTAGACACCATTTCGAAGAGCATTTGGAAAATCAATCTCTGATGGAAGGGCCAAAGAGGTTAAGAAATGGAGGTAAAGGTGAGTTAAAAGTGTTACGAACATTAAGTGGTGTTGCCAAAGCAGGAGGAGGATGCAATCAATGGTGCCACACTTGCAAAGGATTTGGAAGAGGTGGATCAAACATCTTTGTTGGGGTTAGGGATGACAACGGGTGGGGCGGGCATGGGTAGTAGCTATTTGCTATCTGTCTCGTTTAAAAAAAATCTGTTTGTTACCTGCCAAGTATTCGCTTGAAAAATACCCGTGGATTACGTGACGAAGTCTATTGTTATATACTAAAATACAGGAATAATTATAGATATTCTAATTGCTTGATAACCATTATTGTGTATATCCTAGAATAGGCTGATAGAAAAGCCAAAGATACAATATCTAACCGTAAACAACAATTACAGCAGAAGCTAACATATTTTATAACTGATCTGAGGACTAACACTCAGTTACATGATTATATATAAGATTCCTTTTTTTTTCCTCCACTATCATAGCAAAAAGGCCATGTATCCTCTTGCCCACCTAAAATAAAGTGAAGCATTGAAAAGGCTACGTCCCTTGAAAAATGTAAGTATTTGGGAGAGCATATGAAAATAACTATAGATATGTGCAAAAGTTGTTTTAAAGTGTCTTTGGATTGATATCATAAATGTACATTCCTTCATTTTTCTGAATCAAATCTACTAAACACGTGGAAGCTACTCTCAGTGGGTCTTACACAAATGCGGATTGAATTCTAGGAATCAAACATGCACTTCAACTTATTTCAATAAGCTCTCCAAGATAGCTAATGAAATCAATTTATAACTTAAATGAAATCACTTTAACTCTATTTGCTCTTCGACCATGAAAACAACTTGTATGTGAGTGCTTACGCGATAAGAACTTATTTAAGCACTTAATTTAGTTATTTACTCAAGCAGACCCTAGGTAAAATAATGCAGATTTTGTGAGGTCCATTTTGGATAGTTATTCGTAAATATTTTTGTAAATCCACAAGTACTTAATTTTATGAAGAATGTGGCATAATTGAAATCTAAGTGTATCAGGAAGTATTGTGGAAACCAACAAATTTGCTGTGTTATTGATAACATATTTTTTATGATATTTGATTTATAGACTCCATGGCATGGTGGACTGTGGTGATCGACATAAGCACATTTATCAAAGAGCAATGTTACTTGTGGAGCAAGTTAAAGTGAGTAAAGGAAGCCCACTTGTCACTTGTCTCCTGGAAGGATCCCGTGGCAGGTTAGTGATACATGATTTTTCATCTTAATCTGATCTTTATTATACAATGTTTCTAACTTACTTTGTTCTCTCAGTGGTAAAACTGCACTAGCAGCTACTGTTGGTATTGACAGCGATTTCCCATATGTCAAGATAGTATGTCCACTCACCTTTAAATATCTCTCCAGAAATCTGCATTGTATTTTACTATAATTCTGCCCACGTGTAATTCATCTTCTGTGATTGAGTAGGTTTCAGCAGAAACAATGATTGGTCTACATGAGAGCACCAAATGTGCACAGATTATTAAGGTTTGTCAACTAATATTTGTTTAGCCTTTTGAATCTACTGAGTTTTATATAGTTTCTGAAGACTGTTACTGATCTTACAAGTGAGGCTTTATGAAGTAAAAATCAATACATGCTTTTGACTTGCTACTATCTTCCCTTCATAAACAACTACATTGATATAATAGTCTTTTCTGTATCTCCCTAGCTAGTTGACCGTATCATGAAAATTCTACGGTCTAAGGTTTTTTTGTTTTATAATCTTTCCTATAGGTTTTTGAGGATGCATACAGGTCACCGTTGAGTGTCATAGTTCTTGATGACATTGAGAGGTAAGATTTGTGATTTTATTTGATCATCCTTTCCAGGAATTCCTCCTGAATGAATAATATTAATTGTTTCCTTGTTCATTGATCCAGATTATTAGAGTATGTGGCCATTGGTCCTCGTTTTTCAAACTTGATTTCTCAGACACTACTGGTTCTGCTCAAACGGCTTCCTCCAAAGGTTTCTGTTCATCCTTTTCTTTCAGTTTCTTTTCTGAAACATATCTATTAGGAAGTTCAAAAGAAAAACTGACAGGACTAGATCTGGATTCAGTGGGTGGGTGAATATATACTGTCATGCTACTTTACTTGCCAGTGGGCTAACCAAAATTTTTGATATCCAAAATGTCATATAACAAGTTTGATAATAATATTTTACACCTTAATGCAATATAAAGATTGACAATCTCCTTGTTGTCAAATTTCTCTCTTGCCGCTGGAAGCTAGTAATTAATTCAAGTTGTTTGTGATAGCTGAGAACTTGGTTTTCAATCTTCATCTCCACATGGACAATATCGCCAATGGAAAGTTTGAAATGTTAGTAATAAATAATTTTGATGCTGCATAAATCTTACTGTAGCTAATGTGCTTTCCTACTCATGTTGACAGGGGAAAAAACTCATGGTTGTTGGCACAACAAGTGAACTGGATTTCTTAGACTCAATTGGATTTTGTGATACCTTCTCTGTTACTTACCACGTTCCTACATTGAACACAAAGGATGCAAAGAATGTAAGCATATTTGTTCTTTACATAATGGTGTTATCTGGTTCATGGGCTAATTGCATGCTATTGACTTGTGTCTCATTAACGTTTACTTTTATTTTTCATGCCTTTTTGTACTCTTGAATCTTAATAACAAATAAGTTGTTTCATCTGATGAAATTTAAGTGATTGTATCACTTGCTGCAGTTTAATTTGTGCCTCTTGTAAACTTTGCCATTCAACTTAAATGTTAAGCTTCTCCTTTTCATTTTTAAAATCACAGGTCCTTGAACAGTTGAATGTGTTCTCTGATGAAGATATTGATTCTGCTGCAGAGGCATTGAATGATGTACGTATAATCACTCTTTTATGTACTTCATTTGTTTAATTGTCATGTATCAGTTTTGCCTGATTTGGTAAGACAATTAAATTGTTTGGTTATTATTAATTTAATTTGTACGATCTTTCTACTGGAAACCAGTGGTTGGCAAAGAACATGGATTGCATGATGATACTGGTATTTATTCTGACTGTTATTTTATGTTCAATTTCCATTATCAGATGCCTATCAGGAAGCTATACATGTTGATTGAAATGGCAGCGCAAGGGGAGCAAGGTGGATCTGCAGAGGCCATCTATTCTGGCAAAGAGAAGATTAATATCTCTCATTTCTATGATTGCCTCCAGGATGTTGTTAGATTATAAGTTGTCTTAATCACTTTCTCGGCTAGAGTGCATATCATCCTCCTTGAGCTGAAATCTCATTTTTTTTCTCATAATTTATTCCTACATGGCTTGTTATCATTTATTTGCTCAGAGGTTTTCCAATTAGTGTTGCTTGGTTGCGCTGATGGTAATTTTTGAGGCGTAGGGATTTCAGAGTCTTTTGATATTGAGGGTTATAACTTGTTTGGAGTCGAGGTACTCAAACTGTCATGATCATTATTCAGGATTCACCATTATCTAAGTCTTATATTGAGGTATCTCCTGGTCCTTTCTTTGGCATATTTTTAGAAATCAACTATCAGAGGAAGAACGTTTTCAGCTACAAAAATAAAAGAGGAACATGAGTAAATCTTTGACAGTCTTGTATGAATAATTAATTGTAATTGTGAAGTTAAACCATATTTTCTCTAAAGGCATTGCGTGTCTCGTGATATGATTTTACCGTTGATATTTTTATTCATATAAAAATACCTACTCTCTTGATGCATTTTACTTTCTTTTTTATAAGCATATCTAAAACAAGATATGATTTAACTTGGATGAGTGCTTTTAGAATAAATAAATCCACTCTGGAGAAAAAACTTTTCATAACCATTTTAATAAAACAGAAAGGTAAGATTATATTAGTGGAATTTTGAATCGAACAATTCTGTTATTCCTTCTATTCGACCAAGTAATGTTTAGTGTTTTCAAATTATAAATACTAGTAGTTTTTTTATTATAACTTTGGTTATTATGTAATTATTAATAAAGACACTTTGAATCGAAATCTAATGTAATTATTTTTCTAACTAAAATTAGTTTGATAAAAGAATTAAAATAAAAGTACATGTAAAAACGATAAAGGTACAAATAATTTTCAAGAGTAATGAAGTGAAATAGTGATTAAAAGCATATTTGTGATAACTAAAATTTAGGCTTTTAGTTATTTTTCAAAAAAATATTTTTGTAAATTAAACTACTGCCTGTCTTTATAAGAGATTGATGGTCTTTCCTATAAGGTACTCTATAGTTTTAATGAATTATTATTATTATTTTCTCTTAAGTATTAAAAATGTGTTTTTATTAATAAATATTAAGAAAATAATTTAAAAATTCCTGGTGATAAATTGTGTATATTCGTAATGTTATTCTAAAAATTCAACAAAAAATAACTGAATAAATTATTTTTATTGGTATGTATGATTAGGTTAAAAATATAGTATATGTTTTTTTGAATAAACATATTATTGGTGTGGAGTACACTCATTTTGCCAATGACTAGTCTCGATCGAAAAATTTGGTTGATTACGTCCATTGAAAATAAACTATATGTTTGAGGTAATTGATTAAATTTATAATTTTTTCTCTCTAAAAGAATAAGTTTGATTATTGAAACTAATGTTTTTTAATAACTTAGGTTATGTTTCAATAATTTTTCTTTGCTTTTCAGCCATATATACTCTTCCTTATTTAGAAGCTACTTTTTTTCATCCGCTCGAAATTAATTATCTTAAAATTACTTTTTAACTATTTTTCTCTTAAAAGATAAAATCAATTTTAAATATAAAAAGTTCTGCCAACGTGGTAGTTTATTTCAAGATTGCTAAAGAAGTTTTTATAGTTTTAAAGAAAGATAGTAAAATGCTATCTTTACCAGAGGTAGTATTAACATAACCGAAAAATTCTAATAAAAGTTAAATAACTAATCCAATCTATTTTTCCGACAATTTCCCAGGGAATGTTAAACCAATCGAGAATCCATATTAAAGATGTTCACACATAATATAACAAGTAGAAAAAGTTGAACTTAGTTATTCTTTTAAGCTTCATGTTTGAGCTAAGCCACTGCAAGAGCTTCACTCAGTAGTACAAAGAAAATTCCGAATTGGAAGAATAAAAATGAAAATTACAACAATATGAAAATATTAAATTATTTTAATATTAATATCTTCTATCAAAGCATTCTTATTAAAGTAACAATACAGTTTAAAAAAAAATAAAAAATAAAAATCATTGTCCTTATTCATTTGAAGTTCAGAGATGCAGCCTAAAGCTTATAAATAACACACGTTGGCAAGCATTATACAAAGCAAACATATCGTGTTGCAGAAAAAAAAAACAATAACCTTAATTAGTTAAAAAGCTTCCGCAAAATCTCATCAACCATGGTTCTGCCGTTAATTTTTGCAGGACTATTAGCAGCATCACAAGCTGCTGTAGGTACTGCAGCAATTGTGGGTCTTGCACAGAACCACAAGAAACAAAACGATGTGTTATACTTTGAATCTTTTTTATCTTATCTGTATTTGTGCAGTATGTTATATGTATTATATAACATACATAACCTTCGTGTTTACTTACATATTATCTTCTCTTGCCTATGTCCATCAAAGGAAAGCAGAAGAAGTAATGGAGCGTAGTAAGCGAGAGAGACGCAAAACTTGCAAGTTAATCTAAGTGCAATATGTTATTCTACATCTATAATTTCTGTAACTCTGGAGTTTTATTAATGAATTAGAGAATTATCTCTATTGAGTAATCTATATTGTATCTCAATCTTATTGTAGGAAATGATAAGGTTGGATTTACAACTTTTAAAAATAACCTTTATAGTATGAAGGATTTAGAAAGATGTTTTCACACTTTATAATTTCTGAAATATGTGAAGAAGAGTTGTGTATTTTCTAATGAAAGTCAACCCATTATCATTAAGGTGGACAGGTCAATCTGACGGTTATAACGGAACGAATTAGCATCTCTTTCTTTACTTTTAATATTTTCAAGAAAAAATTTATGTTTTTAAATTAAAATTAGTCATAATCAATATTTTATATAAAACTTTATTTACATTAATTTTTTTTATATATTATTTAACTCAACCTTAGATATTTATTTAACCAACCTAACCCAATCTATTTTTAACGAGTCAATAAAAGGTCATATTGATCCGTTTTGTTTTGTCATATCTACGTTCTTGTTAAAAAAAATCATTACAAATTTAACATCTTACAAACAATTTGTAGAAAGATTGATTTACTTGTTTATCACTTATATTTACTGCATATCGGGGAGACGTATTTTAGAGTCTTGAGATAAGTAACATAAGTTTTAAAGGAATGGTAGGATTCAAATTGGACTAAAGGAATGGTAGGATTCAAATTGGACTATAGTTGCCCACTTACACAACATATCTTGATAGAATTGAGAGTTATGGTACATCGTGATAGATCAAGAAACAACAAAAAAATATTTAGATTATTTGTGGAGGTTGAGTATAGGTGCCAACAATGTGTTAGTTAAGATAGCTAAAACAATTTTTAGAAGACTTGAATGTGAGACATTCAAAAGTTATGAAATTATATTTTGATAGTCAATCAACCTTGTGCATTACTAAAAATATAACTTTTTCACGAAAAAAACAAAACATAAAAATATCAGTTGTCATTTTGTTTGAGATGCGGTGACTTAAGAGGCGATTTATTTGTTATATATATTGAAAACAAGAAAAATGGTCACAACAGAAACGTAGACGGAATGAGATAAGTTAATTTTCAATTCATCACTACAATAAATAAAACACTGAATAAACTAAATTTAACAGCCATCCAAAATTGAACAACTTGGGAGTTTTGTATTCGTTATCACACCCTTCGTCATTTAATTAAATGCAAGTTTAAACTATAATCAAGTTGTTTCAACTGAAAAAAAAATTAATGTGTTGAAGCCCAAATTATTTACTAATGAGTAGTTTTAACAAAATCATTTTCTAATTAGACTATACTTTCATCTTAGTTGAGTTGGATTAGTTTAACACTAAATCTAAGAACAATTTGTGAGTGGAACAAAACAAATACAAGAGAACCATGAAAAAAAAAAACTTTTGGTGGGTGCCACCAAATTGAAAAGTGGATGATAGAAGCATAACAAAATGATTAATGATGAAATGGAAATTGGAATAAGAAGAGCAGAAGTTGATGTGCAAGTGGGAGACGAGTTTGCTATGTTCTTCCAAGTGAGAGTCAGGCTTTGCGGCACTTCCAATTTGGCATCTATCAACTTTTGGTACTACAAAAAAACACTTCTAAAGAAAACAATATTAGTTCAAGATAAGATTAGTGTTTACATAAATTAAAATTTTAAAAATATTAAAGAAGCTATAGGAGATATTTTCTATAAATTAATTTTAATTTATAAAAAATATTTCATGTTTTGTTTTAATTTTCTCTTCTAAAAGTATTAATTTGAGGATAAGATGAAATTTCTAACACTGATTCTCACTTATGATGTAAAAAAAACATACATAATATATAATTCATACAATTATGTATATCATAATAATCTTTCAATTATGATTCTCACATTATATTTTATTATAATAATAAACATACGTGAGAATGCTTATCTTATTTGAATATTTTCTTTAATCTCATTTTCTTAATCTTTTGTAATTCTATTCTTTCTTTCTTTTCACATTCTACTTTTATGGTTAACCGTGATTTCTCGATTAGAATAAATTTTCATTAATATCATAATATATATAAAACTTCTCACGTTAGCAAATAGATTTTTTATTTTATTAAATTATATTCAGGTTTAAAATCTATTTTATATAAATCATATTATAAAATCAATTTATATAATTTTCTAAGATATGGTTGCATTGACTTTGTTTCTCAGCTTCTTAGCTTTATCTTCGATATAGCGTGTCTCGCTCGTAGTGAAGTAAGTTACTGAGAAACTTCTTCAAACTTTTCTGCATTTCTATAGAATGTTATAGTCCGTTTTCCAGAGGCACTGTGCAGAGAGTTTTTTGTTTTGACTTTTAGTTTGATAGCTGGTAGTTTCATGCATTCAAAGTAGATTTGCAGCATTTTGTTTTTGAATCTCTCGTTGTGGGCTGCACTTCCTATTTTTATCCATCTTTGTTCAGAACACAGAGAAGTTGTTGAAAGTTTTTTTATGAAAGAAATTCTATATATTGAGCAGACAAAACAAGCTCTCCATTGCACCAACACATATCTTATATTAGCACTGAATCATAAAATAATAGAAAATCCACAAGAAACAAATGAAAGCTTTGAATAATACTTAGAGTATTGCGAATAATAAAAATAGTAAAAGAAGTATTCGGCGCGCATCAGCATCACATGGTAAAGTCATAAAAGTTCCTCTGACTAACAAAAAAAGATGACATCAACCTTCCAAATGACAGACAGAGAAAATGATGACTAGAAAAAAATGTGCTGGTTTGAATATTATTTTGGTCACGTGCGAGAGAAAGTAAAAGAAAGCAGGAGAAAAAGAAATGAGTGAGAGGAGGAAAAGGAAAAAGTCCATCTTCCACGCTAGGTTTTTTGGTAGCTACCAAGTGGTAGGTAGATGGTATAAAAGGAGGAGTGTGTTGAATATGAACCTGTTTTGGCAATACAAATGAATAGGTAATCATAGAGTTGGACTTGTAGACAAGAACAACTTTGGTTTAAGCATGGTTGATAAGAATGTGTTGGAGCTGAACCTTGGTTTAGGCCACAACAACTTTGGTGGTGATGCACATGTAGGGCAGTCACCAAGGCAGAGGTGCCCACCACCATTTCTGTTGAAGACCTATGATTTGTTGGAGGAAGGTGAAGCTGAAGATATCACCAAAATTGTGTCTTGGAATGCAGAAGGAACTTCCTTTGTTGTGTGGTCTCCTGCTGAATTCTCTGAGCTCACCTTGCCTAGATACTTCAAGCACAACAACTTCTCTAGCTTCATTCGCCAATTGAACACATATGTACGTACCTTCATTCATCTTGTCACAGCAATTCTCATAAGGAAAACATCATTATTTCTTTCAACTATATATTGTCATATCTTTACTTACAAAGTTATATATCTCATCCTTTCTGCATCTAACTCATGCATCAACTAGTTTCAATCAGTTTTAGCAGATTTTTTTTTCAAAATTTGGTTACTATTTTGTTTCCTTTCTTGGTGGGGATGGTAGAGGTGAATGATGGTTTGTTTATTTTTTTTATTAGGAGGAAGTATCGTAGTTAAACAAAAGAATGAAAGCACATGCATTATTCAGATGAAGGTGAAGTCAATGTGTAGAATGGTGGTCAAATCTGTAATTTTTAACTAAAAGTCAAAATAGTCATACCATACTTTTGGTGCTTCACTTGGATTAGAGCACACTTAATTTGAAAATCAACAAAATCTTGCTTATGGTCAACGACTAAGTGCTGTACATTACATTAAACAATAACTCATGACGAGGAAATAATATTTTTATGTTTCAACGTCTGCTGCTTCTACGTAGTCTAGTACCAATTTACTTTCAATCATAATAATATAATTTAGGTATCTAAAACAAAATACTTCAAAACTGTAGTCTTCGCCCTCGAAATAAAAAAGAAATGGGTTCGTTTGTATTATTAATAAGTGAATTTTAAGTTAAATTTAATTTATAAAATAAAGTTTACATTCGTTCTATATTATGAAATGTTTTCATCACTAGTTTGACATGAAATTTTCAATACATACTTCTCATGTCGATGTTGTCAACTTATCTATGAGACTATAAATTTATGGGTGATCCAAAAGTAATTCAGTAGCGAATGACTTGATAATTCGAACAAACTCTCTTTAAGATAGACTCTAAATGACTTTGATTTCATGTTAAGAAGTGAATTTTAAGTCTAACTTTATCTTATAAAATTTACATCCGTTTATATAAATTTCATCTGACTAATAGTATATTTTTATTATAATAGAAGAAATTGTTGATATATTAGGTGGTTTGGTTTGGTGTGTGGTGTTTTTCTGAATTTTGAAAACTATACAAAACAGGGATTTAAGAAAATGTCATCGAAAAGATGGGAATTCAAGCACGAGAAATTTCAGAGGGGTTGCAGGCAGATGCTAGGTGAAATCACAAGGAAAAAGTGCGAGCCAAGTGTTTTTCCTGCATACCTCAAGTCTTCTTCTGAGGAAAATGCATCGAGTTCTACAGAAGAAAACAATCAGCAACTACTTATGGAGGAGAACAAGAACCTTAAGAAGGAGAGATTAGAGCTTCAAATGCAGATTGATGAATGCAAAGCACTTGAAATGAAGTTGTTGGCATGCCTCTCTCAGTTTATGGATACCCACCAAACTAAAATTAGGAGACTCTGTTAATTCATGCTTATTATAGGTGTTTAAGTTCTCCTTAATAATATTTCTTTTACTTTACCTCTCTCTTCCACTCTTCTTCACTATCTCAACAACACCATCACTTCATTCAAATACAGTTTAAGTCTTAATCTAATTAACCAACACATTAATCACTTCCCATTCTTCTTTTGAGAGAAAAAAATGGAAGAAACAAACCTAATCCATAACAATATATATGAAAACCTGGCGTGAGAATTCATAAGCATACAAATATATATATTTATTTCTAAATCCATCACATTAAATATTATATACAACTAATAGTCAAATATATTTTTTTTATAAAAATATATTAGAAACCAACAATTCTAAAATTAATCATATATGTGAGAAGTAATCACTGAAAAAAATAGTTGTAAACAATAATATCTTGCAAGAAAACTAAAACTACAAGTACAAGTACGGAAAAGTGAAGAAATAAAAAAGAAAAACAAAGTTTATTTCCAATTTTATTTAAATTTTTAATTTTGATACTCTTACTCTGTATTAAATTGAAGATATTCCTCCTCCTTTTTAAGTGAATTAATTTTAATACTTCTATAATTTTGATTACTCTTAGCAATCTTGACTCGCAATATTAAGATTACCCTAATATTTTTAGCAGTGATCAAGCTTATACTAAGACTTTTAGCAATGATTAAGATATCCTCAAAAAGGGAAAAAATTCAATCATTTTAAATTATCCTCTCACAATCTAACTTTTTTTTTCAACTTAATCTCTTAATTAAATTTTAACTTTTAAATAAAATGTCAATAATTAAGAAAACGTATACTTAACTTTATATATTTTCGTTTTAAATCTAAACAATATTTTATGTGTTAGATAAATATTCTCTTCTAATCAAATTTTGTTGTGAGTGTTACTGTCTCCCATAAATGTCAAAACTCCAAAAAAAATTATTTCCTTCCTAGCCTATGAGTTTCCAAAAAAAGTGTCCTCCTACCTACAATTTTAATGGAACAGGTAAGAAACTTGCTGAATTAGCATCTTCACCAGCACCAAACTGAGGCTTTCAACAGGTAGTATGCAATACATAATCTCATTATCCCGTTTGATTTCCAAAGGTTTTCAAAATTTTCCACCGGACAGAAAAACTAACATTAAGAATCACTGACGAAAGTATATAAAAGATTTAAAATTTTCGACGGGCCAGATAACTATGAAATCAATGACGACAGTATATAGAAGTAATAATCTAGATTGTTACAATGTTATCAAACACAAACTCCTGACAAAATCGCCATGTATGATTGTCAATCACACTTGTTCTAAGTACACAACCAGAATGGAATTATAATAATCCCTACTCAGATAAAGTCGACTTCAGCTCCCCATTATTTTTCAGCTCCATCACAATGTCGTGACCACCTATCAGCTCACTTTTGTAGTAGAGCTGAGGAAAGGTTGGCCAATTTGAGTATACCTTCAATCCCTGTCTCACATCGTCATCACTCAATATATCAAAAAACCCAAAACTCAAGCCCTCCTGTCGAAGGGCATCAACAACTCTGGAACTAAACCCACATCTTGGTACATCCGGGGTACCCTTCATGAAGAGCATCACAGGGGATGAGGCAATCAATCTCTTCAGTCGATCTTGAATGGTCTCTGCAGGAATAATCCCTTTCTCACGTAAAGTTTTCTGAAGTTCTCCGCTTTTTTGCATCTCCAACACAATGTCTGATCCCCCAATAAGGTCTCCCTTGATATACAACTGAGGATAACTGGACCAGTTTGAATAAACCTTAAGCCCTTGACGGACTTCTTCATCGGTAAGAATGTCAAAGCTGTCAAAGGGCACACTCTCTTGCTGGAGAATTTCAACTACCTTCCTGCTGAAACCACACTTTGGTTCATCTGGTTTTCCCTTCATAAACAGCATAACTGCATTAGAATTGATCAGGCTTTCCACTCGAGAGGATAAGGCTGAACTCAAATTAGTAGATTTAGAAATGCCACCTTTGGCATCTCCTGATTCTTTTTCTTTTGCTTCATCAGTGGTATCAATTCCTTGATCTTTAAAAACTTCTCGCAACTCCCCGTTCTCATGCATAGCAACTGCTATGTCACACCCACCAAGAAGCTCACCTTTACAGTAAAGCTGAGGAAATGTTGGCCAATTTGAAAACTTCTTCAAGCCTTCACGAAGCTCTGAATCTGACATGACATCAAAACTTCCAAACTTGACTTTTTCTTCCTTCAACACATCAACAACTTTCCTGCTAAATTTACATTTTGGCTCTTCAGGGGTTCCTTTCATGAAAAGGAAAACAGGATGAGAATCAACAAGCTGCTGCAATCGCTTCCTAAGGGGACCACTAAGCCCTGGTTGAACTACATTTTTCTCCTTTGAAGAATCATTTTCCTTAGCTAATTCTTTCACTGCTTCAAGAACGGCAGATCCTGCAGCCATCCCAAGACTCGCAGGAGAAGCAGCTTCTCCAGGGTTAATTGACCCTGCAATTTTAGCAACCTTATTGGCTAAGCTTGAGGGATCAGCTCCCTCCAATGTATCAAAGGTCTTGCCATCCTGAAGAAAAAGAACTTCTAAGCAACTATTAAAATCACACAAAGAAGGTAAGAATGATTTTAAATCTCAAATAGCGGACTGGATACCATAGTATTATAATTGAAAGAAACAAAGGTACTCATTTCATTTGTCTACATGATGACATATTCAAACTGAATCTTAATAACAAACCTTAAAAGAACTATATACAACACATAACTCCAATAAATTAAAATTTGAGCTTCAGTTAAGTACTTAAATGCAATTGTTAACTATACACAGAGTCTCTTAAGATAAACTAGTTTAACCGTAGACTAATATGTAAAAAAAAACCCTCTTGTCAGAGTATCCATAATCTGATTATTTAAATCATACAAAAATAATTTTAGCTTAAGGAAAAACTTATTTCATTTTTCCCTATCACATCAAACTAATCACACCCTTTCCATAGAAAATGCACCTAAAAAGAACAGCATCATAAGCTATCAAATCACAGATACATAATTACCAAAAAGCCACTCTTCCATTTAGTTCAGAATAAATACCAACTAAGCCCCCAAAATTTACTGGGAAGGAAGACACTTAGATAGTTCTAAACCATAAACACAGTTTCCCTTGTGAAAGAAGACATTATAACTGATAACAATACCTTGAAAAAGACAAAGAAAGGAACGGCAGAGACGGAGTAAGCCTCGGATATCTCAGGTTGCTCTTCTGCTTCAACCTGCAAAACATGGTATAGATGTGAAAAAAAAGGGAAGCCGAAGAGGAAAAGAAGAGAAGTTGAGAATGAAAAGTTACCCTTAAGAAATGGGCTTTGGGGAAATCAGTGGACAAGTGAGTGAAGAGTTGGTCCATGTGCTTAGAAGCTTCGCACCACGACGCCCAAAAGTGGAGGATAACCGGAGAGCCACCAGCCACCACCGCATCAACCTCCCCCTTAGACTTCACGTCTTTCACCGATCCACCCATTCTGATTCGATCTCACAAACCCTACAAACCCTAATCGTAGCCCTGTTTGCAGATCAACACAATGCAATGTTCTGCGTGTCAAAATTGAAAAATTACTAAATAAGATAAACTAGCCTACGCTTTTTGGGTTTATTGATTCTTGGACACGTGGCTCTGTGATAGTGACGCGTCTGAAAAGTAATTGAATTCCGCATCCCCACAGAGCCCAGTCTCTCAGGCCCAAAAACTTTCATCAATTTGGCCCGCTATGTTCTCATATTTATCCCGTGACTGCTTCTTCCTGCACTTCCATCATTTCTTCAACACCTCTATAAGTTTTGAAATTTCTAAAATTAGCCTTCAATAAAAAAAATAAAAATAAAAGCAATATTTTATACTATGTATTACTAAATCCGGACCTATTTAACCTCAAACAATACTGTATTAAATAATTTGAAATTTATTTAAGAAAATAAACTTTCAGGATTACACTCTATTCAAACAAGTAGTTGGAAGCTTGAGGTTAATCTGCAATAGCAAGCCTGACATAAGCTATGTATTTGGATTAATAAGCAGATTTATGTGTAATCCAAGAATCTCTCATATGCCAACAGCAAAACACATTTTGAGGTATATTAAGGAGACAACAAAGTCCGACTTACGGTTTCAGTAAGCTTGGATGAATTAGAAAACTGTTTGGAGGCTTAGAGTGATTCAGAATGGTGTGGTAATAAAGGGGAAGGAAGAACACTTATGGATATTTTTTTCAAATATCTAAAAGCACCAATTTATTGGTGTTTTAAGAAGCAAACTATAGTTGCTCTCTCATCTTGTGAGACGGAGTATATAACTACAGCAGAAGCTGCTTATTAATGTGTTTGGTTTGAGTTTGTACTTGATGATTTGAAGTTAGATCATATAAAACCTGTGCAACTTTGTGTGGAGTAAACACATAGAGATCGAATTTCATTTTTGAAGAGAACCAGTTGGAAAAGAAAAACTAAAAGTGAAGCATTGCAACAACGAGCAAGTGGCTGATATTTTCACCAAATCACTTAGATTAAACAGATTTAAAGAACTAAGAGACTAATTAGGAATTAGAAGGATTAGAAATGTCATGTTTACAATAATATAATAATATGCATGCATTTTCCCGGCATTCTCTGTCCAAGAAACCAAGATGTGCATGAGTGTTGTCATGACATGGAATTGGAAGTTTGTTTTTGTTGCCGCCTTATTCTGCTACCTTCGTATTATGTTTGGCGCTTACGAGGACAACGACATGTCTGGATTAATATGGTCCCTGGATTATTCTTCTAAAACAACTTCCAAAGGAAAATGATTCATTGGAGTTTTATTTTATATAAACTCTTTGTTTTCAGCTAATAGTCAATTTATAATTTCTGAAGCATTTTATTAATATAGGCAAAAAATAGATATCATGGAATTATAAGTAGTAAAACGACGGCGTCGAGTGTGGACGTTATCTAGGAATAGCATAGATAGGTGGAAGGCAATCCATAAACCCAGAGAAACAGAGCAGTGAGTGAGTGACCGATGCAACTCAGCAGCAACGTGTTGGTTCCGTTGATTAAAACCCCAAAATCCCATTTCAATTTCAAACTCCGTTCCTGTTTCAATCCCGACTCCAACTCATTCCAGGCCGACACCCTCAAGACGCTCGAATGGAGCTCCGTTTGCAAGCAGCTCTCGCCGTTCACCTCCACCTCCATGGCCTCCGCCGCCGCTCTCAACGCCCGCTTGCCCGTCGGCAGCACCCCCGCCCACAGCCAGAAACTTCTCGATCAGACCTCCGCCGCCAGACTCCTCGCCCAGCCGCTCGACTTCTCCGCCATCCACGACTTGACGGACATTCTCCGCGTCGCCACTTCCGGTCAATTGCTAACCACCCGAGAGCTTTGCACCGTTCGCCGCACGCTGGCCGCCGCCAGGGAATTATTTGATAGTTTGAAACGCTTCGCTTCCGCTTCTAATCATCCTCAAAGGTATTCGCGAATCTTTGCCTTTTTGGCTTAATTGCATTTCTAAGTGCCTCGGGTATGACGATTGTGCATTTTCCCGTCTCTCATCATGTTGGAAGAGTTGCGCCAATTGGTTTTTCAAGTTTTCTTATATATATTTTTTTTCATTGGTCCTAGTTCATCTGATGTTTAAGTTGTTAATTAAAAATGATAATGAAATTTTCTTTGTTGTTTATTGTTGTCATAAAATCATAAATTTACTTCAAGCAATGTTAACTTTACAATTAAGTTAATGTAGGCCCTATTTTGTGAAATGAAAATAAGAATGTAAAACGTATTGACTTTCTCATATAAGTAATCAATTTCTGCACCTTAACTGCTGGGGAAGTTAGACGAGAAAACTTCAGAAGTTAAGGACAGAAATTGATTTCAGCTTATGAGAGAAACTCACTTCATTCTACCTTCTTCTCATTTTCCTATTCTATGCGCATAGAGAAGTTGGGCTTGAGTCAAATACTTTTTATGTCATTTATTTCAAATATTCCATATTTTATAGTTAGTACTCTATTTACTCTCCCATGTCAAGTCTAGTCATGTAAGCTAATTACGTTAATTATTGGATGGAATGAGCGTGGACGGACATGATTGTATATCAGAGGAAAGTTGTGGGGAATCCAACTAATGCAATCAGAATTTGAATAACCAAAATTGCACAGTCGCGATACCTAGGGAACTAAAAATGCAACGAAGACATTTTTTTTTTATTTCTTTGCTTTTCTGTTATTTTTACTGGAATTGTTTGGTTTGAACTGCAAGAAACATACACTGAATTGGAGCCAATTTTTTGTAGTTTAACAGTATAACGAGTTAGCACATAATTAGAAAATGGGTTAAAGAGTTTCTGATCAACTGTTGTAATAGTTAGACTTCTGTGATAATATAGCGATTTGTGATTAGATGACAATGTGGAGAAGTTTTGTATAAAAAGTAAAGCAAAATTATTGTCTAACATGAAAGCTTTTATATATAAAAAAAAGTAAAGCAAAATTATAATATGTCAATCATAACTTGAATTGGAATTCTATAGGGTTTATCTGACTCTCATCATGTGGTATCTATTTTTTGAGCCAGTCAAAGGGATGGTAGGAAGTTGTAAAAACTAGCATTTCCCAGCATTCAAGGGTATTTTAATTAGTTTGATTCAGTTTACAAGCAACTTCTTTTATGCATTTTGGCTAGGTGTTGTATTTTTCTTGACAAAGTTTGGAGCATAGATCATATGGTAATGGATTCACATGTCTCAATAAGGCCTTAAAAGAAAGTTTATCTCAAAAGGTAATGAAAGACATTCAAAGTGTATACTCTAATTGCACTCGTTCTTTTGGGCATAATTGCTGCCTTCCAGAAATCCCAAGATAATCATCAGAACTTTTAACTTTATCGATGCCATTGTTTCCCATCAGGTACTTGCCCCTACTCGAAATACTGCAAAATTGTAATTTCCTTGCGGGCTTGGAGAGTAAAATAGAATTTTGCATAGATTGCAATCTTTCAATAATTCTTGATAGAGCAAGTGAAGATCTGGAGATTATCAGATCAGAAAGAAAGAGGAACACAGAAATTTTGGATTCTATGTTGAAGGAAGTAGCCTCCCAAATTTTTCAGGCTGGAGGAATTGACAGACCATTAATAACTAAGCGTCGATCTAGAATGTGTGTGGGCATTAGGGCATCCCATAGATATCTGCTTCCAGGTGGTGTAGTTCTGAATGTCAGCAGCTCTGGAGCAACTTACTTTATGGAACCCAAAGATGCAATAGATCTGAACAACTTGGAAGTTAGACTTTCAAGCTCCGAGAAAGCTGAGGAAAGTGCAATTTTGAGCATGCTTGCATCTGAAATAGCAAATTCAGAATCAGATATAAGCAATTTATTGGATAAAATTATGGAGATTGATCTTGCTTTTGCAAGAGCTGCACATGCTCAATGGATGAATGGGGTATGTCCCATTTTCAGACTTGATTGTTTTGAAGGTTGTGATTCCAATGTAGACAGTGATATTTTGGACCCACAAGAGGATGACAGTTTAAATGTAAACATTGTTGGTATACAACATCCATTGCTCCTAGAGTCCTCTCTTGAGATCATTTCAGATAATCTTGCACTAAGATCTGGAAATGCTGTTAAGTTTGGTGATGGAAATGGAGCAATGGCTACTAAATATACGTCACATAGCATATCTGACTTCCCCGTGCCTGTTGACTTTAAAATTGGACGTGGGACCAGGGTGGTGGTGATCTCAGGGCCTAACACTGGAGGGAAAACTGCTTCCATGAAAACATTGGGCCTGGCATCACTTATGTCAAAGGCTGGAATGTATTTGCCTGCCAAGAACAATCCAAAACTTCCTTGGTTTGACCTTATCCTTGCAGATATTGGAGATCACCAGGTAATATCTTAACTTTTTTATGGACAATAAAAATGGAAAACTTTTTGTTGATCATGCATTTGCTTCATATGTTGTCTGATCTATATCTTTTCCTCCAAATTGAAGTCCCTTGAACAAAATCTCTCAACTTTTAGTGGGCACATATCACGTATTTGTAAGATTTTGGAAGTGGCCACAACACAATCACTTGTTCTCATTGATGAAATCGGTGGTGGGACTGATCCTTCAGAAGGGGTTGCACTTTCTGCCACTATCTTACAATATTTGAAGGATCGTGTGAACTTGGCTGTTGTTACCACTCATTATGCTGATCTAAGTAGTCTGAAGGAAAAGGATACTTGTTTTGACAATGCAGCAATGGAATTTTCACTTGAAACATTACAACCAACTTATAGAATTCTCTGGGGGTGTACTGGTGATTCAAATGCATTAAGCATAGCACAATCTATTGGCTTTGATAGAAATATAATTGACAGGGCACAAGAATGGGTAGAGAAGTTTAAACCAGAACAGCAGCAAGAGCGTAGAGGAATGCTTTATCAGTCCTTACTGGAGGAAAGAAATCGATTAAAGGTTCAGGCTGGAAAGGCTGCGTCTATTCATGCAGAAATTATGAGCGTGTACAATGAGGTACAGTCTAGATGTTTTACTAGGAAGAGATTTGCTGTGTCTTGATTATAATATGCTTTCCATGGTTGAGATAGTATTAAAATCAATAGTGTTCCTTTTCAAATTTATCTGAAATTTGCATCCTTGATAAGTTAGGATGCAGTAAATTGACCTGAAAATGGAAGAGTGATGGAGATGTTGCACAAAATATGTCGTGTCTTGTGATTTGTAACCTTTAGTAGATATGACCAACCCTTGGGGGATGATCTAACAATCGTTAATTCCAATATTTTTGAGGGAGTTACTTATGGAATATGGCTTTCTGTTTGACTATGTGCACCAATTTTAATATAAAATAAGTACGTAAGTTCATCCTTCAAAAATGTTCATATTGCATTTAGTTCTGGAAATTTTTTTTGTTCAGCAAAAGAATGCCTTAGCATTTGCAGCGTGTTTTAATTGAACACCATTGTATTTGGATTTTTTATTTTTTTTCCTTTTTATCCTCTTTATTGACTCATTTTTTAATTAAATGTTGCAAAGATCCATGGGGAGGCAGAAGACCTTGATAGACGAGAAAAAGAACTTATTGCAAAGGAAACCGAACAGGTCCAACAAGAGCTTGTGGATGCAAAATCTCAGATGGAATCTTTGATACAGAAATTTGAGAAGCAACTCAGAAATTCTGGTCGTGATAAACTCAATTCACTTATTAAAGAAACTGAATCTGCCATTGCCTCCATTGTAAAAGCTCACACTCTTGCGGATCATTTCAATGAAGCTGATCAAACATCATATACTCCACAAATTGGAGAGCAAGTCCATGTCAAGGGATTGGGGGGTAAATTGGCCACAGTGGTAGAATCACTTGGGGATGATGAAACAATCCTGGTACAGTATGGTAAAGTGAAAGTCCGTGTAAAGAGAAGTAACATCGTAGCTATTCCATCTAATGCAAAGAATGTTGTAACTAGTTCTTCCATACACCAGGGGAGACAGGTACGTATGTCTTTACTGCCATGGTGTATGAAAAAAATAAAACTCTAGATTATATATATTCTTGTTAAATAGGCTTCTTTGGTTTGATTTTTTTAAGTTCACATCTTTCCATCACTAGGATTTTTTGCACATTCTGCCGAATTAAGTAATTTCTCACCCAGACATTGTTTATACAAGAGGATTACTCATTAAAACAATGCAATAGAGTTTGTTATTGGCATTTTTCTATTTATATTGCCATTGTATATACAGTAATATTTTGATAAAAATGATCTATGGTGATGATGTCACGGCTTCACATTGCTAAAAAAGATTGGGGAAGTTATAACATTGGTCAGGAACCAAAATACCAAGTTATAACATTTTGATTTAATATTGTAGAGTCGGCGGAATGGAGAATACAGGGTTAATGTAGACAACAAAAGCGACGATGATATTTCCTATGGTCCAGTGGTGCAAACATCTAAGAATACAGTGGATCTAAGAGGTATGCGAGTAGAAGAAGCTTCTATACACCTTGAGATGACAATTAATGCCAGTCGGCCATATTCGGTTCTCTTTGTCATACATGGGACTGGAACTGGTGCTGTTAAGGAGTGTGCACTTGAGATTCTGCAAAATCACCCACGTATCACTAATCATGAACCAGAAAGTCCAATGAATTATGGTTGTACCATTGCTTATGTCAAGTGATGCCTGCTTACCCTGCTGCAATAAACTATGTCAGGTTGAACCCTCATTTTTGGAGTTATCATACCTCCTTACCTGATCAAACAAATCACTAATTTCGTATGTACATAAACATATTTGGTGTATATATAGTACTGAGTTTGTAAAATTCTGCACTTCTAATTTATTGATTTTTACACTAAAATTCTGGACATAGCATTTTTTTCACAACTTTTCCTCTGTTCAGAAGGCGTGTTCTCTCGACTTGGTTCATCAGTTATACGATGACAAAGTAGTTAGCTAGCTTCTTGATTAATAGTTTTTGTGTGCACTGAAAAGGTTGAGCGGAAAATAATAGATATTACACGTATTGACAAATTTCTTCATAAACATAAAAATGTGAAAGAAGAGAAGAATGAAATGGATTTTTTTTTATTGTTAAATTAAAGAATTATATAATACTTATTCTGAAATTTTGAGTTTATATCTCATTTAGCTTGCATAACGGTTTCATTTAGCTTGCATAACGGTTTATAATTTCACCTTCACGAGCAACTATATAATATTTTTTTATTCTCTTAATATAATGATAATAGTAAGAGAATTATCAGAACAAAATAAAAAAAAAATATATTTTAAAAAAAATATTTTGATTTAAATTTTATATATTATATGAGAAAAATTACACACAATACGTATATTTAATTTTTTAAAAATATAAAATTAAAATTAACATAAATATCAAATTTTAACTCATTAAAAAATAACAAATACCTAATCACACTTAGTTTATAATAAATTATTAGGAGAGTGATTTGATTTTAAGTATTTTTTAATCTAACAAGTAAGAAATTTATTTATAAGAATTATTAAAAATTGAAAGAAAAATGAAAGAGAAGATTAGAACTTACGAGTGTTATATTCAGAACTTGTCTTCTTTTCGCTCTTTTGTCCATTTGTGAGTTCTCTATGCATGGCTGTGTGGATATATAGCATTCATTCAGATCTTTATGCCCTCCCAATCAAACTCACCTATTTTATTCATTTCTATTTTTATTCATCTTCTTCTTAACTTAATTCCACTTTATTTTTCATTCATTCCGTTTTTTCTTTTCAAAATTCATTTCTGGTGGATGACACAGGGAACAAGGCAACAAAAACACACGACTTAACTTGCCGTCAAAGTTCCCACAATGCGCTGCCCCGCCCTCTTCGTCGCCGTCTCCAAGGAACGCACCAGCATCCGCGCCGTTGAGGAATCCGTCAAGAGCGTCATCGGTCCCATATACGACAAGTTCCACCTCGTTCCCGACGAGCTCCTCCGCATCGCCGACCGCTCCATCTCCCCCGTGCAGCAGTCTCCCGCGCCCGCCCGGACCACCGCCTCCGACATCGCCAGAGCCGCCTACTCCAAGTGCAAGCCGTTGGCGAAGGAGGCGTACGCGAGGTTCGAGGCCAAGGTGGAGCAGTGCGCGGAGACAGCATGGCAGCGGCTGTTCCCTCCGGCGCCGAAGGCAGCGTATTGGACGGAGAAGTACAATGAAAAAATTGTGACGGCAGCGAAGAAGCGTTGTGGGATTTCGGCATTGATTCCACCGGAGAGGATAGCGAGGATGCTTAGCCATGAATGAGTACCTTCAATCCTCTTTAATTGTTAATATTATTGCACAAAAGCTATTATTTGTTTTGAATTTTAATAGTTTTGCTATAATTTTATTTTAAAAACACATTTAAAAGGAAGTTGTATATATAAGTATAGACTCTTGAAACTGTATGAGAGTTTGAAATCATTCTTCTTTTTCATTTTCACAGTCCCATCACGGTTACTTCCTGGATAAAGTTAAGGATGATTGTTTATAAATTATATTAATTTCAATTCCTAAAGAAATATCAGAATAATACATACAAATATGTATGTATTAGAGACAATTATACTCTTCTTTCTCATTGAGATTAGTAGAGATAAAATCTTTAGACTGATATACTGACACTTTCATATTTTTTATATTTATTTATCAATTATATATATATATATATATTATTTTATTTTAAAAAAAATATTTTATTATTGGAATATAATATTTTATTATTATATTTGTACTATAACTCTTTCTTTTCATATATAATATCTCAAATGTTACTTTTTCTCTAACATAATCTTTAAAATAACAAAACTATGTAAGTTATTTCTAAAGTATTAAATATCTCTCAATTTAGTTTTTATATTAATATATGTTACTAATATTTAAAAATCAATTTAAAATATTTTTTAGTACTTAAAGAGTATTTAATATAATTTTTAATATGTGATGGAGTACTTGTATAATTTTGAACCTGAGACAGTCAGAAATATAATTTTTCTGTTTGGTTGAAAAGGTGAAAGAAAACTGAAGGAATGGATTTAATTTTTACTTTTATTTATTTATTTAATTTTTAGTTCTTTCTTCCTTGTATATCAAACAAGTCAATCCTTTATTTATTCTCTTTGTCAGTGTAAAAGATCTTGGTATAATATGTGTAACCTATGGAAAATGAACTAGTACTTCCTCTAAACTAAGTGATAAATAACACTTTTTTTATAAAAATAAATAATTTTAATTATCTTCATACTGTTTAATTAATTATATCATTCTAAAAATATTGTTGAATTAATTAGATTTTAATTTTAAATATTTATCTTATGTTTTATAAGTTTCAAAAAAAATATTTGAAAAAATATATATTTTAAATATTTGTTGCTATAGTACCGAGCTTAGGTCTAAATCGGAGAAATATTGAAATGGTCCTACAAAACTAGGAAGTGTATCAGGACAGGAAGTGACCGAACTACCCTCTTCGTGTTCAATTCACCTTTTTGGGGACAACTCAAATTAGGATGATACCGCAGCAATGGGTGTCTCCATGTGGAAACAAATGCACCAATAAATACTCTGCTCTTACCAAAATCCCATGTAATGATCTAACCCTCTTCACCGTTTCGTCTTTCTTTCTTTTCATTTTTTTGTAAATTTCAGGAATGTTCAATTTATCATGCAATGCATAGGATGATAGAACCATTATGTTCAGAAATTGTGTAATATTTTACATTGTCCATTCTTTTGCTGATTTTCCATGTTTGGTTATATTATTATATGTTTGAATTATTCAAATTATTTTGATAATACTATAATGAATTAAGGTAATTAAAAAAGGAAGCAATTTTCTGTCAGCATTGATGGCTCTTTTAGAGCAATTGTGAGTGATGATGTCAATTTGAGGTTATTCTGGTTTTAATTGATTTTGGGTGTACTCCAAATTCGCTCTTCTTTCTTGCACTCACATTCTACTGTACTGTAGGGCGAGTATTCTGCAAAAAGGGTTGCAACTCGGATGGAGAATCATGGGAAGAATGTGAGTCATTTTGCATCTTTCTTGATGATTTTTTTTCACATGAATGGAATGCAGACAAAAAAATTATTCACTCTAAATCTAGACTTAAATGAAATCCACTTTCTTGTATAGCTGCAACAATACTAGCATACTAGTCATTTTTTTTGCCATTTATTGTTTCAAAAATCCACAAAAATTGTTTTTATTTAATAATTCTAATTTCAAACAATACTTTATTGAGGAAAGGATTTACCTTTAACAATTGGGGAAAATATTGGAGTTCGGCTTCACTTTTTTTTTTTTAACAACGGGAAGTCACTTCAGCAAGAATGAAAAATATGCATAAATTTATTTAATTTTTTTTGTTCTTATTTTGTTTTTATTCTAGTAGTGTCTATAGAGAAATTTATCTAAACAGATATGTGGTCAAATATTGACTTTGGCTTTTGTAGATGGAATCAATAGTTGGTTTATCTCATATTTTAGGAAGGGGATTGCAGGCAACATGGCTTATATCAGTTTCATTCCAAGCATATACTATGAGGAAAATAATGGAATATGTGTGATTGTAAAAGTTTGGTTTGATTAGTGCAGAACTTGACTTTGACTAACATGTGATAAGAGTTTTGGTTAACCAGGTTTGGAGGACTGCAATCAAATATGCTACAAGGATCCTGTACTAAAGGATCAGCAGTGGAGTGCCTATATTGATCGTTCCCCTGGAGCTGTCAGTTACTCAGAGGTATTTTGTGTCAGAGTATATGTTTCCTTTACTTACCATATTAATTGCAATTTGTAACTTCTGATGTATTCTATTCTAAGTTATTCTTGACTGGTTTCCCTCTTTTAGTTTTAACTTAACTTTAAATGTTTGGCTCTGAGACCTTTAAATGAAAGGTTTCTACATGTAGACTGTTGATAAAAAAATTATTTTGTGGTGAAAAGCTACTAGAGTAATGACTTGTTAAAACACAACTATTGAATTGTTATTGGCAATGAGTGAATACATTTGATTATGCATGTTTCTTCAATTGTTTAAATAGAATTATTCAACTAATTGTCTAGCCAGCATCAGTGATCCAGTTTTCAGCCCTGAAATATAGGCAGTGTTGAGAAGGAAGAACTCCTTCTGAGCAATTGGAACATGCTTGTTGTAGCCTTTTTAATAGCTTTATATTAATTATGGTAGGACTACTATCTTTACAAATTAATGACAATTAATCCTTTCTTAACAGGAATGTTTCCGTGCTTGTGTATCTGGCTGTAGTTACAAGGTTAGTTTGATTTCAAGAACATAAATTTTTGTTAACTTATCATATTCATTCCAACTTGCCCCTCCCAGTATGCATGCCAAAAGGGCTCTAGAATTGAATGAGGTTGTATGAAAGTGTTGAACTAACACAATAGCTTTATAGCCGTATAAACAGAAAACAAAATAAAACACCATCTACACCCACTAATTTCATGCACAGAATAGTGAGTGGTTTTCTAAAAATATGTGCCAAAATTTTAACTCCACATTCCTAAAAAATAGGTCAACAAATGACTAGGGGGCAAAATGGATCAATTTGGTCCGTATGCACTGAAATTGGTAACCCGCTCCATCATATGATGGACTAGTGGGCTGACCCACCACTTTTTAATTTTTAAAAAATTTTCTTTTTTGTATTTTTGTTTTGTTTTATACCTATTTATTTAGTTTTAGTCATTGATATCACTTTTTTTACAATAAAAATGCAAGGGAGAACAATAAAATTGAATCAAACTTTAATATTCCAATCAAAGAAGGTTTAATACCTAACAAAACAAAGTACATATCAACAATACTCCAATGAATAAAATGATGTATAAAAAAATTAATGTAAATAAAGTTCTATATAAAAGATTGACAACTACCAATTTTAATTCCAAAAGCATGATATTTCTATATTACATAAGGCTGCCAACTACTTGCTTGAACATAGTTGCATCAACTTTGGTTCCTGCATCATCCTTTGACAGTCTTGTGCTTGGAACAATGGGAGTTTTAACTGCATTACAGTTCTCGATACCAAACCGTGATAGCACTTCATGAGCATATTTCCTCTAACATACAAAAATTCCAAATCAGCTCTCTCCTGTTCCTTCTAACCCTCCCTTCAACTGGAGGAGTATCATAATTATTTGGAGGATCACCAATGCCTATGGAATTGTCCACAACATTCTCTTCATTTTGTTCCTCGGTTTTGCAATCATCATTACTATTCACATCATTTTCCTCATACTGTTCTTCGATGTTGCTCACATATTCTTCATCTTCTCCCCAATCAAGAATATCTTGTTGGTATTCTTCATTCTTCTCCCCAATTCCATCGTGTCTATCCTTCAAATATTACATCATTGCTTATCAGTACTTGCTGTTAACTATTTACTTATACCTTGACCCTGGCAAAATGCTTCGAATTCTTTTGAAGTGAATTCACCACCTCTATTTATTCTTAAGCGATGTTTACCCCAACTTCCTTTTCAACCAACACATTGAACCAGGAAGAAAGTTTCTGATTTTTCATTCAAGTAGACCCAAGTCTTGTGAGAAAAATCATCAATGAAACTCAAAATATATCTCTTGTTGCTGCTTAAAATTGGTTTGATAGTCCATGTATGTCTGCACTGCATGAACAAGTTGAAGTTTGTTGGATGCTCTCCATAGACTTTTTCTCGACATAGAATTTCAGTGTTCCTTCTTAACCAAACAACACGTACAAAGGTCTCTTGGAGTAGAGAGAGGGCAACCCATTTAACAATTGCTTAGAGGAAAACGTCCTCAAATTGTAGCTTAAATGACCAAGTCGATTGTGCCAAAGCTGAAAATCATGCTCTAGCGCTGTCTGAAAACATGCAGAATTTATTGATACCTTGGTAGCTCTCAGCACAAACATTCGATTTCCCTTCATGTTTATCTCCATAATTTGTCATCTTTCAGGATTATGGACTTTACACTTCTCATTCTGAATCAAGATGGTCAAGCCTTTCTCTTGAAGTTGTCTTATGCTTAAGAGATTGTTCTTAAACTTAGGAACATGATAGACATGTGAAATTTCATGTGTAACTCCATTAACATTTAAGCGAACACTTCCTTTCCTCATCATAACCATTCGAGTTTCATTGCTGAGCTTTACTGGATGTTGAAAGTTTTCATCTAACTCTAAGAACCACTCCTTGTTACCACTCATATGGTTACTGCACTCGGAGTCAAGAAACTATTCATTTTCCTTTCGTTGCTTAACATCAACGTGAGCCATTAGCAAGAGTTCATCCTCTTGTTTCTCTTATTCCACCGTATCTTTCACCTCAACATAATTTATTTTCTTCTCCCAGGTAGAAAATTTGTATTGAAACATTCAATCTCAACTTTGTTGTTGAATGACTATCTCTTTCTTCCTCGTCCTCCCTTGTCTTCATTTGTAATCTGCAACACTTGTTCTTCATCTCCTTAACAAGTCATTCTTTGCTGATGAACCAAAATATTGCTCTGCAATTTGTCGATGGTCATGGTGTTCAAGTTGTTGGATTCTTCAATTGAGCACACAACATAATTAAATTTAGGAACCATCGACTAAAGATTTTTGTAGTAATGACATTCTCACACTTGCTCTCATCACATGCCTTCATGCTTTTAGCAATTTTCAAAGTGTGAACAAAGTTTGAATTAACTGTCTCTTCGTCCTTCGTCTGCAGCATTTCAAAATCTCTACGCAAGACTTATAATTGTGCTCTCCTCACTCGAGTAGAACCTCGGAAGTTTTGCTTCATAGAATCCCAAATGTGTTTGGACATATCATTGTTGAGGATAATATCTAAAAATTTTCAAACTATGGCTTGATAGAGATAATTCTTTATCTTCAGGTCCTTTGGTTGTTGTTCTTCCATTAATTTGAGTTCGACTTTTGATGCAGTGGCTTTATCCGCTACGATTGAAATCTCATGTTCCACCAAATGTCAATACTCCTGAATCTGTCATTTTTTTTCCTCGGAATACTACCGCTGATGGCACACACTCACAAATGTTTCTCTCATACGTTATTATCACACTCAACTGTTTCTCTCACACTCAGATTCTGGATCAGACCCCTTATGAAGGAGCTTTGATACCAATTGTTGAACATAATAGCAAGATTTTCCTGTACCTTCAAATGCAATTTAGGCTTAGTTGTACAAACGTAAAACAAAAAAAGAAAACATCATCTACACCCACTAATTTTATTCATAGAATAGTGGGTGGTTTCCTAAAAAATGCGCTAAATTTTAGCTCCACATCCCTAAAAGATAGGTCAACAAGTGACCACCTTATTGGAAATAGAAAACATACTCGACTTATTTGATTAAATTCAAAACAGAAACTGAAATTCTAACTGCTACCAGCAAGAACTATTAATAAACAAGAGCAGGAGGAAATTATACTTTTTTCTATATTTGCTTCATATAAGCAGTTATAATCCAAGCATATTTTTTCTGAAAAAGGAAATAAAAGGAACCACATAATAATTGACCTTTTAACTTCTGTTCATAGAAAATTCGTTACATCCGCATGAACATATTCTGTATTGCCTATAGCTTGGTTCTCTTGCTCATGATTCTTATCAGGAATTTAGTCTCAAAGCAAATTTGAAAACCTTCCCTGACTTGATTTATAATTTGAAAAATTAAATCGGAAAATGTATACACCTAAATTGATTTGTAATCTCATCCAAGCTTCTAAATAGTGAATTGCATCACATGATGGAGGTGCATAGTTTTGGCTGTAGTGACTGTCGCAGGGCATGATGAACATTTCTGTGAAGAACCAAATTAGATTCTTCATTTTTCATGTTTCAACGAAATGACTTAGTTTTATACATTCCACATCTTACTGTAATTTAAAACCAAATGTGGTTTCATAAAATAGAAAACTAAATCTCTTTGCTATATCAATTACTTTGCATCAGGAAATATTTTGTCAGTATTGAATAGCCAGTTTATTATAGTGAATGATGCCGACTTACAACTTTCCTTTACTCTGACCAATATATTCAAAAAGATCAGTTGTAATAATTCAATTATATACCTTCAAATGTTGCAGTTTGATGTTAAACCAGAGGAAGCAGATAAAGTCTGTCCTAACAGGCAAACAAAGCCTTCAACTGAGCCTGTTCAGAAGCCAAAGCCAAAACCACAACTAGTACACCCCATTGACCCGCCTGATGATATACCTGGGACTTCTGCATAGTGAAAGACACAACATAAGTTACCAAGAAGAGAGGGTCCACCAACACTCTTTAGTACTTTATTTCCAACACATTATTTACTGTTTGTTAGAATTGGGTTCACATCTTAATTTGTCTTATTTCTAAGACAGAGGAGAGACTCGTTAAATAATATATTAAACTCATACAAATTATAATTTTCAAAAAATTTAGTCAATAATTAAAAGAGTGTTGTTAGTATTTTTCTTATAAAAATCCAAAAGGTATATACTTCATTCTTTGATGGTTATATTGTAATGGGAATTTCTCGTAATCAGTCTTTGACATTTATTTATGAGCCCTGAAACGAAATTATAAAGAATTTTTTATTTATAAACATTTTAAAATGCAAACATCTATTAGATAAAAAAATTAGGTGATAATTTTATTAAAAAATCAGAAAGATGTATTACATTTTTCATTTAAATTTATTTTTATGTGATCCTATATTATGGACAAAATATCACATTAACGTGTGTACAAATCACCGAAGCTTCCATTTAAATTAAGTTCATGTTTGGTTCGGATTTTCTAAGATTCTCACATCTAATTGGAGCTTCTCCTTATAGCCTCTGTATAAACTTTGCATTGGACGTGAAAAGAAGTCTAGAAACGTGTTTAGTAAACAAACAGACAGTAAATAATTGCTCTTCACGGAAGGCTTTTGACATCACTCCTAATTCCCAAGTCCAGTTTGCTGACATTCTTCACAATTTCTTTGTGATGCATTCTCTACAACTGCAATTTGGATCATTCTGTCTGATATATTAAACCGAGGAAGTTGGGAACAGGAACAAGATATGTTCGATACTTCATTTTTTTTTTCATCTAATTTTGTTATTTATATGATTGGTTGAGTTTGTTTGGGTTTTTCCTCGTCATCTCAATAAAATTTGGAGCAATGTTTTTGTACTGGTCGCATAAACAACAAAACAATGGCAGTTTTTAAATTCCAAAATTCACCTTCACCTTTTATTTGAAATGGGAATCTGGGAGTGTGTTAAGATTCATCAATCCGAAAGTGAATCATGTTACTTTCTGGATGAGAGGGTGTTCTAAAAACAAAATTTGCATAAATTGTTGATGTTCGGATTACTGAATCTAGAAACCTAATTTCTATTACAAATTGGTGGATTCAGAATAATTTTTTTCAATTATGGATTTCTGAATCCATAATGCACATTTTGAATTACAGATTGGTGGATCTTGTTTTTTTTTAATTATGGATCCATTCATGTACTACTGGAAACACCAATCCGAGAGGTTACCGGACATGCCAATCTGAATTTTACTGGAAGTGCCAATCCAAAAATTTACCGAATTTCATAATCCGAAATACAAAAAAAATAAATATACAGAGTTTTCATATAGGGACGGTTTTGTCTTTGCAAAGGGGGTGCAGGAAGAAAAATGTAGAAGTGCAGGAAGAAACTGCCCAAAACAATACACACAATACATTATGTTGTATTAAAAGAAAAATAAATTATAATTCCTTCCATATGTTTCCATTATATCTATGTATAATTTATTTAATTAAACCATTTGAGAGAACAAATACGGTTTATAATATTTTGACTACACTAGTTAATAGTTATAACTACTTTAATTTTATAATACAAATAAAAGTTTCACGGCATTAAAATAATACCCTCCCAAAAAATAAAGATTTGAACAGAAGTGGAAGAAGGTCAAAATTAGTTTACCTTGAAGGCAAAGATATTCCATTTCCTTTATAATTCTAAAAGGGAGAAAATTATGAAACAAAATAATGCAGTTTTGCAAAGGTTTTTCCATTGCATGTTGATGGTGTTGGCTTTGCTCCTACTTTTGACGGCGTAAAAAATCTCGTACATATGGATGTACCTCAGTCTTAACCACCATATGCATTTTCTTTGAATCTTCCCACAACAAACCATTCCATTCTCTAGCACAGTCACATGCACCTTCAAATACATCCTGCTCACAAATCATTCAAACTATCATACACAAGCCATGTTTTTAAGACATGAACTTAAAGCAATGATGCCAAGTTGCTTACTCTGGAAGGGAACTCATCGTAATAATATGCATCTGTCATCTCAACTCTGTTTAGATCTGCTTCCCACAGCCTAATCTGTTGCCATCACAATGCTACGTGTCAGAAAATGAAAGCAAGCACTACATGTGCTTACGTGCAAAAACACAATATTAAGATACAAAACCTGATCTGTGACATTTTCAGGAACACATGGTATTCTCTCCGCAACACGAGGATGAGCATTTTGCTGAATGAAAGTGACTATCTGTTACATCAATGCAAATGGTTGTCTGTGTAAGAGATTGTTCATTGTAAACTTTTAATGTTTAAAGACTAACCTAGAAAGATAGTAAAAGAATATCAAAATCTTTAGTGATAGTGTACAACAACTACAAGCATGTTAGGGTGAGGAAGTGCATAAAAGTAAAGAAATGCATCTTTTCATCAATGTAGGCCATTCAAATGAAGGGTCAGTGGCAGAAAGAGTTGAGGTTGAGGCTGGTCCCCACATATCATGTTTAAATTGACGACCTTAATAAATTCTTGCAGAAGAACTACTTTGTTATTAGGTATTGATTAGTGAGAAGTAGTCTCAGCATTCTCCTCCGCAATGAGTTTCCCCAAAAACTACATGTGCAGTATCTACTACCCTTCTATTTATAGCAATTAACTCTCAACTACCTAACTGGCTCATGTAACTGCTAAATAAATGACTCTTAGATCAGTTGGGTTTGCTATCTTCCTATTCCTTCAAGAATACATTTCAATATTAGACCCCTTATTCCCAACAAAAAGCATAGCATTACCATTTACCTGCAGAAACCAAGGATCATATTTTAGAAACAGATATTTATATTTTATAATGCTTACCTGATCTGCTGTAATTCCATTTTCAAAAGCATTATACAAGCTTTCTTTTGTAATAGCTCCAACAATAAGATTTGGAAGTTGATACTCTACCCTGGATACATCACACGTAAGGATACTAAGCAATAATATTTTGTTGAAATAGGCAGCCCAAAATTTAATAGCTTATAATGGTTTCATAAAAAAAAAGTATCAGAAACATTAAGGATATTCCAAAAATGGCGTGCAGTAAGAACAACTGATATCTATAAGTGGTTGTAAAACACAATGGCAGGGACAAGTAAGGAAAGATTAGAGGTTTATTTGACACAAGTTGCAAAATAAAACATTTGACAAAGTATTTGGTGGCATACCTTGAGAATAGCCGCAATATCTCACAATGTAACTTAGAAGTCGAGTAAGCATAAACTCTAAAATTTGTTTCCACAACCACAAATCCCTGAAAAAATTAAATAGAATAACATTTTCATTCTTATTCATAAATTGGTACGGGGAACATTTTTTAAAAGGGCATTATATATTGTCCGTATACAAGAAAAGGATCCATTCATTAAAGCCAATCAAAGGTTAATTGAAATGTTAGGCAGTCGCCAGTCTTAGGTAGTAAGCAAAAATACAGTCAATAAAAGATTATTGAACAAGAGTCAAGATATCTCCCATGTGAAATCCAGTAAAACTTGAAAACTCTGAAGCACAAGAGTGTGTGCATGTTTGGAATGATTGAGATGAAGCAACCAAAACAACTAAACAACAGCAACAGAAACAGTATATCCACACGTATGATGAACAAGGAAAAGAAATTGCAAAATAGAGTATGCTGAAAAAGAGTAAACCTCCCTATGTGAACAAGGCACAAAGGAAAAAATGCAGCTAAAACAAACAAACACATTGATACTATAGAGCCTCCTCCACTATTCAGCACATCTGTGAAGGAGTTTTCCTAAAAAATCTAAATTTTCTATCAAATAAATCATTCTGAAACCAATAACAAACCTGTTTTCTAGACGATGAATCAGCCAAGCTCATTGAAAGATTGGTTGCCAACTTTGTAGGTATAAACCAACTTCCTTTCCTTCCCTATAAAGTTGTCACAAAAGGAAGAAAAGGGAGACAAATTCTGATGAATAAATATACAATTACAATCATCATGAACCTCATCACATCTAAAAATAAGCACAGAAATATTATAACCTGCTGAAGTTTAACCAGTCCAAGGTCTGCTAGGTCATTAATTATGCTCCTCTGAAAATCAGTTAATGTGCTTATACTATATGCCTGATGCAATGAAAATATCAAGAGTGAGAAAGTCACATTGCATTCTAATTATATGTAAAGGAAGTAAAATTGAAGTTTCAGTAAACATCACTAGAGAAAAAGGAACAAAAAAGCAAAAGTTTGATGAGTCCAACACCTTGTTTAAATAATGTGGAATACCATAATATAAGTTTTTTTTATGTAAAAAAACTCTCATCAAGGAACAATAATGTCTTACCTCCCCAATGACATGAAAGCTAAGTTCCAGCATGAATGAGATCAAGTCAGCCGCATCAACACCTCTCTCCTGCACCAAATGTGGATGAAGAAGAGCACATACAACACAAATTACAAAAGTATTATTCAAAAAAAAGTTAGAGGCACCTCAGAATTAGAGATATATTCTCTGATGATATACCAAAGCTGGGCATTTGTATCCATAAGCTGTAATACAAAACGAAACAATTTTTATATACAGGAAAACACATTACAGAAGTTCAATTCCTTATAAATCACTTGATGCATACCAAAAACTGGAAACCACTTTCAGTTAATTTTGGAGCTTCTTTGTCTCTGTATTGCACATGAGAAAATGACATTAAACACGAGATACAGTTTGCAACACCCACATACACATTCAAGCAAATGCTACAAATGAGAGGTATCACTGCCAAGGAAACAAAACCTTTGACTCAGGAGACGTCGCTGGAAAACTTTCATCAAAGAAGAACTAATATTTAAGGGCTTATCAGCCTGAGCTGGGCTTATAAGTTGCAATAAGAACCACTAGTTCATCACAAAAACAAGTCACAGATGAGTTTAGGCTTCTTTTTAGTCAAAATTTAAGTAAGATGATGCATATCAAATAATAACTAAAGTAACTTATGTAGCATATAATGCTAAGCATAAAATAGATTAATATAAAGAGGATTTATCAAAATAAAAAAGTGGAATGATAAGATCGAATATTGTACCTCCCATTGCTCTAGAGCATAAGCCTCAAGATTTTCTAAGGTTGGAAGCCTCACAGTAATATTGGAAGGCATTGATTCCCTTGGCAAAGTTCCACTGCCATATTTAATCACAAGGAAATATTACCATCTAAAGAATTTGCAGTACAGTCTACTGACAATTGCATTGCTCTTCTTGAAAATTAAGAATGGAGGAGTGACTCTGGTCATTTAATGTCATTTGTATATCACATCCTCATCATAGCAATGAGAGACAAGCTAACTTGTACCATGGTTCAAGAACAGAAAAGGAAGGGAAAATATGTATCACTCACCCTTGTACTAAAAGCTTTTGGAGACTTCTCTGATATGTTGGATTAACTTTGAATGTCTTTTCATTCTTCCTGCCAGAAGGAGAAAAACCTCCTGAAGTAAATTGGATAAGGCAAGGCTCTAAAGTTTTAAAAGTGACAATCCTGACTATGGAAACCTAGCTAGACGCTAAGACACATAGAGATGGAGAAGAATATATACAATCCACAGAAATGACCCACGTAATTGATATTTATTCCTCTTGCTTGTCAGAAAAAGAAAAAAAATCAATGGAGTTAAGTGATCAGAACTAAGTATTAACTTCCTTTTGCTATGATGCGATTGTGACTTTACACGTGTTCTTCTGAAAGAAACAAAGGAGAAAACAAACAAATATCACGCATGTCATGGAGCATGCAAATCAGATAAGCAAAATTTTCCATTAACTACGTCATGCCACAAATAAAATAAGATTTCATCACGAAGACCTTTAAACACATTGCAAGATGCAAAAAAGGTGTGCATCCTCCACACTAAGGGCTGGCATTCGTCCAATTCTTATTTGAAGTTAACTGAATCAGTTCAAACCATCAGAAGCTCAAATGTCTACTCTCATTTCCACAAAAATGAAAAAACAAAACTTTTCATCAGTGAATAAATGTGTACCTGTCAACAGCTTCAAGGAAAACTCGCAACTGAACCAGTCTATCAACGGCTACTCTGTGCTTTGAAACTCCATCCGGAAGCACCCACTCCTCCAACAATTTAGCTGCCACTGGCACATCAATTTGTAGCATCTGTATCACGTATTTCTTCGCAAGAGGCGGAAGAGACCTGATATTTGAAGATATATATTAGTTACAGTCACAAAGTCATATTCAAGAAACTAAATACCACTTCTCTAGCTCACTTATTTCTGAACTTAGGTAAAATGAGAATCCAAACTAATTCCACAATAGTGGCTTAAGGAACCATCAAGTTATCAAGTTGGTGATCATTTGAATTTCATAAAGGACAAAAGTAGTTAAAACTAAACACCATATGAAGGGAGGGTGAACGGGTAAGAATCTGTTACTGAGGCAAACAAAGATGCATAATCTTTTTCCATAAGTTTGCATGATTCTTCAATTGTTTACCAAATGAATAGAGAACAAAAGGAAACTTTTAACCCAAAATAAATAGTGCCACTGATAAAAAAAAAGCTAGAAGAAAATTACCTGAGAATAGCCTCACAGATGAATCCATTCTCATAGAGTTTATCTAGCTTCATGGCGGGCATGGATGCCACCATGTCCATGAAATTTTTGGCAATGATCCTAACCTCTGGCATTGTGATTCGAACACCACCACCTTTCTTTCTCTTTAATCGGATTCTGATTAAAGGGGTCTTTATCCAGAACTCAAGCAACCAAATTGAAAGAAAAGTGAGCCACTTTACGAAAACCCGTCAAAAACCTCGCTTAGTTTCATAGTGATGGAGCATAAAGAGGCCCTTTGCAGACTGAAATTGAAGGATCCCCAAAAGGGTCTCTTGAGGCAGTGATACGCACCGTTTTTATTACTTGAAACGATCACGTGAAGTTGGGGAGTGAGGATGGTGAAGAGAAGAGAAGAGAAGAGAGGTGACGCTTTCGGTAAGAAAATTGATTAAGCAAACTTAGAGAAACGGCTATGGAAGCTCTGATTCTGTAAGGTTAGAGGAGCAACAACACTAAGGTGTGAAGAACAATTTTTGTAATAATTTTTGTATTTTTTATAATAATATTTTGAAATGGTATTTTTTATTCAAAGTTCTGAGTTATATAAGTTTTGAATCTCAGTAAATTCTGATTTTTTAAACTGAGTACCCAACAAAAATTCGTGTTACTTTGATTGCTAAGTAAAAAAAAAAACCTTTTGTTTTGGGTCCTACTCTTAGAAATTCTCCTCTTATGCTAAAATGATAAATAGTCTAGTTGAGTAGTTTCCAAAACACATTGTTGAACCATTTAGTATTTTTGTATAGTAAAAGAATATCATAAAAATAAGACGTAAACTACTACTTATTATTCTTTGTTTTCTTTTTATCATGGATTGTTATTTATTGGTTTGAAATATATATTATACAGTGAATATTTATGCTTATTAAATGGATTTTTTTTTTCATTGAATAAATTAGCATCTATACTGGGATGGCTTTTTTTCAATTTTATAGATGTGAGTTTAGACAATCTCCTTAAATTATGTTAAGAAAGAAATAACTCTTTTTTTTTTTACAAATTTAGGTCTTGACAAATGATCATACTTTTACTATACTAATAATTTGTATAGTAAAAGAATATATGAAGTAAATTTATGGTAAGGTGGTTAGAAGATGAAAGTATTATAAAACACTCTTTAGGTATAGGTTATTAATGTTCTTCCGGATTGAAAAACAAATGTTATTTCTGTTTGGATTACTGGGTTTGCATATATTAGATGGCATGGAAAGACAAAGAAAGTGATAATAGATTCCTTGGGTGCTTCGACAATATTTGCAGAAAAAATTAACTCATTTACAATGTTTTCCTTTTGCCAGTTATCATAATTCACATGTCATAATAGTGAAGATTTTCATGCACAACACCATGCTACATAGATTCACAACATGAGAGAGATTACTGATTGAGAATAAGAATTGTACAAATAAGTGAAAAGTATAAGTGTTTCTTGATGGTGTAAATGAGTGTGGAGGGATTGTAAGTTGAAAAAAGGTGAAGGTGTTTTTTATGAAGATTTTGTTTTGTTTGAAGATAGGGAGAAGAAAAGAGAAAGAGGAAAAGATTATTATAGGTTGGATAATATTGAGGTGGATAAGAAAGAGAGAAGGGTTGTGACTAAAATAGAAGACATGTGTAACAGTCCCTACATCATGAGATTAATTTGTCCACCACACGATAGCACCTAAAATGGGACACAAAGTGATATTGAAGTACCACCTATTGAGCATATAAAGAAAGGTCATTTATGTTTTGATTATAAAAATGCAACCTATTAGATTCTAAATCAAATATTTTGTTCTGTTTGCATAAAAGAAAGACCACTAACAAAGGAAATGAGGAAGAAGATCTCACTAGTTTTTCCTACTCTAATAAATGTTGTTTACATAAAAGGGTGACATGATTGGATCTTCGACGATTTATATGCGAAATTATGATCTAGTTTTAGGAATGCTATGTTTTTATTTTAAATAAACGAATTTTAGATGGATGATGAGTGAATTAAATAAATTGATTTATAGGAAATTTGATAGTTCTATTTTTAAGATATATAATAGTGTGGATTAGCCTTTGAGAAATCGAACCTTGAGAGACTTGTAGTGTGGATCAACCTCTAGTAGATTGGTCTATAGAAGAGTCGTCTGACATGACTTTATTACCCGAAAGTTTATCTAATCATCAATTTTAAAGAGATTGATTTATAGGAGATCGATATCTCAAATTCCTTAACATATTTTTAAGGATCCAATCAAAATACTCGACAAAAATCTCAAGACAAAATCAACTAATCTACAATTTTTGAAAACTATTTCTAGTACCCATATATTATGGAAATATGGAAAGTCTTTTTCCCTCAACCTAATAGATGATCAAATTTTATTTGAACTAATTTTAAAAGAGAGATGATTTCCTAAATCCTAAACCCTAACACATTCAAATGTTTGATTTAACCGCAGTGGCAGCAGAGTCTCAACCTTTGATACCAATTAATATTAGTAGTATAAAAATTAAAACCCATACACACCATCAAAGTAAATTAGAGAGAAGAATTGTTGTCCACAAAACTCACCCACAATAATGGAGAAAACGAATTCAACTTAACTACTTTCATAATCCATTTTCGTTTATAAACTTTTTCACCTTTTTTATAAGACAACATAAAAAATATCAGATTTTTATTTTGTTGTTTTGACATTTGCAATTTTGCAATATATTGAATAGTCCATACCTTTTTCAATATCTGATATTGTGTCAGTTAATAGTTTTTGGAATAGTAGTCTCTCTCAAAATTATATCAAAAATCTATTTTTTTTATAGAGTGGATCCTCACACACTCAAATGTTTTTTACCCACATTACCACTATAACTAGGTTCCAAGCTTTGATACCAGTGAAATAAAAAATTTGAAAACCCATACATGCAGCTAAAATAGAGAAAGACAAAGAATTTGTCCTACAAAACTTACACAATTGGAGGAAGACAATTCAAATTTACTCAACTTCATTGGCTGGATTGATGGCAAACTACATAACTTTGTGGGTTAACCAAAAATAATATAGAAATTACTGAAGGCTTAATAGTAAAGTAAAACAAAAAATATTAGAACTTATTATCTAAGGAAAACCAGCATGACCACCATGCAATGTTACAACCAAATGCAGGTTTTTTTTATCAAAATTGAAACCATTACCCTAATGCAGCAGCAATAATAATAATAATAATAATATTTTCAAATACCAGTATAAAATCAGAATAACAAATGTTACAACAACAAAATTAAAAACAAAATAGCTTCGAAATAAGAAAACCATGTTGCTGCCCAGGATCGAACTGGGGACCTTTAGTGTGTAAGACTAACGTGATAACCACTACACCACAGCAACTCTTTATGTCGTATTATATACAGGTATTTATATACCTATATATATTAAAATAAATAGTAAATGTTTTGAACATAAAGCTCTTTTTCTAAATACTCAAAGAGATGAAAAATAAAAAATATTTCCAGAAGTTAAAACTAGTATATAAACTATTATTTAAAAAATTATTTTAAACTTATACAAAAGCTAATAAACTAAAGTTAAATTTTTTTAATATAGAACTAAAAATTAAAATTTCAGAAATTTATAGAAGTAATTTTATTATTAAAACTGTCAAAATTCAATTTCATCTAAAATATAAAAATTTAGATATTTTAAATTTTTCAGACTCTCTTTTTTATATTTAAAATTTCTTCACACAAACATATATACATATATATTACATATTTAAAATTAAATAAAAATTAAGTTACCCTATCCAATCTAAGAATATAAAATTTTATTGAAATTTAATTTATCTAAACAAAACAATGAAAAATATAATAAATTTAAATTAACACAATTTAATTTAGATTATTGAAATTTTAAAACTTTTCCTCCAAACACAACAATTGTTCCTGTATCGCAGAATCATGCATGCACCTATATAGCCTGTTAGAAGAAAATTAAAAAAAGAAGTTAACTTTTTTATAAATTAAATCAATTTATGTATATTAATATCTTAACATTAATATTTAGTAAAATTAAAGTCTAATTTATTTTTTAAAAAGTTCAAAAGTTGTGATTAGAGATAAAAATATACTCGATCCTTCAAACTCTTCTCAGTTATTAATAAAGAATCTCTCCATTGATTAGTTGATGTCTTAACATTAATATTTCTTAAAGTTAAAGTTTATTTTTTAAAAAATTTAAAGTTGTAATTAGAGATAAAAAAAGAAGAAGAGTATATTCTATTCTTCAAACTCTTCTCAATTTTAACCAGAAATCTCTGTATTTATTGATCAAATAAACTATAAATGTGTGAAAAAGTGAATATATATATATATATATATATATATATATATGTGTGTGTGTGTGTTCTTCGTATTCATTTCCGTTTTACATATTATTTTAGTTTATTAAATTATCTTTTGTTATTTGTTTTACTTTATGTAAAAAATCGTTTTTTGACTAGAATTTTTTTCATTTTTTTCATTCAGAAATGTGTGACACAATATCCAACAAGTTCAGTTTCATTCATATATCTAAACTATTTGTTTTCTTATCACATTTTCAATTGTATATATATGTTTGCAATTTCATTCCAACAATCTATTTTATCTGAGAAAATATTCAATCTTATTAAACTAAATCATTATACAACCCTCATTTATATATTTTTTTAATATTTTATCTACTGCTTATTTTTTGTCACGTTGTAATATTTCAGTATCAATTTTGAGTGTTTTATCATGTAAACTTTGAGTGATGTAAACTTCTATTAGTTTATTATTTAACTTTAAAAAATAATGTTTTATTTTTAGTTCTTAGTATTGTTTTATTTGAATTTTTTTTTCAACTAGTTAAATATTCATCAAATGTACTTAAATTTCTAAAGTAACTTTCCTCTTAGAATCAATTCTTTTACAGTTACTTAAAATTTATGAATTATTATTTAACATCTTATTTTTAATATTTATAGTCATGATTTTTTTATATTAAATTCTTAATAGTATTATAATCTTCTCTACTTTTTTTTTAAAATTATTTAATTAATATTTAAAACTATGCAAAAATAAATGCATACAAATAAATTTTATGCTTGTAATAACAGTAGTGATAATAATAATAATATTTATATGACAACTGATACATAATATTTTTTAAAATTAAAAGCAGTAGTAATAATAATAATATTTATATGAATAATTTATATGTAATAGTTTTTAAAATGAATCTATTGCTTAAAGTATGATTTATTTTCTGAGAAGGCCAAACTTGACCTGAGCTTCTATTTATGTAATTTGTTTATGACAACAATCCATTTTATATGGATAACCTATAATATACAAAATAATTACATTCCTGAAGTTGTTGCTTACAACAAAGTTTTTCAAAACATCACAGGTAGTGTTCAATAATACTCATTTGGATTGCCAACTGTGAGTGAGTTTAATATCTATATATTAGTTATATTTCTTGTTTTCTCCTATTCAACACTTCAACTTGATTTTCTTTTAATACTAAAAATGTCAAATGATATCGAAGCATAACAAAAGACAATGAACTGAAATTCATAATTAAAGCTCTTGAACTAGGAGTAGTTGCCTTGCCACCATCTCTTTCAAGAATATATATTGAAGTAAAAGTCAACTTACTGATATTTGATACTAGTAAGCTGCTACCACTTCCTGCAGCCAAAAGGCTCAACACAGACCATAGTAGATTCTAAGACGTTGAGAATGATGTTGGGGCTTCATCCAAATACAACTAAAATTATAACATCATAAAGCTCAACCATCAATTGTGAACATTATTGTAAAAAAGAGAGATAAATGAAGGAAAAGAGAAGAATTATTAAAAATAGTGCTATAGACTATAGTGCTTAAAAGTAGTTTCTATTAAGAGGGCCTTAAGTAAACATAGCCAGTTGTTATAAGGTGGCCTTAATGCATACATAAACTACAGAACACACTACAGACATTCCTTTAAATACATTCATTGATGATAACAAATAAAAGAGTTTCTCAAGAGATTCTCACCTAAATGACAAGAACCCAATGTGCAAATCTCTTGTTAATAAGTAATTAATTTGATCTGTACAAGGATATACAAATGAGCTAGCTAGATAGATACAATTTACCATCTCAACTTCACCACCAGCCCACAATATGACAAGGGCTGGATACTTCTGCAGAAGAAGTGGGAAGCAAGTACTGCAACTCTATAATAGGAACTCAATTAGCCGACTGGGGTTCTGGCTTTTATGTGACTAACTTGAAGTGGAAGGTATCCAAGACAACAGCATACATTAAAATCTGTCTGTTGCAATCGCTTACCGTACGTGAGAGTCATAGGCATCAAAAAGGGAGTCTGGAACAATCAAAGGCAACTTATCTATGTACATGAAAACCCTTCTCAGATTCTCCCTTGTCACTGTTGCCATATCTACCACATCCCTTCTATCAGTGAATACCCACAGATCACCTGAGTTCACTCTCTTCAGACTGTCACGGCAAAATGGGCAAGATTGTGATATAGTTCGCCTGCAAAAAATTTCAAATCACTTCAACCTTCAACTAAACCTAGAAAATACTTGGACAACATGCTGGGTGGGAGGTATAAGATAAAAATTTAAAGTAAAGGGTAGCTAAATGTACACCAAATGGTGTCCTTTTTCAAATTAGAAACAGACACGGATGACTTTAAATCAATAACTGATAGGATTGAATAGCATCCACCAAAAGGTCTTGGTTTCAAATCCTCCAGGTGTCCATTGTTAGGTCATTGGCAAGTACCATTGTTAGCTGTCAGCAAACTAGCTGTAGCTGATAGGCAGATTAGCTCATAGAACCATTAGCACAGACTTTCGGTTCATCAAGAACCTGGAAACAAGTCTTCAACCCGGTCACAAATGTATGACCAAGTAAAATGACATGATCGACCCTTCAACCAATATTCAGTAAAAAAGTCCAGAGTCTGGTTTCATAGCCAGACCCTTCAACTAACTTCTACTCTCACTCAATTTCCACTAACACGTCAAACTACAAATAACCCATAATAGTTCCACAGGAAAACGGCAATACAAATTGTCTTTGTCGTTACAGTACTAAATAGAGGTACAATAATTAAGAACAATTTAATTTCTCTAATTTAGGAAGACCTTTTATGCTTACACATTCACTTATAAGAACAGCAGTCATTAAAGAGATGATTGCAGAAGGCAGCATTGGTTACTGGACTTTTTCATTCACAACCTGGATATTCAAGAATTAAAAACACACAAAATCCAGACACATATAAATAACTTTTTAAGCCTTACAAACTACACCAGACTGAAGAGCTAATATCATCATAATATAAAATTACTCCCAAGTGCTTTCAGGAGACATGCATGCAAGACACATTCTTCCGCCACCTACTTAAAGCTAACTATATCAATTCAAATAGTTTTCTTCTAATAAATTATTTTACACATACTAATTTTGTTTTACTACATTAAATATTATTCAAGCAGCAATAACAAGTGACAACCAAACCTTCAATGCACAGTGCCTATTGTGAAATTGCACCTGCAATCAAGCACAGAACATTCACAGTGAGACTAGTAACTTCCACCACTTAAACCCACCATTGGTAAGACACTTTACAAGGTTATAAACAATTACAACCAAAACAAACTGAACAAACCCAAAAACCTTCGACAATCTAAGCAGGCTAATGGATTTGCATTTTACTACGGCTGAAATACTGTAGTGATTTTGTAGTGACTGTATTTATAATCCATGAAAATCAGCAAAATCTAATTAAAAAACCATAAACATAGAGTTAATTGTTAGAGAACACAGAGAATCAAACTGTGGTAGAAACAAGTCAAACAACTATACATCTACTTGCTTGTAAAAGAATGGGAAGTGCCATATAATAACAGAGAGAAAGATAATTTGTTGGATGAAGTACCATTCTCGGTAACATTTCAGGCACATGGCATGGTTGCAGTTGGGTAACACAATCTTAGTATTCATATCCATGCATATTCCACATTCATCTTCTCTTTCAATGTCTATGTCAGAACACTGTCTATAATCCTCATCATCTCTTCTGCGATACCTCTCCATGCATACAGCCTTTTGCTTCTTATCCTCGGTATCAGTGATACCCTTTTGAAGTTGCAATAAAGAGGGATAAATGACGGCTGCTCAGAGAAGAAATTCAACGTGTCAGCAACGAACAAAAACTAAATGCAAACTAACTTAGATCGAAAAACAAGGGCAGATATACCATAGAATTCTCTAATACTTGCTTTTCTTTCATGTGTAGACATGGTGGTTGTCCCATCCACATAGACCTACAACATGAGGCAAATTCTTCATCTGGTCCAAGTCCCTCATTTCAATATTCACACCTAAAAATCAAAACACCTTACCTTGTAAATTAGGATTCTTAACAGTCCAAGGGCTCCAGCAAGATTACAATCTGTCCATTGCACCAGAAAAAGGAACAAGTGCGCAGCTGGACTGTATGACATTCTCATCTGAAGGCACGCACCATCATACTCCCTTGGAAAATCTGACGCCCTGCACATCCCAATTTTTAACATGATCAACCAATAACTAACTAGTATATTGATATTTGACGACAATTTGAGACAGAAATATCATTGCAATATTTACAAAGGACACCATTGCCTTTATCTTGCTTCTCCAAAGATATTTCGCGGCAAGCACATCACAAACACAACTTGTTACCGAACCAATAAATGTTATGTAGCCTGTCACCATATAGTGTAGCAGGTAATAATAGATATAATGACGCAATAACGTTAAGAGATTAAGCAGCCATAATTTAACATCAAAATCATCATACAATGAAACAACTCCTCAGGGAATTCACTCCCTAAATGTTATGACAATTTCCCCACACCAGGGACGCACACAAAGACAAAGATAAGAATAACCAACACAGAAAATCAAATTATCCACGCTTTAACAGTAAATTAAATGCACCCTATTTACAAAGGAAAAATTCAAGGCTTAACAGTAACCAGAGTCCAGAAGAAAAAAGCAAACAAATGAAAAAAAAGGAGGCTAAACCCAGAGGAAAATCATCATCGTACCCAGAAAAACCTCACTTAGCAATCACCAACCACTTACCCCCAAGAAAAAAAAAAAAGATTTTTTCATATTAAAAAAAGGAGGAAAGGTAACAACCATTGACAGGCCACCAACCTTTTGCAGCAGTGATCACCTTAAATTCAAATAAAAAAAATAAAAATTTGACAAAGGAAGGAACATAGAGTTAAAAGGAAAAACCCAGAAAAAAGTGAGAGGAGAAAACCCACAGGGTGTTGGCGTGTTGGATATCAGCTTCAAGGACTTTCAAGGAGTCCTTGAAAGACTTACGCATGGAAGCTACGTACATCGCAGCGATCACACCAGAAAAAACAAGGAAGAAAGCAAAGTTTGTGAAATGGAAGAAGAAACGAAGAGTGAAATTGGTTTGATGAATGAAACCCTTCTGGGCTATATTTCTGTCTCTAGTTTCTGTGAGAGTCACAGAGTGAAGAGAAGAGAGAAGAGAGAGAAGAGAGAGAAAGAGAGTGCTTCGTGTTGCTTCTATGCTGTTCTTGAAAGCCAAGAAGGTGGGATTGTCAGGACACGTGTACGCATCAACACCCTCGCCCCTCCATTACTAATACAAAAATATATATATTTATAATAACTACTATTTATCTTATTAATTAATTATACTATTAAAATATCTTTTAAGTTCAACACACAAGTAGCATAACATATATCGAGACTTTCTACCACACTTTGGTTTATACTCCTCTATTCTTTAATCTTAAGTCCAAATTATTAAAACTCATAACTTATTTTATGTGTATAACTTTATCTTTAATTTCCCCAACAAAAATTATATTTAATATTTTTATAGTTTTAACAAATTTGTGTTTTTACTAAATACTAACTTATGAAAAAAATACGTCATTCAACTTTATGTTGTTTTCTAATAACTTTTTAAAGTTTATCATAATATATTTAATAAAACAATTTGTTATGCATATTATCGGGATGAACTTTAATTTTCATTATAGAAATATATCAACAATAAATATAATATTATAAACTTCTATAATTTGTAGAATTATTTTTTATATTTTGAGTTGGGTGTGTAAATTTGGAAAAAATATATTAAAATAAAAAAAATAGTTTAAAATTATGGTAGAGCGTTATTGTGGGAAAAATAGTTAATTTATTTGATGAAAGAAATGATGGGAGAGATGAATAATAATGGGTACGCTAATGCCTTATCCAAATTTGCACGCTCTTTCACTCTCTTTCATCGTTTTGTTTGCCACTTTACCTTTCATGTTTTGGTAGCTAGCTTTGGCTCCACACACGCGCTTCTCGTGTGAGTGGTTGCACTTCCACATTTATCATCAATTTTAATTTTAATTATGTTCAAATAAATATTTATCTTATGTAATTAAAATACTAGTTAAAAGAAATATTCTTTACACAATATAGTTTTGTGGTAAAAAAATATGTTTTAATTTCTAAAATTTCTTTTTAATCTGGCTTCGTCAAACTTAAAATTAATCTATGTTTATTTTTTTATCTCATAATTTTATTTGCACATAATTTTTATGTCCGATTTTCACTCATAAGGCTTTTTATACAAATTCTTTACCTACGTTTCGTGAAAAGAAAAAAAATCCCTTTTGAAATGAAGCTACTTTGAGCAACCAAATAGAACCTACTAAATATATATATATATATATATATATATATATATTAATTATTAAAATTAGTAAAATTTTAAAAAATTACTAAAGCAAATAAGTTGTGTGAATTTAACACAATTTTATTACGAAAAATAATGTCAAAATAATACGACTTCAGTACATTTGAACTGAATTCATGTTAGAATGATACAACTTCAGTATAATCAGATTTCAACTTAAATCGTATTATATTATACTACTTATCAATTTTACACAATTTACCAATTTTGATATTTTTTAAAAGAAATTATATATTTTAATAATTAAGGTGTAAAATTGTATAATAAAAAAATAAAAATTCACTTTTACTTACTTTATAGAAAAATTGAGAGTTTTTATTTTGTCATTTGCTTAGGCTTATTTGCATATTTTCCCTAACATACGAAGATAGAAAAAAATCTAAGAGAGAAAAAGTATTTTTAGTAAAAATAATGTTAATTATTTGTTTTCTCTTACTTATTTTTTTAATCCTATTTTATATTTTTCACGTAAAAACAAAGATAAGTGAGATTTAAAAAAAATGAGAAAGTAATTAGATAATGATGTTATAATGATTATCGTAGAACATGGAATTAGAAAATGATATCTTGTAAGCAAGAGATGTTAATTAAGAAAGTATGGGATAAAATTATTTTGGTTTTTAAGATTATGATTATGTCTCTAAAGATACTTAAATAGAATACACTAATTTCCTTTACTCTAACGTAATAGTATTAATTGTTGCTTGGTTATAGTATATAACCTACTTTATTAACTCGATTGTGATATGTTAACTCAATTTCTACTATCTTAATCATATAACAACTATTAAAGTTTACGTGATACCTTTAATTATATACTACTCCTTTCTTATTGCCGTATATACTTTACTTTTTATTTTTTTATGTTAATAGGTTAATTAAGAAATAAACAACTTAATCACCACAATAACAAAAAAAAGTCAACTGAGATTATTAATATTAGAAACAGATAAGAATTTTATTTGAAAATTTTATTTACATTTTCTTTCTCCGTTTTGGACTGATTATCATGCATTTGAATTACTTTAAATAAAAACTATCATTTAAAAGTTAAATATGAAAAAAATCTCGAATGTTATTTCGAAATGGAAAATAGAAGTGTCCAGTATCAGAAAAAAAACTTAGTCCAAGAAAAATTAAATATAAAATCATACTTATTGCTTTTGTTTTCTTAATAGATTTCTTTTCAGAAAATGAAAATTTATATTTAATTTATTCTCACAAAATAATTTATAAAATAAAATATATATTATATATTTATATATATATATATATATATATTAATTTAGTTATATATTTACTCAAAGGTGAAATCTCTAACATACTAACACACACCCTCTTGTAATAAAAAAAAAAAATTGAATATGGGAATAGAGGAAAGTGATACCAAATACACAGTAGTACTGTCTTATTTTATAATTTTTTTTATGATAAATTTTGATATTATCTTAAAAATAACTCAATTACATTATTAAAAAATATTAAATACATTTTTTTGTCTTTATATTTTATATTTTCGCATGAGATTATTTTTAGTCCTAATTTTATATATTCTGGATATTTGTATATATTCTAGATATTTGTAATAAGAAAAGTTATTGAAATCAATCATAAAAAAAAAATTACGTAGTAAATAAATTTTTAACCTAAACTAAAATGTTAAAATATTTTATATTAATTCTTGGTAAATATTATATACGTAATAAATTTTTAATCTGAACTAAAATGTTAAAATATTTTATATTAATTCTTCGCAAATATTATAACATTATAATTAAAAATTTATTTATTAAAACAAGAAGATACTAATAAAGATCAATTTCAATAATTTTCTTGTTACAAATATATGAGGTCTAAACTTTAATTATAAATAAAATTTAATTTTATATTAAAATTAAAAAACATCGATAAGAAGTATGACGATAAATTAATAAATTTTATTTTTTCTTTATCCCTTAATATCTCTTTAAAATTGTGAAGTTGAGTTTTGAGTCTAAAAGCAAAAGCCAAAGAAGTTAGGTTATTACCTAATACTTTGAACAGTGAAAAATATATGAAATTGAATGGATGCTCCTCTTTCACTAGTGTAGTAGGTATGTATGACTTCATGAAAACAATCCAACGGGAAAGGTAACCGACTTAATTTAATAACCATTCAGAAAAAAAAAAAAAAAAAAACAATATTAAAAAAATATTAATGTGCGTGAATATTCAACCTTTTCTTGTGATAAGGTGAATTAAGCTTTAATAAAAACAAACAAAAAAAAAAAAAAACCAAATTAATTTAAAAACACATCAGAAAAAAAAAAAAAAACAAACACTATTCACAAT
>Ga0123342_1000027_pt1 | contig 132573 bp, 63 predicted proteins | sample Turbeawhitnodule_FD_89960 | JGI IMG/M metagenome (GOLD analysis project Ga0123342, IMG submission 89960) | Root nodule microbial communities of legume samples collected from Mexico - Turtle bean Mexico white nodule | ecosystem: Host-associated > Plants > Roots > Nodule | place: Mexico: Nepantla... | reverse complement strand
TCTTTTATTATAACATATATAAAATATATTAAAAAACACAGAGATATCTAATAGAGAGATTTAATAAAAAAAAAATATATATATATATATATATATATATATATATATATATATATATATATATATATATATACAAATCTCACCTTATAAACCGATTTTATAAAATTGAGTTAAAATCGCATTCTTAATAATTATTTTTACAATATTTTAATATTAGGCTTCATACGGATGAGAATACATATACATATATATATATATATGTTAGTTAACACTACAAGAAAATCATGAAATAGAAACTAATTTTTAGAGATCAAAATAATTAGTTGCAATAGTAACTAAATTAGAGACCATTTTAGAAACTAAATAAAAAAATTGGTTTCTAAATTAGTTTATATTATTGTTAAATAGTTTCTAAATTGGTATCTAAGTAGCAACCAAGGTTTTAGATACCAAATTTAGAAACTAAATAATTGGTAGTTAAAACCTTGGTTGCTAATTAGATATCAATTTAGAAACTATTTAATAATAATAAAAACTAATTTAGAAACCAATTTTTTATTTAGTTTCTAAAATGGTTTCTAATTTAGTTACTATTGCAACTAATTATTTTGGTATCTAAAAATTGGTTTCTATTTCATGATTTTCTTGTAGTGTAAGATTATTTTCATGATTTTGTTTTTGGAGCATATTTGAGAAAAATTGTAATTTTTGTTATCACTATTATGTATATGATGGATGATAAGAATAATTAGAAAATAATGCAATAAGAATGGTTTTTGTGACAGGGATACATCTACATACCATGGGAAGACTGCAGTTACATACAAATCAAGTGAGAGAAAGAAGTTGGAGGAAGAGGGATACAAGATCATTGGGAACATTGGAGATCAATGGAGTGATATTTTGGGAACCAACACAGGCCAAAGGACCTTTAAGCTTCCTGATCCCATGTACTACATTAGTTGAGTTCATACTTTAACCATAACTTCCTCTTATCAATGGAATAAGATACATGGATGTAATAATAATTTATCTGTATATCACTTTGTGAGACATTTCTTTTCAATAAGAAAGATTGTTTACGAGAAAATTATTAAATAAAAATCAATTTTAAAAATAAAAAATAATTAATCATTATATTAACTAAATTATATATTATTTTAGAGACTAAAATAATTATTGGTATATAAATTATTAGTTAATTAGATAACAATTTAAAATTTTTATGAATAATAAAAACTACTTTAAATAATATTATATAATATTTTTAAACAAACTTGAAAAATGAAATTCAAAAAATTATTTTTCATGATTTAGATATTTTATTTCGAAAGTCACACAACAAAACATGATTTAAAAAATTTAAATAGAAAAGACAGTGTGGTTTTGAGGTTCATGTACTCAACTTAAAAAGCTTCTTTTCAGGAAATAAAAGAACAAAAAAAATAGTAGAAAATAGGTTATCTATCAAGTGAAAGTTAAACATGTTTAGTTGAAAATTTTCTTTAAAACTCATCAAATTGCATTGTGAAAATCAAAGTCGAAAAGAACATAAAGGTAACTTTTAGAAATAAAAAGTGGAAAAATTTACTGAAAGCCAATATATAAAGAAATACAAAGATGGTTATGGGCTAAATGTTGACCAAAAAAGAGATATAGACTATAACGTTGTTACCACTACAAGTGTACAATGGAAATTTTTTTATTGACCGATAGTATTAGTATACATTAAAGACGGAAAAAAGAGTAGCAAATAGTTATTCATTTCGACTCTGAACGATGTGAGATTATACTGACAATATCAGAATATGTATATTCTTGATTGCAAAATCCAAAATATAAATTTTATATTTTTAATTGTAAAATTTATAATATAAATTTTGTATTTTAGATTATTCATTTGTATTTGAAATCATGAAGTTAAAGGTATGGCTGGGAGGAAAAAAAGTTCCACTGGAAGGTCTTATAAGTTCAAGGAAGATGATGAGATAAAGAAGAGTTGCAGCTGAAAAATATGAAAATGGTAATTTCACCATCTCCATCAAGGTGCGGGATGAAACCATAAAGGTGGAGAAAGAAAAGCCCATGAACAATTAATCCCATTATTTTGGGCCAACTTACAGATATTGTGTTGGGCCGAGAGAGAAAATGGACCCTTAAAAAGATGAGTTTGGAACCATTGGTTTAGACCAATAATTGAGTTTAGAAATTCTAATACCAACTTTACAATATTAAAACATAAAATATACTTCATGCTTAACTATCTTTCATTCTTACTTTTATGTATTTATTCATAAATTAAAAAAATTATATATATATATATATATATATATTATAGAGAGAGAGAAAAAAAAAATAGTATCTTTTTTCTTTTTTTAAGATTTAAACTACTTTTTAATTATTACTCATTTTGGGAAACAATTATTAAGAGTGTCTAAGATCTTAAATGCATACAATATGAATATTTTTATTCAAACATGATTAATTTCATACACTTTTATTATTATTTATATTATTTTCTATTTCTTAATATATAGAATTAGAGTTATTAATTCAAATTAACTAACTTCATGGTATTTACCTTTGACATTCATATGGTATAATTGTTTGGTTAGGTGGATTTGAAACTTGCTAATATAAATCCATGATAAATTACTTTTAGGTTTAATTATGTTTTGTACATCAAATTTAGGATGGATATGAATTTGATCTCTAAATAAATAAATAAAAACATATATATTTTAGTCTCTTAATTTTTTTTAGTATTTTTTAAAAATATTATTAATTGCTAAGCAGACATTTTGAGATTAAAATCAAAATAATATAAAAATTTAGATATTAAACTTATTTATAATGTGAAATCAATTAATAATTCATTATATATTTTAAATCTCTTCTGTTTGGTATCTTCCAAACATGGTCTAATAACTTCACAATATGGGCATGAAATATTTTTTATTTCACACATTATTAAGATCCTGTTTGTTCCCAAAAGACAACCACCTTATTCAATTGTTTTCGAAACTTACAAACACAAAAGGCTAACACAGTACCAAGTGGTACAATTACACGGTTTCAAACATTTAGGTACATTTCTGATCCACCCACATAACTCACTCAACATAGGTACTTAACATAGGTACAACTAATTTCTAATTTTGTACCATTTCACTTAACAACCATTTTTTCCTTCAAATGTAATAACATTATTAACTGTCACTAATTCGTGACTAAAGACCAGCTCAAGAAGCTCCATAGTATATAAATATAGATATTAATTAATGAGAACTTAAGGGGTGTGCTTTCTCCATTCAAAACAAAATAAAATAAAAAAATTCTTACACATTTTTCAGTTATTTTGTTACGATCAATCAATGTATCCGTTACGATTTTATTCTTAAAAAACGTCTTTGTGAGTTGAGAGATGAAAATTTATATAAAGTGTTCTTAATATCAATTTTTGAATGATATGAAATTCATTATTAGAAAATCATTGAATAAAATAAATAAAAACCAATTTTAGAGAAAAAAAATTATTAATTTCTAAATTAGTTTTTATTAATGATAAATAGTTTTTAAATTGGTATTTAATTAGCTACCAAAGATTTAACTACTAATTATTTAGATTCTAAATTTGGTTGCAAAAACCTGAGTATCTAATTATATACCAATTTAAAAACTATTTATCAATAATAAAAACTAATTTTGAATTTAATAATTTTTTTAGTCTATAAAATAGTATTTAATTTGATCACTATAAAAATTAATTATTATTGTTTTCTAAAATTGATTTTTATTGAATGATTTTTTTTGTAGTGATCGTTGAGTGTAACATAGTATTATTATATTACTATAAATTTGAAGATAATTTTCACAGAAAATAAAAGATTTATCATACATAGTAATTTATAATTGAATAACAGCATAGCCTAATTTTTCTCATAAAAAGCATTTCAATTCATTTTTTTTGTTTCTTTCATTTTTTTTAATGTTAGTAAATATATTCAGAACTTCTTGAAAGTCTGTGTCCAGCATGGGGAAAATTTGTAGTACTGTCTGTATTCAGTGAATGAACAAAACTAAGTGTAAGTTTTATTAGAAAGAGAGAATTTTTTTTATAGGTTTGTGTTATCTTTGTACCTGAAAAGTACTTTTGCCAAAACATTCCTTTTTACTTTTTCCATTGAAGTGCGTAGAACTTCATATTAACAACATTTCAACACAAATATAAAGTAAATAAAGTGAATTATTTTATACATCATATTTCTTATTATTATTTGTGCCAAAATGATTATAATAAAAAAACAAAGAAGAAAGTTTAATCATTTCAAAAAATATTTCATATTTTCAATTTTTTAAAAATGTTAAAGAAGTGTTCAGTGACATATTATTAGTGAAAAAAAAATATTATTTTTAGAAATTTAATATGATAATTGACAAAATAAATATTTTTTTTATAAAATAAAATCAAAACACTTTACCTCCACTCCTTTCTATAAGATAAAAAATAACTTCACATATATTAATAAGTCAATTAACTACATTGAATTTTATTAAAAAAAAGATACATATCATGATGGCTAATAAAATGTCAAATTATAAGATATTTTTTTAAAAACAGCATTAAACAAATTAAAAGTAATTAAAATGTATTCATATTTAAAAAATGCATTATTTTCAAGAACTGATCTCTTAATATTCAAAAGAAGTAATTTAAAGTTGTAAATGTGCTTTATAAGGTATTTTAAACTTATATTAAAGATTAATTGATAAACTTTAAATATAAGTTTTATTAAGTCAGGGTGTGTTTAATAAAAATCCATTACTCAATAAAACTAACACTTGCTCATATTCCCCACTACTTTAGGTTAAGCAACTTGGTTTATTTCAAATAAAATATTATATTTAAACTTTGTAAATAAAAATATTGTTAAAAAGACTACTAAAAATAATCAAATATTTTTTTTTACACAAATTAGTAATCAACATGCAAAGCATGATTAAAATAATTAGTAAAACTTAAAAAAAAAGAGTTAAGAATAACATTTGATTTTTTTTTTATATAATTTTCCTGAAGTGACTTAAGCAGCATCATTAAGATCATGAACCAAACAAATTCAACCTCCATTTTCTTGAAACAAGTGATTCTGCAGAACACTGTATAAAATAAGGTTTTCCAATGTTGGAATCAAAAAATCACAACCTGCTATAATGTTTTTTTAAGAATGCAATTAATATATATTAATCTTTTGGCCATTTCTCAACGTCTCTTTCTATCCGTTCAAACAATAGGGACAATAAAATTAAATACAGAATTCAAGAAGATATTCAAAAGATTCTTAATAATTATTATGAGTAATGTTAATTAAAAAAATGATTAAGATGAAATTGTTTTTTCCATTTATAATTAAAAAATTATTATAGTATGATCTTTATTAATTTTTATTTACATAATAAACGAATTCATATACTTAAAAACTCTTAAGTTTTATTAATTACTGATGCTGACAGAACTTAAAACACTTAACATTAAGTATTGATTTGAAACAATATTAATATAAATATTTTTATTTTTATAATTTTTCAAATCATTGTTTGATATGATCACTCTGCACGAAAATATTGACGATGATGTATGGATGAGGGCATAATCATTCTCTACCAGTGTAAATTACCTATATTACCCCTACAGTAAAAAATTTCACCAAGCACGTGGAACACCACAAGATGAATACTATAGAAAAGCCCGTTTCAAATCAAACCCTAATCATTGCTGATATGAAATTTAAGATTCAAACACTGCCTTTCGATTAGACTTCTTCATTCAACTTCACGCGCTTCTTCGGGAAGTGTGTGCACATCCTTACTTTTTTTTTTCTCTTTTTCTCACATATCTTTAAACTTTAATTGCACAAAACCGTGAAGGAAAAACTGTAATTTTACTTTCTGTATTAAATTTTATAATTTTTTATATAATTTTTGTGCAGTTTTATTCTTATTTATAACATTTCGATTATTATTATTTTTGTATAAAAATTTATGCTATATTTTTATTTTGGTAGCGGTTTTTAAACATGTAAAAAACGAGCATACACAGTGATGTCTATATTTTGAATAATTAAAAGTTTAAAAAAAATTAGTCAAACACATTTTGTAATTTCTATTTAAAATTCTAATTTCTTAACAATATAATTAAATTGAGAAGAAAAAATGTTCTGTTCTAATTCAACACAAACAATAATATATATATAAAAAATTAAAGATAATACTGTGTGAACTTAATTGTACATGTGTTTTTTATAACAAAAACTAAATAAGATAATAACAAATATCTAATCAGATAAATTCCCTTTATCATTTTTTTTTAATTTTGTTTCCTTCTATAAACACCTATAGCAGTGTCATTGTCATCACCATTTGATGTTATGCCATTTTAGATGTTATTCACACTTGATCCATGACAATTTCAGTAGAACATTGGACTTTGTAAATAAAATTAAGGTCAAACATTGGCTTCCAAATTTGTTTATGACTCATAATTTTTTCTGAACACTCACCTAATGTTCTTCCAATGTTCATTACCTAACACATGAAATACTATCAATAGCAAACTCATTTTTCAGTGACACAGACTTTTCAACCATTAACAGTGATTGAAACTAGTCCTAGTCAGCAATGTAATGCCCCACATACACAAGACCCCACCTTTTTTTGTTTGGACTTTGAAAGCCACCATTAAGTTTTCCTCAACAAACTTTCCTTTTATGGGTCACTAACACAAACTAGTTTTAAGTTTTCTATTCATTGCTCTTTTACAGTATCAATACAGCAATAAGCACTGTGAAAGTGAAACTGTTGGAACTATAATCCAAACCAGCAATTAGTTAGTATGCACAAAAGAAAAACTATGTTATTAAAAATAACCAAGCCAAATTCTTCTCCAGAACATTTCTCTTAAATGACGTGTTCGTGTAGGTTAGAATTTGTATATTTCTCTTAAATGACATGTCCGTGAGTATTCGTATTTGTGCTACATAGCATTTGGTACAAGAGCATGATTGAAAAAAGAAACTCTTTAATTAAAAGAATGTACACAAGCAGAATTGAGAATTTCATCCCTGAATTTATAAGTTGTAAGCACAAGAGAAGAAAAAAAACAAATTCTAGATATCAGTAACATCATTGAGTGTCCAATTGCCTCTCAAATTTTTCTTTGTGTTTGTGCAACTGTGACTGTCAAAAATTCCAGGATTCTTGAGTCTGGAAGAAATTTGAAGATGGCCTTTGCATTCTAACACTACTTATGCTGTTTCTTGCAGCCATGACTTCATTCAGTGAGAGTCTTTTCTTGGGTTCAGGTCTTTGTTTTGGAGCACTGTGAGACCTTAGTTTGGCCTTGAATGACTGAGTATTGGTCATGTAGTTGGGGAAATTGGAGCAAGGTCTGAAGAAGGTATCTCCACAAACACTCTTGGCTGGTGTAGCTGGAGCATTAGGCCGGGCATAGTTTGTGAAACGTGGTGTGCTATGAGCAGTGGAGAATCTACACTCATCAACATTGAGGTACCAATCAAAATCTTGAAGGTGTCTGCATTCAGGAACCGAGATTCGACCAGGGACATGACAAGGTAGAGGGGACGACATTGCCTGAGAGGACATGTCTTCTCCACACTCAGACATTGTAGAGGTAAAGCGCCTAGACCTTGATCGAGTCTTGTATGTATCAATTTCAACAATCTTGGGACTCTCATCAAAACCATTCAAGGATGTTTCATAGGATGTAGGCAACCTTTTACTGTGGAATTCACTCCTTGTTTCATCAAATCGTTCCTAGAATACAATCAAGCAAATAAGACATTGTTTGTTGATAGATAAATGATTGAAGTAATTGGTATTCATTCAGAACCAGAAAACCAGTTTTTACCACAGATTTTCGTGCAAGAACTTCAGGTAGAAATCTGCTTTCTTTGCTCAGGGAACGACGAGCTCGCTGTGATCTGACAGCAGTTTGAGCTCTTATTAGAGCTTGCATACTGTGAAGTGTTGCAGCAGCCCTCTTTCTAACCAAGTACCCTCTAACAAGAGCTTGTATCTTAACCAATCCTTTCAGTGCTCTAAGAGCCTTCCGTGCCTGAAAGTGAACAAAACATCATCAAGTCAGTGCTAGCACAACTCAATAAAACCTATGAAATTCACAAGGTAGGTAACAAAATTATTAGCCATGCTCAAATTTGTCAAACATTCAAATTTATCAGATATTGAATATGGTTTAAAAGGCATTCAACAGAAGAAAAAGAAGGGAATTTTTAATAACAAGATAGGTCAACAAGAATGAGGAGTAGAGGCACTGTTTCATTAAGAATCTAAAATAATATTTGAGAGGAGACAGAGGAGTAGGAATTAAGCAAAGCACTTCACTTACACCAACCAAATATATTTGTTCAAGACACAACCACCACAATCACAAATCAATGCAATTTATCAAACAGCATTTTCAAAAACAAAGGAAGCAGACATACTTACATACATACATTCATACCTCATGACCAACACCAATTGGATTTGAACCATCAAAAAAAGAGAAGACACATACCAAGTAGCCTCTAAAAAAAGTTTGGATCTTCACAGCAGCCCACTTCTCCCTGCTTCCACTGAACAATGCACCTCTCCCCTGGCTTGTCAGCCTCACAACCGCCACAGCAGCCTGTGCGGCAACCATGGCAGCATCGGCGGCAGCCGCAGTGGCGGCAGCAACAGCAATTGCATGCTTATTCTGCTCAGTCTCTGTATCATCAAAGTAGGATCTGAGCCAGGTGTTATCTGTGGCAGGAACTGAAGATGGCACATCCTTCCCTGGCTTAGCAAAACTCCACCTTTTCTTCTCCTTCTTGTCAGGAGCCAGTGAGCCTGAATTGTCGCTGTGGTCCTTCTCCTTCTTCATCCCCAACAAACCCTTCAACCACCTGCTAGCTTTTCCCATAATAAGTTCACAACTTTTTCTGAGTCACGATCTGGAATGAGAAACGGTGCAAAGGGTAAGTGAAACTTTTTGCCTCCTGTGGCTAAAGATAAGAGGGGTAGCAACCAGGTTAAGTCAGATGTTGAAGGGACTGTGAAAAAACAAATGAAACTGAAAAATCTTGGTTTAAAAAATGGAGGGACAAAGAAAGTGAGTGCAAAGGAAAGAGTGTAAAGTGTAAAGAATCCAACAGAAGAGGATGTGATGAGAGCACTATGTTGTATATGTGTATGGATGAAAAGATTAAAAACCAGAGTTAAAAAAAAAGAGCATCAAACAAACAAACCTTAAAATCAAAGTGAGTGAGTGGAGAAAACGGATAAAGATGGAACTTTTTTTGAAAATAAACCTCTGACAGGACCTCGTGAAGAACTGCATTAGAGGACAAAAAGCGGTCACAGAAAGTTAGCAGAGGCTGAACTGAAAAACATTATAATAGTTTCAGAAAAAAAAAAACTTTAAAATCTCACCTTGAGTAAAGAGACAAGAATTACAGACAAAGCACAATGGTGAAATCCTATGAAAAAAGTGACAATAATCATAGGGAAAAGCCTCCAATACCCAAGACAACAACACCTTCTTATCTGATCTTGAATTCAAAAAAGAGAAAGACCGCCGAATTTCCCTTCAACCCCACAAAAACAAACTGCAACAATATTATTATTATTATTATTGTTTCTTCTTTGTTGTTGTTCTCTCTCTCAAACTTTCTGGAGCAACGTGTAGTACATATGAAAGATACCCACTGACAACAATCCCGTGAGCTTGGTTGAAAGGGGGCATTGAGTCCCTCTCCCACCCTTTCACTATCTTGCTTTATTTGAGAGAAAAAACTGGACTGTGAGTTAAGTTCTGCAACCGAATAACACCACTTTTAAAGCCTAAAATAAAAACTTGCCACCATTGATAGTACACTGTGCTTTGTACCATTCATTAAAGGCTATTACCAACTAAAGGGTTCCTTTATATCATCTTTTTTGTCCCGATAATACCCACTTTCTCCTTTCTTCTTCACCATCATCATTCCATTGCTTACCTTCTCTGCCACACCTTCTCCAAAACCAGACCCTCCCAAAAATTCTGCCTTTTTCAATCCACACACCAAATCAATGCTCTCTCTCTCTCTTTGGGATGCACCCCAACAACAAACACTATCTTGATCTGATTTGGATAGTTAATAATAATTATCTGGGTAAGATTCAAATTTTGAATTTAACTATTTTTTAATCAGTCCTTTTTTTAATCAGCAATGCCCTGTGGGATTGTGGTGGTTTAAGAGGGAATATGCTAAAAAGACAATGAAACTCTAGCATTATTAGGAACCATTTGGTGGGTTTTGTTAAGGTGACAGAACAGTGTGAGATAAGAAACATTTTCTCCGTAGATCTTGGCAGACAGATGGAATCCTGATCAATTGAATTCAATGTGCCATTCTGTGTTTATCAGAATGCAAGACCAAATTGAAATGCATCTAATTATCATTACTTGTGACTCCATTTGGTAATAGTTTTTGCAAAATGTTGAATTTTTTTCACTCTCCCTAAGCAAATTGTAATGGGTCAATTCATGCTCAAAGACACCCATTCAAACAAATCATTTCTTTTCATATGATTATAACTTCCTGAGGAAAACTAAACACTGTGAGTTTGTTTAAGTTTGTTACACGCTAAGCTAACTTTAAACCTTCAAACTCATCATAAACTGTGCTTATTTTTAAGATTTTGTGCCCCATAAATAAGTAGACACGCGCACCATTATACTACTAGACAACCTTCCTTGTCATGATGTCAGATTTTTACTAACATTTGTTGGTCTTCTCAAAGGTTGAGTCTCAAAAACTATTGAGAAGATTTTTCTTCCTTTGGTTGTACTGTCCTTCAGTTCTCTTTCTTGCAAACTCACTCCTCGTTTTCTCGTTTTTTCTTCCTAGTCTCGACTTTCGGTCTTCTTGTAAGATTCCTGCAAAATACACTCTGACGCTCAAGTCAATGAAGGTATTCGACACTCGATTCTCAAAAAATACTATATGATGACGTATATCTGATTCTTGAAATATGTGTTATTTATATATTTTAGTGAGCCTACCTTATTGGGACGGATTAGGGAGTTGGTTCATGCTTAAGGACACATTACCTAACTCTTAATTATGGATTAGTTTCGCTGATCTTGATTGAGTGTAATTGGACTTGTATTGTCAGTCGGGCTAATGGACGTGGACCTTCACCTCGGTTTGTCTAGTGATAGGGACCGAAGCGTGACATCAATCATATGGTCCTCACTGGTATCGTTAGAGATATCATATGTTATAGATCTGATATTGACTAAATATAAGAACATTTCATTATATATATATATATATATATTTAGTCTAGCCTTATAAGTTAATTTTGTAAGTTCGAATAATGTTTAAAATTCACTTCTTAACCTCGATTATAGTTTAGATTTTTAGATATATCCCAACATTTCTTCGATTTTATAATATTGAATTAAAGTTAAAGTTTAAGTCTTAATCTTAATGCTGATTCTACTTGGGATTTTTGTGTGTATATATGACCCTTTTGACTTAGACTTGTGAATACATGATAACTAGATAGAAAAGAAACTGGAAAAGGAAAAAGGTTTGAAATATAGTTTGACTGTGTAATGCATGGAGTGTAGTGTGAAGTGTAGAAAATGGTTGAGAATGATTGCAATGAGCAGTGGAGTGTGGTGTGTGTAGGCATAACTTACTGGGATTCAGTGAAAGGGTAGGTAGTGTTGGACCACCATTCATTTCTTTTATAGCATTTGCCTTAGGAAACAATTTGCTTCTCACAACCTCAACTGCTTCTTTCACTATGCTCTTTCATCATCTCATCAAGCCCAAATACACCTATCCCAACTCCAATTTCTTTCACTCTAGTCAACTCTGCCAATTACTTTCCCCAATCAAATCTAAATCTAAAATTCCACCCATTTTTATGTAAAAATATATCTTAAATAAAAAAAGTAGTGAATAAAAATATTTCCCAAACCCCTCTTTAAGAACACTTTTTCAGATTTAGATTTCCATAACATTTTTCTGAATTCTATTTTTTTTTCCAAAATATGTTTTCTCTTCCATGTTTTTTTTTCCACTACAAGACAAGAACGAAATCAATTTTAGGGAGTAAAAATAATTAGTTATCACAATGACTAAATTAGAAACTATTTTAGAGATTGATTTTTAAATTGATATCTAATTAATTACCAAGATTTTAACTACCAAATATTTATATTCTAAATTTGGTAGCAAAATCTTGGTAGCTAATTAGATATCAATTTAGAAACCATTTACCAGTAATAGAAACTATTTACCAATAATATAAACAAATTTAGAAACCAATAATTATTTTAATCATTAAAATTGTCTCTAATTTAGCCTATTTTTTTCTCTAAAATTGATTTCTATTTAATAATTTTGTTTAGTTTTCAGAATCCATATTTTTTATTCTAAAATAAGATGTTGATTTTCGAATTGTATTCTAAAATTTCATTTCTAAAACACAATCATCTATTTTGAATTTGTTTTTTTAAATATATTTTTTGAATTCTGGATTTTTAATTCCAAAATAAATAAATAAATTATGGAAATTTTAAAAAAAGGATAGATGCAGGTCATAATTGGTAAGATGTAGAAAGAATTTGCCATCAACTTTTTTCCTTTCAGAATAACTACATTTCACTAAATCAAGACTATTACCAAAAATTCAAAGAAAATTGTAAATCATACCAATTTTGTAAAGGTAAAATTAAACTCTACACACAACTACTCAAGTTCTCTATACATTTAAAACATTTATTGAATTTTATGAATACACTCAAATTAACTATTTTTTCACTTTTTTTTTCTTATTTATATTCATATTAATCAATGTAAAACTTTAACAAATATTCACTTGAAAACAACAACAAAAAGAAAAAACCAGCTGTTTTTAAAAAACAATTACTTATGTTGGAGACTTCAAATTAAAACTTTCAAAGAGACATTTTGATTATCTCTTATACTTCAATTAGTTATCCATTTACAATGTCATGTAACTTTTGTAATTATCATGTCATGTAATTCAATTAAATAAGACAATGTTTCTTACTTTTTCATTTGGAAATGTTTCTTAAAACTACTATTGGTATGAACTAACCAAGAAGGAACAAGTATGAGAAATAAAAAAGTAGGTGATTAATTATGATGAACCCTAACATAAAAGGTGATGAACTAATTGTGAAACCATTAATGGAAGATGGGAAGAAGAGGAGAATGGTTGAGAGAGACAGAGATGATCCAGCTAATATATGCAATAAGAAGAGATTATATGATTCACTAGATTTAATATGTTAGATGCAACAACTATCATAGAATTAGAGTTATATATAGCCTTTTTAGTATAGGGTTGCATTAGGGTGGCTACTTTCATCATCTACTTGCAATTTTGCTTTTAAGAATTCTGGGTTTTGGTCCCAAAAACATTTTCTCACTGCTTTTTTTTTTCTTTAAAAAAACTTAAATTGTTTTTTTATATGTTGTAAAATAAGTAAATTAAAGTTTTTTTTCGTCCCTTATAATTATTTTTGTATACCTTTTAAAATTTAATTATCTGTGTTTTAGGTATAATATTCATTTTTAGGATGGACTAATAACATCCGGCAAATTCTTCCTGCACTTTCATGGCTTCTTCTTACAATTTTATATTTTTTTTTTATTTTCAGTAATATTCTTCTGAGTATGTAAAGAGTGTGATGTCTTTTTCTTTATTTTTAAGTGGTGATTGTTGTTGTTGGTGGTGATTGGGGATGAACGTTAGTAGTTGAACTAAGTTTTGTGGTATTTTTATGTGATGTTTTGTTCGTTTTTTTCATTTTTTTTAAGTCACACAAGGTGCAAAAATAAGATTAAAACTTTAAAAAAAAATCTCACTGGTTAACGTCGAATACAATGAAATCTTTTTTTGTCAATATTTTACCCAAAGTCAACTTATGAAACTACTCAAACATTACGACTATGAAGGAGGTATGAAGTGCATGAGTGCATAGATGATGTTACTTAAAAATGTTAAACCATGTTTCATTTACAATTATTTTAAAAAAATAAAAACTAAACCTAAATTTTTACATTTATTATGTTATTATGGAGGTGAGGGAAAATGCATGGTGGTGGTGGAGAATTTGCCTAACATTTTTATGACTTCCACGAAATTCTGTAGTCATCATGACATGATCGTGATTATTTTGTTAGACAGAAATAATTAATCAAGTTCGTATAATAATAGGAATAAAATATATTGGTCTTAATTTTGTACAGGATAAAAAAAATTATAGAATAAATACTTATTCTTTTTGGCTCCAACTATACTTTTTTTAAGTTTACGAAGGTATAATACCTACAAAGATACTCCAATATTTAAGTTAGATGAGATATTTTAATTACTTAACTCATAGTTTAACAATTATTATCTTTTATAATGAGGATCTTCATTTATTTATAGTTTTCTATTGGATCTTCCTTATTAATGATGTTGATCCAGATCCAATAAGTTTTTAATGATGTTTTGCAACCTTTAATTAAGATTAACCCATTTAATTAGCAGAGTTTCGCACTTTGTGTTTTTGATCGAGAGTTATTGGCTACTTGATCTCCTGGTTCTGGATAAGACAATTATGAATATTTTTTTTTATATTATCTGTCTAAATCAAATATTGTTAAAATTTTATGTAATATATTTAATTTTTCAATAAATATTGATTATTTTATATTAGTTCATGATGTCAGTTTTTTTTAATTGACACAAATTGATTACTCTGGAGACCAATAAAACTGAATTTTGAGCCAAGACATGTTTAATTGTAATAGTTGTACGCTAAGAAAGTTGATTGAGTGTTTCCATGTTTCTAGAAAGAAAAATAGGAATAATATAAATGATATACTATTTTTTTTTCATCAATTGAAACAATAAGTTAAACAAATACATCACATTAATTCTTAAGACTAAAATTAAAGATGCCTGAATTAATATTAATTATATTTGTTTATATTTTGGTTCAAAAAATTAAATGGTATAAAATTAAAGCATGCAAATTTAGTGTTTACAATAAGAGATATATTTTATAAGGTTTCATTATTATCTTTAAATCTTAACTAATATTATTTAATTTTTAAAATTTAAACTAAAACATCTTCTGAATATTAAGTAATATTATTTATTTTTTAAAATTTGTATCTTCTTATTTTAAATACCATAAATAAATATACTTTTATTTTTAAAAAATCAGACTAATTAACAGTACAGTTTTCATCATATAAATAATATAACATCAAATTAGAAAAAAGTATACATGTACTTTCATGTGAGTATTATTAGGATATGTTTTTATCAAGTCTTAAATGTCTTGTATTTCCCTCTATATAGTATTCGTATGAGGTATTTTTGGACGAAAATAGATACTTAAAAGAGAGTATATATATATTATTTACTCAAATTAGTTGTATATTTCTGTGATAATAGGAGTATTAAATATCAAGACGAATATTATATTTATCTCAAAATTTATTTTTTATATACCTATATAATATGTCTACTATAAAATACAAAAATAAGGTATTTGTGACCAGATTTTGTTCTAAAAAAGGTAGTGGAAATTTTCAGTATAATTTTATTTAACATACAAGCGAATTATAACTTTTAAATCTCAAAATCAAATTCGGATCTATTTCTAAATATAAGATTAAATATGTGAACATTTAAGTTTTGTTTAATTAAAAAAATATAGAAAATAAATTAAATTTCAGATTAACTCGTACATCTAATTTTTATATATATTTTTATGTAATTTTGCAAAAGTTTAAGAAATTTAATTTGCTACAATGTATAATTTTTTATTTATCTGTGTTAATATTTATGAATTAATGTGACAGATATTATTGGGTCAGACCATGGGCTCTTAACGGCCCATCTCTTCATTGCTACGTCTTCTTTTTACTAAATTACTTTACATAATTCTTACTGCACCTCCATGTTTTCTTCCTGGTCCGAAAATATCAAAATTATCATTTTTAGTTTTTATTTCCGACTTATAAAATCCTAAAGTTAATATTTGTAATTTCTTGCATTCTGGATTATATAGTCCGAAATACAATTTTTATATTCCAAAATGTGTAATCTATAATACAATACAACTAAAAAATTTACAATCTGAAATATGTTATTTTTTCCAAATTACATAATTCAAAAAATATTTTTAAAAATGCATTTTAACTTTTGTAATTTGGAATGTATTTGAAAAACAAAAGGGGTGTGGAAGTGTTCTTCAACACAAACATGAAGCAAAAGAAGAGGATAAGAGTGCAGTGCAACCCTATAGTATTTATTTAGATGAAGAAAATGAAGAGGGAATGTTGTAGGGTTTATTTCTTTCTTCCATTAAGAATAAAATGGTATTTTCACCACCATTATGGGGTGTAGGATGAAACCATGGGAGTGCATGGAGAATTTGTCAGTATCAAAAAGTGCATTATTGGGTCATTGGTTGTCAGTGAAGTTCAAAGTGTGGCAAGGCCTAATATCTCCTTTTCGGAAATTTCTCCCCACACCATATCATTTTTTGTTGGCACCGAACGCAAAATTTAAAACTCAACATTGCCCTGATTTCATTTTTCCTTACGAATGCAGAAATCCATAAGTGATTTCAATATATTTCAGATTTCGATATCCATAAGGTTATTTTCGTACTTCACTTAAGCTTCTGAAAGTGAGTTATGAGTTATAAATTTTCATATCCATAATGTTATGTTGTAAATGATGTTAAAAATCAAGATTCAAAACTCATTTATGTTTGCTTATGGATTTTATCATCCAGTAGATTATTTATGTTGTCCAGATAAGTTTCTGGATGGTAAAATTCAAAAGTGACATATTAATTTACAGATTTGTATATTCAAAACTTTATTATTTAAGTTACGGATATGAATATTCAGAAAACAATTTTTTTTTAAATCATAAAGGATAAAATAGACATTTCACTTGTTAGGTGCGGATTTGAATTGAAATCAATCCTCGTTTTCCCCTTATTTTTCTTCTCTTTTTTCTTTCATTTTGATTACAAAATAAATAAATAAATAAATGTTTTACATGTTCTCATTTTCTCAAAGTGTGTCTATAACATTCTTTTAAAAGTAATCTCAAAGTTCCACTCTTTTCTTGGAAAAGTTGTATTTGAAAACTTAGTTAGAAATTATTTTCCACTGGAATATTATAGGTTCTCATTTTTTACATATCACATGTTCAAAGTGTCAATTAATAATAAAAAAATGTTAAATGAACGTGTAAGAGATTATAGTAAGTTTTATCAATTCTATGATATATAATTATAAAAGAATATTAACATCGCTTAAATAAATTTTATTTATTAATCTCAAAATTAGTACTTGGACTAAAATAATAATTTAAATTAAAAAATAAAAAATCGGAAATATAGGTGTGTATTAAATTATGATTTTGAGGAATTTTAGTAACATTCTTTTCAAATATATAGTCTTACTCCAACGTACTCATGTATTCAACAATATTACATTTGACATATTTAAATAATTTTTTAATAAAAGTATTATTATTATTAATTTTCTTTATTTTTAATAATTATTGTTACTTAGAATGTAAATGAGATGTCAAGTTACATATTAATCTCTAATAGAAATTTTTTTTTCTTTATTTTGAGGTAATATTTTTACTTATAAAATTGTTCTTGTACACTTTTAAAAGCCCAATTATGGTATTAGAAATTCCAAAATTAACTCGTGTAAAACTTAATACTGTTTAAAAATTAATTCGTTCTATCTTAATATTTTAGTTAATACCGATTAAGAAGTTAGATATCAAAATAATAAGAAAAGATCAAGTTTAATTTTTTGATTCAAACTTTATTATTTTTTCGTTTACTCTTCTAATTTTGGATGTTTATGTAAAATTCATAACTTTGTTTCCAAATCTTTTAAATACATAAAGTTTCTTCAAATCATTTAATTCTAGGATGCAAATTCATTAAAACTAAAAAACTTTTAAGTTTTTTTTTTTATAGAAATCATATCATTATTAAAATTTACAAAAACCTTTTTTTTTTGTCTAAGTAACATTTTAAAAGCATAATCTAATACACTCCTTTAATTGAAAGAATAATCTGAGTCGAAGCTCACTTATAATAAGTGCTACGTTCATTTTAAACGTATACTTAACAATTCTAAAAACTAGGCATTTTGAATGTATAATTAAAACCCTTAAAAAATAGGGATAACAAAACGGGTTGGGTCCTGCGGACTAGGTTTGATGGATCGACTCGCGACTCGTCATCATTTAGTTGTGACAAGTTCACTCTTGAATCTCTCAATATGCATTGATTCAACCTGGCTAACTCGTCAATCTGACAAGTCATAAGCGAGACGAGAGTCTATTATTTTTTATTTTTGACATTTTTAAAGAGGTATTTCAAGTTTTTAGAATAAAAATTTGAGGTGATTAATGTTTTATATAAAACATTTTTTTATATTAATTTTATATACCATTTGATTCATTAAAGTATTGTTGATATTTACTTTATTTTGTTAGCTATTAAACCTTCTTTCATTAAAATATTAAATTTTGATTTAATTTTATTGTATTTTTATTGTCTAAACAGTGATATCAATTATTATAACAAAGTAAATAGATGTAAAATAAAAAATTACAAAAATTGAAAAGTGATGGACTAACGTGCTAACATTTCAACCCGTCCTATGACGAGACGAATTACTATTTTCAACTTGTACAACCTTTACGACTCAACCTACTCCACTTTTGATGGACAAACGACGAATCAGACTAACATGAATCGAACTAACCTGATTTACCCATTCTACTAAAAAGTAATCAATATAATATATACCCATAAAATTTACGCAGAATAGTAAGTTTTCAATGTGAAATTCACACCATTTATAGAAAACATTTATTTTTATTCAAAATGTGATGGAATTATGTCATTGCCATTAAAATATTGGAGGTTGTTTATTAAAAAAATTAAAAAGTTGTTATTGTTTATTATTTAACTAATTTACACACAATATTTATTAATTTTCGTGGTACGTGTTAGTTATTATTATTTTTCTACAATTTCAAAATGTTGTATTTTAATTGCGAACTATTTGATAAATTAGCAATGTACATTTTAAAAATAAATAAATATGCAGTTGCAAAAAGTTATAGTTATTAATTATTGCATAAAACGTCTTTCATGTTATCAGTGTAGGTTTATTCAATTTCAGTTATTAGAATGTGAGGATGTGTATTACATAGAAGTTTTCATCTTTGTATTTATTGAAAATTTAAAAGAATAACTTGAGTTATATATTATTAAATGTTTCAATTAAAATATTATAAAAAGTTTTAAACAAAGACTTTAAATAATATTTTTTAAAGGTAAGAAATATTACAAAATATAAGTTAAATGAAATAATAGGAAAACATAATTACACCAAAAAAGGTATTTAAAAAAAAAATACACATACTATACATTGTTATAAATATTTACCACAAACTATTTATTTATAAGTAAGACAAAAATTATTTTGTTGTTTTTAATCATTATTATGTTTTGTTATTACGTGAAACGTTTTATATTTGTTTATTTATGCATTATGTTACTTTTCATGTCTATCTAATTATATTTAATTAATTATTATTATTACTCTAGGTATAATTTGGTTATTATGTTGTTTTAATTTTATTTTTTAGCACTTTATAACTCATGTCTTACACGGATATACTTTATTTTGCAATACGTTTCTTATTTTAAATTATTAGTTTTTCAATTTCTAAATTTAATTAATTTAAAATACAAAAAAAGACACTGATTCTACAAGTTATAATAACGACAATAAACAGAACCTAATCTTCATTAAAAACATTTCACAACAATAAAGATGGTTGATGCAAAATGGTGATGATATTACAAGAAAGGAAAAAACAAAACAAAAACAAAATCAAGATTAACCTTTAAATTTGATTTGTCCCATTAATTTCTTGACATAATTTACATAATCATTAATGGTAGTTAAAAAAAATAAATTCTTAATTTTCTTTGCGTACGAAAGATTAAAGAAAGTAATCTTAATAAATGTAATCTTGAAAAACCTAAAATCTAGGAAAAAAAATGTAACATCCTTATCATTAATCCAACTTTCAAAAACTGAAAATATTAAATATATATATTTATCTATAATCGAATAATCACTAATCCAAGATTAAGAAGATAATAATCCAATCTTCAAAACTGAAAAGATTACATATATTGATATTGATATATAATCTAATAATATAATAATATCTAAACAGAAAAATAAAATTTAAAATTTAAAATATAATTGAATTAAACACGTTGACACTGTAGTTTTACGCGCATGTGATATATTATTTTCAAATTTATATTGGGTATAGATTTAAACTGATTAATTAATAGATACCGTAAAAAATAATCTGTTGAAAAGAATATTGAATAAAATATTATGAAGCAGTAATAAAATAAAATAAATAAGCATGAATGGATAAAAAAAGATATTAGATATTAAATGTGCGATTCTATAAATATCTGAGAAAAATTGAGAAAATTGCAAAGCCCACCATTGCATTCACCGCGCTTTCTCTTCGCCGCTCCCTTCCGAACCTCTCTTTTTTCGAACCCTCTCTCTGCAATCCAATCCCTTTCAAACCTTTCAGATCTCCCTTTTGAATTTTCTTCCTCTTTGATTTTTGCGATCTAGGGCTTTTCATTTCTTTTCCAATTTCTCCTTTTTTCTGTTGTTGTTTTTTCATCTTCTAGGGATTGATTTCCCGTTCTGGGGGATTTTCAATCGTGGGTTCGTCCAGTTTTCGATACGTTGTTCTTTTTTTTTATAAATTGTTTTCTGGGTATCCGTTTTGTCTCGGGAGAAGAATAGGAAAAATATAAAAATATTCTTTTTTTTTTATTTTGTGTGTTGAGATCATGGGGAGCTCTGAAGGGGTGGGGGCATCGTCGAAGCAATGCGGTATCACGAAACCCATTTCGATGGCTGGACCAACGGTTAATGATTTGCAAAGGACTACTGAGTTAGAAAAGGTTAGTTTTTTTGTTGTGGGTATAACACGATCTTTTGCTTTTTAGTGTTTGGTGATGTACTTATTTGTGTTTAAAATTGGTTTCTATGTGTACAAGTTTCTCGCTGTTTCGGGACTTTATGAGAACAAAGAGGAAGCTGCTAAGAGAGAAGAGGTTCTTCACCGACTTGAACAGGTAAGGGAGAGATAGAGATAGGGAGAGTGTTATGTGTTGGTGATTCTTCGCTGTAATGATTGTTGCGATGCTTAGATAGTGTAATTGTTTGATGGCAGCAATTTATGTGAGATACTTGTACGTGTTAATGATGATGATAAAGTAGGAGTTTAGGGGTAAGGGAGGAACTATTTGTATGATTAGGGAGCTTATTTCTCTTACGTGGTGTTTAGTCTAATTGAGTGGTTGATTCATGCTTATTATTGTATATCAGAAGTGTACAGGGAGTTTATTGAGTGGTTGATGAGAGCGTATTTTTTGATGATTTTTTTCTGCTGGTATTAATCATCATAGTTTGAATTGCGGTTAATAATAATTATAATAATATTTTATTGTGCGTTAATGTCAGTTTGTATAGAATTATTTAATACAGGTTGCAAAGCCTTCAGAGTTAACCATATAGCTTTTGATTTGTTTTCTTTATTTCAGATAGTAAAAAACTGGGTGAAGCAACTTACTCGCCTAAGGGGATACACTGATCAAATGGTGGAAGATGCAAATGCTATCATCTTGACTTTTGGTTCTTTTCGGCTTGGTGTGAGTATCTTTCCTCCTTGCCTGACATGCACACTTTCATCACTTGGTTATCGTCGTAGAATCAGACAAAAATGTTTTGTATATGTTTACTCTGCCTGGGAATGTTATAATTTTACAGTTTGATAGATTGTATTGGTTTTTGCAGTTGAACAATGTTTTTACTTTGTCAAGATTTGAATGCAATTTGCTGCACCTGTTTTTTATTTGTGGATTAGTTGAGCCCATTTTCATTGAGTTTAATGATGCAGGTTCATGGTCCTGGGGCTGACTTAGACACAATATGCATTGGACCTTCCTACGTGAATCGGGAGGTTGGTTGGGAAGGCAAATATTTTTGTTTGTGTGGTCCATCGAAATCATATATTTTTGTATCTGATTTTTAATGTTTTCACAATCAGGAGGATTTTTTCTACACACTGCATGATATCCTTGCCAACATGGAGGAGGTCTCGGAATTGCAACCAATTCCGGATGCTCATGTCCCTGTCATGAAATTCAAGTTTGATGGAATATCAATTGACCTCCTTTATGCCAGTATTTCTCACTTGATTGTACCTGAAGTAAGTCAAATCATTTTATTTTGTACTAATTTCTCCAACAGAAGCAAATGTTATTTTGTTCCAGATCCAGTTCTGTTCATTTGGCTTTTTGTCATATTTTGGAACTTTGTTTTTTTTAATAAATCGACAGGACTTGGTTATATCTGATGTCTCTCTTCTACACAATGTTGACGAGCCTACTGTGCGAAGTTTGAATGGCTGCAGAGTTGCAGATCAAATTCTAAAGCTTGTTCCTAATGTTGAGGTGATTATTTAGACTGTTGTTTGTCTTACTGTGCTACGTCTTCCATTTAATATTATTTATTGTGCCCCCTTTACTTTTAATATATTTACTTTTTGTACGTCTTATAGCACTTTCGCACCACACTTCGCTGCTTGAAATTTTGGGCCAAAAGGCGAGGCATTTATTCCAATGTGAGTGATATTTAAAATTTTCCCCTTGTGAATACGTTTGTTTATTTTGAATGCCCACTTACATGGTTATTGGCTAATTTATTTATGCTTTTTTAATGATTTTTCAGGTGACGGGTTTTCTTGGTGGTGTTAACTTGGCACTTCTTGTAGCTCGAGTATGCCAGTTGTATCCAAATGCAGTTCCAAGCATGCTTGTTTCTCGATTCTTTAGGGTATATACACAGTGGAGGTGGCCAACTCCTGTCATGCTATGTCCAATAGAGGAGAATGAACTTGGTTTTTCTGTTTGGCATCCTCGTAAAAATCCTCGTGACCGATCCCATCTTATGCCAATTATTACTCCCGCCTATCCCTGTATGAATTCTAGTTATAATGTTTCTACAAGCACACTTCGTGTTATGATGGAGCAATTCCAATTTGGCAACAAGATATGTGGGGTAATCACCATTCTTTCCTTGTTGAGTTAGATAGAAATAATTTGGATGTAGATTGTTACAAGTAATTGATAATCGATTCCTTTGTTTTTGTCAAAAATCCAGGATGTAGAACTGAACAAAGGTTGTTGGAAGGATATGTTTGAACCATACGGTTTTTTTGAAAGTTATACAAACTATTTGCAAGTTGATGTAGTTGCTGCTGATGTCGATGACTTGCGCAATTGGAAGGGTTGGGTGGGATCACGCCTTCGGCAGTTGACCTTGATGGTATGTTCATTGATTTTATCTTGGTGAAACCAAGACATATTTAAATTGATACATTAGAATTAATGGAGTTTACAGCTCCTGGGTACATTTGCTTAATTTGTTAGCGTGTCATTCAATTTATTTGGTTCCTGTTTGCAGATTGAGCGTGACACTTTTGGGAAGTTGCAGTGCCATCCCTATCACCACGAGTATATCGATACCTCAAGGCAGAGTGCACATTGCGCTTTCTTTGTGGGTTTGCAGAGGAAGCAGGGAGAAGTAGTTCAAGAAGGCCAACAGTTTGATATACGAGGAACAATTGAAGAATTTTTGCACGCGGTTAATATGTACATGTTCTGGAAACCAGAGATGGAGATTTTTGTTTCTCATGTTCGTAGAAGGCAAATTCCATGCTATGTGTTTCCTGATGGTTATAAAAGATTGCGACCATCAAGGCCAACATCAAAAGAGAATCATAAATCATCTTGTAAAAATGAAGTTTCTGGGACTGAGGTGCGTAAGAGGAAGAACAATGATGGGTTGGGTGTGAGGAGGGAGGATGCTACAGTAAAAAAGCAATGTACTAGTCCTCCTGAAGGTAGATGGGCAAGTCGCAGTGGCCTTGGTACTGGTGCTGTGTCTGATAGTCAACAGTTGAGAAATGTGGAGTGCAATCATTTGTCAAACAGTGGGCAAGAGTTGGGTAGAACAGAGTCTCCTGAACCCGCCTCTAATTCCAGTGGGATTGCTTCGGTTACAAGTGATAGTGGTTCTTCTGAAGACACTGGAGCTGTATCTGTGGCAGGTTGTGTTGAAGATGGCACCGGGGGTGTTGATATGAACAACAATGGCAGGTTTGAGAGTAGTACATACGTGAACGGTTCTGTCCAACTGGTGAAAAACAGAATAACAAGCGGTGACGAAGTATTTCAACACGAGCTAAAGGTGCAGTTGCAGGTTTTGGCTTTCAATTCCTCCCTGAATATTTTTTTCAATTATAACTTTCTTTTTTAGGTTAATCTGAACAAAATTTACCATTTTTCTTTCCGGGGTTTTTGTGTAGCAAAATGCAATGCTAGGGATGGTTCTTGATTCTACAGTAAAGGTTCATTCAGAGGCGGTGCAAGAGGCGGTGATAAGGCATGTTCATGTTTAATAATGAATGTGTTCAGAGGTTGTGTATTTGTGTTTTGTCTTTATGTGGTCTCTGGTGCTTTTTTGGTGTGTATAACAGGAGACTGCGTGTGGCATCTGCAGTGTGAAGGATGTTGTGCAGTGGAGAAAAGAGGGGAGCCAGCAATTTGGGTAAGTAGTAATTTAAATGGCTGGCTTTCATTTCTCTAATTTTTTCAGGCTTTTCAAGCTTGCAAACTGCAACTGATCACATCAAGCTGAAGAGCTGGAGCTGGGATTTGTGAGCAGCCACTTGTACAGTTGCATTTTTTATGCCCTTTGACTAAGCTAACCTACACTATATCTTGTTTAGGATTCTTTCCTAAACTCACCTTTTTGTTGGGTTTTTCTTTTTCCTTTTTCTTTTTCATTTGCTTTTTCTAGGAGTAGGGAGAGAGCCAGGGAGAGGGTGGTGTGGTGGTTGTTGGGTTGTCTAGTGTGTTCTAGCATAGGCTACTCTGTAAGCTGCAACATTATTATACTCATATTTTTGGGAACTCAACACTCTACTGCTACTGTCATCTCAATCTTCTCTTCTGCTCTACAATCATTAATTCATAACTTCACTCTTTCGACTAAAACTAGAGAAATGCAACTCATTTCATAACCACAAACAAATGAACTATAAAATAAGGACAAAGATGAGCAAAATTGATCGTAATCGTAATCATAATGAATTTGTTATCAATGGAACAATGATTTGTTAATAGCTTATATTGGCTTCAGGCACTCTCGCTAATTGACAAAATAATTTAAATAACAACGAATTTGATTGCGTTAATCTGTTAAAAATGTTTCTTTAAAAGTTGGTTTAAACATGACCTCGATAACATTTCTAAGGATTTATTGAATGACACAGTTACAAGTACTTTACATTTTCATATCAATAATAATAAATTGGCATTTAAAAATTCTTGAAGCAAAACTACATCAAGTACACTTACTCGTGTATATTTTCTAGTAAACTTGTGTGTACACGAAAGTACAAATTGATTTCTTTATTCAAACAGCAATTTGTGACAACGTTGTTTGGTTTAGTTGTTTTGTCGCGTTGTTGTTCCGATTTTTGGCATCATCCTCGTACACACGTCACCATCAGCCAAACAAGTACTGAATGACTCCATTTAAACAGTGACTTAAGCTTTAACTAAAATTAATTAAATTCGTTATTCGTTTTCCTAATTAGCCGCGTTGGTCAATAAAATGTGTTTATTCGCGCTTTCTATTTATATGCAAGAACATCATACAAACACAAACAGTTAGTTAGTTTCGCGTTAAAGCCGGTCGTGAAAGCAAAATGAGGAAGGTGGTAGTGTGCGCGACGGTGATCGGAGCCGCGACGGCGTGCGCGGTGGGTGCGGTGGTGGTGCATAGGTACGTGAGGAAATGTCGACGGTGGGGAAGAGTGACGGAAATACTGCAGGAATTGGAGGAGAAGTGTGCGACGCCGTCGTGGAAGCTGAAGCGGATTGCGGATGCCATGAACGTGGAGATGCACGCTGGCCTTGCTTCCGAAGGTGGTAGCAAGCTCAAGATGCTCATTACCTACGTTGATAAGCTCCCAACTGGGTATTATTCCATTCTTTTTCTTCTTCCAATCTACCTTCAATCTAAGATCTTATTCAATGTCTTTATCGTTCTCCTTATCACTGCTTTCTTCGATCAATCTAGATCAATTTCCTTCTTCACATTTCTTCGTTTTTCACATAATTAAAAGTTAGTTACCTCCATACACGAATCTGCTGGTACGAAAATGTTTATAGTAATTTTATCTATGTGAGCATACATGTGGTTTAACCAAAAACAAAAAAGGTTAGATGTTGTTGAGATGGTAGATTTGTTATTGTGTGGATGATTATATATTATTCCAGCTCGTTGATTATTTGATTATTGAAATGTATTGTCTACAAAAGGAAGTTGTGGATGCATCGCCAACGATGTGCCTTGTGCTACTAAAATGAGTGCTAGGAAGCTACGAGCATACTGAATCTGACCTTTCTTAACTGTAACATGACTGAAAAATTCACTGCTAATATCCTTTGAATTCATATTTATGAGTTTCTTGTGAATGAGAAGTTAGTGACTATACACACACACTTCTACAGCTTAAGTTTTATGTGCTGAATGTACCTTTTTTCTTCATTTCGGAACATTTTGAAATTTTAGAGGCTGTTGGGCTGTTCTTATGCATCCTTTCCCCTTTTAGGTACGAGGAAGGACTATATTATGCCTTGGATCTTGGAGGGACTAATTTTCGGGTGTTACGTGTGCAATTGGGAGGCAAGGATGGAGGTATCATTAGTCAAGAATCTACCGAGGTCTCAATTCCTCCTAATTTGATGGTTGGGACATCAGCTGTAAGTTCTTCTTCTTTGCTTACCAGCTGTTTTGTTTACTCTTTTTCCCAGCAGTTGTTGATCTCTGTGCAAATCATATGAGAAACAAGACCAATCTAAAATAAATTGTGATCCAGGAACTCTTTGACTATATTGCAGCAGAACTTGGAAAATTTGTTGCCCAAGAGAATCAAGATTTTGAAGTTGCTCCAGGTAGACAGAGAGAGATAGGTTTTACCTTTTCCTTTCCTGTCATGCAAACGTTAATTGCTTCTGGGAACCTTATCAAGTGGACAAAAGGCTTCAACATAGAGGACGCTGTAAATCCCGTTTCCTGATTGCTTTCATGCCTTTTCCATTCTTTCAGATTCAATATCTCCTTGTCTGTTGATTATAGCATTTCAGAGATATAACTTTTTGATGATTTATTCATACATATCTTATCACATTACCCTACATTTGAATTTAAATTGAATCACAATGTATATTACAATACCCAGTATCATCTCATCTTAGTGACTACACAACATAATGAGGTCATTGCATATTTTAAATGTTGTATCAGAACTTGTTAGAAAAATACCCTTTATATCTTTTGGTATTTTCAGACAGTCTAGAAGAGTTCCCCTAAACTCGTTAATGTGGAAGTAGTTTAGTGCAATTAACCTGCTAATATTGTTGAAACTAATAACTTTGGAGAATGAAGGTTGGTAGACTCTAGAAACTTACTACTTCTTTCACCTTTTTTGTACTTAGTTTTGTTGTTGTTTAAATAGGTTGGTCAAGATGTTGTGGAAGAATTAATGAAAGCCATTCGGAAACGAAGTCTTGATATGCGTGTAACTGCTCTGGTAATGGACGGTTTGACCTCTTGCAATCTGCATAACAATAAGACTTTAAATCTCTTTGGTCTTTTATTGATCTTAAGGAAAATGAATTTTCAAGGTATTATCTCCATATTTATTATATTCAGTATCTATGCTAGGTCAATGATACAGTTGGGACATTAGCAGGAGGTCGATATACAAACAAAAATGTCATTGCTGCTATTATTTTGGGAACTGGAACAAATGCTGCCTATGTGGAGCGTGTTCAAGCAATACCAAAATGGCATGGTCCTTTGCCAGATTCTGGAGATATGGTGAGGAGTTTCTGTCATTGTTTTCTTTGGTTGAGTGTGTGTAGTCTTAACAATGGTTACATATTATTTGATATGAATGATTGATTAATATGGAATCTTGTCTGGTATATGAGAGATGATTCTAGGTTATCAATATGGAGTGGGGAAATTTTAGATCATCACACCTTCCATTAACTGAGTATGATCATGCCTTAGATGCTGTGAGTTTAAACCCTGGTGAACAGGTTAGTTTGTGCTACTTTTAAGCTCCATCTTTTCTTAATAAACCAGTTATATAATTATTTTTAAATTACACCTCAGATTTTTGAGAAGATAATTTCTGGCATGTACTTGGGAGAAATTGTTCGTAGAGTACTATGCAAAATGGCAGAAGAAGCTTTACTTTTTGGTGACGATGTTCCCCCAAAACTAAAAGATCCGTTCATATTAAGGTATAATGTTAGGTTTTTGATTGGCCACTCTATCAGTGAGATTTTGTTTCTTCAGTATTTTTTTTTCAATTGTTTTGTGGGACAGGATAATTTTGTGATTTTCATTTAGCTTTACCAAATGGCTTTTCTGGGTTTCCCTGTGGAACACATGCAGAGTGAAAGATGTGATATTTCATGAACTTTCTTCCCTTTCAGTCAGAGAAGAAGCCTAATCCCAACCCAAACTTCTCCTTACTTAACTCTGATTTCCTCATCAATGCAGATCCCAACACTGATTCTTTTAGCCCAACCCTTTCATCAAATTTTGATCCACACTCCTTTGTCCTCATGCCTCACCAAACTCAACCCTAGCACCCACCACTTGTTCTTGGTTTGGCCTCTGTCAATAGATGGCATCTTCAAGAACTTTATCTCAGTAATGCATTTCTGCATGGTGAACTCTCTGAAGACGTTTAGATGCAAACTAAAGAAATTTCTCTACGGTCTTAAATAGACAACTAGGAAATTATATGAAAATCTGTCTCTATTACTTTGATTTTGTGGGTATAAACAAGCTCATGATGATCACAACCTTCCATTAAATTCAAGATGCATAATTTCACTGCTCTGCTTGTCTATGATGGATGACATTGTTTTAACTGGGAATTATGTGCAAGAGATTGCTAATTAAGCTAATTTTACATTCTCACTTTCATATTAAAGATCTTGGTCTTTTGAAATATTTTCTGGGTATAGAGGTTGCTCATTCAGATGCAGGAATCTCATTGTGTCATCGCAAATACTGCTTAGATCTTCTTGAGGATTTTGGTATGATGGGATCCAAACCATGTTGCACACGCATGGACAGTGCACTTCATTTTCAAAATGATTCTAAAGAACCTCTTGGTGATCCCTTTCGTACCAAATACTTGTTGGTCACCTATTATGTCTCACATGCAGACATCCTGATATCACTCTTGCCTCGTAACAACTAAGCCAATTCATGGGTATCCCACAATCGCATTTTTTAGCAACCATGAAGGTCCTTCTATATCTCAATAGTAGTACAGAAAAATGTTTAATGTTTAGACGTGATTCTCCTATCCAAATTCTTGGATTCAGTGATGCAGACTGGGCTACTTGTGTTGATTCAATAAGGTCTATCACAAGGTACCGTTTCTTTCTTGGAAATTCCTTAACTTCATGGAAAAAGAATAAGCAAAACACCATCTCTCAAATGTTCCAAATGGTTGTTATGTACTGTGACAGCCAAAGTGCACTGCATATTGCTGTCAATCCCGTGTTTGATAAGTGAACAAAACATCTGGACATTTTCATCTTGTTCGTGAAAAATTGCAAGTGGGGCTCATGTCATTGTTCTCTGTGTCTTCTTCCAATCAGTTGACTGACATTTTCACCAAAACCCTTCCTCTAAATTTATTCGCTTTGAACTTATCCAAGTTGGAGTTAATCAATATATTTCTAACTCCAACTTGTAGGAGGCTAATAGACAATAAACCCAATCCACCTTCAGTCCAAAATCAACATTGTACAGTCCAAATGATTCTAGCTTTACAGGAATAGCTGAACGATAAATTAGTTGTAGGATTCTTCAAGAATTCGGTGTGTTGTGTATATCTTGTAGTTCAGAAAAGAAATTCAAGTATTTCTCTTTCTGTTTTTATCTCTTTTATTTTCCTTATTTAGTTCAGAAATGAAATTCAAGTATTTTCAGCTTTCACTATTTTCTCTAACAACTTCCGAAAATTAAGAACAAGGTATATCTGAGTAAAACAGTAAATGTTTTTTCATGAGCTCCTAGTATTGTGCTTTCTTACAATTAATGGTACTGTGTAAAAATTGTCTCATGATCATCAACACTGGAAGTGCAGGACACCTGACATGTCTGCAATGCATCATGATTCGTCTGCTGATCTCACTGTGGTTGGAAGCAAACTGAAGAACGTTTTCGGGGTATATAAAATTTTCTATTCTGTTTGGATTAAGATTTTCTAACATGCTTTTTACAGCTTGTGTACACTGACGTTTAGGAAGCTTATTCCAATTGATAGATAGTGATGTCAAGATTCTTGATGTACTTATAAGTTACAATAGTTATAATGCATCTGATACAACAATACATAATTTTAAACATATGTAGATTCAGTATATGTAGGATACATACCTATATATAAATTTATAAAACATGATAAATAGTTATTACTGTTCTGCTATTTCAAGAACACACTTCTTAGACATTAATAAAAATTACTAGTGCAAATTGTTGTCATTATAACTTTCCTTTTTGTTATGCACATGCTGCTATGTTATTACGTAGTTATATTAGATTTTTCAAACATCAAAGATCTGGATATTTCACAGATGCATATTAGTATTATACATGAAACTCACTCCAAATTTTCATATGAAAAACATTCTGATTCAAGTTAAGAGTTCCTACTTTGATCAACTAACTTTGTTCTCTCACTTTTAAATTAGATATCTGATACCTCCCTAGAAGTGAGGAAGGTGGTTGTAGAGATCTGCAATATTGTTGCTACCCGTGGAGCTCGTCTTTCTGCTGCTGGCATCTTAGGAATCTTGAAGAAGTTGGGAAAAGACACTATCAGTGATGGTAAGGGTGAGAAGAATGTGATAGCCATGGATGGTGGATTGTATGAGCACTATACTGAGTATAGCAAGTGCCTAGAGAATACAGTTAAAGAATTGGTTGGTGACGATGTCTCAGAAAGTATCATCATTGAGCATTCCAATGATGGTTCAGGAATTGGTGCTGCCCTTCTTGCTGCCTCTCACTCCCAGTATCTTGATGCTTAATAACAGTGATCATCATCATGATATTGGGGTTTGTATCAATTATTTTTTGTGGAGGCCATGATCCATTTATGACCACAGTAGTCTTGGGAGTTGGGAGGGTTGACTTGCACAGCCTTTAATTTAACCCAATGTTTGCCCCATTTACTCCACACCATTTCTTTAAGTTCATGTATTCAATTCTTTCAGCAGGATTCTGCATTTTTCTCTTGCCCTGTTAACCTCCACGTCATACTTGATCTGTTTCTTTTCAAGTTTCAAATTTTTTTCTATTTTATCAGTGGTTTTCAATATTTACATTAGCTTGTTCTGCAATACTCTTAGACCAGATACCCCTTGTGCAAAAGTTATTGGATTACTAGTTGGTGATGAGACTAAAGAATGCATTGATAATATATTTTTTCAGCATTTTTTTCTTTTATTTCTTTTTATCAACATCACTAAAACATTTGTGTTTTTTCTTTCTTCAATTTAAAGTTAAAAAGTTATAATTTCTAGTTCCTTGTAATTTGAAGAAGTTCATTTTTTTTGTAAAAAAAGGACTGAATTCCTACCTTATTTACATTTTTTTTACTCAACATTTACTTAAAAAATCTTTTTCTTAAAATTCATCTGAAGCCAAATCACACTTTATATATATATAATCGTATGAGAATATGTAGAGAAACAAGACATATGGAAAAAGTTCAGAACATGACAGAGGCAGACCAAACAAAAAAGTTTGAGATCTGTGTGTTTTTATTGCAGAGTATGGATGATGCAAATCCTCTCACTTGAAAAAGTTCTAAGAAACTTTTTGAAAGAAACTTAGAAAGACCACTGTGGCAAATTGGCAGTCTCATCCATCAATTCAGTTTCTTGTGACATAAAAAGGTGACTAACTTCAATTAATTCAGCTTTGATTAAACCCTCAACACGTGTTTATGTCTAATCTGAAGTCTCGTCTAATCATATAAATAACATCATTGACAATAGTGATTTTTTGTTCTAGGTGTTGATATGTAGCAACAAAGTAGGAACTTAGTGTGGTAGTGCCTCTATTTTCAGTGTAACTTGAAACATTGACTCCAACCAATAAAGAGATGAATAAGTTGTGAGTGGAGTGGCATGAAGAGAAGGCAAAGTCATTTGGTAGCTTACTGAGTCAAATACATGAGAAATATATCTATGAGGGTTTGCTAAACAACCTAACTTTCTATCTCAACATGCTACTCTAAACAAACCCTCAATCTCAACCTTCATAACCACACTTCAATAGGCATTAGCTATGTCAATCTTTCTGCAACTTAGAATTTTTTTAGAGTTAAATTTTTAAGTGATCTTTTATACCAATTTGTTTCATTTTTTTCCTTTCTATAATATTTTTTTTCTATCGGTAAGAAAAAATAAATAAATATGATCACTTCAAGATAATTTAATCTATTTATAAATAACTCAGAGTGAAATTCTATTAATTTACTAAAAACTGCAGCTCAAAACCAATATAGACAGCTAAAAGAAACACAACAAAACTACTTTCTCAAAACTATCAAATCCTAATTCTAAACCCTAAAGGAACAAGTCCTTCTTCTGTGATAGTGAAACTTGTTGAAAAATGAAGTTATCGTTAGAGAGATTCCTATGGTGGTGGAATTCAAAACATAAAGAGAAAGGCAATAAATATGTGAAGTATGTATTGGTTGAATCTGTGTCTTCTTGAAAGCAGAAATTTCTTTTGTTAATAATAATAAGTGTGGTCACAGCAGAAAGAACCAACCCTCTAAATACGTTACATTACCCTAACCTTCGTGTAATACCAAACCTAATATTTTCCCCATTTTAAAACCTATGTTAGGCTTTTCCTATACCCTACAACTTCCTCCTACTCCCCTTTTTTATTTATTTATATTATATATATATATATTATAATATTTTCCTCCATTTTTGCTCTCTATCAAAATAATAAACTACTTTATTTTTTTTAAAATATAAAATATGTATTTTTAAACATCTAATTGATTTTTAATTTTAAATATTATAATACTGTATTTTTTAATAAAAATAATATCACTTTATTTATTTTTAAATGTAATTGTTATTATATAAAATGGGTGAATTTATAAGTCCAATGGTTGGTTCGAGCTAAATTTGTTTAGGTTGTAGGTTAAACAATAAAAAGTATCTTAATTTAGTTTAGGTTACAATTTCTTTTGTCAACTTAACCTATTTTACGAATTTTTCAAAGCATTTTGATAGTTTAATATTTCAGCAATTGATTATACATATCCTTGTCTTCTTTTGGACATGGTCCTGACATGCATTTCTTAATACAAAATGATTAACTTAATCGTTGTATGAAAATTCACTTAAAATTCATAGGTTAACCCAAAAATCTAACTTAATTTTATCTCAATGTCAGAGATCCATCACAATCCTATAAATAAACCACCTATCAAGGTAAATGTACGTGTCAAACAATATTGATTACACTCAATCACCTCAAATTGAGCACTAACTTAGACATTGAAAAAATACACCACCTACACCGACAGAAGATCAAAGACAACATGAAATCAGAAGTTAGTAGTGATTCAAAGAGGTTAAGGGAGGATTGAGACCTTCTCGACCTTTTGTAAATACAATTGGTGCCCACCATGAGATTCGAACTTTCGAACAATCAACTATCACACACATTGTTCAATAACATTGAGTTTCATAAACAATAAACTATGTTATGCATTATCTAATATCATGAATCTATATTAAAAAGTGAAAGAATCTCACTACAATTGGAATCAAACCATACACAAAAGTGTTATTGAAGTTGTTCAAAAGTTTTTCATTTTCCTTAAAATGACGATTAAAGTTGTTTACATGCTTAATTCATATTTAATTCAGATTTAGAGTTTATGGGGCTTGGAAACCTAATTCCATCTAGTGTTGGGAATTGATCTTATAATTCCTTTATTAATGGTTAATGCTTAATTATCTTGGTCCGCATTACTTCTTAACACTAAGCATTTCCATTCACCAGAAAATAATTAATGTCACAAACATAGTATCGTGGGTTTCGCTTTACCATCGGATGAACAATTAGGTATGTTTTAAAGCAATGCTTTAAAGAGAAAATAATTTTTTTTTGAACTTTGTAAATTGAAAGAAGTAAAACAGTAAATAGATATAAATTTAACTTTTCAATTTTTTTATAAATATTATATAAACCTTTTAAATATAAATTAAAATTCTATCCTTTATTTTCTAAACACATTCTTAAAGAATAAGTTAATTGCCCATAAATCATGAGAGAAGTGTAAACATTTTGTCAATGAAATGATGAAAATATTACTGACGAAAATGACCTTAAATGAAAGAAGAGTGCAGATTAACAAATACTTTTGGAACCTCTTTTCAATAATACATTTTCAAATTTAGATTCCAAAACACATTTCTGAATTTTGAAAATTTTATTCCAAAATATATTTTCATATTTTGTGTTCTGAATTTTATTTTCAAAATGTATTTTTTCATTTTAAATTTACTTTTTCAAGATAAGATTTTGATTTTTGAATTATAGAATTTCAAATCCAGAATAGTGAATAATTTTGGAAATTTTAAAAGGTGATAGGTGCAAGTTCATATGGTATGGTGTGGAAAGAATTTTTGTGTGCAAATATTCCTTAAAAAAAATTACTTAGCTTATATTTACTTTTGCATTGATAGTTATTTCTTACTCATTGAAAGATTGCTTTTATCAACTAAACTAATTCCTTTAAAATGTAAAGGATACATTTTACAAGATAAAATATAGTAATAATCCTTAGACTCATCACCAACTAGTAATCCAATAATTTTTGCATAGAAGGCATTATTCTAAGAATAGTGTAGAACAAGCTCATGCAAACATTGAAAACGATTGATAAACACATACAATTTTTTCAAAAATTGACTCTTGAAAAGGAACAGATCAAGTATGATGTTGAGGTTAACAGGGCAAGAGAAAAATGCAGAATCCTGCTGAAAGAATTGAATACATGAACTTAAAGAAATGGTGTGAAGTAAATGTAGCAAAGACTGGTTAGATTAAAGGGCTGTGCAAGTCAACCCTCCCAACTCCCAAAGACACTGTGGCCATAAATGGATGATGGCCACCACAAAAAGTTATTGATACAAACCCCAATATCATGATGATGTCACTATTATTAAGCATCAAGGTACTGAGAGGCTGCAAGAACTGCAGCACCAATTCCTGAACCATCATTGGAATGCTCAATGATGACACTTTCTGAGACATCTTCACCAACTAATTCTTTAACGGTATTCTCTAGGCACTTGCTATACTCAGTATAGTGCTCATATACAGGGGTATGTATCTTACATATATTGAATCTGTATGTGTTTAAAATAATGTATCTTTGTATCAGATACATTAGAACTATTATATATAACTTAGAAGTACTTAAAGAACACTGATATCACTATCAAGGGAATAAGCTTTGTAAAGGTGAGTGTATAAACAAAAAAAAGGTTGTTGGAAAATCTTAATCCAAACTTTATATACCTCTAAAATGTTTTTCAGTTTGCTTCCAACCACATTGAGATCAGCAGACGAATCATGATGCATTGCAGACATGTCTGCTGCCATGCACATGCAGTGTTGATGTCATGAGACAATTTTTACACAACACCAGCAATTGTAAGAAGCACAACACTAGGAGCTCATGAAAAAAAGTTCACTATTTTACTTGTTTTTTTTTCATAAATTCTTAGAGAAAATAATGAAATCTGAAAATATAATGTTCTTCTCACTGTTGTTTTCTGCACAAACTGTTGAAAAAGAAAAACAATGTCAAATCAAACTACTCATCCTGAGTATTTCTGATTATGGAGGATTCAGTGAATGCTCCGAAGTTTTCATCATCTTCCATCTTGTCTACCATGAATGGTGTGATGATATTTTTCTTGGATTTGGTATCTTAGTACGTGGGGTAGTTATCATAGATTCTTGTGGCAGGTGCTTTTTCAGATATCAAAGGTTCAAGAAGTACTTGTGTTGTTTCAATCCATAACTAGAAGCTTGTTAATAGAAAAAGGCAAAAAGAAGGAAGGAACACAATTGCAAGCAAGATGTGGCAAAGAAGCCACAGATCTTCAGAGGAGAGGAAACTGGAGCTTAGGCTTGGTCCACCTAGTGAAGAGTCTCTCAATGGAAGCATCAAAAAGTGCTTCACAGAAAGAAATGAATCACCCCTTACTCTTGGTTACTCCTCAACTCACGAAATTTCCACTTCTGACAAGCCAGGTCCAGGTGGGGCTATGTTAACCACTGCATGGCGTTCCACATCCTACCACCAACACCAGGCTAAACCCAAAGCTCCATCATTTTTTCAACTCCAATCAAGGCCACAAAACATGTTAATGATGAGAAAAGAAGTTCCACAACTTTGTTGTGTAGAGAACATGGCATTCTCACCCTCTTCTGCAGATGCAGCCGTGTCCAAAAGGTACTCCTACTTACTCCTACTTTTCTCTTTTGTATTCAAGGCTTTTAAACTGCTTTTGAGGTTTGTCACAATCCTTGATGTTGTCGAAAACTGGGGACAAATATTGGCAGTTGCAGACCTTTTTTGAAACCTATCTTGTATACATATATTTATTCAACTCTTTTTAGTATATTCATTCTCAGATCACCTTTGATATAGTTGTAATCCATGCAAAGCTGTGTTTCTACAGCCTTTCAGATTATAATTATATAAATCGCTTTTCATTGGATAATTTTGTATGAAGCTTCTAATTTCATTGTTAATTGCAACATGATTTCTATGTATTTGCTTTACCACAGCACGTCATTTATTATGTGGCTTTGTTATCTAATCTTAAAATTTGACATTGGCATTGCATATGAACATCTCACCTGATTCTTGATGTGCTCTTGTATCTTGTATCTTGTTATGGTATGTTAATGTGGCCGATGTTAATGTCGGTTGGATTCTCAGTTAGTTAGTTGGGTAATACAAAATTTGTATTGAGATTATTTGTATAAGGGTTAAACACACTGAAATGACTTATTTTATTTATTCACCTTGCCTCTATTTTCTTCCTCCTCCTCTGTACGCTTGTAATTTGCTATGATACTGATATGCTATTGTCTTCTTAGTGTGGTGCTTCTTATTTTCACTGTTAATTTTGCTGCCTAACTTTTTGTATATGGACCCCCCAAAAGCAGAACTGCTTCAGGTCCAGTAGTGGGTTGGCCTCCAATTCGTTCCTTCAGGAAGAACATTGCAAGTGGAAGCTCTTCTAAGCTGCCTACTGGGTCCCAACAGCATCAACATGTTGTTCCAGACAACGTTGCTAGCAAAAAACCTGCTCACAACTGTGGCAAAGGCTTGTTTGTGAAGATCAATATGGATGGTGTTCCTATAGGAAGAAAACTGAACATTAATGCTTATAACAGCTATGAAAAACTTTCCTCTGCTGTCGATGAACTCTTTATAGGCCTTCTTGCAGGTATTACTCTTGAATACAGAAATTTGTTTCAATGAGAATGAAAGTATTTCATTATCTGTGTTAGCTGCAAATTTTTTAACCAACTAGCAAACATGTTATTGAAGTTAAGGCAAAATGTGTCCTTCTGTTGGCTATGATAAGTCAATAATTTAACTCCTAAGGAAAAGAGTTTATTTGGATAAACTTTTGGATCTTAACTTTGTTACAAGCTTTCTGATATCACTTTTCCAGTAATACCTTCAATGTTACAGGGAATCAAATTCCTATCTCAATCAAAAAGATCTCACAAGATGCTAATCTAAATAAAGCCTAAATCTCAACCATCATAACCACAGTTGAATAGGCATCCCCTTATGTTAAATTTCTAAGCCAACTTTTATAAGTTTCACATTTTTTTTCATTCTTTTGTGATAATGACTCTTGTTGCAGAGATGAAGTTATCTCATATTGCCTCTTCCCAGTCTTGTTCTGCACAAAGAGATTCCAGTGCTGGTGGAATTCAAAACAAGGGAGAGGAACACAAAGAGAAAGCCAACACAGGTTTATTGGTTGGAAGTGGAGATTATACTCTTGTTTATGAGGATAATGAAGGAGACAGCATGCTTGTTGGAGATGTACCTTGGCAGTAAGCACCTTATCAACAAAGATCTTATGCATTTTTTTTCATGTTCCATTCCATGACTATACTTTGAAGCCAAGATAAACACAAACTACACTAGACTAAAAGTATCTCTTGCAGGGTTTTTTTTTTTAAAGTTTTCATGTTATATCACTATGCAACTTGACATCTCAGTTATGTTGACACTTCAAGTAACAACAATCAAGTTTTTTTTCTCTTTTTGATACTGCTTAATTCTCATTTTATGGTGTAGTTATTGCCAGAAATCTATGATTCTTGTAAGCTGTGACTGTAATCATTATGTTATTCATAAGGTGTTTGTTTGGCAGCATGTTTGTGTCGACAGTTAGGAGGCTGAGGGTGTTGAAGAGTTCTGATCTTCCTGCTTTTACACGTGAGTTGGAGTGTTTTAACTTGATTGAGAAGAATTGGTTCATTATCAGTGTGATCAATGATTGAACAATTTTTTTTTGTTTTCAGTTAGTAGTAAGCAAGACTAGCCACACTACTTGATTTTGCCATGAGGAATGAAGGATGAAGCTGTTGAGGCCTTCTTCCATTCTGAAACTCCAAGAATAAAGAGTGTTTTTATTTGACAGTTTTGTTCTTTTCAATGTTGAAGATTAGGCAATGAAATGTTCAATTAATAAGTAATGTTTGTATGAATGAATGTATCTTTGTTTTTACTCAAGTTTTGATTTGTTTCTGCACTTCACAAATGTGTGTAGTCGTGATTTTGCCGTTAACTTAGTAGCTCTTTTTTGAAAATGGATCACAGATTTAGCTTTTTATATTAAAGTAAATGCTACTGAGTTTTTGGTTTGTGTTTTTTTCATCATGAACGTGAATTTTAGATAGGTTTGCAGAGAAAAACAAGTTTAACTAGAAGTTAAAAGAAATATAGTTTCTCATGTGTCAACAAAATTATATTAAGTTTTACAACAAGCATTTTTTAGATAAATGTTTTAAAATATCAATAAGTTGACATTTTAAATTTTAAAAAAATATATATCAACAACCTTGTTACAATATACAACCCTTTTTCTTTTCCTAAAATTTTAATTTTTGTATGAAATGACAAAAATATCATTTTTTATATATTAATGAGAGGTTGTATAATGGAGCAAGGTGTCAATATATCATTACTCTTAAATTTAATGAGTCATTTCTATTATCGGTCTCTATTGTTAGGGAAATGATGCTTTGACAACTCTGATAGTTGTATACAATTTTTGATGTAATGAATTTAAATATAAATACATATAATAAAGGGTAAACTTGCAATTAAATGATATAAAAATACTAAAATATTAGTACTGAGAGTTCTAACGTGGTTGTATAAAAATTATGCATTGTCAGTATATCATTACCCCTATTGTTAACATATTAAGAATAATAATATATTGACAACTCTACATGTTGAAAGAAATTTTTTGCTGAAATATGAACTATATTTGAAAAGATTGAGCAATTTTAGAATTGTATCGTGATATATATAGTTATAAAGTGATATTTTTTACTATATAGTAACATTTTTTAAATGTTAATAATTATAGTTATGAAACAAACTAGGAAAAATATATTTTGACATATTTTGAAGTTCCATACAATTCTTGATTTGATAGTTTTAGAAAAAAATATGATAAAAGATAAATTTATAATTATATAATATAAAAAATTATTAAAATAATATTATTAGTGGTTGTTAAAGTGAATGTAGAAAAATGGTTGGATCCGAAAGTATCAAGATCAAAAAATTAAATACAAAATCTAAAGTGATTTAGGGGCATTAACTTATTCTTTAAGAATATGTTTGAGACTAAAGTTAAGAAAAAAAATAAAGAATAATTTTTTATAATTTAAAAGGATTATTTTGTTGTTGAATTTCTTTAATTTTTCAAAGTTGCTAAATGCAAGTCTTCTTTCTTTCTTTTCTCATTAAAACATTGCTTTAAAACATATAGATATTGCTTTATGTTTAGAAATAGTGTGGACCAAGATTTAAGCCCATTGTTTGTTTAGTTTGAGAAAGAGGCAACAATCAAACATTTCACTTTCTTTTTTTTTTCTCCCTTTTTGCCTACTATGGAAGGAACTACATTTATTCATACTTTTAGAATTTAAATATCTATATAGTTTATTTTTTAGCATAATATTTCTCTCACAAATTTATTTTTAAAATAAATTAAAGTAGTTTATTGTTTTGATATAGAGCCAAAAATGGAAGAAAATATTATAATATATTTAGAATATAAATGAAAAGGGGAGTAGAGGACTTTTTACATAAGGCAATAGCATATAGGAAATACCTAACATAGGTTTTTAAATGGGGAAAAGATTAGGTGTGGTAATACAAGAAGGTTAGGGTAATGTAACGTATTTAAAAGGTTGTTGCACTTCTCTTGTCACCACACTTATTATTAATCTATTCTTTAAACACCTAATTTAATTTAGGTGGTAAAATCAGACATTAAAAAATATTAAATATATTTTTGGTATTGTAAAATTAAGTTTTTTTAATCTAAACTTTAGATTTACTGAGTACTTTTAAAGAAAACTATTATAATAAGTTCGTATCAACTCTTTTTTGAAATAACAAAATATTTATTGAGTGAAGGTGTTATCAATTAGGAGTTGAGGGGAGTTTCTTACTACACACATTCATGTCTTTCTTCTTGCATTCCATATTTCAAAAATTACTCAATTACTCTTTCACATTTTTCATTAAATGTTCTTTAATTTCAAAATGTGGAATTCAGAGACTTCCTGGATTATAGAATCTGAAAGTTAAGTTTGTGTTTCGGATTGTATTATATTTAAGATTGTACAATCCAAAATACAAATTTATATTCTAGATTGTAGAATTTGGAATGAATATTTTTAGAATTTTTTAAAATATAAGGTTGCAGGAAAAAATTATAGGATACATAAAGAAATTTCTAGATTTTTAAAATATGTGGATTAGCTCGTCCTGTCCCACACTTGGCCCATGCAAGTTGTTATGTGGAACGGATCTAAACAGATCAATGGATTAAAATAAACAATTTGTATCACATTTTTTCATAACGGGTCCGCATTACCATCTTATTTAGGAAAGAATATGTAGATTTCTATTGTCAACTAATAAAAAATTAATTATATAATTATGGGGAAAATATTATGTGATCAAATAGAATATAAAAACTTATATATTTTATTATGATTTTAAAACATACTCCAGCTATCTACATATTTGTATTTCGTTATTTCCTATCCCTATGGTTGGTACCAATGCTTTGGGCCTCATGCAGCTATATTGTGATCCACATACCCAATTTGACTATAATGCTTAATTTCTTCAATGTTATAATTTCTCAAGAGAAAGAAACCCAAGACTTTTACAATAACATTGAGATTTGATGGTTAAGAAAAATGTCTCAATCATAAACCAGCTTAGCTCATTAAATTACCCTTAATTACTATAGTTTTTGAAAAGAAATTTTATTTAGAAACCATTAATTTGATATTATACCGATTGGTACCGGACAAGCCATGTCACTCAGTTCTGGCAACAGATCAATCACATTAATATTTGGTTGGTGGTCGTCGAGAGCGAGTGATATGGCATGTCTGGTACCGACCGGTACAGATACTAATCTAATCCAAAATTTTATGAATATAATTTTTCTTCACTAATATTTATAAATCACTACAAGAAAATCATTAAATAAAAACCAATTTTAGAGACAAAAAATAATTACTTGTTATAGTGATTGAATTAGAGACTATTTTAGAGACTACAAAAATTATTAGTTTCTATTATTGATAAATAGTTTCTAATTTGTTATCTAATTAGCTATCAAGGTTTTTGCTACCAAATTTAGAATCTAAATAATTGGTAGTTAAAACCTTAGTAGCTATCAACTAATTATTTTTAGTATCTAAAATTGATTTTCATTTAATGATTTTTTTGTAGGGAATACTTTTAATATATTTTTCTAGTATTTATAATGACAGATAATTTTTTATGATGAACCGTTGGTAATGTGTTGTGTATGATTGATGATGGTTCCTTGGATACTATAGAACACATGGTGTGGTTTGAGGTTGTGGACAATGATTTATGCTTTGGAAGGGTTTCACATGCAACTGACCTAGCTTATGGGCCCAACATATTTTTCCCAATCTTTTATTTGTATTATGTTCCTGGGATTAGGTTGATTAGGTATTATTAATATTTTATGATATCTTCAAAACATATCTTATGTATATGTTCAACTGAAAATTATCTTCAATCATGCTACTTTCATTAGATGCTATTTCATCGTTTATATAAACTCAAATTATTTCATGTTTTCGTTTTCTGAAATCAAAGAGTCTTTTTTAAAAGTAATATTACTTTTTTTTTCCAATTTTTAAGATTCATTTAGCTTCAAATTTCAATTTTAAAAAAATGTTTCTAGTAGAAGTTGGGAATGAATGTTCGTTTTTTTAATTGATTTTTTTAAAACCTTCACGGTAGTATTATTGAAAGTTTAAAAGGTTAAATATATTTTTGTATCATTATATTATCAAAATTGATTTTTGTCCATAGTTCAAACTTTACACCACTTGATACTTATAATAAGAAAACTATTGAAATGTTTTTTACTAATTTTTTGTTTGATGCAACAAATGATCATAAAATGTATACTATATTATAATATTATAACATCTACATCAATTATGAATCAACATGAAATATTTTAATATCTTAGTTCATGTTCAAAATCTGTTTGTCAATAAGAACTCACTCCAATAATTTGCTTACTACAAATACTTATAAATTCTAAAATTTGAACTAAAAATAAAAATTAATTTTGTATAAAAGTACAATATTTAACCCTAATTTAAACATAACTACTTTTTTCTACTTATAACTAGTTCAATATATAATTTCCAAAATAGTTATAAGCTTGAAAAAACAAAATATTCTCAACTTTGTTGTACTCTTTTTTATGTTTAATGTTGTTGTGTATAATATTAATAATAAAATAATTTTCAGCAAAAAAAGTATGATAATAAACATTAAACCAGAATTTCCATATAAACTGCCCAAAATCCCGAACAAGTGGGTTTTTTTTATGTCTAATTTATAAAGTAAAGTTGTGGGTTTTGAAAAGCAGAAATTGTTTATATATTTTTGTGGTAATTAAGATTCTTAATTGATGAGATGTGTGTGTCCCATAGATTATGGTATAATTTAGAATTGTGATGAGTCCACGTGCGTAAGCATCCCATCTTTATGTTCTATCATTCTTCTTCTCACTCATTCATCACTACAATTCAAATTTCATGCTTAGTTTGGACGAAACACAATCGGAGAAAAAATAAAATAAAAATTTAATAATAATTAGTTCATATGAAAATTAGATAATGTGAATGTTATTTGTGATGATCATTTTAGTTAAGGTCTAACAGTGAACAGTCTATCAGATGAAATCAAGGTAAAAGTATGTCATTATTATAATATTCATTGCATCCAAATATCGAACGCTTATTTAACATCGAAGAACTTTTTATAAGTATCATCCCGACAAAGAGTTGAAGCCTGAACGACTGAAAGAAAGAGGACGAAAGCGATCGAGGAAGGAGATTTAATTGTTCAACTGGTGAATACTAACCCCTCACACTAAAACAATGTAGAAGTTAATATAAAATTATAAATCTAACACGGAAACTATTTCTCATATAAAAATGTAATTAAATGTAAAAATTATTGACATCTCAAAAGATTTAGCTCGACTTCTCAGAAAACTTACTCTTTTCACGTCCGAAGAGCAATGCTCCTTTCATGTAAAAAGATTTAGTGTTCACCATGAGGTCAAGTAAAACTTTTCCTAGACCACAAATCTTATGTCACTTACCAAAAGTAGAATCGTCTCATCCTCATCAGACGCTGAGATAGATCCTTCAATCTCCAGTGCCCTAAAAGCACACATGGAAAGTATTTTTTCAAAAAATAAATAAAGAGAACCTCCAAAGCACGATAGCTAGCATGCAGGCCAAATTTGAATATGACTTGAAGAACTTGCAAAATCAACATCGGATCGAGTTGCAAGCAATTCATGAGCAACTCATAATACTCAACCAAGACTAGAATATAGATTGATTCGAGCAAAACTTGTAAACCAAAGCTCAAGCATTTCGCACCATTTTTTCACTCACAAACAAGACACTCATTTTTTACTTTCCTCGTTTTTCCACATTCACGTTTCATCGTTAATGAACATATCTAAATAACCGACCCTCTCAAATCCATTCAAGTGAACAATACTCACCCGAAACCAAACAAAACCTAAGAAAAAGGAGTTCCTTTCACCGTAATAGTAAAAATTAGGTGTGTTTGGTAGTTTCCTTCTTGTTATTGAGAACATGACATCACCAAGTTGAATTGAAGGGGTGATTATGGTGGTGGGGTACACTTACTCAAGGAGAGGCGACCACTATTTCGTCTTCCACTAAAGGGTGCCATGCTTTTTTTTGGCATTCCCTCGTTAATAGAGACACCTACACTTTTTCTTCACTTTCATTACACTTCAACACATGTACAACTCCTTATTTTTATTCCGTCATTCCAACACTAAAAGTGAGACCTCTAACTTAATCACCCTTGTTAAAATCTTCCTCAAATTTAAATTAATTTATTTACTATAAAAAAATGTTAAATACATGTGTAAATTAATGTTTATAAACTGAATTAGCAAAACAATTTACATATGTAATCATACTTTCGAAGGAACGATATCTTAAACTAAATTCAAAATGAACACAAAACACTCTAAACAAGAATCAAACTTAACGTTAGATTTTATGATATAAACTTTTGATAAACTCAAATCTTTAAATTGTGAACATAAAATAAAAAATTATATTATAATTAATGAATCATGTAGTCATATTCATGTTTGTGTTGGTTGAAAATTTGATATTAACTAGTGATAAATGTTGGGATTCATGACTAAAGACAATGATAATTCGTAGTATATAAATGGGTACAAACATGATCTTATAAATCGGATTTTATAAAGTTAAATTAGACTTAAAATTAATTTCTTAATATGATATTATAATCATTTACAACCTATCATAGTGATAATTTGTTGGATTTTTCAGATCACTCATTATCATACCACTATCAATCATCCATAATATATGTACCAGACAAGATCTAGAAGCCTCGGTACTTGATTATGGTCGACCGATATATCCAAAATGCATAAAGACAGAAGGAGATTAGTGAGCCTAAACAATATGAAAACATTAAGTAATATCATTCTTAATTATGACTCAAACGTTAATCCAACCCAATAATAATGAACTCATAATAAATATATAAATAGTCACAACTTTCCAAAAAAAAGTCATTATCGCACATTAATTACATCGAATACTGAATAAGAAATTCTTATTTTAGTGTTAGCATCTTTTTCCAGTACTCCCCAACCGACATTACACAAAAAAAATAAATGAGAATATAGAATGATAGAATGAAGTAGCTTGATCCATTTAGCATAAAAAAAAAACTTATCGTTTGATTAAAAAACATGTCAACATGTAAAAATTCTTTTAGTCCTATTATGAACAATAATATACACTACAGTAAAATCATCAAATAAAAACAAAAAATAATTAGTTATTATATTGACTAAATTATATACTATTTTAGAAAAAAAAATTATTGATTTCTAAATTAGTTAATTATATATTAATTTAGAAATTATTCATCAATCAATTTTTTTTTTAGTTTCTAAAATAATATCTAATTTATTTAATATAACAATTAATTATTTTTAATTTTTATTTAATGATATATTTATATGAATAAATTTGGAGAAGAGTTTAGAATTGGTCCTGGGCAAGGTTGTGTTTTGGTGACTTGTGCGTTGCCCCCACTTTCCAAACTGTCCTTTTCCTTTTGCCTACTGACAGCTATTTCCTCCATTGTGCCTTCCCCTTTCCGCAACCATACTTTTATTTCCCATATTACCCTCACCCATTCAAATATCAAAATCCCTTTTATCAAACAACATTTTTTTTCTCTATGGCCCATGGCTTTCAAGTTTTATCCATATTTTTTCGTTCACAATTTTCCTAATAATGAAAATAGTTATTTAAATGACTATAATTAATGGTTCAAAAATAAATTAATGTCAATTTACCAAATTAGACAACATAGGTATTCAAGTAATGTACAAATAGATGCTTTGTTTGGATTGCATGGTGAATTACATGGCGAATTTGATATGGTTTGAATGGAAAATATAAAGAAAGTTAAGTTGTTTGAAGTAAGATAAATAAAGTAGAAAATGAAGGAAAAAAGTTTAAGAGTTAGTGAGTAATGTGATGATTGTGATTAATTTTTTTTTTAATGAATACAAATGTATGATTACAAATTTGTCTTTGCATATAAAAAAATAAAAAATGAATATGATTTAATTTGTTGTGAGTTTTAGTTGTTTGTAATTGGAATTTTTTTTCAAACATACGTAAGAATAAATTTACAAATATTTTGAAAAAAATACGAATTATTAACCTTATCAAAAGATGATAATAATTATGAATAAAATAATTTGTTTCATTTGAAAATAAAATTTAGGAGTAGAGTTAGTGTTAGTGTTGACGGTATGGTCAAGGTTGTGGGTTGGGTAAGGATCAGGATTGAGGTTATAGTTATAGTTATGGTGAGAGTTAGAATTAAAATTGGAAATAGATTAGGATTATAGTTAGAGTTATGGTAAGCACAAGGGTTAGTGTTAGAAATAAGGTTAAAGTTAGAATTATAATTAGGAATAGGAGATTAGGTTAAAGATAAGTTTAGAATTATAAATTAAGAGAAGGGTTGGAATTAGAAAACTAGAGATAATATTTTGGAGATCCTATATAGACTAAAGATTAAGATATTTCATTCTTGGTGAGTGCAAACTTCACCTTATAAGTCAGTTTTATGGGGTTGAGTTAGGTTTAAAGTTCACATCTTAATATGATATCAAAATCATTTTAAAGTCTATCCTAATGAGAGTTTGCTTGATATATTGTGTCACCAACTATTGACTCGTTATCGGATCACCCATAATATATATTTTCATGCACGAGTTGGTAGCCTCAATGTGAAGGATGTGTATTGGATATCACACATCGACTAGAGATTATGATATTTCATTTTTAGTGGATGCAAACCTCATCTTATAAGCCAGAAGTTGAGTTAGACTTAAAGTTTATGCATGCTTATAACACAGTTAAAATAATCCATATAAATTAGGCAAAAGAAGAGTTACTAGTTAAAATGTATTTACTTGTTTCCAATTGGGCAAATCCAAAGAAGGAAGGGGTGAAAATGTCAAAGAGAAATGTGTGTTGAAGACAATAAGGTCTGCCAGGTGAGTGGGTGGGTCTGAAAGTTCTCTCTTTGCTTTGCAGGTCGCTTTCTCTTTTACTGTTTTCATTAAGCGATTTACCAGTTACCACAACCAAACAATGCACCATTACCCTTTCCAATTCCAATCACATAACAATATACACTTCAAGTACAAATGCTCTCTTTACACTTTCTTCATTGCCATCTTCTTCTTTCCTTCAACTTCAAACCCCCTTAACCACTACCATTTCTTTTACCCTTCACTAATCTCTCTCAACTTCTATTCCTCAGCTCTCACTTTTTTCCTATTTAAAATTTTTCATCTTTCATCAAATTGTTAGAAAAGGACCAAAAACAAGCTCTTTTGTCATCTGAGTTGGAGCATCAAAATCCCATCACTTTGCTTTCTAGTTTCTGCTCAATCTGGATTTTCCTTTGCTTTTTCCCTACTCAATTTGTACTGGGTTGTACTGTTCTCCTTTAAACTTAGATCAAGCTGCTTCCTTTCTCTGGATCAAGCTCGCTCTTTGCTTCACTTTCATTGGCCCTTTTGCTCTAAATACCAGTCACTTAAATATTATTACCAATCAATGATGATTCTGGTGAGAAAACCCCATTGGGGGTTGCTTCTTTTTCTTCTCCACCTTCACTGCCGCACCTGTCACTCTACAGAACCTATGAACTGTACAGACACAAGCCGCGTTTGCACTTCTTTCATGGCCTTCAAACCTGGACCGAACCAAACGCTTCCTCTGATTCAGAGCATGTTTGATGTGCTGCCTGGTGACATCACAGTTGAAGGCAACGGGTGGGGTTACATGTTCATAAGGAAGAATTGTTCTTGTGCTACGGGTATCAAGGAATACTTGTCCAACACCACCTTCACTGTGAAATCCAATGAGGGGTTGGTGTATGACGTGGTGATGAATGCCTATGATGGCCTTGCTTTCCTTCCCAACACCACCAGGAGGGCCAGGAATGGTGCTGTTGTGTCTCTGAGGTTGTTTTGTGGACGCTCCAGTGGACTGTGGAACTATTTGGTCAGTTATGTGATGAGAGATGGGGATAGTGTTGAGTCCTTGGCAAGCAGGTTTGGGGTTAGCATGGATAGCATCGAGAGTGTGAATGGCATTAGTAATCTGGATAATGTCACAGTTGGTTCACTTTATTATATACCACTTGATTCTGGTTAGTCTTCCTTGCAATCTTCCTCAATACTTTTCTTGGAATATTTTGGAACCAGTTTCTTCACAAGTTTTTTCAGAAAAAATGAATCTCACTTTTCAATAAGCTAATGCCCAAGTTAAAAAAATATAGAAAAACTATACGAAAGAAGTTCTACAAATTAGTTAATGTATAAACTAATTCTAGAGAAGTTCATTTCAATTTTTTCTTATTTTTCTTTTTGAAAGGAACATGCGGAAAAATTTGTCCAAACATACATGAATGTGTGTGTTTATATGTTGGAGAAGGCCTTGTTTTGGTTGAGGATGTTTTCGACTTAAGTGTTAAATTTTGCTTTGTGCATCTGCTTACTGTTCATTTTGAAAGTCTGGATAGGATGTCAGAGTTGGGGGTGTTGAGGGTTATGTAGTTGGTTGGGATTGGGACAGTGATTTTTGAGAATTGTATGGTTAAGGTCTTCTTAAGGCACTTCAATAGAAAAATATATTTTATCATGATAAAATAGAATTTCAGGATAGGTTATAATTTACAAAGCAGCTGGCAAATGAAAGAGGATGTGTACATTTAATAAGTTGATTATGAATTGAAAGTGATTCATTCACGTAGTTGGGAATTGGTAAAATTCTTGGTTTGTCATGCGTGGTGGGCTGGTGGCATTTAATGTGTTAAGAAAATCATGCGTGTGCGGGAAATACCTACTACTATCAATTGCTTAAAATTTGGAACAGTTTTGTTTATTTTTCATGCATTGATTACTTTGACTGTTTGAGGAACTAGTTTGGAGGGGTTGCAGAATGCATTTAAAGAAGTTTTCCTTTGCATCTTCTCTTTCCCCTGAAGACAGTTGCATTCTGTTTCCAAACGAGATTGATTTAATATTAAATCAAGTTGTAAAGTGTTGTGTTATCTTGGTAGCAGATTGTTGTTAAACAGTGGTTTGTGGTAGTTTCTCCATGCAGAGTGAAAGTTTGAGAATATCATATATTCTATGCTGGTGATTATGTATTAGTTTCCTTACGTTTAGGACAAATATGATCGGTTTCTTTGAGGTGGTGGAAGTTGCATATTCTGTAATGCAGTTTAATTGGGAGAATATGCATGGGATGACCTTCACTTTTATTGAATTGACCAAGCTGAAATTGCTCATTTAAATATTTGCCTATATTCACTGCTTCAATGTTTTACGTGCAATGGATTTGTCTATATTCCTTTACCATTATTTAGCGTTGAACCACTATTCCAATTGTATTTGTGAAATGCTGACCGTTTCAATGGATTGCAGTTCCTGGTGATCCTTATCCCCTGAATAATGCTGCTCCACCAGTTCCTGTTCCTGCCCCATCCTTTGATAATTTTTCAGGTACTGATATGTTGTAAAAAGGAAAAAAAAATTCTTTTTTTTGGCTTGTAGTTGTCTGTCATGCCTCTACCAAAGACTATGCATTAATTTATTTAATTTTTTGGTTACAGCTGATCAAGTCAACCACAAGACTCATGTACCCTACGGATGGATCGTTGGGGGCTTAGGAATTGGTCTACTTCTAATTATATTAACTGTGATTCTCTGTGTTTGTATGAGATCATCAAATTGTTTTGCTGATGATGCCAGAACTCATGAGAAAGATGCTGAGGGCAAGATTTCTCATAAATTCCACATTCTAAGGAACCCAAGTTTTTTTTGTGGTTCTGGAAGGTACATATGTGGCAAGCATGTTGAGCAGAAGCAAACAGATGCTGAATCCAGCAATCACACGGTTACCATTCCAAAAGCCTCAAGTAACTACCTACATACTGATTCTCGTGTGTATTGTTCCTACTATTTCAGTGTGATGAAGTAATAATGTCTCGCATGTCTTATTTTTATCTTCTTCAGTACATTACCAAAACTATATTTTGTGGGCTTATTTCTTTAAGGAGGAATCAGGAAAAGGGTTTGCCTAGTGCTGGTTTTTATCTGATTATGTTGAGTATTGATGGATATTGGATTGAATGATTGGTGATCGTATGGTCCAGTCTGCTATATAGTCGAGCATGCATAAAACATATGGTCCTCCACTTTTTAAAACATATGATATCTGAAAACTTTGCTTATATAACCTGCATTCATTTTCATTCGGGCTGTCGAGGTGATTTTAAATAGCAAAGTAGTTTTCTGGCTGTAAGATGCATTATTAACAACTTGTAAGTTACGACTAACTCGTCCTTGGTTTTAAATTTTGAATATTATTCATTAATACGTTCTTAGGATGACATGAATACATGCCACTCTTTCAACTTAGATATGTAACTTTTGGTTCTATCATACATCTCTGTATGTACTACCAATATTAATGATTTGTCCATTCAAATTAGTATCGATGCATAATATGCTCTTATTATTATTGCAGCTCTTGGGCCTGATGTATTTGAAATGGATAAGCCTGTTATTTTTACATATGAAGAGATTTTCTCCACATCTGATGGTTTCTCTGATTCAAATCTACTTGGGCATGGAACATATGGTTCTGTTTATTATAGCCTCCTTCGTGATCAGGTTTTTGGGCATGTACTTGAAGACTTGAAGTTTGTTATTATATGCAGTGGGCATTTTTTCTCAGACCAATTTTACTTGAATCCTTGCAGGAAGTTGCTATTAAAAGAATGACTGCTACTAAAACAAAAGAATTTTTGTCAGAGATGAAAGTTTTGTGCAAGGTTCATCATGCTAATCTGGTAATTTCCTTTTTAATGATTCCATCAAATAAATTATATGATTTGATTTTGGAGTCAATTGCTTGGCACATTTCAAAAGCCTGAGTTGTACTTTTGATTGATATTGTCAAGGTAGAATTGATTGGCTATGCAGCTAGTCACGAGGAGCTTTTCCTAGTTTATGAATATGCTCAGAAGGGTTCACTTAGAAGCCATTTGCATGATCCTAATAGTAAGGGTAAGACTATGCATCTATGCTTTGGACCGTAGAATATTAATCACCACTGTCTGTACGGACTGGTGCCGGTGCTTTTACATTGAGATTTGAAGTTTCTGAAAATTTCACAGAATTTTTTATTCAGTACTATTGGAAATTAAATGCTTACAGCATTTTGCCTTGTTATTGTGATGAGACGTGCAATAATAAAAGTAACGAGATTTTCTTTTTCCTTATTTGTTTAAGGGGTTCAATCTGATACCAGCATTAATCTGGAAACCTAAATAGTTTTTTAGACTGGATTTTTCTTATTTTCATCGTATTCCTAACTGTTAGTCGATATTTTGTTGTCACAATTGAGAAAGTTGACAGCGAAAGAATGACATTTGTGCCTAACCACCACCTTATGAACACTTTTGAACTCAAGAAATGCCATCTTTCTTTTCAATTTGATGTCTTTATCCGGATTTTCCACTATATAGAGATTATATTCAGTGGACTGCCATTTTTTTACTATGAGCAATTGATTATTTTCAATATCTTTTGTTTGGAGATGTTTTTACCTTTTAAGCGAGTCAGATATTAAGTTGATACTTCATGAGCTAGCTACTGTCTCTATGATGCAATTTTGTGTGTGTTGATACATGAATGAAACTAGCAGTGGGGTCCGTTATGAGAAAATTCTTATGTTATTCAAAGACTAGTCTTGAATTGGTGTCAAGACTGCCAAATTTCCATGTTTTATTGTATGAACAAGTTTAAGCTATGCATTTATGGTTTGTTTTCATTTTTGTGTGCTGCTTACAGGTCATTCCCCACTTTCTTGGATCATGAGGGTGCAGATTACGCTTGATGCTGCTAGGGGCCTCGAATACATACACGAGCACACAAAAACTCATTATGTACACCGTGATATCAAAACCAGTAACATATTACTTGATGCTTCCTTTAGAGCAAAGGTAATAAAAAAAATGTAAACAATGCTACGCTATTTCAATTTCAAAATGTTTCACTTTTCTTGGTTATCGTTTGTCTTAGATCTACTGTCTTCTCTAGATTTCAGATTTCGGGTTAGCAAAACTTGTTGGGAAAACAAATGAGGGAGAAATATCAACTACCAAAGTTGTTGGTACATATGGATATCTTGCCCCAGAGTAAGTAATGCCACTAACAACATTTTTTTTACTTATTCCTCCTGCACAAAATAATATTTTTTATTTCTCATATTTTGCAGATATTTGAGTGAGGGTCTTGCGACAGCTAAAAGTGATGTCTATGCATTTGGGGTTGTCCTTTTCGAGATTATATCAGGAAAGGAGGCCATCATTAGATCAGAAGGCACAACGACAAAAAATCCTGAAAGACGTTCTCTGGCTTCTATAGTAAGTTCTGCTTGCATGAGTTTCAGTTCTACTGAATATAGTTCTGCCTTGCTTTACGTAAAAGATTTTGAGGTGTAAGTAACTTGCACAAAGTATGACGACAATTTATTGAATAATTTTCTTGGTTCTCGGAACTCGGTTTCTGTATGTGTTTTTCTCAGCAATACCAGTTGTTGGTTATGCATGTTATTTTACCATTACAACTGTGTTCTGGGGTATAGCCTTGATGTATGTTAAATTGCAGATGCTGGGAGTTCTTAGGAATTCACCTGATTCCATGAGCATGTCAAGCTTGAGAGATTATATTGATCCAAATATGATGGATTTGTATCCCCATGATTGTGTATTTAAGGTTAGTTCTCATTTTCACATTGTTTTTCCTCATCCACCTTGGTTTGGATGTTTTCAATATCTTGGATCTATTAACCTGGAAAATTGAAGACTCTGCAGCTCAAATCTCAAAGCATGACAAAAATAGATATTTACATACCTGAATTAAGTAATTCATGCAACTTTGTAATATCTCATCATGGTATTATTGATCTGACTAAATAATTGCATGAAGTTTTACTATTGTACTCATTTGTTTTGTTGGTATATATTAGATGGCCACACTGGCAAAGCAATGTGTGGATGAGGACCCCATCTTACGACCTGATATGAGACAAGTTGTGATTTCCCTCTCACAGATTCTCCTTTCTTCTGTTGAGTGGGAAGCAACTCTAGCTGGGAATAGCCAGGTTTTCAGTGGCCTTGTTCAGGGAAGATAGTTTACACACCCAGATTCATTCTTTTTCTTTTCTTTATCTCTGTATCCAGCTAGCTCTATACCTTTTTGGTTGGTTGATGATGGTGATGGATCAATAGGAACTGGGACATGTGGGTCAATATCTACTTTTAGGCATTTATTTTGCTTAATATCTTATGCACCATGCCTTGATTTTTGTTTAGCTGCATTCTATGTGTAGAAAATTTTGGATGTATGTTAGAGTGTGATAACGAAGCTAAAGAAGAATCTCATAATTTATTGTTCTGAGATTTGTATTGATATAAGTTGTAATTCGACATTAATCTATGTATGTTTATATTCTTTGATTCCTTCCATTTCTTCTGTTATTGTAACATTTTCCTTGAGTTTCATGGTTTCATGGAGAGGCATCATGATGTAATGTTACTACTTTCATGGTCTAAATAATTGTATGTGTAGACCAAATTTACAATATTGAGAAAGGAAAAATAAAAGAGCTAGCAATATATTTTTTAATAGGTTGTTTAATGATTAAAATTTATTCAAAATTTTAAAAATTAGGAATAAAATTCATTAAATAAGTCGTGATATTTAAAATAGTAAAAGTGCAATTTTAAGCGAGTTTTAACCGACAACAAGGAGTATATTCATATGGGTATATAACCACCGATATAATAGTTTTAAAAATATATAATAAAAAATAAATTTATAAATAATATAAAAAATAATTAAATAATAGTATTGAAAGTTGAAAGGTAAGCGTAAGAAAAAAAAATAATTATCAATATATCATGATTATTTATATTATAATGGTAAGGATGATATGTTAACACCATAGTAAAATACTTAAACCCTAAAATACATACATTTTACATACCAATAAATTAATATTTTAATTATTTTTTAATTAAAATTATTATTATATTATTATAATGGTTTGTTTAGCATATGTTTTTTTACTTTCTGGATGTTAAAGAAATCTTTTGCTAATGATAAATGGGTAACTAACCAATGTGAAAAGTTAATAAATTTCTAATTAGAAAATAGTGCAAATTATTTTATATAAGTGGTGTATAGCTTTTAAAAAAAGTACAATCATTTTAATATATTTAGTATGGATTATAATTAAAATTATTTATTCAATGCCTTTATGGTTAGATTAATTAATACACCAAAAGTTAGATGTGTGCAATGAAGGAGTCATGATCCAAACAAATTTATGGGCCGAAAACACCAATAAAAAAACAAAACCCAACAAAACGACGTAGTTTGGTGCAATCCCGCGTTGGCGAGAAATTCAAATAAGCAGAGAGAGAGAGAGAGATTGTATGGAGTAGAAGGAAGAAGAAGAAGAAGAAGAAGAAGAAGAAGAAGAAATGAAGAATATGAGTTTGGATAGTGAGGTTGAAGACAATGATCTCCATCGTCTTCGCTCCGATCTTTCTTCTCTTCTGCATCAGGTGTGTCACACTCTCTTTCAATTCAATCCTTTCACAAATGCAAAATTTCATTCTTCAATCTCTTCAAATTCCAGAGAACCAATGCAACCATTCATTATTTCTTAACCTAACCACCAATTTTAGGGAACATGTAATCATCAAAATCCATACTTTAATTATTGGATTCACAGATTGACGAGCTTGTTCTGCGAGCAATTGAAGTGAATAATAATAATAATGATGAGAAGAAGAAGAAGAAGAATAGCATAAGCAAAGAGGGCAAAACGCAAATTGAATCTTTCTCCCGAGTCCTTTCTGACATGCTCTCTTCTTTGAAGGTGAAACCCTACTCAACCCTGTTCTTTGTTTTTTGATTTTAGTTTTTTTTTTTCTAATTTGCTTTGCATTGATTGTAGTCGTGGGTACCCAAATTTCAAACTGCACTTCACCCTGAAGAGACAGATTCATACGATGATGAAGGCATAGCGTGTGACAGTCCTGAAGAGACAACCTTAAGTTTGGTGTCTCCTTCACCTCTTGTGTCCTGGCGTGCAAATTGCACTGTGAAGAGAGGTAGACAAATGTTCATGCTTACACCTCTTCCATTATCATCCAAACACCACGAACAACCTAAACCACAGTTCCCTCCCTCCACGTTAGCCACTACTTTCATGGACAATGTAGTTGTCAAACCAACCCCAATCAAGCACCAACTGACAAACAACCAAGACAACGGATCTATGCTTCTTGTGATGACTCCCTGCCTGAAAATGTCCCCTCCCAAATCCTGCCTTGTGCTCGAACCTATTTCCGAAATCAAGCATTTGGGTGATCACAAGTTTCGCAAGGGCACTCCTTATCCTGTTGGGATACGTTGCAGTGATTCAGAATCTTCTGGTAGTGATGATTCTTCGCCGGATTTATCCTTGATGTATCCGGAGCTCCTTGGGATATGCCGCGATTCTAAGGCAGGAATTGGGAACAAAACAGTGGAAGCATCGCCGGATTGGTTTACCTCACCTCCTAAAACTTGTGTTCTGCTGGAGCCACCTGATGATAATATTGACGATCGCTTGTGTGTACACATAAATGGCAACATTCTTAATCAACAAGTTGGAAAGTTTAAAGATGGGGATGGTGATGATGTTTGCAAAGATCATAGTAACCAAGGTAATGCTTATTGCAATTGCTCGTTTTGTTTGGATAAATTTGTCAACATGATCATATAGGAAAAGAAAATCAAAATGAAAATGAAACTATGCATCTCAATTTTTTTCAAAGTTAAACTGAGCAACTTTTATAAATTGAAATGTATCTGTTGCTTTTAGATTATGGGTTATGAGAGAAGTTCAAATCATCTTACTTTTTCATCTTCTGCTCCTTTAAATGTTCATTGAGAATTTTACCCAAATATGGCTTTAATCTATTATTGAATCGTTGGTTTACACTTGACATGGGTTTCATGCATAAAAAATAGCTGTCATTTTTCTCTTCTGTGCAGATAATTTTGTTGGGAGTTTAAAACACGTAGAGAACACTCCCATCATACCAGAAAGCTCATTTCAAACTGGAAAACGACCTGGTGAAAATACTTTGAAGAGGGAGTTATGGACTAAGTTTGAGGAAGCTTCCACTTGGGGATTACCCACAGATCAAAAGAGTGCCCAGAAAGGGTTTCTTGACCTACTGGAAGAAGCTTCCTGTGATAAATAGATTAAAGATATGAAGGTGTCAAAGATATAATCTCATTAGAAAATTTTGATTTTTGACTTGTAAATGCTCTTTTATGTTGTAAGATTTGTAGCAAAGAATTCATTCATGTACTTAAGGGCAATGCTTACCAAATGCCCATTGTTATTTTCTCTCTAATGTTACTTCTCTATATCACTATTCTCAGCCGTTTTATTTCGTGTTAATATCATATTTAGTGTAAAAGAATTTTTACAAATCAATTTATGGAAATTTTTATTTTATATTGCTTTTTTAACTTATTATCATGGAAGTGTTTATCTATTAATTTATCCAAACTATCCTTACATCATAAGCAACAACATACTTGACTACTATTTACTTTTGAATTTTGATCACTTTCTCAACAGTTGGTTTGTGCAATTGCTGGAATAAAACCTTTGTTTTATATAATGTTGATGCAAAATGGAAAGAAAAGACGAAGAATAAACATTCTTCGTTCCAAAGCATAGGAATTTTTTAAAAACAACGAATAGTTCTAAGTCTGTCAAATTTAAACTGCCTCTAAGTCAACAGGCACATGAGTAATCTAAGAAATGATAATTTGCATGTCACTAAAATTAGTCCCAATGGAATTGGTAAAATGAAGTGATCTTACTTATTGATAAAAGTAATTAGGTAAAATAATTTATATTAATAAGGGTAAAATTTATAATGAAGTGTGTACACTGAAACGGTCATAAAATAAAATATTCTTTATTAAAGCATACTTATTAGCATGACCTAGTAAATATAAAAATCGTTAACACATACTAAAGATATTTAGTATTGAATTATATAGTTTGTTATACTAACTAGATGTTAAGTTCATTAATTTAGGATTAGTTAATATAACTTATTACACCAACTATGTGGATAATTATTTTAAAACAGAGTATTACGTTGGATCTCTGAGATCTGCTCCTACACTTCTTCAAGACAACCTTACCTTCACTTGCTTGCTCTTGTCTCTTCTCCTACTTCTCTAATCCTGGATGTTTTGCTCTTTCAAATTTGCTTGTTAATTCTGAGTTCTTCAATGTTACCCAAAAAGACAATAATTATCCACACCTCAAAAAACAAAGACAATAATCATCATCGCCTCAAGAAACCAGAGACAATAATCATCCACACCTTAAGAAACCGACCGATCTTGTTCGTGTTCTCAACCATTTGGTACCCATTTTTGAATTTGTAGACTTACGTTTTAGTTCAGGTTTATAATCATGTTCTCACATCCACGAGTAATACCCAAGAACTTATCAACAGTTCATTTGTGTTTTAAAAAAATGAATAGCTGCCTTAAATTATTGAACTAAATTCCCATTCGACAATCATAGGACGCGATTTTTACTTGCCATGTAGTAGAATGATCCATGAGCGAAGTCGGTCATAGTTTGACCTCACTCAATTTCATCATTTGATAAAAATATCACAAAAGCAAACATATCTGAATCAGAATGTCACAACATTATGGGCAAGGATAACCGAAGGCTGTAATTTCATTGGCAAGCAGGTCACGATTAACATTAAGCAATGACAAGATTCTGTTTGGTCTGACATGCTTTTTACAATTCATCATTTATCAATCTTTTCTAATATAATGGTATTGAAAAGAAAATCTATATTAATTTAACAGCTGCCTACACTCTGAGTGTATGTGCATTAAGTTAATATGGTCATACAAAAATATGGGATTTGTCGTTGGCATTCTTCATTGAAGCACAAAGGCGCCACTAAAAATTCAGTTATCTGCAGCCAATCATCCAACTACCATTTCGTTGGACCAATTTGCTTTAAGGCGGCAGCATTTGCATCAAATAATCACTCTGACATGTAATCTTCTGCTCCACTAGACTGATAGTTGTCCTGGTGTGGAGCACCTCTATGATGGTGTTCTAGACCATCGTCCATTTCTAGACGAGATCTCTTTGATGAATTGCCCCTTGAACTTGTATAAACCTTTAAAGAATTGTATAGGAAATTATAGTTATGCATTAAAACACATTGACAAACTTAATAGATAAATTCAGTGCCATACCCCAGTATCCTTCCGCTCAATCGCAGCGACACTAGACCTCCGTCTTACAGTCACTCTTGAAGGTACTGGACATTGCTCAATCTCTTCACCTGATCTTCCCTCTTTAGCCCTCTTTTTTCTTAAAACAAGTTTAGTTGGAAGAGGCTGCATATCAAATTAAGTATAAAATTAACACATCGACATTGCGTCACCAAGAAGCTATGTTCCAATCCCTAATTTAAAAAGACAGATATTGGCTCCAAGAAATACCAAGTAACGTGCTTCTGAGTCATCAAATGCAACAAAGAATGTTGTAGGATCGTCTGCATCATCACCCCGAACCTATTAAGATGATACAAAAGTGTAAGATAGTGTTAAAATGGGGAATTTATTTTAACATTGAAAGGGTTAACGACTCAAATTGTTTGTGGAAATTTAAAGCAGGTCATGATGTAATTTGATGGTAACATTCTTTGAACTGTTAAAATAATTCTACGCACATCCCAATGATACTCGCGAATCCAAGAGTATGAGACATCTTCATTTTCATCATATATATCCTTTGACAGCTGCCATCACAAAGTTTAGACACATCCAGAAGTTAATACACAATTATGTACAACAACTAAAGTTTCAAAATTGAAATCATATATAGATTTAATGCATACCTCTCCTGGTGCTGGGGCCATATATGCCAAAAACTTTTCAGGATTAGCAGGATCTGAACTCGTTGCAACATAACTCTTCATAACTGCCTGCAAGCCACAAATGGATAGGAATCAGTCTAACAACATTCGGCAATTGGCACCATTAGTCACACAGGAGCCAAGATAATATTTACTTGATATATTTCATAATTGCCACTTTCAAACGCACACAGAACCAAAAGACCAACAATCAGGTAGTTAAGACACTGGTAATTTAGCCAACACTATTTATTGCTACTGACAAACAAAGGAAAATTGAACTTTTCAATACTAGATAGTTCCACCACAAATTGAATCAAAACTACAAGAGAGAATACGACAGATGATGCATGAAAAGTTGCAGACAATTTGCGAGTGTTTCCCTTTTTACATTATCGGAAGTATTTAACCGGATCCTAGCTTTTAACCTTGGTAAAACAGGGGATATGTGAGGAATCGATTACTACTACATTCATCCTTGAAAAGCTTACCTTTGATTCAAAAGCATCACGAACAGATTTGTCCAACTTAGCATACATTTCTGAATCGGCTGTGGGAGCATTATCAAATGCAGCAACGACAAACTGATCATCATACCTGCAAAGAGATCAGTAGATAGAAGGTAGCTTTAGTTATTATGAAATATGAATGTTGTCTTACAGTTTGTATCATCTATTCTCAAAAGATTAGGCTTTAATATCACCAAAATAAAAGACCGATCAATAGAACACCAGGGTGAGCAATAAGTTAAATACGGTGTTGTACCTATCAAAATCGGGCAGTAATGGCATAACCTCAACAGGATACAAATCTTTGTTGGTTGCATGAACAGGATCAGACTTAGCGGCTTCAAACGATGCTTCAATTTCCCTGATTTGTCTTTCCCTAAAATGGAGATTTCAATTTTAGTTAGAAGATACAAATTACTTTCACATAGTAATTCATATGCGTACAAAGGACTTTGTAATGGTGGAATATACATACCTACTGTTGAGGTTGTCCAAAACGCCACGGCCTCCCTTCATCTCTCTCAGCTCCTTAGCTTGTTTTTCAGTTAAAGACTACAAACATTTTTATAAGTTTTTGCTTGTAGTGTGAGAGAGTAATCCATCATCATGTCAATATATAAGCCTAATACCTGTTTCGTTGACTCCATGCTTAGAGGAGATATATATTGAGTTTTGACAAGCCATGCTACACCTTTATCAGTAGGCCTCTCTTTTCTTTTTATGCCATCTTTTTTAATGGGTGTAGCAGCTTCATCATCCCGCAACAGTTCTTCATCTTCTGGAGCAAGAGGTGGTCTGACACTGGGAGGACTGTATAAAAAGGTTCACCAGACCTTCTCAGTCCGCATAATTCATTCAAGTATTCAAATTTTAAAAAGGAACAGAGGACAGTACTTGTAGACACTGAGATCAAGCAGGTCCAGAGGTATCCCCAGATCTGGCTCCACAAAAAGCTTGGGTTTGTACATTTTCTCCAGGGATGTGATTGTATATTTTGCATATCTGCCAACAATCATAAAATCACCATTAGATTACATACTGATTTTTATCCGTATTTCCTAGCTACAGATGTAAAGTGCCAGTAAGATTACATACTGATCTTTATCTTTTTTGAAAGCCATAAGCTTAGGTTGAGCACTTGGATCTGGAAGTTCATTTCGAAATCTTAAATGAGAATACACAAAGAAAAAGTGTCAGTGTTAGAAATAAGCATGACAAAACCACTACATGGCATCATCCAAAAAATACACATAACATTTCCCCGCCTTATGGATCATTACCAAAACCAATACAATGTAAATTGAATTGAATAAACACTCGCAAACATAAAATGACATCAACATACTCACTTGAGCTTACACAAAAATGTGGTGGGCTTCTTCAACCTATTTTCCACCCTCTCGGCACTCAACAAGGGAGTGGATCTCCTTTCTCCCATTCGAGAACCTGCAACCAAGCCGTGTCCCTTCCCAGACGACAACAGGTGAGTCTTCTGCAGAACAGTGTTCTGGGACTCCTTGAGCTGTTGCCTATGCTTTTCCTCCTGCCTCTGCTTCTCGAACTCCCTCTTCTTCCTCAACCTCTTTTCCTCCTCAGTCTCGGCTCTGCCAGGAGGCCCATTCACCTTTTTTGCTGGCACGGGCGGCTGGTGTTTGTGCTGCTTGTGACCAATGCCATGATTTGAAGGATCATATTCGCGGCGACCGGATGTGGAAGGATCCTTGAAGCGCCGCTCTTCGTTGTTATGAGTTGCCGGGGGAGGAGGAGGGGGCGAAACAGGGGGTGGGGGCGGCGGAGGCGACAACGGCGGTGGGGGCGGAGGTGGCTGGTTGTTATACTGGCTATTAGAGGGATAGTACGCAGGAGGAGGCGGAGGTGGCGGAGGCTGGTATGAAGCCTCCGGCGGCGGTGGAGGCGGCGGCGGATATGGATAGTGAGGGTGATGGGGATTTGGAGGCGCATATGGAGCATGATGTTGATTTTGATGCTGTTGTTGCTGCTGATGATGATAATTGGAATTTGGAGGGATTTGCGGGAATGAAGCATTAGAGGGATCTCCGTAAGCACCCCAATTTTGATTATTGTTAGTATACTGATGATTCCCACTTGGAATAGGGTTTTGAATTTGACTCGATTGCGGAGGGAAGGGCCTGTAAGAGGCCATTCCTTTGAAGCAGAAATCGCAGGCTAGGGTTTGAACTTCAACAGAGCTGAACCCTAGAACAAACAACACCAATATTAATAATAATCAAAACCAAAATGGGTTCCATTACTGAGAATCCTGGTTCTGTACCTCAAAGTCGCAGAAAACGAAACGATGCAGAAGGAGGTGATGCTGATGCAGAGGAACACAGAGCAAAGTTCAAATTGTTTTGCTTATGAACAGAGCTTCTGCTACAATTTTTCTTCTCCCTTTTCCTCTTTCACCAATCATTCCTCGGACTCAAGGGTTTCCTTTTCAATTGGCCAAAAATCATCTAATATAATGAAAAATAACAGAATTCATAAATCATACCATATATAATCAAAATCTTTTTTTTATTTTATACATTACATTTATTAATTCACCTTTTAAAAATATTAATTTAATTGTTTTCGTAAAAAAAAACAATTTAACCTTAAAAAAGTCAAAAATAATAAAAATTCTCCATTACTAATTTAAATATAATGAAAATTACAAAACATTGCATACAATAGTGATGGTTTTTAACTGTTACACTAATTAATAAAATTAATTTTAGTTATCCTATTAATAAATAAGATCATTTTTAGAAACACTATTTTCTGTTGGTTTTTACTGTAAATATGTTTAAAATATTGATGGAATCGTGATTTTAAATTTTCTAATAAATAATTAAATAAAAAAAATAAAAAAATAAGACATCAAATTGAATCTAATATATATGATAAAAGATAAAAGGTAGATTTGATAATTCAGGCTAACTGAAATGTATTCTTACATGTTTAAATATTGTAGTAAATATTATTTTTAACGTAAATTATTGTAATTTCATATTTAAATCAAATAAATTATTGATTTAATTGACTTTTTGATCCTATGATATAAGTTATTTTGTTTTTGTAACTATTTATTTTTTGTTTATTTTGTTTAGTCCCTATCAATAACTATCTATCTTAATTTTAGGATAATGAAGATTTCATCACATGTACATGTTAATAAAATTGTAAATTTAATATTGCTGTTATTATTAAAACTAGAATAAAAAATAAATTATTTATAGAGATTAAAAAACATATTTATAAATACTAAAAAAATATAATGTATTTACTAAAGATTTAAAAAAAATAAGCGAGATATTAATAAAATATAGGAAAAGTGTTACTAAATTTATTATTGGTTGCACTTCTTAATTGAATTTGTTTTAGCTTCAATAATTCGTTAAAAAATTGCTAAATATATCGGTTATAACATTATCATAATTTATATTTTTTCATCCTCTTTAAATACAATAATAATGATTATTTTCGAAAATTACAATAGTTAACTAAATATATTTTTCTTCTATTTAAAGAATGATATACAATTATTGGGCTTTATTAATGTCACTTTTTAGATAATGAAGATAAAATATCAAAATATATGGATGAATTGACCTAAAAACCTTGAAGAACAAGCTAGATAAAAGAAAATTACAGCCTATATTGAAATATGAAATTTTATGTATTTAAAAATAATAAATTAGGATTTTTTTTCTTTATTAGAAAAACAAAAAAGCCTAAAATATATGCAAACATGATTTCTCTACTACCAATTTTCTAATATTTATACTAGTAGAAAATATAATAACTTCAAACTTATTATTCTTTTCTAACTTCTTGAAGAATAGATTACCACAAAGATATTAATTAGTCTTTAATAATATTGATAACATTTAGATTCCTAAGATGATCAAGTGCTTCTTTCATCATTCTTTTAAAATTTCAAAAAAATATTTGAGAATAAAAGAATTTAAAATAAGAGAAGTTAAAACTCTTTTGAATCTTAGTTTAGGTTGAGTGATACTAATTTTAGAAGATTTTCTTCTTCTTGAAAATATTTTAGCTTTGATAATTTGTTGTGGTTAAGGCATTTTATAACTTAGAGGGAGGCAATTTTATGTGTTAGTAAATTGTTGATAGAATAAATTATTCTTGTTGATATGCAATAGAAATTCATCTTCCAATAGTTTTGTTACATTATTAAATTTTAAATATAAGGTATGTTTGATTGAGACTTTTACTTTTACTTTAAAATATATGTTAGTAGTTTAATTTGGGTTTTTGAAGTGCTTATATATTAGTGATTTTTTAATACTAGTTGAAAATAAAAATGATATGTATGTTTGAATATTTGATTTTTTTTTTATCTCAATGAACATTTAAAAACATGTATATATATACTGACACATGTATCTGTACTTATCAAGTATTTAATGTAAAGGATAATTTTTTTAATATCAAATATTAAGAAAAAAATTTATAATTTTATAAATATCAAATGAGTATAAAAATTATAGAAAAGAGTAAAAAAATATCCAAAAGTTAATATAAATTTTGTAAGTATATAATAAATTAAATGGGCACGAAAATTAGTTAGATATATTTTTTTTAAGAAAAACGAAATTGTATATTCGATGTAACATACATTATAAATATTCAATCAATTTTTTACCGAACATTTATTTTGTAATGACTTCTGTTATTTATGAGTAATAATATTTTATAATTGTTAAGAAGTGGAAGGATCTTCAACACATTTTCTCCAAGACTACCAATTTGTACGTAAAAATATATGTTATGAGTGGTCTGATATCAGTCTGGTAGCGAGTGATACGATAGACCTAACAAACTCTTGTTAAGATACACTTTAAATGACTCTGATATCATGATAAGAAGTAAACTTAAGTCTAGTTCAACCTCATAAAACCGACTTATAAGTTAAAGTTTATCCACTTATAAAAATTATGAAATATCCTAATTTCTAGTGAATAATTTTAATTTGATAAAAAATATTTGATAATTGACCAGATAATTTTTAGATGTTAATTTTTATATTATTATAATAGGATTGTGAAGTTGTTATATTCAAAATAAAATAAATTATTTTCTATATTTGTACATCATTATGTTCCAAGATTCTAGATACTTTTAGTAATGCCTAGAGAAAGAGAATGGTAGTGTGTCTCTTGGTAAGTTTTGACAAACCCTAAAAGCCTCTTTTTAAGCAATATAATAAAGAGATTACACTTTGAAAGGTGTGAATTAGGAACATATTATTGATTGCAGGGTTACATTATATTATATTATGTATATAATACAAATAGTATAAAGTACATGAGTAATATTCCTGTAACATCTGAAAACAAAATTGATATTTTGAAACAAAATATCCCAAAAGGGGGAACATCACACTTCCCTGTGGTGAATATTTTTTTTCTATGCTACAAAATTCACCAATTTCATTTGCCTTATTTTGCAGCTTTCTCATCAGTACTTTATTTGGAGCGACATGCTGTTTCTTGTGGTCCAGCTTGCCTTGCCAACTGCACCAAACAAGCAACATTGCTTTAACAACATTGCCAAACATAACAATTTCAGAGCACCATTTCACTTTTTTATGATTTAGTGATGAAACTCAATTTCATAAAATCGGTTTAGTATTAAGAAATGAATTTTACGCCTAACTCAATCTCGTAAAACCGATATATAAAATGAGATTTGCATTCACTTATATACTAATCGACGTGTTCCAACAAGTTACCTGAAAATAAGCTTCAAGTTTCTTTCTGAGTGCTGCATATTCTTTCTTCAATTGTTGGAAGCTCCTCATGCATCTGCATATTCAAGCAAAAACAACACCATCATTCATTGCTCAGGAAAATTTACAATTGGGTTAGTGAAATGAAACATTTTTTTTGTTTTGCACTTATCAAAATGCACTAAGCATTCAGTTCTGTATGGCCTGTGTGAAAGATCAAAGAAAGATATATTACCCTTCTGCATTTCCCACCCTGCAATATTCCCTGAACAGATTGCACTCTGCTTTCACCTTTTTGGCTCCTATGCTGCAATCCATGTAAAAGAAACAAAAGAAAGAATTGAAAAATCAAGATTCTTTGCTGTGATAAAGTCAACACAGTATGTTCACAATGATACTTTTAAAGAACATTTCACCAAACTTGTTATTTTCTTTTGGACTATTTTATACTTTACCTTGAGCTGCTTCCTTTGAACTGATGCATAAGAGTGTCCAGCTTGTTAAAATCCAGAGGGTTTCTCTCTTTGCTGCAACCACAAAAATGAACAAAACAAAACCATTTATCAGTTTGCTTTCAAGGAAAACTGCAGAAAATACAAAAAGAATGGTGAAATTAATTAGCTTACAGAGCCTGCTCTATGCTTGAGATTAGCCGTGATGAATCACGGTAGTGAAGAGTCACAATTTCCTCAACAAAGTTGGGATTTGCATCATCCTGCAACTCCTCCAGTTGGATAAACTGTTCATCAAGTAACCCCTGCAGAGAACCAACCAATGTTAAAAGATAATCCATCATTGAACTGATATGAAGGTAGCAGTAGAAGAAGTAGAAGAAGCCGAAGTCAGTTTTATAAGGTTGAGTTAGACTTAAATCCACGTCTTAAGAACAACACAAGCTAAGCTTTGATTTGCAACATTCTTTTTGAGTGTTGCAAGTGTTGCAAATTGGAAGAAAACAAAGAGATGATGTATTGCATAGAAGTAGAAGGGTAGGATGAGGGAAGAACCTGATCAAAGAGGGACTGTTTCATTGCAGCAACCTGCCTGCGGGATTGGTTTCTGTCCATTGGAAGAGAATGTGAAGGAGAAGAGGAAAAGGGTGAGAATGAGAAGAGAAGAGGAAGAGAAGGTTATGGTGGTTGAAGGGAGTGGAGAAATGAAGGTGAAGGGAAAGGGTTTTATAGGAGAGAAAAAAAGATGTCAGGTGTCTAGGATCTAAGAAGTTAGAAGCACAAGACAAAAAGCTTCCACCTTTTGTTTATGATCATTGATGGGTGGGGCTGGTGGAAAATTGGAATGTTGCATTGCATGCATTCTCATTCTCTTTCCCACATTTGAGAGTGAAATGGTGTTTGTCAAGGAAAGGGTCACTTCATAAGCACTATAGGAGGAAGAGTATCTTCTTCAATGGTATTTGCACATTCAATATCACCACCATTACTCATATTTTCTTTCTTCTCCCTTCACATCACATGGATGGATGGATATACACAAATTGATGGATCACGTACTTCCACTTTATTCAAACCAAGTTTTGTCATTATATGTTCTAAAAAATATGACTTCAGAACAAGTTTTCTCATATGGAAAATTAGTTTAATAGTTGTATATTAAGTTTCACACTCCATACATAACCCAAAAGAATCGGTCGAGAACATTTAATAGTATATAAGTGAATATAAATCTAATCTTATAAGCGAATTTTATAAGACAAAGTTGAACTTAAAATTCACCTCTTAATATGGTGTCAGAATCAGGTAATTTTAATGTGGTCGATTTTTTCTCTTTTGCAATTAGTTTCGCTATAGTACCGGTTACTCTAATTTCGCTATAATTGTCCATCGTTTCTGAATGTGATTTTTATGTTATGTATGGCCGTGTCTAAGGGCATATCGTTTTTCGAGTATGATTTCTATATTATGTATGGTCGTGTCTAAGGACATATCAGTTGAAGTAGATTAATCAAAATATCTTTTCAAATTGTACAAGCTTCTTACAAAATATATGGATTTAGATGATGATATCTATACAAATGAATCTTCTATATATCGTACAATGAATGAGTATATAGAAATTTAAATCCAACTAAAGTTTAATAGATTTTTTAGGTTATCACCTGTTTTATAGTCTCATCGATCGACAGTATATAGTGAATATGAATATTACTTTATTTTATTATAAGGTTGAGTTAGATTTAAAATAATTTTTTAATAAAATTTTTATAAAAATAAGAAATATGTATTGAAAAGAGAAAATGGTTTGAAAAGATGAAACAGTGGTGAAGATGTAAGAGAGATGATTTTACAGTGGAAGAAAAGTGGGTGTACGGAAAGGTAGGCCATGGTTGTTGAGCATCGCATTAACTTGATTGCGAACATTACAACAGAACGTTGAGATGACATTATATACGTAGACGCATTTTCAGTCCAAATTCATTGCATATTTTTAACTCTTTTATTCTTTCTTTTTTTACATATACTCAATTTTGAGCCATAAAATATATTTTTTTACAAATAATTGAATAAAAATGAATTCCAATGCAAATTTTATAAATTTTCTTTTATTAAACTAAAAATTGTAAGAAAATCTTAAAAAGGCAAAACCTACTAGACATGGCATTTCAAAAAGAGATGGTTTGTAGTAATTCATATTTAGAGTTCATGACAAACTGTTTTTTTAATTTTTTTTATCGATATATCTTATCAGAAAAAAATTAAAAAATGTTTAAGAATTTGTGCTGATTGCATTGCAGTATAATCAAAATTATTCTAATAATAATAATAATAATAATAATAATAAAAAGAATCTTAAATTTATAACAGGTATTATGGATGAGAAGTGACCATGCATATCATAAGATAACTTAACTTATGATATATAGTACTTAGAAAGTAGGAACTGACTTAAATATGATTTTTATTTTTGAAAATATAATATACTTTTTTTGTTATAGTATAAAAAAAATTATAAGTATTTTTATGAAAAAGAGTAAATTAAAAATTAATTTTTCTTTATATAATTGTTTTTTTTTAATTTTTAACTTACACATGAACTAATCTTACAAAGTAACTGTCTTACAATGTTATATACTATAGATAATAAAATTGTTAATTTTATAATAATTTTTAAATCATATCCGAAGAGATTTTTAATCAATTCATAAATTAAAATTAAAATTAAACTTTTTAAGTTAACAGAGGAACCGTTTTAAACTATTTTAAAACTATAAAAAAAGTTAAATTAAGTTAAAAAATTAAAAAAATAAAAAAGAAAAGATAAATATCATTTATATAAATTAACTTCACCCAACATTTTTTCCTAACACTTAAATATTCTCACTAAATATAAAATATACCTTTTTTAAGTCATTTAACTTATTTTCATGTAGATTTTTCTAACATAGAGGAATATAAAATGCTTCAATTAATATCTGATCCATTGATTGTCTCGTGGCATCATCATGTGGCACCACGTCAATGAAAAACTGCTGAAAAATGGGATTGAAAAAAAGTAGGTTATGGACATTTGATGTGAAAGAAGAAAGAATAATTACAACATTTTCTATTCCCCTTTTTACTATCAGACACACCAAATTAGCATATACCATCTTCTTTCTACTAACTCATATCCGGATGATTTTTTTTCTCTTCACAAACAACTATAAAACACACTTTTGAAGCCACATAAATTAAATTAAATTATTATTTTTTAAATTGAAAAAAATAGTTTAATAGTCAAAATTATCAAACTTATTATTCGTTTGTTAAATCTAGTCTTACAAGTCGGATTTATCTTAAAGTGACTATTTTTGTCTTTTGCTTTCGGTTTTTACGGTTTTCAGGTGTAGTAGTTTCTGATTGTTTCTTACTTTTCGTCAAATGAGTGGAGAAACCTGCAAAGACACTTTCAGTCGAGAAAGAAAAATTATCTCTAATATTTAACTTTCTCTAATATTTATATCTTTTAAATGAGTTTTAATTGTCATGGACCCGCTTGTGGGTCCAAAATAGAGTTCAATTGTAGTTTAATCACGATTTACAGCTAAACTGACTTAATTACGATTAACTATGAATTTATTGACTATAATTGAATTAGTAGAGTTATTCGACCTTCTCAGCAATTCGAACATATCAACCTTCTCCATTATCCCATAGTACAAGTATATTTCTATATACAATTTAAATACATTGAGAGTTCCTTTTCATTTGATGTCTGATAATTTGTGGAAGGGAAAAAAATGTTTGGTTGGAAGCAAAAGGGAATTAAATTAAAATTGAAAATACCCTAAAATATTGGGTATCGCATGAGACAAAGAATTTATCCTAAATAGCTGAGTGTTTATGATTGAAAAAACCAAAAAGAGAGAATTGCCTTTGTTAATTGCTGTTTGTAGCATCACCATGGTTTCATAACAGAACTCACATTAATTAAATAGGATTTCTAGAAGGAATAACTGCAAGAAAGAAGAGTGGAGCAGACCACTGATTCTATGAAAAGACACTGATAAGATAATATTTAAACCTGGTTCTTATCTGATGCTGACACATTATCCCATTCCTCAACAAAATTTTGTATTTCATATCAGATGTGATACAATTATAGGTAAGAGAGTAGAATAATGTATTCATGTGATCAACTCTGAGAAATCACACTTCAGTAATATGTTAACAATTCTGCACCATATTACAAAAATATGTACATTTTTCACTATTATATCTTACAACTTTTTGCAGATAGTTGCATATCAGTGTTGATTTTCTGAGATGCTGATAATGAGAAATCAACACTAATTGTTATTGCAGTATACTATTTTTTTGTATTGTGACAGCAGAAGAGATCTAGAATTTGTGGGTTAAGGAGTCTTTTGCAAGCAACTAAATTTTTGAACTCATGCACACATTTTACTTCAGTTCTTCAAATTCTCTTTTAACCAAAATCATTTTTGTAGACATCAGTGTGATATTGAAAATTCTTATGCTTTGAAATGCTCTATGGATAGAAATCAGAAAGACCCTTGTTTGAAAAAACAGAAATCATGACACTCGTATCTGCCTTTATACTCGTATATACAACAATTTGTATACTTCTGTGGAAAGAAAAGGTAAAGGGACATCTTCAGCATGAAAAAAGTCAACTGCTTTCACTCTACACAGGATTTTTATAGGACACGTGCCCCGTTGTTTATTGTTTCCAGTGGAATATTGAAACACGTTGCACTTTAACCATGTTGAATGTGATGGCAGCAGTGAAAGGCAAGCCCAAGTTTAACAGTGTCTGAATTGAGCTATTTGTTTTTTGTTGCTTCTGTGCTTCCGTAATCCTTGTTTTCTTGCCTTGTAAGTGAATCTTTTTGCTGAGAGATGAAGCAGTGTAGAAGCAACCCTGAAGGGCTACTCTCTTGTTGAATGTTTTGTTGTTGTGTCTAGACATGTAAAAGTAGCATAAGTTGGACAAGAACAAAACCATGTGACTGTGGGAAGGGATGGTGCAGAGAGAATAATGAAGAGGGGAATCAGCAAGTGACCAAAAAGAGGGAAACAAATTAAGAGAGAAAAATTCCCAATGATTGACATGAGAATTTTGCCATGCAGCTCAGTGGTCCATCGTGTCCTTCTCAACAATTTCAGGAAAGGGAAACCTTTAAAAGGAGAAACAAGTGTTGGAGAAGAGATACTGTCTCTATTCTTTCTTTATTCCTGCGCCACACTGAAATGAAAGGACTAATTCAACCCTCTTCTTCCCCTTGCTGCTCCTTTTCTCCAATAGCATATTGTTTGTTTGTTTCTCTTCCATGTGTGAGTGGTCACATCTGTTTCTTTGTAAAGAGTTAAAAAGCTTCATGTTTTGAGTGGTGGAAGGAAAGGGATCAGAATCTGGTTTCTTAGTCCTTTTCAAGTTTGGCAGATTGTGGCTTATTTTTTCCTTTCTCTCATTACTATCTCCTATCTTGATAAGGATCCCACCGTGGACAATGATCATTCCTACCGATACTTGCCTCAGCAATCTAACAGCAACTACCAGTAAAATATCTTTTTTTCTTAGCCAATTGTAGAAATACTTGTCTAAACCCTTTAAAGGCCATAATATGAGTGGGGTAGGAGAGAAGAAAATGCAGCATATGCTGATGTAAATGTTTCTACTACAACCATGCAAAATCACTATTACCAACATAACCCAAACAATTGCCAAAATATCAAAAACCATGTCATTTTTTCATACCAAATTCCTTAGTTAATAACTAAGCAAGCATATCAATCTAGCAAGCATATACAAAAAACATTGATTGCATATTAGACAGTTCTAATCCATCTTTATGTAACACAGATTCATGTTTTACTTTAAGAAAAATGATTAATGTTCCGACCTCAAGTCGGAGAGATAACATCCTAGGATCAATCATCACATCCGAGATATTGTTCGTTTTGAAACTCGGTGCTCCGTAGATGTCTTGATGGATTAAGAGAAAAATATGTATTTAAACTGTCATTGACCTCACTCCTAAGTGATGTAGTACTGTATTGACGGTATCGGAACCATTAATAACATAATCATATCACATGATATGAAGATTAACAAAAACTATAATAGTGCAGGACTAGATAATAAATTCTGGTAAAGAGGAGAATATTCCATGAGAAAAGGGAGATGGAGGCATTGTATTCTACCACAGATGGGGTGGCACGTCAAAGAATTAGCTTCTGAAATGGGTTGCCACGTTGAAGCATCAACAAGTGAAGGACCTGAAAAAAGGGTATACCTATTCTTTCCTTTCTTCATCAAGAATGTTGTGACACGTCTTTGGGAATGGAGAGAGGTTAGAGGGTAGCTGAAGTTGCTTTCTGAGTGAGTCTATTGTATTCTCCTCTGGCAGCATAAATTCTGCTCATCATCTTCACAGCAGAATCCATTGTTAGCAAGACACATTGTTGAAAGCAGCTAGCATGCCACTAAAGACAACTTTTGATCAAAAATTTTATCCAACAAAAGATAAGATGAACAAGTGATGAACTTGTAAAAGGAGGGAGCAAGAAAACATCAAATGCCAAAAAAGGGCCAAATCAGTGAAAAGAAATCAGGTACACTTACTATCACTCACCAATGCAGTTGTCAGCATGTCCAAAAGACAGCAGAGATGTCAATACAATCATGGTTTCATATGCTGCTATGTTGTCATAAAGTTCTTATTCTTGTGCACAACAATGCAACAACAATGCTAGCCAACAAAATTCGAGATTCAGAAAACCAGAATGAAGCACCCTTCACCTAATCAAGCTTTCCAAACAAGGCTCAATAATTGTCTACTCGATTCATATTCCTCTAAACTAAATTGTGATCTGCCAGAATACCAAATCACACCAAGTGTAAAAGATCAAAGAATTTATCACAACATCATGCACAAATGGGTGCTTATTAGATCCTTTTGTAACATGTTTAAAGCTATTTCTTACATTGAGATCAACTTAATACGAATTTGTTTTTGTTTGAGTTGTAATCATTTTAGAAGGATTAGGAAAAACAAAACAAATATAATGTCAGAGAAATAGTAAAACATAATTGATATGCATAGACTCTCCCTCCCCTATTTTTTATTTGTTTAATATATAGAGTTAGTTTTAATTTTTATGTAAATATATAATCTTACAATATTACTATTTAGTTTGATTTTTTTCCCTAAATTTTATAAGAGTAACTTTATTTGAGTCGGTGTTGAAGATTTTGCATTGATTAGATATAAGAACATTTCATAATACATAAATGAATACAAAATTTAAGTTTAAAGTCAACTTCTTAATACCGTATCAGAGTTATTTAGAGCCTACCTAATAAGAAAGTTTATTAAACTTATCAGGTCACTTCTTAAATAACATCAAATAGTTGTTAAATTACATGAAAAACAACAAACAAGAGAAATTTTGTTTATGTACAAATATTTCGGGTTATACAAAGATTCTTTATCTTTAATGTTTTATTTTTCTTATCTTTTGAAAAGTTTAATTTAATCGTTTATGTTGTTGAAGTAATTCAAAAATGGTTTTTTCTCTTCCTCCTCCCCAATTTATATTCAATCCAATTAGCATGAGAGAAACTTGGTTCACAAACAATCTAAATTTCAATAGAAAAGTCACTCAAGATAACACAACATTCACACTCCTAAAAAATTAAACAAGAGTGATGATGAGTGATTAATCACCCATATATCCTCACTATAAACCCTAGAAAACAAGCTTACAACTTGAAGCATTATCTTCATATTACAACAATTATTGTTAATCAAAATATGCTTTTCAATTCAATCACAATCCTTACTAATAACATTATATAATCTCTCAACAACCTTGAAATCAAAATCAACACCCAAATCAAAGTGTTGGGGTTGAAGCACTTGCACCATGTGAGTGAGTTTGTGAAAAGATTATGGAGGAAGGAGGATGTGTTTCTACATATGTTGCAGGTGTTATGAAGTTGATGATGCAAGTAAAATGGAGGTACTTAGCAATGTGATGAATTTGGTCATAAATTTCATGCTCTGAAATCTAAGATTTTGTAAGAGTTTAAGAATAAAGAAGAGAAAGGAAGTGCACTTAAGGAAGTTAATTTTGAACTAAAGCAATGACCATTTTAAACTATTTTAAAAATATAAATGACCAAATTGAAATATTTTTAAATTGGACATAGGTGAGAGCCCATATAATAATTGGGCAATTGCTTCCTGCACCATATCACTGCACCCGATTCCAGCAGAAAAGACGAAACTATCCTTAAAAAAATTTTCCAAAATATGTGTTCCGGATTTTTTTTTCCGGAACGAAATTTTATATTACGGATTTTTTATCCGGAATGAGTTTCTCATTTTTGTTTCCGGATTTTTATTTTCGAAACACAATAATCTCTTTTCCGGATTTTTTTTTCCAGAATGTATTATTTATCAATTCTGGATTTTTTTGTCCAGAATAGAATTTTAAATTTTGTTTCTGGATTTTTATTTCCGAAACTCAATAACCACTTCCGGATATATTTTTCCAGAATATATTATTTTTAATTCCGGATTTTTATTTCCGGAATAAAGGGCATTTTTGGAATTTTTAAAATTGTGTTGGGTGCAGGTTAGAATGTGTTGGGTGCAGGGAGCATTTGCCTAATAATTGAACGATATTTGCCTTCTTCGGCCCAACTTCAAGAAAAATATTTTCTACAATCTAAAAAAAATTAATTTTATCATTTTTTTCATAATAATTATATGGCAAATTCTCCTCCACCTCCATACCTTCCATTGCACATCCATACTTTTATTTATTCTAACAATACCTTTCAATTAACAAAATGTCTAATCTACATTAACTTTATTTTAATAAAAAGAGATTAAAAACTCAAGATGATCCAATAAAATTTCCTATGAAAAATAAAATTAGTAAAATGTCACCTCTAAATTGATTCTTATTTATTTTAAATTTTTTTTTTGAATCATTGTTATTTATACATCAAATAGAATTTTTGTTTAATGTATAAAATTATTAAACAATGATTAATTATTTCTTTTTAATAATGAAAAAAATTAATCAAATAAAACAGAAAGATATTTAAAAAATATGCTTACTTTTATTATTAGGAAAGCACAAAACCCAAAAAAAAAAACTTACAAGGTACAAAATTGAAATAAAAAGCTAAAAAAAAATATCTTCAATGAATTTACTTCTCAACCTTATCATATACGCTCAAAGGATAAAACTCTTGTCTCAAACGTTGCTGCTAGAGAAGTGGTAATTCGATTTGTTTGCCGAGTTGCAAATCCAAAATTGAAATGGGGGATTACATGGTAGCATTCTGGAATTCAACATACAGCATGCATATCTCTATTTATTTCTCTTAATCTTTTGTCTTGGCTTCCATCAAAATCATTATGAGTTTGCATGATTGGAGGAAAGAATGATTAGTCAAGAGAAAAGGTGGTGTTGTGCTCACTAATGAATGAATGTACAGTAGATAGTAAAAATAAAATTAGAAGTGCAAATGGTGAATCTCTCTATGTCCAATAATGATATTGCATAAAACAGTCATGAGTGATCTGATTTTTTTGAAAGATTTCTATGCTCATTTCTGTGTCTACAAATGCCACCACGGCTACAAGTTTCCTTCAATTACATTTGGTGATGCTTTCTTCTGGATTATTTTATTTTTTTAATGAATAAATGAAAGGAAAAGAGACATGCAAAAATGGTATACCAGAATCTAAATTATGCATTTAAAGCTATTCTTAAGTTCATCTACCTACATTAACAACAACCTAAAATCTATTTCACCAAATAACAGGAATAACGATACATTGACAACTCACTTTTTTTTTTATACAACAACATTACAATTCTCAATACTTTCATATCATTTAATTACAAATTTATCCTTTATTATATATATTTATTTCTAAACCCATATCACGAAGAGTGGTATATACTCTAGGGGTTCTTAAAGCATCATAACATAAAAGAGCAGGGAAAGGATAAAGAAAACATTTTATAATTAAAAAAACCCAAAAAATTTAAAAAATGGACTGTTGTCACTTCACCGGTAGTCTCTATAGGCTGGTGTATACATAGAGCTCTCAGCAAACTTCATCAAATCTTTTGGCTGAGGAATGTTGGTGGCCAAGCCTGTTCAAGAATGTGAATTCAATTTCATTACTCTTGTAATTTATCTTACACTATTTCAAGGAGAAAAAGTATTAGAAACATAAAGTGTGCATGTTTGGATTAACATTGGAAAGTTAAAAAATTCTTTTACTCTCAAAGCAACAACTTTTTTCCTCCTTCATTTGGTGCATTGAATTTGCAAAAACACTTTCAAGTTTAATCCAGACATAGCCAAAGTTTTTCAGATATCAAAAGAAAAACTAAGGTTTACCAAGTTCATAGGCCTTAGCAGCCACTTTGGCAGCTATATGTGCTGAAATCTTTCTGATGTTGGAGAACGGAGGGTATATGAGCCCCTTGTCATAGTCCTCCTCAGCCACCTGTGAAGCCAAAGCTTGAGCTGTTCCAAGAAATATGATTTGTCATTTAAATTATAAGTATTCCAAGCTTAAACACTTTAAGTAAATGTTTGAATTTCTTCTGCACTTACCAGCTGCCAGAAGCAGGTCATCATGGACACGAATGGTTCCAGACATTATTAAACCGAGACCAAATCCAGGAAAAATGTATGCATTATTGGACTGATAACAAAGAACAAGTTTATATTAGTAAAATTCATTTCATAGGATTTGAGAAATTAACATTTCTACAAAAAAAACTCCTTTAAGACCTGGCCAGGCATAAACACTTTTCCATCATATTCAACTGGGTCAAAAGGGCTCCCACTAGCAAAAATGGCACGTCCCTGATTGAAATGCGAAATAAAATGAAAAATGATACCAGTTATTACTCATCCATTCCAACCAAATAATGAGAAGATAATAACTCTGTCTTCATATTACCTGGCTCCAGGTGTAAGCTTCTTCAGCAGTGCATTCTGACTGTGATGTGGGGTTGGAAAGGGAAAGAATAATAGGTTTCTACAAGCATTGCAAATGATGGATAGATTAGCTTCTGTGGACATCAAAATGCACAGTAGGTTGGCAAGTGGATTGACATATTACCTTATTCAAGGAAGCCATAGCTTCAATCACTTCCTTGGTAAAAGTTCTTCCTCGTCCTGATGTTCCAATTAAAACTGTTGGCTTAATATCCTGAGAAGAAAACATTGAAATGTAAGAAATTTGAAACAACTTCTCTCTGGGTGAGAGAGCAAGAGAAATGGAGAGTCATACATTAATAGCATCTACAAGTTCCTCAACAGGTTCATGTTCATGAGCCCAGGGTTTCTTAAAATGTTGAAGTGATTCTTTGCGGGAATCCACAATCAAACCCTGTAAAAGTAGGAATAAAAGATTAATACAATGGTAAGCAAACAATTGCTTTCTACAGGAAAGAGCTAAATTGGCTTCTGTACAACCTTTGAGTCCACCAACCAAATGTTCTTGCGCATTTCTTCTACTGGGAGATTTGTCTGCAAGACAATAGTTAGTTTCTGGAAAAATCTAAATCGTTCATTTAATGCTAACATAAAATATCTAACCCGTTTTGAAGTTTCAAGTGCTATGAGTTCTGCTATTCCAGTGCCAGCCTGCAACCACAAACCATGCAATTCAAGTGAACAATTCAAAATAATCTGATAATGTTCAGTGCTCTCTTCTTCTCACCTTGTTCTATGTTGTGAAATGATTAAACTTTCTTATCTCTTGGAAAGGACAAAGAAGGAAACATGATCCCAGAATGGTAATGACTTACCTCTCCAGCACCAAGGAATAAGAACTTGTGATCAGGCAAGTCTCCCCCAACCAATTTCAGAGCTGCAATTAGTCCTGCAAGAACCACTGATGCTGTTCCCTGAAACAAAGTGGATAGCATATAAGAGAAAATTATTGATTACCAAAGTATCTAAACATACAATTTAAGAAAGGAATTTCTCACCTGAATATCATCATTAAAGACAAGATGCGTTGACCTATATTTTTCAAGTAGATCAAAGGCATTGTGGTTTGCAAAGTCTTCAAACTAAAATATGGCAAAGCAGATGCAGAATACAGGAACTTGAAATTAGCAGTGTTGCATTCTTTCTATCCAATAAGGCTTGAAATGATGTCTTTACATACTGCTTAGTACCTGAACAAGGATTTTTTCACCATAATTCTGCTTGACTGCATTCATAAATTCTTGCAGAAGATCAGCATATTCCTGGAAAAAGAAAAGGTAAAAAAAAATTATTATTATGGTACATTAGACGACATAATGCCTGAGATTAAAACTGAGGCAAAAAAAAAAGACAAATTATGAACCTACCTGCCCAGTTGCCCGTTTCTGCCTGAGTCCTATATAGAATTCTTCATTCAACAAATTCTCATTGTTTGTACCCACATCGATGGTAATAGGCAAGCACTGAAACAGTTTGATGATATAGCAATACAATTTTAGTAAGAAGTGGAAGACCATACAATTTTTTTATAAACAAATCAGAGATCATAGGAGCCACTATTGACAATCTTCCAAAATTGAATGTTATGCGGCAAGCAAACTTTGAAATAAGCATTACTATTTCAACAGTAAAAAGGTATAAATTGCTACTACAAGTGTATTTACTTTTCTGCAGAAAAATCATGGCAAATTGTATTGGTGCTCAATTTTTAAATCAAGATTCTTTTTTTCTGAGTGGTGGTAAGGACTTAAGGGCTCAACTAATGAAATTCAAAGTCAAATATAGGAATCTCCCAAACAACTTCTCTTCTTTTTTGTTTTGTTTTTCTTTCATTCTTTTAACTTATTCCAGGGTGGTGTTCTGCATGTGGATATGTTGGGGGCTAAAATCTGCAACTCAAATTTCAGTACCATCGTAAAACAAAGTACCATATCACAAGAAGTCTGTAACAAGTATAGTACACCCAAAATACGTACAGAAGAAGGACGAACTCCACCAAGTGCTGTATATAAAGAGAGTTTTCCAACCGGTATTCCCATTCCCTGGTAATACAGCATTAGTTAGCAGAAGAGAGATCACAATATTAGACCGTTAGTTACAACATAATACAAAACATCATAATTTTTATACATGGACGAGTATAATACCTGACAACCAAGATCCCCAAGGCCCAGAATTCTCTCTCCATCAGTTACAACAATGACTTGAATGTTCCTCTCAGGCCAATTCCTTAGTACTTCAAGAATCCTCCCTCTTTTAAAACCCATCCAATAGAAATCCAACAATGACTAAACGGTAAAGACAGAAAATTGAGGAGGATGAAAGTGCAAATGAACTCGAACTTACTTATCCTTCAAACTTATATAAAGTCCCTGAGGACTCATGAAGATATTCCCATATTTCTGGCATGCTTCACCAACTGTTGGAGTATAGACAACTGGTAGTAACTCCTCAACATGATCAAGCAGAAGCCTATAGAACAATCTTTCATTTCTCCCCTGCAACCCAGCAAATCACAAATGGAAAGCATTAGAAGCCAATCCCAAATTTTTCAAATCAAATTGCAAATAGAGTTCTCCAAAGACATGGTTTTTTGGTAAGGATGAGATCCCAAGTTCAAAACAAAATCATGACAATAACTACGCATGTGCAGAATGCAGACAAGAGCACGTCTAAGGAAATATAGAGTTTTCTGTGAAAAAGTTTTGGACTCATTATTCACTACTTATTTTGTGCACTTGCAACTTTTTCATACTGCACTCTACATATATTCCAGCATACTATAAGTAAAAGGGTCTTCCACCAAATACTAATGTCTAATAGTGTATTGGGAAAGATGTTAGTTACTGTCAAATGCCATTTGCATTGTAATGTGAGAATGTCTCAAAACAAACACATGCTAAGGAGTGCAGTAAGGGCGCTTGTTAATAAACCTTCAATCCAGTAACTTATTAAAGCTAGTATTGATTTTTTTATCAATTTCTAATTTTGTACCAAAGTAAAATTTAAAATGGAGAAACAGCCTAAAAGCAATTTTTTAACATAAAAATCTGCCAGAAAGTAAGAAAAGGAAGTGTTCTCAAGGCCACCTGAAGATCCATCATTGCCACGAACTTGTGCAATGGAACTTCATACTGGCGTATGTGTTGGATCATTTTCTTTACCTGAACAAAAGAAGCATTAATACATCAATATATCATTACCTTAATGAAAAAAAAAGATTATTAGTAAAAAGTGATGTGATGAGATGATTAACCTGAGTTTCTTGAGAAAGAACAGATGGGGGAATAAGGCCACGCAAGTAGTGGGAGTCCCTCTCTTTATCATTGAAGGCGAGTCCTTTGTTGAAGTGAGGATCTCTCAACAAAGTATACCCACTACAAGCCAATCAACAGTGTCCCATTCATTCAACCACAAATACAAACAAGAAAAATGGAAGATCATCACAACAAGTCTCACACTCATTCACTCACCAAGAAACAGAGACATTCCACGGAGTCACACCCTGATCCTCAGTGGCTCTATCCTCGCCGTACACGTCCCGGACACCGCCGCCGGCGATTGTGGAAGTCCCATTGGCCTCTTCCTCCATCACAAAGCCGCCGTGAGTTTTGCCGCTGCTCGAAGTTGAAGCACAACACGTCACTCTCGATGGAGCAGAACGCCTCCTCTGTGAAGCTGAGAAGTCACTACCCGAAGACCACCCACCTATGCCCGACTTGCACTGCGGGTAAAGTTCACACGAAAACTGGAAAATGAGAAGATTTTATCAATGCCCATGTACAGATATCAAACGATCTCAAGAAAATTATTAGAAAAATGAGTTTTTTTTAATTTTTTTTTCTTCCATATAAGGATTGGGAAGTGTTATAAACCACCATGGAGGAGTATGCATTGGAGGAGAACATGATGTTGATGAAACAAGTGTGTGACAGAGAGCGAGTTGCGGTTGGATGAGCGAGTTGACACAAAAGGGAGGGAGAAATGAAGAGAAAGAGAGATTCTTGAGGAGAAACAGAGGAAAATAACTGAAACTTCCCTCCTTTTTTCTCTCTCTTTCTTCCTCTTCTCTTCTTTGCCTCTGTGTACCTTTATTTATTTATTTTTATTGCTTTTAATTACTTTATATTATATTTATCGTGAAACTGAAAACAGAAAAAACTAACATTGGTAAGTATTTTATAAGAAAAAAAGCTATCATATTATTAATTCCCGTGAAAAACATAAATATTTGTCTTTTTTACATTGTGGGCAAGAAGAGTGTTCTTTTAGATTTATATAAAATTGACGTATCACTAACTATAATTAACGACAAAAATACATATAATTTTTAAAATACAGTGATACAAATTTATATATTATATAATTATAAATTATATAAATTGACAAAAAATTTATATATAGAAATATGTTTTAGATTTGTTTTAGAACATAAATAAGTGGTTAAAAACAATTTATTTTCTATTTTCTATTTTTATAATCATAATAAAATTTATATAATATATTTGAGTTTCTAAAAAATAATATATTTTTTAAAAAATTATATTAAAATTATTAGAAATTTAATAAATATTTTTTGAATTAGATAGTTTCACCTATGGTATAGAAATACACTTTAAGAAGAGAAGTAGCCAGATTGTGATGGTGTGGGTAAAAACAAAAAGTTATGGGCAAATGCTCCCTGCACCCAACACATTTTAACCTGCACCCAACACAATTTTAAAAATTTCAAAAATGCTCTTTATTCTGGAAATAAAAATCCGGAATTGAAAATAATATATTCTGGAAAAATATATCCGAAAGTGGTTATTGAGTTTCGAAAATAAAAATCCGGAAACAAAATTTAAAATTCTATTCTGGATAAAAAAATCCAGAATTGATAAATAATACATTTTGGAAAAAAAAAATCCAGAAAAGAGATTATTGTGTTTTGGAAATAAAAATCCAGAAACAAAAATGAAAAACTCATTCCGGATAAAATAATCCGTAATATAAAATCTCGTTCCGGAAAAAAAAATCCAGAACACATATTTCGGAAATTTTTTTTAAGGATAGTTTCATCTTTTTCGCTGGAATCGGGTGCAGTGATATGGTGCAGGAAGCAATTGCCAAAGTTATGTTCACTTTTGTGATTGTGGTGCATCTGAATGTTGTCGTTTATCGCTGTTGCTATTTAAAAATGTAATTTTTACTTATCCTTTTGGTTAAATGACATAAAACTACACTTAAATATGTTTGTATTAAGTGATTTTTTTAATTTTAGTTCTTAAATATGTTCTTTACTTTTTATCCAATAAAATTTGATTTATTTTATTGAATACTTTGTAATGCATATAAAATGATTTTTTTTATTTAATTACTGTAAAAAATTATAATGAAATTTGAAATATTAACTTTTAATTCTTATAAAATGTATAACTTTTGATTTTATTTCTTTAAAATTATTTTATTTTATTTTCATCAAATAAAATATGAAATTAGCAGTTTAGTTTTGAATATTTATTTCAAGAAAAATAAATAACGTGTATTTTTCATATCTTAAAAGTTTTATAAAAATATTACATGTTAACTATCATCTTACCTAACTATCATCTTAACACACATATTAAATACATACATATTAGTATGTTAGATTAATAGTAATATTCGTGTTAATCGGTTTAACATCTCATAAATCAAATTCTGACTTTATAAATAAATTGATTATATTAAATTATTATATACATTTAGTAATATTTATTATCTATAACCACAATACTAAATACTAACTTCAAGAAAATTTTAGAAAAAATTGTTTAGTGTGTTGACTATCAAAACTTATTCAAAAACAATATTAAAAAACACAAGATGAACAAAATCCTATGAGACATTTCCCACCATACAAAAACATGACTGAAAAAGTTTATAAACTAGTTAAAAACTAGAAAATTAGCTAAAAATATCTAAAACTTTAAAAATAAAAACTTCAGCGGTATTTAAGTATTTTTAAAAATGTGAAATTGAATCTGATATCTATCCATAAGTAGTCAAATCATAGAAATAAATTGTTAGTGTGATGAGTGTTTGAAAAGATAGAGCAATGACTGAAATTCCCACAAAACCTCTTTCTGAAGTTTCATTTTAGTATTTCAGAGATGAACTTGTGATTATGGCTAACCCAAACCAGTAGTTTATGGGAATGTTACGTAATGCTCTGCATTCTACATTTATAACGTATGTACTATGCAGTTCCACTTCTTCTCTTTTCTATGAAATCCGGACTCGCTGTGTCGGATAAACGTATCAGATACATGTACAAAACTAAGACTTGTATGACACATATCGAAATGTCCGTGTTCCCGTATTTTACATTTTGAAGATTACACGTGTTGAAGTGTCTGTGTCCAGTAAACTTTCTTAATACAATTCAATATCCTCTCTTTCTCTCTTGTCTCTTTCTCCACCTTTTACATACCAAGAGCACCATTTGGCTCCACTATTTAATGCAGCAATAGTTTGTCTCAATTAGACAGTAAAACTCATTTTAGGAAATTACAAAGTTAATCAGAGAAAAAGGCAATAGGCAAACAACAATATAGACTTTTCTTGACAAAGAGTTGATGCAAAAGAATTAGCTTTTATCTGTTATTGTTGCAAGAATCAAGCATAAGAAAATCTAACCTTTTCTAGGTACCAAACCAAACTAATAATAGCATGAATGACATGATTTACATTTACTGAAGAACCCTCTGCTAGCAAAACTATCGTGATCATCTATTAATCTTATGAAATATGTTCCATAAATCTTGAGCATGGACTCCAGCCTCAGTTATTTACATACAGAAGTTGATTACAACTTGCCATAGCAGAACTTGCACATACAACATTGTAGCTCTTTTATCTTGATTGGAAGTTCAGTGTCTTGATGCAGAAGGAAAATACAAAGGCAAAGAAGGCAGTGAAAGCTACCAAAACTGCAGCAACTGGACCCATGAAGTCTGGTTTAAACCCGTAGTGGTTTTCAATATATCCTTTTACAGTGAAATTTATGGTACTTCCTTGCACAAAAATTGGGTCGTCTATGTCTCTATATTGAGAGATAATTAATCCATACACTGTCCATGCCACTGGACAAATCCAGTAATACCACACCCACCATTTAGGAATTTTCTGAAAAGGCAAAGTTGATAGAAGAGTTGTGTTAGCAAAGATTATGTAAGATATGTGTTATGGTGCTTATGCCTTAAAATGTGATAATAACCAAACTAGAAGGTACTCACTGGTCTTGGGATGAAGAAACCAGAGAAGAGATTGAAGAGTCCATAGAATGCTGCTGCAAAGATTGATGCCACTTGGTGGTTTGGTGTGATGGAAACAGTCATCATACCATAATATGTGAAGTACAAGAAAGAGAAGAAGCTGACAAAGAAGAACCAAAAGAACTTCTCCACTTTCCATTCAAAGCCCACCATGGCATAGATTAGGAGTGAGTAATACACAGCTTGGACAAATACGTACGGTATTTCAGCAAAAACCTGCAATTGCAAATGCATTAGCTTAAGGATAACACAGCAAGGTATGATAACAAGAAACAAATATTAGAAAATATTAGTGTTCTTTAAAGTTATTAAGAAGTGTAGCCTAACTCAACCTCATAAAACTGGCTTATGAGGTGAAGTTTGCACCCACTTATATACTATGAAATATCTTAATCTCTAGTCGGTGTGAGATCTTCAACTAGTAAATCAATCCACCAACCTGTGCGAGGGCATAAGGCAGAGGAGCATACATTCCAGCAGCTCTTTCTCTATAGAACACTGTTCTTTCAACTGCTACTATTGGTTGAACAGTTTGGCAGTTGTTGATGCCAACAAAAATGACAGCAGCATACATTGCTCCAATGATCATTGTAAGGTCGCTTGAATTGTCCCTAAGAAAATATAACCAGAGAAATTAGCTAAAATTTAGAACTAAAGGTTGAAGAGTAGAGTTAGATTTCACAGGAAGCAAATCTCACCTATTTCCACCAATTCTCCAAAATATTGTCCCTATCATGAGGGCACTAGCCAAGGTGAAGAAAAATCTCACAAGATTATAATCTGGGCTCCTCCAGTATGTCAACCACTGCTTCCAGAAACAGGATTTGAATTGCCCCAGTGCGGATTGAGAGTATTTGGTGGGGAAATACAAATCAGTAGTTCCAGGTGGAGGTGTGCTTAGCTCCTTGACAAGGGCTTTGTTTCGTCTGTTCAATAAGCAAATGTGTCAGCTCAAACCAACAAAAGTATATAAACCATTTGACAATGTAGGCAATCTAATTGTTAGTTGACTCACTGAAACAAAGATGAAGAATTGTAGTATTCAGCGAAGTCCATTCCAAGCCTAACTTCAGCTGCTACAGAACTCACTTCTAGCATCCATGTTGCTGGGTTGTACATCTCTTTAATTTTTGGAACACCTGGAATTGCCTGTGAATGAAACTTGATGTTAAACCCTATGCTAAAGTACATGATCAAATGAATAGAATCACTTAGGTGTAATACCTCAAAGTATTCTATAATCTTGTGGGAATTTCGGCCTAATGGTCCTGAGTAGATCACTTGCCCTCCTCTTTTCATCAACAAAAGCTGGACCAAAAAAATTTCATTAATCACCAAAGAGGCTATAGACGATACAAAGATAAGAAACACAAGATGAAATAGTTTATAGGTTAGTTGGTACCTCATCGAAGGCTTCAAAGATATCAATGCTAGGCTGGTGAATTGTGCAAACAACTGTTCTTCCCGTGTCCACAGTGTTTCTCACAGTCCTCATAACAATAGCTGCTGCTCTTGCATCAAGTCCTGAAGTTGGTTCATCCATGAAAATGATTGAAGGATTAGCCACAAGCTCAACAGCAATGGTCAACCTCTTTCTTTGCTCTGTTGACAACCCTGTAACTCCTGGAAGCCCCACTATAGCATCCTTCAGATTATCCAGCTCTACCAAATCCATCACTTGGTCCACAAATTGCTGAAAAGATAAATAAATAAATAAATTTTTAGTTCACCCTTCTATGAACCCTTACTAAGAGAAGAATAAAAGGGCTATAATGTTGTTGAGTACTTACTATTTTTTCCTCCTCACTAACTTCTTTTGGTAAACGGAGGAAAGCAGAGTAAATCAAAGATTCACGAATAGTAACTTGGGGTGAATGAATATCAGTTTGTTCGCAGTAACCAGCAACTCTTGCAAAGGTTTCTTGGTTCTTGGCAAACCCAGAGATTCTAATATCTCCTTCAACGTAACCACCAGTTTTTCTTCCTGCTAAAACATCCATTAAAGTTGTCTTCCCAGCTCCACTAACTCCCATTAGTGCAGTTAGGACTCCAGGCCTAAAGGAACTGGTTACTCCCCTAAGCAGTTGCAGCCTATCTTCAGCCACTCCTTGTGCTTTCATTTCCTGTAAAAGTTATTAGAGTTAGAACATAAGGATTGTTAACTATGTAGCACACACTGATACGACACACGGACTCGGAGATACGTATAATTTCTAAAATGTAGAACATGGGATACGGATCTATATATTATATAACTATGAATTATATAAATTGACAATAAATATTTATGTGCAGGCGTAAGTATGTTTCAATTATTTTTTAGCAAAAATATATTTTTCATGGATGGTTCAAAAGGAATTGTTCCTTATTTTTGTAATCATAATAAAAATTTATATAATAAGTTTGAGTTTTAAGAAAAATAATGTATTTATTCTTTTTAAAATTGTGTCAGAATTGTCATAAATACAATAAATATTTTTTTAATTGGACACTTCACCGTGTCTTACGAGTGTCGGTGTCTGTGTCTCCGACACACCAAAAACCAAAAGGTGTGTCCGAGCCTCATAGATTGTTAAGTGTGCATATTATGAAATTATACTATAGAAGTAATCGGATCCTTACGGCAGGCATGTCCACGTAGTAATTAACAGTGTCAAAGGACATTGCAAGTGGTTGAAAAGGTAGAATCATTCCTCTTTTGGGGGCAACTCCAGTTGCTGAATCATTTGCTGAATCAACTTTTCTTAGTCCACTGGTAGCTTGGCTACCCATTCGCTGCATTGCCACTTCTCCTGAAATGATTCATATAACACAAACCATGTTACATCAATAAGTTAAGAACATACTTTTAGCCAGACCATCAAAGATTATTAACGTTGTATGCTTTAACACTTACTTGAATTATTTCCATCAGCAGTAGATAATGATCGAAACATTGAATCTTTGTTGGACTGTGGGGGCCTTACAAGTCTAGGTTCTTCGTTGGTGTCTCCTCCAGTCTCCATTTCACTTGCATCTTCCTCAGAAATAATTGCTTGTTTCTTTCCAAGAGCTATAGTGCACCAAACAAGAAAAAAAAAAGCTTTATTAAGGTAGAAAGTGAAGCAAGTAGCTTGAAAGATTGATAGAAGTCAGAGCTCTTACGGTTAAGGTACATAAGTGCAAGGGTGAAGAGAACATTGTAGAAAATGGTATAAGCAAAAAGAGCAGCGGCTCCTATCCAGTACCATTCTTCTTTAGCAAAAACATCAAAGTTTTTTAGCACTGACAGACCCAATGTGGTAGTTTTATCCGAAGATGTCTGCAGTCAAAGACATGTTCAAGTTAGAAACCAATGAGTTTCTTCTTAGTGAGTTATATTCATGTTCATTTTTCCAAAATTTACCTGTGGATGCATCCACCTTGGAGCAAACATTTCATTCACAGCCAAGGAATTGAAGGCATATGTCAATGGTGACACCCAGTAAGCCCATACCCACCAAGGAGGAATTTCACCTGTAACCATTGAGCATGTATGTGAGCACATTCTTTGAACAAATGTAAGTATAGAGTCAGTTTCCAAAGGCTTTTGCTTCAAAAGTTTGGATTGTCACTCACGTTTGGGAAGGATGAAACCTCCAAGTAGAAAAATAAGAAGGAGCATGAGAGCCCCTCCAGTGTTGGCTATAATCATTGTCCTGCACACTCCAGAAATGACCCTAAACATCCCAGCTGCCATTTGTTGGATGAGAAACACCACCAACAATTGCTTGAAGAACCTAAAAGAATAGGCAAGAAAAGGCTCACTTAGTAATTATAAATACATCTCATATTTTGCATCAATGATATTATACAATGAACTAAACTTGTAGCAAAATCTTGTTAGGTTGCTATGTAAATGAGTCCAAATGTACATGCAAATTATGCAAAAAGAAAAGAAAAAGCAGGAGTTTACCTGCTAGCTTCAGGAGCAAATCCTATGGTGTAGTAGGTGACACCAACCCAAACAAGAGACTCAAAAATAGATATGGGAATACGCAGCAAGAAATTGGGGAGGGTGTAAGTCCAAGCAGGGTGGAAAAGATGGTCTCTGTGCTTGTAAAACACGGGAAGCCTTCCAATTGTGAGTGCTAGCTCAGCAAAACCATTAAACATGTTCATGATCATAGAGAACAAAATTGCCCCAATGTAAAGTGAAGCACCATCTTCACTATCTTGGTGCATTTCAGTCCTCAAGAACAATGTTGCAGATATGATGGCAATGATGATAATTTGGACTGTCTTGAATATGTAGACGAAGGAGTTCCTCTTAATCAGCAGCCACTCCTTGTCCCAACATGCTTTAAAAAGATCCATTGTGGGCACAGAGCCTTTACTGTATACAAGAGCTGCTTTATGTGCACTTGACTTATCAAATGGAACAGATAACTCACTCTCAAGCCTCGTTCCAACATGGAACCGCTTGAACTTGTTTGCAAACTCTGTCACTGTAACATAACGGTATGGTTTGTTTTTGTCTGCCCAGTATTGCTCCTGGTCCTTCCTTGAGGTAACCTGTTCAAAATTTCCAATTAACATTGTAATTTTAGTTCCCCTCACACTGTTTTTCAAATTAAGACAAACCTATTCTAGAAAGTTAAAGTAGGAGAGAACAGATAGTGTTTTTACTCAATCATTCACATAAAAGTTTCAGACAACCTGCTCCATTATACAATTTGTGATTCATGATATGAAAAAAATGGTATTTTCATTATTTCATAAAAAAAAAACTGAAATTTTAGGCAGAGTTGTAGACTGTTACAAGTTGTCAATGTATAACTTCTCTAAAAGTTTAACTTTATACAGAAATTGTGAGGTTTTGTTTTTCAGTTAACACGTGTCATAAAAAAATGTTCCTTGCATGATTGGAATGTGGCAGTAAGTTATGGGCACAAGTTATATAGTATTTGTTAAGCTTAAGTACACAAGTCATGTGATGTCTTGTTTTTTAAGGTATGTGATATGATGAACACACCTCTTGCAAGAAATCAGCGGTTCCCTTTCTTTCGGGACAGCGAAACCCACATGACTCAAAGAATTCCACGATGTGTTCACGTGGACCTTGGTATACAATCTGACCCTCAGAAATGAGGATGATGTCATCAAAGAGATTGAAAGTCTCAGGAGCAGGTTGAAGAAGGGACATTAAGATAGTTGCTTCAGTGAGGTGCACAATCTGCTGCAAGCACTTCACAATCTGAAAAGTTGTGGAACTATCAAGACCCGTTGATATTTCATCCATGAATAGTGTTTTTGTGGGCCCAACAATCATCTCTCCTGTGTAATCAAATCAAAGCTAAGAAATCAGAATAGTTCAGATAGTTAAGCATTAGATATTATCTTCATTTGGATTCTCATAATCTATCTGCATATACACAATGAGTTCTAATTAAATAATACATTTTTGAAAGTAATTATTCAAAACCAGAAACTTTTTAATGACATAACAATATAAGTATTCAAAAGATAAAATAAAAAGTAATCTGAATAAACAATGTTCTTGGACAATTAAACAAGAGTTTGGTTGGCAAAAAGTCCACGTGGCCACGTTCTCTTAATCTTAAAAAATTGTGTGGTTGAGAAATTCTATATACAACTTGTAGCCACCTTCCAGAGCATGATTAAAGATAGTGTTGGACTTGAAAACATTATGAGCAGATACAGATAAACTTTGATGTTATCAGTAATAGTTGTTTTATTTTTTGGACATTTTAGTCCTTCTAACCTGTGGTAACACGCTTCTTTTGGCCACCTGATACACCTCTGTGCATTTCATCACCCACTATGGTGTCCTTGCAAATATCAAGCCCCAATATCTGTTTCACACAAGAACAATAATGATTCATTAGAACATTAAACAAATCGTTCGCCACTGTCACTAGCCACAATTAGTTGATTATAAAATGTGTAATGTATGAGGGCAGTTAGGGTAGTTCACATGGCCACTAGTCATGCTCTGATGGGGACCTTCTTCAGCCAAAATACATGTTGACATCAGTCAACATTGCAGGGTAGGTGAATTGAAATTCTTGACAAGGAAAATTGAGTTTAATAACTTGGTGGGGTAAATACGTGGAAAGTTGTTGAGAACATTTCGTACTAACTCTGCCTCTTATTTCCATGCAAAACAAAAATGTTTGAAAAAATTTCAACAAGAAAAAGAAATTACTTACTTTGAGTGTGTAGTCGGTGATGAGACTGCTTTCTGTTCCTTCCATTGCAGTGGCCTATAAAGCAAGAAACAGGTTAGAACACCACCATGGATTAACCAAAATTGAGATAATTGTTGACTTTTAGTATTACATAATAATAAATACCTTCATGAAAAGGTCAACATCTGCTTCTGGAAATATGCCAGCTTCCTTTTCCCTTCTAGCAAGCTCGGTTAATAGATCTACAATCATATTAATTAAGACAAAAATAAAAATTTTAAGAAATTATTTAACTGGGAAAAATGGGTTGAAGAGAAAATGTTGAATTAATTACCATATCTAGTCCCTACTCCTAGACATCTAGCTGAGAAATCCAGTGTTTCTTTTACAGTCATTTCTCCAACATGAACATCATTTTGGCTAATATATGCTGAAGTCTTTCTTGGCACAAACTCATCAAGTTTGTGTCCATTGTAAGTGATTTCTCCTTTTACCTGTTTCATCAAAACCAGTAATTTATAATTTATCATCATTTATTATTACTATTCATCATCATTTTGTTATCTATGAAGAATAACTTTTTACGTAAAAATGATGGGGTTGGAGTCTACCCTCAATTCAGGGTCTAATTTTCCGGCCAATGCCAACAAAAGGGTCGTTTTCCCTGAAGATGGGGGGCCTAATAAAAGGGCCATCCTGCAGAAACCATGCAACAAAAAAACCATATAAGACCAACTAGACTAAATTTTTTTTTATTTTGCTAAACATTATTCCAACCACACTATATACTATTTGTATAACAACTTGGGATTGGTACCTTGATGGTTTAACAATGCCAAAGGCATTCTTAAGAATAGTGAGCTTCGTCCTCTTAGCTGTACTAATCCCACAAATACCAAAAAATGATTCAAGAATGTTCAATGCAGAGTTTGGCAGGGTTGGCAGAGCTCTGCTGCCGACAAAGGAATTTGCCTCAACAGTCAAATTTTGGAACCTCACTTCTACTGTTGGAAGTCTGATCCCGACCCTGGAATTAGTAAAACAAAAAAGAGATAAATAACAATTGACTACCAACTTGGACAAAAATGTTGTACTATTTGTAAGTAGCATTATTCCAATGCCCAGAATAATTGAATCATGTAACAGTATTAATTTGTCTAAGGAATAGGTTAGCTCCAAAGATGGTTTTACCTTCAGCAGCAGTCCACTCAAGTAAGGTATTGACAGAAAAAAAATATTAGGTGTGATTTTTATTCGATGCCTACTTTGGTTTTACAATGTGAAGTTTGGACTATGACACTTGATTTTCGAAGGTTTAAGAAAAATAGCTTTGACAAAAATCTTAATTAATGAAGTACTAAAGTTTAAACTACATCTGCATTGATATTCATATGTAGATCTGTTTCCCCTCTACTGTGCATAGCACTGACATGAAATTGTCCTTCAACTTTTCTTAATCAGATGGCAAAGACACATTCAACATGATGATATGGTGGGAAATAATGAAAGAAACCACAAAGTATAATCATAATAGAGAGTAAGATTTTCTAAATAGAGGGGTTTCTTGATATAACAGATTGAAACTATAACCTATTTCATCTTTATTTAGTTAAGCCATAAAAACTTTCCAGTCTTGTTTGAGCTTTGAAGCCTGAAATCTGATTTTTTTTTTTTTTTGTGTGGGTTACTTAGGCAGGGAAGAGGGAACAACACATGTGAAAATAAAAGAAATGTTAGCTCCCCTTCATCATCAGCAATTTCATCCACTCATTAGGTTTGCATGAAAAGTATGGTATTGACATGAAAAATAAAGTATTAGGTATGCTTTCAATTGGATATCTACTTTGTTTTGACAATTTCAAGTTTGAGATATGATGCTTGATTTTCAAAAGGTCTTAAAAAAGTAGCTTTGACAGAAATCTTAATTAATAAAGTATTTAAATTTAAACTACATCTGTAATTATGTTCATTTGTAGATCTGGTTCCCCTCTACTGCATAGCCCCAACATGAAATTGTTCTTTCATTTGATTTTATCTTGATCAATGACAGAGATGTGTTCAAAATGATAATATATGATGGGATAAAATGAAAGAAGGCAGAAAGTATAAATAATCATAAGAGAAAGCAAGTTTTGTAAATAGATGGGAGTTCCTTGATTCAACAGATTGATTGAGACTAAAAACATATTTAATGTATTTCTAGTAAAAAATCATCAAAGGGTTTTCTAATTCAGTTTGAACTTTGAAGCCTCAAATCTGATTTTTTTCTTTTTTGGTGAGTGGGGTAGGTAGGTGAAGAAGTAAAAAGAACAGCACATGTGAAAGACTAACTAGACTCACTTGTCAGTTCTGTTTCTGAACTTCTTGAGGAACTTTTCATTGTCTTCTTCAGCAACCTTGAAAATCTTGTCAATGATTTGCTGCCTATCATTCATGTCCAGCTTGCGAACATCAATTTCCTTGTGCAGAATTTGGTTACCAGGTTGTTGATCACCACCCTCGGCAAAGGTTTGGATGATGCTCGTCCTTAGCCTATCATAGGTGGGGAGTTTCTCTATGGCAGCCCATTTGAGAGCCTCCTCATCCTCATCTACTTGAGAAGTTCTGCGAGAATACCTTCCACTGGCAAACACTTCCTCCATTTTCCAACTTGATCTGCTTATGCTCCTGCTTATGCTTCTGGTGAAATTCCCATCCATTTTGCCTCCCCTTGTTCTGAAACACACTCAAAGTTAAACTCCACTCAACAGCAAAACATGGTTTCACCACTTTCTTCAAAAGGGTGTTTCACTAACTCAAATCAAGCACTAAAGGACATAAACACAACACCCTCTTATTCATTTTCTTCTCTTCACCATCCCTAACCAACCAAAGAGAAAAAACATGAAAGAGTATACAAACTTACATGACACAACAAGGACTAAAAGAATCCTCTCCTCAAGCCAAGGAGCTTGCACTCTTTGAAGAGTATGATTCTTCCTTCTCCCTCTTTCTTTGCTTTCTATTCTCACTTCATGAGAGTGATTCCGAGATATTGGCCAAGTAAGCTGAACTGATACCAGTTATGGCTTTTAGTTTCTAGATGAAACGAAGATATATATGTATATTGTGGGACAGGGTGGCTCTACAAGTTGTGGAAGAATTGTTAAATCCTATTGCTTTCTATCTTGAGGAGAAAAATAAGGGGTACCCTTTTGTTATATATTATAGTATATATATATATAATAATCAAAAGCACATTCCTTGAGTTGAATTGTAACCATAGTAACAACAAAACCCGTTCAAACATGACCAGCGTTTCCGCTTTCGCACCAGCTTCCTACGAATGCTTCTTGAAAGCATATATTACTAACCTTTTTTTTCTTAATAAAGAAGTCATAATTTTCCTTCCCTCTGAGTTAAAATCTTGCTTCAAGGAATCAAAGAACAATTGTACCACGTGACTCCACTGAGTATTCGGGAAACTCATAATTTGATATTGAGTTTGACCAGTGAAAATACTGAGATATTTTGCAGCAGATAAAAAAATGCAGTAATATCTAGATAGGTGACAGTAACTGTTCCAAATTCAAATTTGTTGATACTGTCAAATGGAATGGTTATTTTTTCTGATTATTTCCACTGCAAATCAAACAATAAGACATGAATAAGAACATGGTAAATGGATAAATTATCTTTGTGGCATTCCTTGCTCGTGTGTTTTTTCTTTAAGGAAAATGTTGTGTGTGAAAAGTATATGTCGAGAACAGAACAGTAACACATGAACTTTAACCGAACAGATTGACATGTGAAGTGTGTTTGAGAGGAAATAATGTGTGTCTTGTTTGACCAAGTTATGGTTTTGCAATAATTGGAGAAAGAAAACAAAAGGTCTTTTATGGCTGCCAAAGTCTAAGGTGAGATGGCCCTGTGCTTTCCACCATCTCTGCATGTATGTTTCTAAATTATTTTATTCAAACTTCTGCTTTCAAAATAAATCTCAGTGAATAACTACTTTGTCTTTCAACATAACTATAATAAATACATAAAAAAATAATATAATAATACTAGAAGAATATTATTAAATATCAACCAAATTTAAAAATAAAAATAATTAATGCTTATATTAACTAATTAAATATTATTTTATAAATTAAAACATTATTTATATTTAAAGTAATTTCTGTTATTAATAAAAATTTATAAAATAATTTTTAAATTAGTATTTAAATTAATTATCAGAATTTTAACTACTAATATTTTATATTATAAATTAGTCTCTAAAAAAATTAATTTAGAATTTAAAGTAGTATGTAGTTAAAATATTCGTAATTACTTTATATATTCATTTAGAAATTATTTTATAAATTTTTACTCATAATAGAAATTACTTTTTTTTTATAAAAAAAAGTTATGTTAGGGATCATTATGCAACTTGACATTTCAGGCCGACACCTCAAGTAACAACAATCATTTGTCATTACATGAAAAAAGTATTACTAAAAAAAATACAAAAATATGGGGGACTAGACCAAAACCCCATATGTTAACAAAAACGATACATAGGTAGACTATATTTATTCATAAAGAATTCTAAAAATAAACTAGATGAAAGTCTATTATTATACCAATGAAATGATTCTCTATGCATAAATCTTAAATTAACTAACTTATCAGCACATGCATTCCCTTCACGAAAAATAAAAATATGAATAACCATAAACCTGATTGTCAATAATGAAAATTACTTTAGATACTAATATTTTTTTAGTTTTAAGATAATTTTTAATTTAGTCAGATAGAATAGTTAATTATTTTGATTTCTAAAATTATTATTTTTTTAATAATTTTCTTGTAGTGTAATAATGTTTTAAGATAAATTTTCATTAACTTTAGAGTCAATTTATTATTTAGTGGTATTTTTTTTGAAGATTAATTGTCATTCCAGGTATTTTATTCTCTTTTAATTTGTGTGTATGGATTAATTCATCTATGTAATGCCTAAACCAAACTAAAAGCACTGAATCAATATTTGATTTCGTTTATTCTTTTATGTGTTTTGGGATTAAGTTAATCATTATTTCTTTTACCAAATTACATTAACTAAATTATTTTTGTGAAATTACTTAATCACCTTTTGTATTTTCCATTCCAGCACTTACTTTTTTTAATTATTAAAAATATTACATTAACAATATTCAACAACTAGAAAAGTTTATATATCAGTTCAAAACCGATTGTACAAGTAGAGTTATTAAGTTCAAATTGAGTTGTATAAAAAAAACTTTAAATTTTGATACATATTGAAATTGAACTAAATCCGTTTCAAAATTAAATAAAATCTTATTTAATATAAAAAAGTTTAAAAAAATCTCCACATGTAAAAGGACTTAACTGAAACAAATTTATTGTCAAGAGTTTTTCAAAATCACAACTTGGCTATTTTCATAATAATTTTTTTCAACAAAAATTACACGATTTCATTGCAAAACCCAACTTAATTAATTCACTCGTAGTTTAATTAGTTAATTTAAATTCAATTTGCATAATGGTGATCCTTTGATTATGTCCTTGAGATTTGAAACTCTTTTAAGTGTCCTGTTTAATTTTATTTATTCATTATTTATAAAAAAAAAAATTCTTCTTAGAAATACTCAAAGAAAAGTCTTTTTTGGAATAAGAGAAATTCATAGAGACATCAAATGTGGTGGGTACAATTGTATCTTATGATGCCAATTTACAACATAATTAATGTTGGATAACATCTTAAAATTGTAAAGAAGAGATCTCATAGATAAGGAAGGGTCCACAACATTTCAATCTTAGTGGGGTGATGATTAAGTTTAACCATAATTTCATCTAGAATGTAATTAATTGTAATGTTATATATGTTTTATTTTAAAAAAATATTAATATTACTATTCATAATATTTAAGTTTATTAATAGGGTTATAATTATTTTACATACTTTAAACTAGTGTGTGGAACCCATTTGATCATAACCATTAAATTTACATTGAAATAAATTGACTTTAAAAGAGGTTGAATAGATCGCACCACACAAACAACTCAAATAACACAAACATATTTTTATATTGATTTATCTAAATTCAAAGGTTGGGTTTTTCCTAAGCAGCATACTCAAGAGGTTCCACTAATCAAATCATTCATAATTAACATGAGTACATAAATCACTCCTGATTACATTATCTTAATCCCCCTTCCCGAGATTAAAACCTCACAAAAAGAAATAAGAACACTCTTAAAGAGAGAATACATTAAATTTATTGGGATTACTTGACAATGATTTTTCTCGGTCACAAGAAACATTTAACACTATGTGATCACTAGAAGATAGAAAGAATTATAGATTATATTTATTGTGTATTTTTTTCATGGACTTGAATCTATCTTTTATGTATGAGTTCTTTTTATAAATTTGGTTGATGGGAGTTTTAAATTCATATTATTTTATCTTTCATGTTGGGTCTTTAATTTAATTTTTTTAAAATTTATATTATTAAAGTTTGGTGTTGTTAAGATCACTATGTGGTTGATAATAATAAACTTAATTACTTTAACATCTTTATGTTGATGATAATTTTTCATTCTCTAATTGGTTGTAATGCCAATTTTTAAGATATTTTGAGAATTATGACATACTATATTAATGAGAGGACTTTAATTCAATCTCATAAAATCAGCTTATAAGGTGAGATTTGTACTCACTTATATACTATGAAATTTTCTAATATCTAGTCGATGTGGAATCTCCAACCTATTTTTATATCAAGGTTGTAAGATCCTTTAAATGCTCCAAATATATTCATTCTTTATTTTCTGATTAGAAAAATATTGAAATTCTAACGATAATTTGAAGTTTGGTGTCATTAGAAATAGAATAATGGTCCTATAAAACTAAAACAAAGTGATTGTTATGTTTTCCAACACTTTGAGAGGGTAAAGAAAATGATTTTATGGCTTATGACACTCACACATGTTTTCTTGGTAATATATATACATATGGAAATAGGAAACAATTACCATCATGATTCAATATTATAGACTTTGGTTGAACAAGTCTTAGTTATTAGTCCTAGTCATTTTCCAAAATGTTACAAAATTAAAGATACACAATTAATTTTACCCAAATAGGAGAATGTTAGAAAGCTTTTATAAATTATAGTAGGTTGCAATTAATTGTAATATTTTCTTTTTTGTGCTAAAAACATAATATTGTGGTCCATTTGATGATATAGAATCCCCTAATAATTGTTTAAGGGTTTGGACACTTAATTAGGTCAATTTTGGATCTAACATGATTAATCCATTATAACTCAAATTGTTTCAAAAGTTTTATTTAACTATTCACTTTGTCAGGCTAGTGGAACATGAATTATTCGGATGGCAATTTAATTTGAGTGAATTATTTGAGTTTAGTTTATATTGGATCAAATTAAAAAAAATGAAATAAATATGTCAAATCTTTAATAAAATAAATCAAATTTATGATTTGAATTATTATTTCTATCAACTATAATTTACTATTAAATTTTTAAAAAAATTATACCAAAATAAGATTGAAAATTTAAAATATATATACGAATTTATAAATATTAAAACATTACTTTTTTCTCTCAGATCACTGAGCTAAGTGCATAAGTTAATAAATAAACTGTCTAGTTTGCATTGGAAGATGCTCTGAACATCTATGATACTCATTGAATTTGATAATATATACAACAAATAAACATTTATTTGTATTTAAATTCATCTTATTACAATAAAATTATTAAATAAAAATCAATATTAATTAAATTTTTTTAATTAATAATAAAAATTAATTTAAAAATTAATAATTTTTTAGTCTTTAAAATAATATATAATTTAGTTAATATAATAACTAATTATTTTTTATCTTTAAAATTAATTTTTATTTAATAATTTTATTGTAGTGTATAGATTATTTCGTTTCTAAGATATTATTTATTTTAATCCTATAAGACAGTGATAAAATAAATAAGTTTCGTTTTAATAAGTGGAATTAGGTGTTTAAATTCGTCCGTCGTTAAAATAAAATTAAAAATAATAATTTTTTTATTGTAGATATATTTTAAGATTTTATTATTGTTTAAATTTAAAATAAATAGGTGATGAACTAGTCATGCCGGAAGGTCAGGAGGTCGAGAAGTAAAAAAAAGAAAAGAACAAAAAATACGTCAGTGAAAATTTTATGTAGAAAGACATACATGTGTATTAACAAGAAATTTATAGATAACAAATAAAGTTAATTAATTGTTATATAGAGAATTATAAAATAATCAATTAATAAAGGATAAACAAAACATTTAGTATGAATTGACAAATTCAATAGACTCATTAACAAATAGTATAAATAGATAGAACATTTAGTTTAGTAGTTTAGTTTTTCTGAAGAGTAATTAAGACAAATACTGAGTTAAGTTTTGAAAAATTTCAACAGGTACAACACCTCACATCGAGACACCATCAATACTTCCAGAAACGCAAGTGATCGAGAGAAAGAATTAACGGACAAAAAAAAGGAAAAAGACAAAAGAAAGACGGACTTTAAAGACACTCTTTGTAAAAGAACATGTGATATTATTATTATTTTAATTTCTTTAATACTAAAAAATATATATAAATAAAATTTAAAATAGAGAAAATATTGGTCATGGTGTTCTAGAAGCCCTTTTATTTTCCCCCACTCAACAGATTTAACTGCAGCAAACTACACTTCAATATCAATGCTTCTCTTGACTTGCTTGGAATATCATGTTCCACTTTATTGGTCGTTTGAGTTTTGACCAAGTTAATTAACTAAAATATATTTTGATATAACATGATTGTGATACTACGTTTTGAGTTTGAGTTTTGACCAAGTTCATAAAGTTTTAAAAAAATAATTAAATAAAAAATAATTTTAAAAACAAAAAATAATTAATTATTATATTCACTAAATTAGATAAAAAAAATTACTAATATTTAAAATAATTTATACTATTAATAAATAATTTTAAAATTAATATATAATTAGATACTAAATTTTTAGTTGTCAAATTTTAAATTTAAATAAGTTGGTAGTAAAAATCTTGAAAACTAAATTAGATTTCAATTTAAAAAATAGTTTATAAATTTTATTAGTAATAAAAAATATTTTAAATATTAATTTTTTTTTTCTGTATGTAATTTAATTAACATAATAATTAATTATTTTTTTATCTTTAATATTAATTTTTATTTATAATTTCTTTGTAATGATAAATGAACAATTGAAAGCATCTACACTCAATTGAGGATGAAAACTTTGCAATTCCTTAATTTTCTATTAAATATTTGTTCACTTCTTAAATTTGTATATTGATTTCATATCAAATGAAAGATTTATATATATATATATGATGTTTAACTTTTAAATGACTATGATGTTAATAAATCATAAAAGAAGTATTATAAATGTAATTAAAGAATAAAACCTTATTTTGTATATTATACATGAATGTAGGTGGAATACTTACCTGTTTGTTTTCTTTCACTCTTTTTTATTATCTGTTTTTAAGTGTTCTCATGTTGAAGTTAAGCAACCAAATAAAAGATATTATTGACTTTATATTTAACAGTTGACTTAACTCTTAGCTTCTATTTTCTCCAACTATTTGACTCTCATATGTGTGAAAAGTTGAAGAAGAACATTCAAATTCACACCAACCCATTATGGACTTAAGATATGTGAAGCTAAATTATAAATAAAAAATAATTAATTATTATAGTGATTAAATTAGAGACCGTTTTAGAAACTAAAAAAAATTGTAATTTCTAAATTAGTTTTTATTATTGTTAAATAGTTTTTTAAATTGGTATCTAATTAGCTACCAAAGTTTTAACTACCAATTATTTAGATTTTAAATTTGGTAGCTTGCTAATTAGATACCAATTTAAAAACCATTTAACAATAATATAAACTAATTTAGAAACCAAAAAAAAAAATAGTCTCTAAAATGATGTCTAATTTAGTCAATATAACAACTAATTATTTTTTGTTTCTAGAATTGATTTATATTTGATGATTTTCTTGTAATGTACATTTTTATTAGTTTTTTTTTTTTTTTCACATTCATCTACCTTTTTCATTTTTATTTGTTTACCAAACACTATCTAAAGAAAGGGGAGAAGGGGACAAGGTCTACACTTTGTTGTTTATGAACAAACATTGATGGTTGAAATGAGCAACATGATTTTTCTTAAAATTTGAATCATGAATGAATGTGATTGGTACTAAAGTTTTGTGAGTTTTCTTTATATTAACCTATTAGGTCAACACAAAGTAATTTATCCCCTTTCACACTTTTTTACAATAACTACCATGACTCTGCATGCCCATCTTATTAATGCTGTTTGGTTATAGTAAATAGTCAAAATAACTTACCCTGAGTATTAAGTTTATGCTAAATAACATTTTCAAGGATTTTAATTTATAAAATTTATTAGAAAATAAAATCATATTTCAAGAATTGTGTAGAATATCTGTACACATAGAAAATAATATAATTTTTAATAATCATATTTTAAATTGTGAAAAAATCTTGATGGTGATTAAAGTAAAAATATAAACATGGATAACAACAATATCTAATGCGTCATTATCTTAATTTGATTGGTGTTTGTGTTCCTCTACATGTATTCAACTTATATGAGATAATAAATTTTTAGATGTAAGACATTATTAACGCTTCAAACTGTCTAGTCTAAATATTTTACTTTCACAGATTTGACAGATAATGAAAAAATGATGCATTTTATTGTATCGTTTGAATCAGGTTCAACAAGATCATAACAAAACACCTTGTTTTTATTTTATTTTAAAAAAAAAAAATAAGTAAGTGATGGTAAAGTAACGAATTAAATGGATTTATAACTTTTTCATATATGCAGGCTAAGCTCTAAAATGTCTTTTGCACTTATGGACTTTTGATTATGCAGGAAAACATTGATTAGGTGAACTAATGTAAAGAAATTATAATACATTTGAGAGTATTATAGAAATAGAGTGATAATATTGGTCAAATCTGAAATAGAAAAGGGTTGGTGAGTAGCAAAAATAATCTGTTATTTGTGTGGTTCAAAGTTGAGAGTTGAATTATAAAAAAAGTAGAAGTTAGATCGAAGAACCAAGAAATGGAATTGGAAGTGTTTGTTCAAACTTCAAAACTGGTGACTTCTTCTTCCCCAACCTTTTCTTCAAGCAATTGTTCTTGGTATGGCTTTTGGTACCTTCTCTCATATATGTCAACTATTGAAACATATCATACTTTTGACACTTTCTAACTAACACCTATTTGATATCTATTGCCTTCAAAAACGTAATATAGGGCTAAATGTGTTTTTCGTCTCTATGAGAAAATTGAGAAAATTGATTTTTATATAGTTCAAATTTTAAATTTTTTTTTAAAGTATTGTAGTAAGAAAATTATTAAAATTAATTTTTATTCTGTGTAATTTTTATGTAACAAACAAATTTTTAGTTGTTATAATATTATAAGATTTACGTCGTCGAGTTAGTATGAAATATTTTAATATCATAGTTTTCACTGAAAATTCATTTGTCACATTAAAAATTTGATAAATACTTATTTCTAAGAGTTTCTTTCTTAAAAGTACTTTAGAGGTAAATTTAGACTAAAAAAGAAAATTAATTTAAAAATTTAGACTAAAAGACGAAAATCAATTTTGAATAAAATTACATAAACGAAAAAATATATTTAACATTTAGTTTAATCAAGTAAATTAACTTCACTAAAAAGGTTAAAATGTTGTTTAAGTATTCAGACCCCAGTCAATAAAAATATTATTAATTACAAATAAATATGTTTCTTGATCTTCAAAAACCATATTAAATACTTTTACAATAAATTAAAACACCAAGTGTAATATAAGACAAATGGAGAACACATAGACTAGTGCAACTTGCATGAAAAACTTGCAACAACTTGTTAATATAAAAAGAGATTTGGATTTAAATTGAATTGGGACATAGACATTGTAGCCACCTTAATGTAGTGATGACATAACTTTTGTAAAGGCCACCATTTTCATTCTTAACATTTCATCTTTCATTAGATGTCTCAATTGCAAATAATGTCAATCTTGGAAGTGACTAATAAGGTAATTTTCCACATGATACAAATCTTTCTTTTCTTGGGGAAGTTGAAACATTACCATCTACACCAAATGTGATATGTTTTAAAACATTTATCTTTTTCAAATTTCTTCTTTGTTTAATAAAAGTTGGACTTCTTTTGACAAAGATGTAGTAATCGAGTCTCCACTAAGAAAAAGGACAAGAATTCATAGCCACCACCAAGACCAAGTTTTATATTATTATTACTATTTTTTGATGCCATTGCTTTCTGTAAATGAATTTGCAAATAATTGGTGCAAGTTGGAGTATAATATTGCTATTGCAGTAAACAGTTATTAAGAACAATAAACAATTCAATTCTTTTATATTTTACTCATGATAGTTATCACACCAGTTACTGTTGCTCACAATATAAAACATAAAGGATTGCAATGTCTCATGATAAACTATGGACAAGGAAAAAGACAATTGTTAATAAAAAATTGTGCATCTTTAACTCATTCTACCTGTACCGTCGACTTCGTACAATTGCATGAAAGATCCAATTAAGTACGACTATTATGAAGTAAACTTTAAGTATAATTTGTCACAGTGGGTGTCATTGTTCCGACCTCAAGTTATTGGATAGTATTGTTATGATCAATCATCACATCTGAGGTATTTCCGCTTTGGAGGTCAGTGCTCCGTCACGGTTTTGTCCTTAAAATGCGTCTCAAAGGGTGAAGGGAGTATATAAACTCTCTTTGGCCTCGATTCCTGAGCGATGTGGGACTATATTAGCATACAGGAACATAACTCAATCTCATAAAATTGGCTTATGATATGAGATTTATATTCACTTATATATAATGAATTGTCTTTATCTCTAATCGATTTGAGATCTTTAACACTGACCGACACCACCATTCCTAAAAAGATTAATAAGATCAATCATCATTTAATATTAAGAGTACTAAATGCAGAATATTGAAATCGTCAAAATGTCTTTTACCTATACTATTCGAGTTCCAAATTCACAAAAATAAAAAATAAAAAAAACAAATAAGTACGAAGAAATGACTTAAAGAGAATGAAAGGAAGGCAGATAGACCGAGCAACTGAAGTGAAATAACAATCATTCTTTTAATTTCAATCTCATTCCAATAAATCTATACAAATAACAGCTATGGTTGATCTAAACTTGCAGATAAAATACAAAACATAATAATACATAAACACTTTTTGGTAGGTTTTGAGATTATATTTGAATAAACTATTAGTAAAGACCCAACAAAACTGTGTATTGCAGCCTTTCATTTTATATTTCTCTTAAAAGTTTGTGTGTAAGATTTCAATTGCTACATAATGAAATTATTACAATTTGATGAGATTAAGACATGTTCATATATCTGATTCAAACTTTATCCTTGAACCATTAGCAGCCAGAATCTGTTAAATTCCACAGATTATGATGGTTTTTTGTTTTTAGTTTCTAGATGTGATTTTTAAAACAATGATAGTATCATACAAACAAGTCATTAAGCTATTTTTAAGACTGATAAAAACATTTATGCTAATTTGTTTTCAAGCCAAGAATTATAAGATAATACACATTTTAAACAAAAAAAAAGCAATTTAGAAAACTAAAAAATTGAATATAATTTATAAAAATTAGAAACTCACACCTAATAACCTTCCCAAACATTTTTGGTATCCGTCTCTGTCATTGACTTTTTTTATGTAAAACGTTTCAATTTTGAAATTAAAGGAAGCCTGATCTTCGTTTCAAGATAGGCCTAATTCTTTTTCAGCCCATTCAATCTGAGCCGAATTCAGGTTGTTGTTATGGGCCTCTTAATCCACATCTTCTCCAATTTCTTCCTCCACCTCCATAGTTTCTTCCTGCATCATTCCAAAATTACCCTTAAATAAAAGGTGCAAGATTTATTTATTTTTTCTTTCATTTCTACGAATTATATGTATTCCGAATTATACAGTTCAGAAGGTATTTTTTTGGTTTAAAATGCATTCCGAATGTATGAATTAAAAATAAATAAAAATAGGAGTGTCAATAAAAAAGATGAAAAAAGGGTAAAAGTGTCCTTTCTCGTGTTCTATGGAGGTGTCAAAAGAAAGCATGGAGATACAGGAAGAAATTGCCCACAACTTCACTAGTCGGTGTTTCTTTAGAGGCAGCTTCTTCCTACACCTTCCTATTTTCTTCTTGCATCTCCATACTTATTAAAATACCAAAATTACCCCATATTCTATTGAAAATATAGAATTGAGAGACATTTTGGATTATAAAATTCGAAAGTTAATAATATTTGAACTTCTTACATAAATCATAATATAATCCAGAATGCAAAATTTGTATTCTAGATTAAGTAATTTGAAATAAAAAATTTATATTGTATTATGAATCATATAATCCAAAATATAATGTAAAATTTGTATTTCAAACTACATAATCTAAAATATAACATAAAAAATTATTTTAGAATATAAAATTTCGTATTTTAGACTATATATTTCATAACACAAAAAATACAATATAAATTTTGTATCATGAATTATACCATTTAAAATATAATATAAAATTTGTTTTTTGGATGGTAGCATTTAAAATACAATAGCTATTGAAAGTGTGATGCAGAACTTTTTTTTATCAAGAGTGAAATGGTAATTTCACTAACCCATGGGGGTGCAGGCAAAAAATATGGAAGTGTAAAGAGGAAGAAGGTGCCTTCTTTAGATTAGATGCAGCATTACTTTTAGCATTGGATCAAGGAACTTTTGCTTTTTCTTTTTGTTCCACCTTTTTGGTATCCCTTCATTGTCTATCACTCATTTCTAATTTTCAGATTCGTTTAACAATTCTCCGACCATCAACTATTCAACCAATTTTCTTTTTCTTCCTTTCCAAACAACACTTTATAAACTTAGCTTAAATACCACGACAACCAACAAATTAATCGTTTCACTCATTTTTTACCTACTTTATAACTTCAAACAAATCTTACAATAAAAAAAATTAGAGGTAAAACACCACAAATATAAATTTCCAGGTGCAAAATTTTATTCAGTACACACCGATCCGAACCGTACAATACTTAGAAGTCTAGCATTCGATTAAGGTTGACCGACACGACTAAATTCATTATGCCTAAATAAAATATCAACAAGACTAATCAACATCAAACATTAGATAATATACTTTTAATCATGATCTAAAATTCTAATCCAATCAAATATCAAAGAGTCCATAATAATCTTAAAAATATACACAAATTTCAAAAATTAGATAAGTCATCATTCATTATTAATAACACCAAATATAAAAACCAAAATCTTATTAAGACCGTTATTTTATTTTTTTACCATCATAGAACTTAGAGTTTAAGAAAACATTTCGAGAATGCACATGCTAACTACTAAAAAAAGACAAATATAAAAGTTTACATTGAACAAAACCTAGGATGATGTTAATTTTTTTAATTTTATAGTGGAAATGCACAAATCTATGTTTATATTTTTTGACAAAGAAACATTATGGTACTGACACATAAAGTCCCCACAAGAAAAGAAGTAATAATATGTGTTGTTGTTATTATTGGTTTTGTGTGTGAAGTGAAATGATGAGGAACACACTGGTAGCAGGGCTGTAAAGTAAAGGAAGAGAAGCAGTGAGCAAAAAGCAAAACGAAAAAAGGAAAAAGAAACGACGTCGTTATGATTCCCGGAACCTGTGTCGGCGGTAGAAGGGACACGCTATCATCGCTGAACCTTTTTTCATTCGCTTTCCCACCAAAAAAATCTTCATTTCTTCCTTTCAAATAACCAATCTCATTCTCACTATCCTTCTTAATTAATTCATTCATTAATTAATGCTATCGCCGTTTTCGCCAATGCCGGAAATCCACGTCGATTTCCGCGCGCCGCCGCCATCTCCGGTGGCATCCGGCCGGAGATCCACCGTCACCAACGACGACGTTTTGACCGAGTTTCTAGAGGCTTCGCTCCGCGTCCCCGATCTGGTCCTGCCGGACAAGATCTTCCCCAAACAGAGGCACCTCGACGCGCCTCCTGAGGTCGACTTCGTGTCGCTCTGCTTCCACCGCGACGACGCTCTCCGAGACGTCGTTTCCGATTCCCTCAGCAGGATCGGATGCTTCCAGCTTCTCAACCACGGGATACCGTCACAGCTCGTGGACTCCGCCGCCGAGGACGCCGCCGGAGTGTTCCAGGTGCCGCATGCAAAGCGTGCGGCAGCTACTAGGTCGCCGGAGAAGCCGTGGGGGTTCGAGGAGTATCACGCCGGAGAAGAAGAGGAAGAAGGGAGTGAAGAATTCGTGTGGTGCAATGAAGAGGAGTTGAAGTCGAAAATGGAGGGAATTTTGCCCATTGCATATCCAAATTTCAGGTTACAATACATAAATTATAATAATACTACAATATATTATAAATACTATTACACGGAAACAGAGATACAGATATAAATACGTATAATCTCTAAAATATACCATTAGATTATCTCTAAAATATACCATACCAGATTAGATTATGAATCCATATATTATATAATTATAAATTATATAAATAGATAATAAAGATTTAGATCATTAAATATATATTAATTTTTTTTAGCAAAAATATGTTTTTCATTATTGATTCGAAAGGATTTTTTCTTTATTTTTATAATTATAATAAAAAATTATATAATAAATTTGAATTTTTATAAAATTAATGTATTTTTTTTTTAAAAAATTGTGTTAGACCCGTGTTAGAATTATCAGAAATCCAACAAATATTTCTTGAATTAGACACTTAACCAATAAATATCATACAAGTATAGTGTTTAGTACGTATGTCCAATACGTATATCCAATACGGACCCGTCATTTAAAAGGAGTGTTCAAGCTTAATAGCGTTTAAGTTTCAGTAATGCATTAACATTAAAATTTGAAAAGCTTTTTAAGTCCAAATAACTTTATTATAAAAGAAAAAAAAATCCCAATAACACCATTAACTTAATTACTAAAGTTTTGAAAGTGTATGAACTTGCAGTGGAAAGATGGAAAAGCTTATGTCAAGCATAGAGATGGTGGCTATGAAAATTTTGGGTGTGATATTGGAAAAGAAGAGTGTAGAAATTGTGGGTGGGAATGAGAAAGGGAATGTTTGTTGCATTTATAAGCATGGTGGTGATAATAGTGGGGATGCATGGGCCAATTCCTTGAAATATGAAGTGATCAGAATGCTGATTAGGGGAACAGAATACTCTCACTCACTGTGCTTCCATGTATGTAATGGTTCTTCAGAGTTTCATGTTTACTCCAAGAAAAGTTGGCTCTCTTTCTGCCCTGAGCCAGGTGCCCTTGTAGTCACTGCTGGAGATCAAATTCAGGTGCCTCTCTTGTTGTTTTTAGCTATAATGATGCATCATACATGACAATTACAAAGTATTCACAGAGGTTCATATTGTTTGGGTACAGATACTGAGTGGTGGACAGTACAAAAATGTGATTGGAAGACCAATCTTTAAAGCAGAGGAAGAACAGAGCATTTCAATGGCTTTCCTCTGTTCTGCTCAAAACAAGAAGAAGAAGAACAATTTTGATAGCAATAGAGATAAAACTATTTCACTTTCCCTGCAAGCCATATTGGCTTTAATTCTGCCTCTTGTGTTCCATCTCATCATTCTTGTCTACAAAAAACTTAATCAATGAAAACAAAAATACACATTCACATTAAAGTCTTTCAACTGTTAGATGTAAAATTTCTCTTTCAAGCTTCATTCAGAAAATTATGGATAGCAAGACAAAGCTATCATAACAAGCAAAAACAAATAATTAATATATTTAGATAAATAAAATGAATTATTAAGAATTAAATAAATAGAAGATATTAACTTCGAAATTCATTCTCTCTAGAAATGGTATTTCAATTGATGTATTTATTGCTTTAAATAAATAATTAGTATTATGTTCACAAATAAACTAATATTTTAATAAAAATAATACTAATTAAAAATTAATGATAAAATAAATATAAAATATTATCTTTATATTTTAGGCTTCATTAAATTTTAAGCTCCTTCTAAAATTGACTATTAATTAATATTAATTAATAAATTTTTATCCTAAATTATAATTAGTTTAACTCTAAATTTTGAAAATATTAATTAATATTATTAAGATAGTAATAAAAATTAAATTAAAATAATTACATATTTGTATACGGAATTTACAAATAAAAATATTTATATTTGAGATAAATAAGACAATTATATATATATATATATGCACTAATGTAATTTGAGATTTTTTATGAAAAATTATATATAATATAATTTCTGAAAATTATTTTTAATATTATTGTAATTATTGTTAAATAATTTATTTTCTTATAATAATAAACAAGTATTTTCTGTCTAAACAAAAAAAAATATAAACATGGTTTACATTTTTATAGAAATATTAATTATAATATATTGGAATCATATGTAATATAAAAATAAAATAACTTTATTTATAATATAAAAAATATTATCTAATTAATCTACTTACTTATTTTATACATTAAAAAATTATTGATTTCTAAATTAGTTTATAATATTAATAAATAATTTCTAAATTGATATTTAATTAGCTACCAAGGTTTTAATAACCAATTATTTAGATTCTAAATTTAGTAGAAAAATCTTGGTAGCAAATTATATACTAATTTAAAAACTATTCATCAATAATATAAACTAATTTAGAAACCAATAATTTTTTTTAGTTTTTAAGATATTATCTAATTTAGTCACTACAACAACTAATTATTTTATGTCTTTAATTAAAATTGATTTCTATTTAATAATTTTATTGTAGTGTTATGTAAAAATAATAATTAACTTAATTAAAAAAATATTATTTGTAATAAACTTTATTCTATTAATGAATATTTTCTATTTTTAACGCTTAACTTATATATAAGCACATTTTAAAAAGTGAGATATTTTTATAGGGTAAAAGGTAGACAAAAGATGTTTAAGGGGATAATATACGTTTTTATTTTTTATTAAATTCTTAAAATATTAAATACGACTAATTTTTGTGTTATTTTTACCTCTTTAGATTTAAATATATATATATTAAGAAGGAAGGATTTATTAAAAGTAGAAATAATATTTTAATTGAATGTTTTTCAGTATGTTCAAATAAATAATTAATATTAATTTGGCATATAAGTTTAAGAAAATATTAACAATACAATAAATTCAAGATTTAGCTTTGAACTTTTAATAAATAATTCTTTGTGAAAATTGTGTGTTTGCTTTAACACATCTTAAAAATAATAATTGTATAAATATAATTTTTTTAATTACTTACAAAGATTCCCATATTAATATTTTTAAACTATTATATTACAAATTTATTTATTTTTCTAATTATTATCACCAACATATCTGGATCGAATTTTAGAGGTGGTTTTCAGTCAACCTTTTAATACAGTTGCTTTAAGATGCTTAAAAATCATAATGAGAAGACTTCCAGCTATTGATAAGACTCAAATGATCAAGTTACTAGAATATTAAAAAGTATGAATGTAGTGTGTTTATATGGAACAATACTTATCTTTTCTTTCGGAATTTTAAAAACATTCTTCGAAAGTTAGTAACACATAATAATTTGTTAAGGGTGTTGAAATATAAAGTATAGTTTATAACTATTTTTTTTGTGAGTTTGTGCTTAAAAAAATATAACTTTATTCGATTCAATTTATATTTTAAATACTTAAATGATTTTATGTTTTGCACTACAAATTCAGTTTATATTTTAAATACTTAAGTTATTTTTTCTTTTTTACTAACTCATATTCACCACATATAAAAAATGACATATTTTAAGGATATTAAATTTACATTAACCTAAAATCATCATGGGCTAGTAATCATAAATTTTATGACATAATAATGATATTTTATATTGAATAATGGAAAACGATTATTACCAAATTGACAAAAAGTATGTTCTTTTAAAATAAAAAGTAAATCTATAAATAATTTTAAAATTTAAAATTAGTATAAAAATATTTGAAAATCGAATAAAACACTATTTTAGCTATCTTTATGTACATTTCTGTTACTCATTTCTATTTGGTTCAGCAATGCTTACATACAGGTTCTTCCTCCCTTTGTTCTAACAATTTCATTCAGTTCATCTTCAACAAGCTAAATTATTAATTTGTTAATACCATCTTAAAAATAAGATTAATGATAACTTTGACTGGTTAACAAATATGGGGAAAAATTCAATTTTCCTTATAAATTCTTCTTTTTTCACACCAAAATAGAGAGATTGTGTTCTGCATTTTACTTTCATTTTCCACACTGGGGTAGCCCAAAAGGTCAGCAATATCTTTGCTTTCAATACCCTCTTCTGATGCCGCTGCTAACTGTTGCATAAATTAATCAGTTCAATGTTCTAGGGTTTTGTGAAATATTGTCTCTGTTTTAGGTCTAGCCTTTACTGAATGATATCTGAATTTTAGGCTGTTAATTTTGAACGTGTGATCATTTTTATCTGTTTAATGGTCTTTCTCACTACGGATGATGATAATGATCAAATACAGTGTGGTGTGTGAGGGATTGAGTTTTTCTTTTGTGTTTTGCTGTCTCTGCATTTGAATGGACTCAGAATATATGATAGTGACTTCAATCCTTTGTAGAAAAGGTGTGTTGAGACTTTAGAGCAAGCATAAAAGAAAAAGGAGATTTTTTTTTGGCAATTCATCTTTCTCTGGACAAATTTTGTTATCTCTGCAAAGATGGACACATTAGGTTTAACTGAACAGCCATATCCTAAGCTCTCTTCAGATGAGGTAATGACAATATACATTATTGGAATGTTCTTTGTTCTTTATTTGTGCATTGTCATTGCATTATTCCACATTTATTGGCTAATCCTTGCTCTCTTCCTATGTTCTTCCCCCATCCCCACTCCTAGATGCTGGAATTGGAAAGAATATACAAAGATATGGGAGAAAAACCACTTGATCGGAAGTTGTGTCAGGAGATTGCTAAACGTTTTAGGTGAATTAAGTAATATCTTTAGTTTAATTGGGATTTTTTTTGTTCTGGTTGTAAATGATATTCCATTATTTGATTTACCTTAATTTTGTAGTTCCTTGTCAAATGGTGCTGGTAAAACTCCCTTATCATGGCAACAGGTTGTCAAATAAATTTCTTCATCCTTTACGCATATTTCTTATTTATGCTGAGTGTTATAATGTTGTGTTGGTTTTACTGGGTTTTAGGTGGAGCAATGGTTAAAAGATAGGCAGAGAGTATCACAGAATAAAGATAGTTCATCATCCAACCTGCTGCCACTTTCTGCTGATCTTTCAAGTTCAAAAGGTTATTCGTCTTTCCCTTAGACTTTATCATGGCTATAAATTTGTAAGAGGGAGAAATAAAATCCCCAGATGGAATTGGGTAGTTTTTCCTCTGATTTGAATTTTTTGTTTTCTAGAACTAAAGCATTGGATTATGTTCACATTTAAATTTCCCTTGATCTGAAAACTATTTGTTTGAAACCAAAGTCTTCTTATCTTACAGTAATTTTCTTGGGGATTAAGAATTCACTTGATTTGGGTTGAATGCTTCAAATAAATACTGTTATTATCATATGGCTTTCTGAGTTATTTCTAACAATTCTCATGAAACAAAAAGTCACGTGAGCTTAAATTTTTCCTACAAAGGAATTTTAGAGAACAATTATGAGCTTATCCTATTTGATTATTCCACCTTTGTCTTTCACTCGCTCATTCAATGTATGTAGTCTATTTAGCAATTTAATTGTTTTGTTTCCATTCATCTCAAATAAAAACTTCGCAAACTCAGATATAATTAATAGCTTTGTTTTGTATGACTTCTACATAGGTTGTTTTGTCTATTTCTTGTTTAAATCATTTGCATTATATGATATATTTGAAGTACTTTTATTGTACAACCTTGTGATTCGGTACAAAATTACAATTCACGTTTCAAAAAATATCTCATTAATTCGAATCTCGATTTGATAATTTTTGTTCTTAATCTTAGGTACACAAGCTACAGATATCTCGGATTTGGCATTTGAAGCAAGATCTACAAAAGATATTGCATGGTGAGGAATAATTTAATTAATATGCAGCTCTCTTTTCTGAGTTTAGCAATGAAATGGATTATAGGAGAATTATAAGGTGTGGTCTGATTTTTTTTGTTTCTTTCCAATAGGAAAAAGACTGTCCCAAGATACCATGTATCCTCTGTAAAGGGGAAAGCCTTTATGATAGATATCCATTAGTAGTTAGTTAGTTACGGGTCTGTTAGTGTCTTAGTGAGGAGTTAGTTACGGGTCTGTTAGTGTCTTAGTGAGGAGTTAGTAACTTAGATTAGTTGGGAAGGTTGAGATAGTAGAACATATGTTGAGAGAGAAATCATCTTATCATTTTGAGAAAGAATTAGACTTTTATTGTGCGGGGAGAGTCCTCTCTCTCAAATATCTAGGGAAATTTTTTACTTTGTATCTTCTACCCTAGCCTAAAGCTGCTACTACTACATTGCCACCACAATTGGGATCTAAAGTTTATGAAATAAAATTCATTCTACTAAATTACTTTTTTTGTTAGTTTCTTACATACTTTCTGCTCAACATCTTATTTTTACTTTTTTCAATTATAGGCATGATATTGCATTGTTCCTTAACTACAGAGTTCTGTGCACAGGCGAACTTGTAAGATTCTTCTTTATTCTAATTTACGTGTTTTTGGTCGTGAAGAAACTTAGACATTATGTACATAATTTGTAATAAGAAGTGGAATAAATGTTTCTTTCATGCCTGATCATTTTACCTAAAATATTTATCTACAATTTGCTGTTCTATAATTATCTATATACATACATACATCATATATACATACATATATGAGAGAGAGAGAGAGGGGTGATGTCATGAGTTTCTAGGTTTTGTATATGTAACATAATGGTTGTGTATGAAGTTTTTCTTCCCTTGCATCTTAAATTGTATGCTATAATATAATACAGCAAGAACAACCTTAGTGAGATTTTTCATGATTAAACAAGTCACCCAACTAATTTCTTTTATTGCTTCATAATTTAAGGTCCTCTATCTCCCCCATCCCTCCTTCCTCGCCAATTGCTATTTCACTTCTTCATCTTGCTGTCTTTGAAACTGTCTCTCCCATCTTTAACTGTCATAAGTATAGTTAAGGTAAGCAAGCGTTGGTGAAAGTTCAAATCCCCCATTCACATTGATTTGATCCTTCTTGCATACACTGTTCCTCTCATCTTTTGGGGTTTTATTAGATAGTTTTTAGAAAATTCGCCCCATTAAAGTAAAATGCTTCTTGAATTTACTTTGTGCTCTTAATGAATACATAATGTTCCAGTGAGATCTATAGAACTAATATTGTATTTAATTGCATTGCATATTGTTGTTAGGGATAGTTTCCTTTCCTTCTTTAGGAAAGACTGAAAAAGTCAGAAAACTTTCCTGTATATGTGGATAGTTTTATATGCCTGTGAACATTGTAAAATTAGCTTGTCATCTTCAAATAACTTTACTGGCTTAGTGCATGTATTTTTTTTTTATATTGTGGACAACCAAATAACTGGTTTTATTTAGGAAGTCCGTGTCCGATATGCTGGATTTGGTAAAGAGCAGGATGAGTGGGTGAACGTGAAACAGGGGGTGCGGGAGAGATCTGTACCATTGGCACCTTCAGAATGTCACAGGGTTCAGGATGGAAATCTTGTACTCTGTTTCTTGGTAAGGGGACCCCGGTATCTTTTACTATGCTTCAATTTATCTTTACGATGTGTTTGCTCAGTAGCCACATGGTATTTAGTAGAAGACTTGTTCACGATTCATTGATCTGTTAATGATTGGATCGGCGATAATTAAATATATGTTTATATACATAGATAGAGACATACATATGTATAAAATTCATGAAGTAATAAACAAGAGTGTTCTTATTGGGGATGAGCTAGAATCGTCTGAGGTGGAACCAAGTAGTGATTCACTAGTAGAAGACTCTCCGACACTCAAGCCAGAGCTTAGAGATATGTTAGTGATAAAGTGAGGAAAGAATGTTGAAGTTGAGATGAATACTCCTTGTGATGGTAATTTATAGACTTTTGGGTCTACGAAAATATCTTAATAATTGATATTCATTACCGGATATCAAGCCGATTCTTGCAGCAACAGAAGTAAGTTACTTCCAGTACATTCATGTTATGCAGATTCTGCATGTGGTTAATTTCCACACTCTTGAGTGGTTATTATATACTCAGTATTTTTCGGTAACCAGGTTTTAGGGTAATGGGCTTCTCTTGAATTTTAGCTTCATTTGCATCTTTGACGAGCTCTTAGAAGTGAGTCATATTTTTACGACTGGTCATGGGTCACGCAAAGTCCGATCTATGACCAATTGTGAAAATATGACTCACTTCTAAGAGCTTGGCAAATATGCAAATGGAGTTAAAACTCAAAAGAAACTCGATTACCCTAAAAGGAGATTTCAGCTTAGGAGACTTGTGTACTACCCAATATTGAAGAATAATGAATAGATAATAACCTCTTGAGAGAGTGAGCATTAACCACCTGCAGAATCCGCATAACACGAATATTCTGGAAGTAACTGACTCCCCATTGCTGCTAGAATCGATTTGATATTTAATAATGGATAACAATTACTGAGATATTTTCGTAGGCCCAAAAGTCTATTAATACCACCACAGGGAGTATTCATTTCAACTTCAATATTTTTTACTCACATATATCTATATTTTTACTGACTTAAGTGTCGGAGAATCTTCTGTATAGTTCATCCCGGTAACAACATTTGGCGCCCACCCAAGACCAAGTTAGATCATATATATGTTTTGTTAGATAAAAGAATCAATATTAATAAAGTAAGATAATAATAAATCATGGGGTAGACGTCAACGTTTAAAATTGTGACTTTCTGTTATACATAGAATAGGTTTTTGATCTGTTCTCCGCTGATTCTGAGATCAACAAGCATCAGTTCTATTCTTAAAATCCGGTCTACAAGTTCTTAAAAATCTATGCATATGATCCCAACTAGGGCATTTATTTTTAGCTACTCCATTAGGCCTTTTTTGTTTTTTCACAGGAACGAGACGATTATGCTCTCTATTGTGATGCTCAAGTTATGAAAATCCAGAGGAGGATACATGATCCAACAGAGTGTACATGTACTTTCATTGTTCGATTTCTCCATGACCACAGTGAGGTGATCTTTGACTTCTTTTCTTCATCATCCCTGAAATGACAATTTCACTCCCTTTTGTGGTCGTTTGTTATGTAAATTTTTCGATATTAACACTTCCTGATGTTGTTTATGTCTTTGCCAGGAAGGAGTTTCTTGGAACAGGTTATGCTGTAGGCCTACTACAGAAGAAGAATCTGTTGTCTACCCAATTCTTACCCTTCATTCCCCCCAAAGTCCCTCTCCTAATTTCTCCCTAAATCCCATAGAGTCCTTGTGGGGATAAAAAGAGCCAACTTTTTCGAATTCCCCTCTTACTTTTGGTTAATGTTTATTGTTTATTTACAGCTTAAGATTGTTACATTTTGATCCAAGAACAAGCCAGGGAACTTTGAATGGCTTCTTTTTTGGTGTATTTTATTTATAATGTTATAAACATAGATTAAAATGCTAAAAACATAGATAAATATCAGTATATTTGTCTGAGATTTTTAGAAAATATTTTGAATTTCAAAAGATTGTGTAGGAAGGAATAGTGTGATCTATTAGATTTAAAAATAAAATCAAAAATCAAAAGATTTTGATATGCCACCTACACCTTTATCCTTTGAAAATTTTATTCTTTGAACAAACTCAATCCAGAATATAGATCTTATGGCTTAAAATTTTAAGGTTTTGAATTTGGGTTTTTTTGTTATGTGCCTGTCTTTATTGCATTCAATGAATACAAAAAGAGTTATCTTAGAAACAGAAAAGGAAGTCTTGCAAAAATTTGTAAACTTTTAAATAATAACAAACTTTTTATAAGTTGGAAGAAATTAATTTAATACTATGGAATTGAATACTATAAAATCTAATTATAACACAAGACTCTTTTATACAAAAATATATTTTAAATTCTATTATTATCAAATATATTAATTTATTGTTCAAAATAATATCAATTACTTGTTTGAAAAAATAAATATATTACATTGAAATTTAGATAGGAAAATAAATATTTTTTATTAAGTGACACCCACTTATTTTTATAATATCTTTATATTGACTAAAAGTTAAATAAAAATTGTGAAACTTAAAAATTAAAACTTGAAATATATATATAAAAAAAAAATTACGAACAAAAAATATATTTGTCATAAATAACATAAGGAAGGTATTACATTATTAAAAATATAAAGAGAGTGAATGTGATTTATTAAAAAAAATATGTCTATTTAAAAACTATAATGAATATAAATGTCATTTTATTAAAATTATAAAAGAAATGAGTATCTATTTCAACACTATAATATTTATTTGATCAATATACAAATATAATCAAACATTCACTTTTTTCCATGAATTTTAATATAATTAATTACATATTTGTAGAATTACAAACAGTTTTACAATTAAACTTTTGTTACTTTGACTGTGCAACATTAATAAATTCAATAAATTGTATATTATAAAAAGAAGAAAAAATATTAAACAGTTTTATTTTCAACAATATTTTGTATCATAATACTTATACGTTTATTAAAAATAGAAAAATTCAATGTAGAATATTTGTCACAAATATTACATTTAGTCCCAAAAAATAATAAATTGTTGTGTTCAACCATTCATGCCAAAGTTCTTCGTCAAGGATTGAATTTCTTTTCTAATTTCAGTAAATAGTTAAAAGAATTAATTATCTGTAATAATTTTAATTTAAATATATATTGTAATGATACGTAAAATATTAAATGATTGACGCCATTAAAAGAAATGTTTAGTTTTATAAAATAAATTTTATTTACTTATCTTAAATTGAAAATTTAAATATATATTTTAGTCTTTGCAATCTTTAAATATTTATCATCATTTAAGCAACGTTTAAGTAAACTATTTTACATTAGTTTTAAATTATGTAACTATAAAAAAGAAAAGAGTACTAAATAGACATATTTTTTTTTTGTTTAGAGATAAAATCTATATGTGATATATTAAAAAATTACTATATAACTCATTCAGTTTTATAAGATCAAAACTAATATGTAGAAAATAAATTATAACTCGAACTAAAATATAATCATTTAAAAAAAAATACAATATTAGAATAAATTTAATCTAAAACTAAATATAATATATATAATTACCTTATTTATATTAAATAATATAAATATCTTAATTCAATTCCTTTGTTATCTTAAATATATTAATTAATATATTATATTTCTAGCATTTAACTAACAGCTAATAATAATAACTAACAATGATTATAAAATGTTTCAGATTTATAAAAAAAAAACTCAAATTATTATTCAAGATGCAAAATCTAATCATATAAACCATTTCAAATAACAATTACTAGCTCTAGGACACCCGAAAACAATTATTTCATAATTTAAAATCATATATTCTACAAAAACAACTATTTCACAAAAAAAAAATAGAAAAGCTACAAACGTTCTAATTTAACCAAATATACTGCTACAAATCTAATGTAACAAATATTAATATATTTAACTTTGATCTCAGATGAAAATAAAATAAGAAAAAAAATTAAAATCTAATACAAGAGAACTTACTTTAATTAAAATTATGATCTATTAAAATTCATCATCAATTTATCATCACTTCACTAAGACTCTATTATTAAAAAAATGACAAGAAGCAGCTTTAGAATGTTAAAGAAAAGTCAAAGAAAATTTTAAATAAATAAAAAATAGTAAAAGATAGAAATGAACAACTTACTCCTTAATATTCTAATTTATATATTCAATATAACTTGTAATTTTATTAATTTTTAAAATCAAATATCCATTCTCACAATAATGACTAAAAACAATTATTTCAATTTTTACACAAATAAAACACAGAGAAAAAGAAATGAAAAACCATCAGAATTCATTAGTTTTATAGAATCAAGAGTGTATTTAAGCCAATTTTTGTTCTCATTAACTTCTACAATAATATAAAACTTTAATAAATTCAACAATTGGATCATGTAATTCAAATTTTTTTTATGTTACAAAATTATAATTCGTAATGTCAAAATTAGCAATGAATTATTAAAATTGATTAATAAATAAGTATAATTAATACAAACATTTTAGTTTTCCTCAAATACAACTCAATCTATAAGTATTGTAAAGTTGAAGTTAACATAATTGAAAGAAAATATAAAAACCATATTCTACCTGTGATTCTTTAGTTGTGAGGAGTGAATATTTATTATCCTTATTATATGAATTAATATTATAGTATTGATAATTATAATTAATATTGTTAAATTTAAAAAGTGAAACGGAAAAAGAGTAGAAGAGAGTGATAATAACTTTAACTAATCATTGACATAGAAACAATTTCCACAGGAATGGGAAGCTGGGGTATTTTAGTTCAGATTCTGCTACATACAAATAATTAAAACTTTAGTCATCAAAATTTCTTGGGGCATTATTGCTTCTGAGCTGCAGCCGTTTGCAGGGTTCAAGAAACTGTACGTCCGTAGCAAATAGAAGCAATGTAGAGGTTCTTAGCCCACTTCTCCTGCAAAACCAAATATGTATCATCAGAGAGAGACCTTAAATAACTGTAAAAAGCAAAAGCAAAAGCAAACACAAAAAGTGCATTATTTGATGATACCTTGACATGTGTACTGGGAAAAGCAGAAGTCCTAAGTGTTTCCTGGGTTTCATCTACAGGCTTCCTCCTTGGGACGCTGAGGACAAAAGCAGCTTGGTCCCAAGTTGCAGCAGTAGATGTGATTCTGTAACCGCTATCCCACCGCTTGTGAATCCCCTCACTAGGATACAGAAAGTCTAGTTCAATAACCTGAAATTCAAATTCAAAGACACAACAATGGAAACAAGTGTTATTCATGCTATCAAGTTGCATTATGAACTACTACACTACTGACAGATAAATGACCTGGTCTGAATATCCTGCACCACGAGACATGACGACTCCCCATCTGGGCCCTGAGGTGGCCATTGAAGTCACGTAAAACCCCTCCCTCCACTTTTTGTTAATCCACTTAAAAGGAAATGAATCACTCACTTTGTATGATTGTTGCACAAACTGTGTGCCTGGAATCCACCAAGATCATAGTCAGCAGCAAAACAATTGAAAATTGGCAATCGACATAGCTGGTATATAAACTTAACAGGAACTAACCCTTGGACATTACTACTAGTGAGCTCCCATTTGCAGCTCCAGCAATTGCGCTGATGTAGTAACCTAGTTCCCATTGCTCCACAATCCATTCCTTCAGGTAAACCAAAACCGAGTATTCCCAGTTAATAAGCATGCCTTGATATTATATATACTTTCAAACAAATTACTCATTATTGGGTGAATTGTATGTTTGTTGAGAATATCATATATGTAAACAATCCACAAATAAAAATATAAAAGCAACGGATTGAAATTTACCTTATGGAGAAAGAAGGGTGAGAGTTCGTAAACTTGGCCAGCGAAACCTGTCCCTGCATCCATGATTAATGCCCATACGTTTTGAGATGAAGCAACACTGCTAATATATAACCCATCCTCGTTTCCTTTCTCAATGTGCTGGGATAACCTTGTATCTGATACATTGTAGTGATATCTGCAACACAAAACACAATCATTACTAATGTACAACAACTCCCTTCCATTAATAATTTCAAAAGGTGGATAATTCATAGCATATTACTCCTGTGATTAAAATATGAAATACAGAGTAAGCCAAACATACAACACATTAAATACACACAAAAGGTTGTACAAAACAGATTCCACAAGATGCCAACGACGGGGAAATGCAAAACTACCATCCCTATGCATCAGTTTAAAATGCCGGGAATAGAACATATAAATGACAAAGCAAACTTCATGACATGCGAATGTGTACCTTTGTTTCATTGGTCTACGAGCGTTGTAAATACTTATCCACTGGGATGCTGGCAAACCTATACGAATCTTCTTTTTTGGCTGGTCATCGTCCTCTTCTTCCATAGCTAATCGGCCTCTCTTATGACCAATGAGCTTCAGACAACAAAATTAGCAATATCAAGTATCTTAACTACTATCTTTGAATGCATAAAGTAATAACAAGTATATTTACTAAAATCTAGGAATGCATCAACACAACACAAATGTGAAGGGATAACAAAGTTTGTTTACCTTTTGTGCACCTTCTGTATTAATTGGTCTAATATCTGGGTTAGGACCAACAATCCCATCAAATAAAGAAATGTATTTTGCATAATTGGGTTCTTCATCAAACTTTAAGTTCACAACATGTTCAACAAACAGCTTAAAAGGTTGGGGACAAAAGCAGCAAATAATCTCTGGAGATGTTCCCATCTTCTTCTTGCAAACTAGGAAACCTTTGTTTTCTCCCTGATAAAATTACGTTTAAGACCAACATTCTGAACATAAGAATAAAACTAAGTTATTTTAATATGTCCAACCTGGAATCCTTGCCAAGGAAGGCGACCTCGGAGAAGGAAAATCAATGTATATGCAAGAGATTCCAAGTCATCCCTCCTGCTTGCAGTTCTACCTAAATGTGCATGAACACTAGCATAGCGGACTGTGCCTCTGAAAATATTTCCCACATATGTTATTAATACCAATACAGAAAACTGTATAAATACTTTCGTCTACATGATCAAAATTCAATTATAAATACCTAAAAACATCTGGCCTTTGATCATATTCCACATGTGAGCCTGTTGTACTGTCCCTCCACTTAGTAGCTGTATGCCCAAAACAGCAAAGGAAGTTTGTAATCTAGCACTGCCAAAATATGTAAATATAATAAATAAAAAGTAAGTTGACAACTATATCATACCTAATCCAAGATCTACAAGGAACAATTTTTTCTCATCAGACGTCCCAGGAGGACCAAGCAGAAAATTTTCAGGCTTCACATCCCCGTGCACATATCTGTCATATATATAGCCATACAGTTTAAGGAACATAATTCCAAGCATTATGAAACATTATACACACACAAATTACTGATGCAACAAACAGATATAGCTTTACAAGAAGTTTCTGGCAAATATTCAATGCTTAAAGGATACAAATACAAAAAAATTATGAAGTATATTTGTATAAGGAAATTATTCAGTATGGATGGTAAGAAAATTACCCTCGAGAGTGCATTTTTTCCAATATAGATATTGCTTCAATGGCAATGCAAGCAACCATTTCAGTGGACATGCTGGAATTCACAAAAAAACACATTAGCACACCAACTGAAAGATAAAATCAACAACAAATAATACAATTTTATTCATATATGACATAATTCTAAGGACTTACGCATGAGAGTTATTATTATTCCAAACATCCCACAGGCTAGGTCCAAGTATATCCATAACCTGCACAGATTAATTTCTCAGGTCAAACAAACAAACTTTAACCAAGACAATGTCAAATAAGAGAAATATTGAATCATCCTTCAACATAGTAGTTGTAGTAATGAACAAATAGTCAAGAATAAGATCCAACAACATACCATGACATAATAGTCGCCCTGCCTTCCCTTGTAGTGTACATGTGGCACACCATGACTGCCACCGAGAGTGCTGTGCAAATAACAGGGAAAGAGGAAAATGATGAATGGCATAGCCTAGAAAAAAAGAGAGATGATGACTATAAAAAGGAGACAGAATTGCACTCACTTGTACACTTGCCACTCGTAGGGTGGTCCATAGGTACATCCTTTACTAGTTCTATGCTCAAGTTTTAATGCAACCTGATCAAATAGTTAACAGTGTGAATATCTGAAATTTAAACATAAGAAGTAAAACTTCACATTCAATACGGAAAAGATACACATACCTCGACAGCTCCAGGTCCAGTTCTCTCATTCAAATTTCCACTACAACGTCGTCCAACATATACCTGACCAAATCCACCCTTACCAAGTTTTCTTTCTACTTTATAACAAGGGGAATTACCTACTTGAATCTGTCCACCAAAGAGAACAAAATTAGGATATCAGTATCAGCAGAACATGTTATCATGCATATTTATGCTTCATGATTTACAAGGCTCAATTAGGAAAACTAAACATATATTGATAGATATCCATGACAGCACGAGAGAAATGTGAGAAAACTATTAGGGAGGAAAACAATTCATTGGCATGCTCTTTTTTAATTTATTGAATGACTTTTCAAACTGCTGGTGTTATACAGACAACTAAACATGCTATTTGGTTTGCATCCACTGCCTCACTCCAACCTTTACTCTGTAACATCGAAGTACATGCCAGTACGTGCCGTTGGACATATAATATACTATTACAAGTGCAAAAATCATAACCCTAAGGTCATGAAATGTAGATTAACTATTAGTGACAGCTAAATTTCGGAAAGTAAAGCCATAAGTGTTAGGATGGCCATCCAAACAAATACATAGAGCATAGACAAACACGTACCAACAAAATTAATGCTGACTATTCACGTTACGGTTGAAATAGGATTTTTTTTTAATGTGTAATGTGCGGGTAAATTCTATTGGCAATGGATTCATTCATAGAAAGACAGGAATAAAATGAGATCATGTAAAAACCAAACATACAGGCAACTGTGCCACTACTAGGATTTTTTCCTCATGAGTGTTTGAATGTTAATCGCATTCTACAGATGCAGTAATACACAGCTTATGCGTATTTTAAAAAAAACTAGTATGATTATGGGTTTATAGGACGTGTCAAAACAGATGCTATGTATTAAATGAAAATCAAAATACAGAGCTCACACCAACGTGAAACCTGTTTTTTCAGAAACAAATAAATTACAAACTAGATGGTAAGTAAGGGAAAATAGAAGACTGCTACACTGCACAGAAACAAACATGTCAATCATGATTCCCACACCTTACAAATTGTCTATCCATTTTTCAAGAACCGACTTATGAAGTGGTGATCATACATCAGAGCCTGTGCTCCACAATCAAGGCACAATCACACTAAAGACTTAACAAGACGACAGTAAAGCCTACCACTAAAAAGCCCTAAACAACGTTCCAATAATCTGACCCAAAAATGTCAATGTCAGCCAAACTTAAACGGGCGTTTTCAAAGAAAATGATGTCCTATTTTTTCCTCGCTGGATTACCCTTATCAAGACAAAAATGCCGTTATAACAAAACACCAATTCAAACAACACCCAATACCTAAATACAAAACTTTCATGATAGAAAGAAACAAACAAAATAGAGAAACGTGATAAAAAAAATAATAATAACGATCAGACCTTCTGAGGAACCTCGGGAGTATTGGCGTCATCTTCAGGACCGGCATTGGCTTTATCATTGCTCCGACCTCCACTGTTATATCCAACCATCTCTTTCTCGCCTACCTCTTCCCTCTCCGCTCCACCGGCGCCAACACCTTCCCCCAATCCCCGATTCTCTTCTTCCTTCGCCGCAACAACTACGTTCTCATTTACCACCACCACCTGCTCCGGCTGGTGCTGCTGTTGCTGCTTGCACTTATTATTTTCGTCGTTGTTGTTGTTACTCTTCGGCACTGCTGCCGCCGCCGCCGCCGCACGCCGCCTCCGGGTCCTCGTCGCAATCGCCTCCCCTTCCGCCGCTGGACCCTGCTGCCGCTCCTGCTGTTTCGCTGCTCCCCGGCCCCTGCTCGCTCCGTTACGAATCACCGGCATCGTTCATCCTTCAAATCTCATCCTCCTCGCGCAAATTCCGACCGAGTAAAGAAAAAACGAAATTCTAGAAACCTCCACGTTCCCCAGACGCCGCTTCGCCTCCGATCAAATCCAGACGCGCGAAATTTACCCAAGACCTCAAAGAAGTTTCGAGAACCGCGCCGATTTCGCCGAATACCAAAAGCCAAACAGCGAGCGCACAGAGCAAAATGTGACACAAAGCGATACCCGTCTCAAACGATCCACACTATCGAGATTACTTGAATCTGCGCGTGAAGAGATTGTCACGGTCGAATTAGGGTTCCGAAACGATCACGCAGAGAAGGAAGAAGCCATGGACGAGGATGAGAGAGAAAAATAGAGAGAGGGGAAGAAAGCTTTTGAGTACTTGCTGAGACACAGTACACGAGGTTTTTTTTTTATTTATTTATAATGTCACTGGTAATAATTTTTTTTGGTGAAACTAAGAAATAATTAATTTTATTATTCAATTTGTTTGGTTTTGCTAACCGTCGATTAGGCTCGATTGGACGGATCGATTTGATTGGAGTTTTTTTAGAATAAGCAAGGTTTTATGGAAATAAAATATTATTAATAATTTGAGAGGGTAGAAAATTAGTGAAAAGTGGTGAGAGTTTGCGATTGAAAGAAGTTTTGGGTTGAGAGGTGGTGCTATTGTAGAGGATCGCCCACGCTTCTTCTCCTGTGGATGCTAACATCTTCACCCTTTATTCCTTGATTGTACGGTATCTATCGTGGGTCCCAATTCAACTCAACCACAATCACTAGGATTTAAAGTTTGACCAAGTTGTTGGAGTTTTCCTTTTTCTTAATACTCCACGAATATTTTGGAGTTTTGGTCATCATTTTTAACATTTTTTAAGCAATTTGAATTGTTTTAGAAAGGCTAAAATATTTTTTTAATAAATTATATAATTTTGTTTTATTATACATTTTGTTTTATATCCCAGAAATATATTGGGCAATGTTTTCAATAGGAAAAAAATCGTCTCTTTATAACTTGAATATATTTTTGTCAGATATTACCTGAATATTAATTAAAGTATTTTAATAATTAATAACATATCATAATCTCTTGTGACACAACAACAAACTTATTAATCTCTTATTCTATTCTATCTTTAACTTATTTTTCAAAGTTAAAAATTCTATAAATATATGATAATACAACAATAAGTACTCATTCATTATTTAATGTTATAATATATTTTTTATTTTCTTCTATAAAGTTCTTAGCAAGTGAGTATTGAAAAATCTTTTTCATATGGACATTTTTTCAGTTTTTAACAAACAATCTAGCTTCCAAATTTAAAAAAGTTAAGATCAAATATTTTACAATGTGTTTCTTTTGTAGGATTGATTAATTATGCTTGGTTGTTTGTTTCAGGGTGAGAATAAGTGAGTGAGAGCGCGAATTTGAATGAGAGCATCTCATTTCCTTTCTCTCTCACATGTACGCACGATTTGGATTGGGGTGATTATTGTTCATCTGGATTGAAAAATAAAGAAACTTCATGTTTACATCTAGGTGTTTGTAGTTATTAGAGAGATAGAAAAGGCAAAGAAAGTGGAAAATGACTCTATGTTAGCTTGTGAAGATTTGGTGAGAAAGATTTTGTTTTTTTCCATATTACCCTTCACCTATTATCCTAAGTGCCATAACATTAGTGCCATGTGTAAAGGACAAATGTGTAAACTTACATTTTTATTAATTAAAAAAAATACAATTTCAATCACACTCATCACTTCACTCACAAACTTTTATAAACTTTCCCTACACTTTTCACACTATTTACCTTAATCCAAACACCCTAATTTTCTTTACATTTTCCCTTCAAATTATCTCAAATCCACTTCCTCATTTCCACTCCCTAATTCAAACAAAGCAATAGTGATTTGAGACGCAAGCCACATAGGCATGAGCAAATTTACCCAAGTGTCCTTCTTTTATGCACTATTCTTTCACGATGTTGCAATGTTTTTTTTTACCATAATCAATATTGGAGACCAATGTAAACAAATAATAATTGATATGCCTAAGTTTTTTTACCATAATTGATGTTGCAAATCAGTGCAAGCAAAGTATAATCAATTATGCATATGTTTTAAAGACATAATCGATGTTGAACAACATTCTATTACTAACATAATCGATTATCCAAATATTTTTAAGTCATAATCAATGTTGAATACCCTTATATGAATGACATGGATAATTATCCAAATGTTTTTATTTTTTTATTATTATTTGTGTTTAATTTTTTAGTTGTAGCACGTTAAAAAATTTATGTAATATTTTTTTATAGTATATTTGTATCTTTCTATTTAATGTGTTGATGTGTTTATATGAAGGAGACTTGTGTATTATAATTATGTTTATATAAAAAATTATATTATAATTAGCTATACACTTGTTTTTGTGTTTAGTTATATAAACCTTAAACCTAATCCTAATTGTACACCTACCTCTAATTATAATCCTAAGAGTAAAACTAATACTAATCATACCTATAACCTTAAATCTTAAACCATGATCCTAAACCCTAACCATAATCATAATGTAAAAGATTTCAATTAACTAAAATCTACACAAAAGTACACCATATTTTATTTTTCAAAATATTTTTAAAGACAAGAGCAAATTTGTAAACTTACATTTTAAATATTTTTTAAAAAAAATCATCTTTGAACAATCATATCACTCGCAAACTTCAATAAATTTTTTTTCCACAAATTCACTTTACATACTTTAATCCAAACAACCTCACTTTCTTCACATTTCCCTCTCTAATCACCTCAAATTCTCACACATTCATTCCCTAATTCAAACAAAGCATTAAGGTGTCTTCTTTTCACCTCAAATAAAAAATTATATTTTTTCAGTAAAAACATTTTATGTTTATCATAGGATTTAGGTAAAAAAAATTATAAACCCTCTAGTTGTATGCTTATTATTATAAGTAAGACTATCATCTCATTTTCGTCCAATATTAAGACTTCTTTAAAGAAAATACGTACTAAAGGTGTTAAACGGAAAACTACAAAAGTCAACTCTCAGAGGCATGGTATTGAGACACAAACATAGCAACAACGCACTAAGGGCCATACATAAAGAATATGTGTAGACGTCTTGTGAATATGATCATTATTTTGTGATAGACGTCTTCAAACCATCTTCAGACCAAAGCACGACCATTATTTTGAATTATGAAAAAAATCTTGTGAATATGATCAACAACTATACGTCAAATTCATTTCAACACCCCTTTAAATGAATTCATAAAATACTCAATGACTTTCATCCTTTCACTTCAAAGTTTACGATGTCAACTAATTTAATACGAGTCATCATTTATAATCATTTTACTTGAACAAATATAACATCATGTCATAGATAATTTAAATCATAGATATTATGCATAATCACAAACATTTCTTAATATTTTTAATTGCATATATCTTTATGAATTAGGGAAAATTTGTAAAGTGAATCAAATCATAAATACCTTCTAGTTATTTTTAGGTCTAAATTTGTTGGGCGAATTTGAATCTACTCAGGGAATTTAGAAAGACTTTCATACTTGTATTTAAGTTTGTGAGTAATATTGGTTCTCTAAACAAAATTTAGTGTGTGAAATTGCAATCCACTAAACTCACCTAAGCTTGCAAGTAATGTTGACTTTTTAGATGAAATTCGCTAAGTGGATTATATATAACTTGTAATTTTGCATAATCTTTTAAAACCAACTCCCAAAATGAAAATTTTCATTCCATACACTTTCTATAAGTTTAAAATATATAAATATACTCACCTATTGCACAAATTTCATGTTTAAATCATTCCAAATCAGTTTGGCCATACAAAACTCAATCTACAAATTTATGAAATTAAAGTATCACAACAAGCATAACCTCATTCAATAAGCTACATCTAATTATTCTTTCAAATTTTAAAACATAACTCAAAAGTGACTTTTTATTTGAATTTGAATATATCTTGACTTTTTAGTCAATAATATATAAAGACATTCACAAAAGTGTCACAACTTCATAACTAAAACGAAAATTATATCATAATTTAAGAAATTATTTCAATGTATACAAATATAAAAGTAAGGTAAGATGTGAAAAAGAATTAATAAGAAATTAAAAAAAAATTAAAACTATGAATAGAAATTTAGTATTATTTAATTAAGTTATAATTTATGTTATAAAAATATAACAATTGCCCGTCTAGCTCAGTTGGTAGAGCGCAAGGCTCTTAACCTTGTGGTCGTGGGTTCGAGCCCCACGGTGGGCGTTTTCTTTTAGTATTTTAATTAATTTTTTATTTTATTTTTTTGTACTCTTTACGGGTTGGGCTGTTGGCCCAATAACTTCAAATTTATGCATAATCAATCTATTTTAGGAAAAATAAACACATCAACATACTGATTTTCTGCACCTCGCATAAATGACATTGAAATTTATAATTATAATATAATTTAAAAATGACGGTGACATTTCTTTACAAATATAATAATACTTTTTTATAGTTTTGGTAATATTTTATAAAACATTATGTCATAATATATCATTTACTATATAAATTGAAATGTTTTTTTTACTAGTTTAAAGGTTTTGTACATAAATATACTTTTATATTTACCAACACTAATACGAAGTGAACTTTAATCCTAACTCAACCCCATAAAACCGGCTCATTGAATTGAGGTTTGCACCCACTTATATACAATGCAATGTACTCATCTCTAGTCGATGTGGGATCTCTAACACACCCCTCACTCCGAGAGTGACAACTCGTGCGTGGGATAACATATTATGGATGGTCCGATAACGACCCAGGTGACACGATAGGCCCAACAAACACTCACTAGGATAGACTCGAGATGACTGTGATATCATATAAGAAAATGATAAAAAATGGTAAGAAGAAGAGATGTTTCTTATTCTCCTCTATCGAAACTTGAGAAATTCCGGCCTAATTTCTGCAATTTCATTATGGGTCCGTATTGCGCTGAAAAAAATTCACACAAGCACTTTCGTATGTTGTTTGCACCCAGGCAAGGACGCATGTCCATAAATGAATCACAAAACGAAGATACGGGGCAGAAAAGCCAGGACGTTTTGTTTTCGGAAAACCGGTTTTGTTCACTCTCGGTGTGGGACTTACTACGCCTTACTCCTCGGGTATTTTGGTCTGAAATTTTTACCAGACATTCATCACTGTGTCTATTGAGTTTTGACTGAGTTTTGAGCCCCAGATTCGTCCCACAATATTGGCAATAAATTTTTTATTCGTCACTGCCAGGGCTGAAAGGAAGGTTCGTTTGTGTGTGAAACTGTTTGATTTTTTTCGTGGGTGAATACTCATCCGTTTGACCTAAAATTTGTCGCGTTTTGTCCCAAATTAAGTGGAGATTTTTGGGTGGAATTTCAGGAAAAAACTATTCTGGGAGAATTTTTCAGAAATTTTGTGGAAACCAAGGCTATCATCTACCGAAACTTGTGAAATTCCGGTCTAATTTATGCAATTTCATTATGGGTCCGTATTGCGCTGAAAAAAATTCACACAAGCACTTTCGTATGTTGTTTCCACCCAGACAAAGAGGCACGTCCATAAAGAATCACAAAAAGAAGACACGGGGAAGAAAAGCCAGGACATTTTGTTTTCGGAAAACCGGTTTTGTTCACTCTCGGTGTGGGACTTACTACGCCTTACTCCTCGGGTATTTTGGTCTGAAATTTTTACCAGACATTCGTCACTGTGTCTATTGAGTTTTGGCTGAGTTTTGAGCCCCAGATTCGTCCCACAAGATTGACAATAAATTTTTTATTCCTCACTGCCATGGCTGAAAGGAATGTTCGTTTTTGTGTGAAACTGTTTGATTTTTTTCGTGGGTAAATACTTATCCGTTTGACCTGAAATTTGTCGTGTTTTGTCCCAAATTCAATGGAGATTCTTGGGTGGAATTTCAGGAATAAAATATTCCGGGAGGATTTTTCAGAAATTTTGTGCAACCAAGGCTATCCTCTACCGAAACTTGTGAAATTCCGGCCTAATTTCTGCAATTTCATTCTGGGTCCGTATTGCGCTGAAAAAATTCACACAAGCACTTTCGTATGTTGTTTGCACCCAGGCAAGGAGGCACGTCCATAAACGAATCACAAAAAGAAGATACGGGGAAGAAAAGCCAGGACGTTTTATTTTTGGAAAACTTGTTTTGTTCACTCTGGGTGTGGGACATACTACGCCTTACTCCTCGGGTATTTTGGTCTGAAATTTTTACCAGACATTCGTCACTGTGTCTATTGAGTTTTGGATGAGGTTTGACCCCCAGATTCGTCCCACAAGATTGGCAATAAATTTTTATTCGTCACTGCCAGGGCTGAAAGGAAGGTTCGTTTGTGAGTGAAACTGTTTGATTTTTTTCGTGGGTGAATACTCATCTGTTTGACCTAAAATTTGTCGCGTTTTGTCACAAATTCAGTGGAGATTCTTGGGTGGAATTTCAGGAAAATACTATTCCAGGAGAATTTTCCAGAAATTTTGTGCAACCAAGGTTATCCTCAATCGAAATTTGTGAAATTCCGGCCTAATTTCTGCAATTTGATTCTGGGTCCGTATTGCGCTGAAAAAAATTCACTCAGACACTTTCGTATGTAGTTTGCACCCAGGCAAGGAGGCACGTCCATAAACGAATCACAAAAAGGAGATACGGGGAAGAAAAGCCACGACGTTTTGTTTTTGGAAAACCGGTTTTGTTCACTCTCGGTCTAGGACTTACTACACCTTACTCCTCGTGTATTTTGGTCTGAAATTTTTACCAGACATTCGTCACTGTGTCTATTGAGTTTTGACTGAGGTTTGAGCCTCAGATTCGTTCCACAAGATTGACAATTAATTTTTTATTCCTCACTTCCAGGGCTGAAAGGAATGTTCGTTTGTGTGTGAAACTGTTTGATTTTTTTCGTGGGTAAATATTCATCCGTTTGACCTGAAATTTGTCGTGTTTTGTCCCAAATTCAATGGAGATTCTTGGGTGGAATTTCAGGAATAAACTATTTCGGGAGGATTTTTCAGAAATTTTGTGCAACCAAGGCTATCTTCTACCGAAACTTGTGAAATTCCGGCCTAATTTCTGCAATTTCATTATGGGTCCGTATTGCGCTGAAAAAAATTCACACAAGCACTTTCGTATGTTGTTTGCACCCAGGCAAGGAGGCACGTC